>Ga0209002_10003760_pt1 | contig 12046 bp, 11 predicted proteins | sample Rifsed16ft2_FD_184010 | JGI IMG/M metagenome (GOLD analysis project Ga0209002, IMG submission 184010) | Soil microbial communities from Rifle, Colorado, USA - sediment 16ft 2 (version 2) | ecosystem: Environmental > Terrestrial > Deep subsurface > Rock core/Sediment | place: Rifle, Colorado...
CATCTGTAGCTACCGCCACAAATAATCCATCTCCATAATCTATACTAAACCAACCCTGAACACCATAACCACTTGTTCTCGCTGTCCAGGTTATTCCGTCCGTACTTGTCATTATATTTTCAGTTCCTGTGTAACTTACTGCTACAAATAATCCGTTGCCGTAAGTTATATCATACCAAGGATTCTCATTAGGTGTTGTTCTTGAAGTCCAGGTTATCCCATCCGGACTTGTCATTATTCTGTTATCTGTAGGACCATATGCTACTGCTACAAATAATCCGTTACCATAACATACTCTATACCAATATTTATCAGCAGCACTTGTTCTCGCTGTCCAGGTTATTCCATCTGGAGATGTCATTACTCTATCAGTTCCTGAGCCGTATGCTACCGCCACAAATAATCCGTTACCATAAGTTACTCTATACCAAGTCTTATCAGGTGTTGTCCTTGCAGTCCAAGTTATTCCATCCGAAGAGGTCATTACTCTATCGCCACTACCAGTAATTGCAACTGCTACAAATAATCCATTTCCATAACATACCCCCATCCAAGAGTTTGTATTAGCCGCTGTTCTGCCAGTCCAGGTAATCCCATCTGTAGAGGTCATTACCTGATAAGTGCCGCTCCACGCTACAGCTACAAATAATCCGTTGCCGTAAGTTACTCCAAACCAATAACTATTAGATGCGGGACTTGTTCTCGCTGTCCAGGTTATCCCATCCGGACTTGTCATTATTCTGTTGCCGCCACTTGAAGAATTGTCATTGTTTGATACTGCTACAAATAATCCGTTGCCGTAAGTTATATCTTGCCAATATCCGCTTAACCCCGTATTATTTGTCCAAGTAATCCCAGCACTCATGCATAATCTCCGCTAAAATGTTCTATTTGTATTTCACTTAATGCCTCAATAAATTTTATAAAATCTTTTTTATTCTCAAATCTTGTTTTAAAATTATCTTTAGCAAGAGCTCCCATTGGTTTAATATCAATGCTAAAGTCATATTCTAATCCCTTGTTCAATACTGTTAAGGCTTCTGAATAAAACATCAATCCGTCAATTGCCATCATTTCGTTTTTTCCAAGAAATTCATTTCTATACATTTCTATAGTTTTATTACAATAATCTATAATTTCTTGCGTAAGTTGTCCTTTAGTTTGTTCCATGATGTATCTCACCATGTGGATATAATCCCTCATAATTAAAAATTTTCCAAGCTCCCTATCAGGATTCTTTTCCCTATCAATTAATAATAGTTTATAATTTCTGTTAAATCTTTTTCGTCTGCCCTCCTCTGTCAGGTATCCATCGTGGGCTATATCTACATCTGATATAATTGTAGAAAATCCCACTGATTTATTTAATTCAATTTCTGGATGTTCATGGACATACCCAAAAAATTTTATCCCCTTGCCATTTCTAAATAATCGGACAGGTAAATCAGGTTTAAAAACATTTGGAGGCTGAGCAGAAAAATGATGTTGTCTTATTGAGTATCCATTATAATGATTATTTCTCAAATATTTATAAATATTTTCAGATAACAATAATTCTTCATCAGAATCAATCCATAATATCCAATCCCCTTTAGCTTCTTTAATGCTGAAATTCCTTGCCTCTGCAAAACCATACTCAAGCGGATTAGGGGCATTGTTTATTATCCTGACTTTAGGATAATGTTTTATAATTTCTCTGCAAATATCTGTCATGCCTGTATCAGATATTATAATTTCATCAGAAATATTATCAATAGACTTAAGACATCTATGTAATAAGCCTTCTTGCTGACCTCCTACAATCATGCAAGCAGATAAAGTTTGTCTTGGAGACTGTAAAGATATTTTTCTATGCAAATCCACATGTCCCGTGGCAATAACTTCATTGTCTTTTTCGTATTTAATAACATACCATCCCAGCATTTCTTTATTTTTAAGATTAATATTTCCGCTTATGGCAGCTATGTTTAATTTATTTTTTTTATCAAAAAGATTTTTCAAATCTGATTTTTCAAAATTCCACAAATGCCCCCTCATATCAAGTTTAAAATCAGTATCACCCCATGCCCCTGTAGGCACGGTATATATCATTAATCCGCCCTTGACACATTTCTTTTCAAGATTATCAATAAACTTTTGAGGTTCTGCCATGTGTTCTAATATTTCGCCTGCAAAAACAATATCAAATTCACCTGTTACATCTTCTGGTTTATTAGCAATAATCCAATTTATTTTATCGGGATTTTTACAATATTTTTTTGCAAGCTCTTTTCCTATTTCCATTTCATCAGGAGAAATATTGACAGCCGTTACATTACAATCAAACTCATTAACAAATTGCACTGCCTCATTGCCTATACCACATCCATAATCAAGTATATGTTTAGGTTTATTTGGTCTCATCAATTCCATTGCAAATTTTATTCTTGCATAGGATTGAATATTAAGATTAATTTTGCCTTCTTTATAATCCTGATAAAATCTTTTACCCTGCTCTTGATATTGATTTTTATATTCATTATCATCGGAAATAAATGGATATTCCTTATTTATTTTTTCATTCCATTCTGGGATGTTTAATTCTTTTAAAGCCATTATGTCTTCATTTCTATAAAAATGTTTTGCAAGTGTATCTTTATTATTTGTCTTATTTTCAAAATGACCATAGAACCTATTTTCCCACTCTTCCGCAAGGGTATCTAATTTAAAATCATTTATCCTCTTATAACCAGCATCTCTTAATGATTCTTGCTTATCAGAATTATTTAAAAGATTAAATATTTCATTAACAAATTGATTTTGATAATCATTATCATTAGCATTCCCCTTTACAAAAACAGATGTTTCTTTTGATAGGGTTTCAGGTAAAGCTCCCTTTTCTGAACATATAACAGGCAAGCCGTTTGTCATACATTCCATAGCAGTTATACAGCTTATCTCCTCAAAATTAGATGGATAAACATATATGGTTGCTTTCTGATATTCTTTATATAATTCTTTTTTGGTTAAATATCCTAACCATTCTACTTTTCTACCTTGTTTTTTATATTCATTAATTTTATTATGCAACAAATCGTAGAAAGATTTCATTTGGGGGACTACATTATCATAACCAGCAAGATATAATTCAATATCCTTATCTCTCTCCCACACAAGAGGCATAATATTATTAATAAGTATATCCATGCCCCGCTCTGGTCTGCTTGTGTAGATTAATCTTTTATTTTGTCTTAATGCCCCAAAGTTTTTAACAGGATTAATTCCATTTCTTGTTTTCCAAAATAACTCTTTTGGCACTTGCATTGTATTTGACATTTGGTTAATATGAAAATCTGATAATCCCCATATCTCGTCAATATTCCATAATACACCCCTGAAATTTTGTCTGTTGCGTTTTAATGATAAATCATGCTGCCAAAGAATATTTAATTTTGATTTCATAGGTAAACCGAAAATATCTGGTATCCGCTGAACTACACAAACATCACTGCCAGAATATGCCATGTATTTATTAAAATCCTGTATAGGCATATATCTTAAATTATCATGTATATTAATTTTGTCAGTATTACAAAACATAATTACATCATGTCCCCTCTTTGCCATTTCCTGAGACATCAAAAGTCCCATCGTTTCAGAACCTCCAAGACTCTTATCGTTAAGAGTATTGTGGTTAAAGGGCATCCCATTAACATAGAAAACAATATTTAATTTATGGTTGCTCATTGGCAATCTTCTTTCAATTATTATTTTTTTTATTAAATTAGTATTTTACTCTCTAACATTTCTACTTTCTGAATTAATAATTGCACTGCACCATACATAGCCTTAAAAATCTGGTCTGCATTTAGACTCTTACAATCTTCAATAGTTTTTATTGGTATCATCTTTGGTCTGATTTTCTTAATCATTACAGGAACTTTATGAAATAATGTCCTTCCTTTTTCATCAACTACAATATTACCATCTTCATCCACAACATTAACATCTTTGAAAATAAGATTTTTCTTTTCTTTTGTGCTAATTTTTGTAATTTGAACAGGCACACCATCTCTAATTTCAATTACCTTTTCATTGACTTCAATAATTTCAGTTATAAAATCCTGTTCCTCATATTCTTCAACACCATCTTCTACTTTTTGAGCATATTCTTTTTTACTAATATCTACAGCTTTAGGAAATACCGACTCCGCATCTTGGGCTATCCACCCAAGCTGTGATTTATCAATTATATCTTTATCTTTAAAAACTCCATCTTCCCAGCCATGATGCACTAATGGTAATTGTTTAACAATCTCATAACATCTTCGTAAATCAGCGGGAATAATATTTGTTTTTAGACGCTTATCAGAAGGATTTGACCAGGTAGTCCCTGATGCCTTCTGAGCCTCTGATGTTGATAATTCTAACTGGACTGTTGGTATCATCCCGATGCCGACATTGCCGCTTTCTGAAATTACCACCTTGGGATAATCACCAAGTAGGTCGCCATTATTTGTCCAAAATTCAAGATTGCCCTTTAGTGTAGACGGAGTTGCCTGCATCACTTTCGACCTGATTAGTGCAAGTGTTGTATCCGAACCCCATCCCGTTACAGTGGCAGAACCAACATTAAAAACATAACCAGCTGCTTGATTCGCAACTTCTCCAGTTCTGACAGCGATATAATTACTACCATCATCCGCCCTGCCAAACCCGGCGGATATTTCATTGTCATTGTGGACATCTAAACCAACAGCCGGCCCCGTCGTCCCGATGCCGATATTAGTCCCATCCGTATACATAGGACTATTTGCCAAACCCACTGCATCGCTTGTGTGTGTAGGAATATATCCATCAGTAAGCCCTGAACATTTAACTGTTACAAAAGTTGGACTATCTCCAGTTCCTAATCCAAGATTTGTTGCTGCATTTGCTGCCGTGCTTGCTCCAGTGCCTCCGTCTGCTACTGCTATATCAGTCATTCCGGTTATGGTTCCGCCATTGATAGTAGGCGAAGTAAGTGTCTTATTGGTAAGTGTCTGTGTATTAGTTGTGCCTACAACCGCCCCTGTGGCACTGTGTGCCTCAGTTGCTGCTATATGAGTATCAACTTGAGCATGAGTGTTTGTGCCAATATTTTGCAAACTCGCATGACTTCTATTGGTAATTTGTGTAATGTTTGTCAGCGAAATATTATCTAATACTTGTTCATCTCCTACATTTCCCAGAGATTTAATCATAACCCACCTCCTACAGTAATATGTAGAGTTGAGGCATACCCAGAATTACAAATTGTCGCAAAGTAGGCATGTCTGTCTGGTAATGATATTGATTCAATGCCGCCTGCGGGGATAGCATACATGAATGCTGAAGCAGATACACCAAGCGAAGCCACACCCGTTTTACAATAAATTAAATTTGAACCTACATTATATAATCTCGCACCATTAACTAACCCGATTGAAGTAACAGCAGTTGCATCTGTAATAGATGCAACAATAGCATCTGCAACAGCCCCAAAAGGTTTTTGATATTTAAGCATATTTTTTTCTCCTCATCTCACAATTACATAATATACTTCCTGAGAATTAACTGTAGCCTTATCGGCAACAATACAGAATGATGTATTATCTACAACACTATTAACTGATAAAACAATATCCCTATGACTTGCTACAGATGTAGCATTTAAGCCCGTAAGGACAGGATAACCAGATGCGGCAGCTGTTGCAGTCACGGCGATAATACTTGTCCCGCTCGTGATTGTGGTTATCCCTCTCCATTTTGACGCCCCTTTAATCCCATGTATTCCAAGATTTCTTACAAATTTATCCAGTCCCATGATTTAACCCTCCTCCAATATTTTTTTAGGTCTTCCCCTTTTTCGTTTCTCATTAATTTCAGCTTCAACTATCGGAGATGGGTTTCTTCTGTGTTCTGGAATTTCACGGTGAATTAATTTTGGGGAAGAAATTTCAATATCGTTTGAAACTTTAACAGCAAATCCACTTTTAATAAATAAATTTGCTGTGTCATCAGATATGTCAATAACATCTCCCTTATTATATTGTCCAGAATTTATAGAACATTGAACCTCTATTCTCATATTTCTCCTTTTTAAAAATTAAACTACCGCTGACGATATTAAATATCCAAGTTCAGAGGCTGTAATTTTTTCATCCTGATACATTTGCACTCTCACATTTTCAAACATCCCGCCATCGGGGTCATTCCATACCTCTGCCGCCATACCTCTACCTCCAAGTAGAGATGCTTCCCATCTAAAAGTATAACCAACGGAAGGATTAACACCAGCTGCATCTGCCCCTGTTGTAGTATGCAACAGGATTGCATTTTTACCCCAGACATCAGAGAAAGAATCTGCCAATCCTTCACTGCCTGTATTTTTAATTGCTTTTCCTACAAGCAATTTTTCCACTTCAAAAACAGAAGCAAGAACATCAGCTGTCACTACGCCTTTCTGAACATATTTAATCCTGTCTATAATATCAGGATGATGTTTTAATTTCCTCATTACATCATATCCGAGTATCAAGGTATTTGCATCAAGTCCAGTTGTTGACCTGATAGCTGCCTTACCCACTTCAATATCATTCACGGGGTCGGAGTTAGTATAATCGCTCCACTGGGAAGTGCCTGACAATGCAGTGTAAGACCCAAGATTGGTCCCGCTTGTTATCATGCTCGCTACTCTATTTTCCCAATCAAGGGTGAGTAGATTTTTTATTGCTCTCGCCCTTTTTTCCCTACCGGCAAGAATGGTATCAGCGTTAATCTGGTCTTCAAAAGGAAATTCATGCACCAATGCAAAATTATCGCAAAAATACGAATCACTGGAGACACTAAATTCTACACTATGTCCTTTCGTTTTTCTGCTCCTTCTTGTATCAGGGATCCTGAAAAAATCTCCCTTAGCCCACTTATAATATTTATCGGATTGTTTGCCTACAGTAATTGTTGGGAAAATATCCTCAACAATAAAATTAGTAGGCTCATAACCTATCACCATATTACTTAATGGCACATCAATATGTAAGTCTCTTTCTGTTGCACCCATAAAATTTACCTCCTTTTTAAAAAGTTTTATCCTTTAAACCCTGAATGAGTTATCATTAAATCAAAATAACCGCCGCTTGCCACACCCGATAATGCAGTACCTAAAATATAATCTCCCGATGCTACTGCTGTTGCGGTAGCACTTGCAGTTGTACTTACCTGTCCGCCTGCTGTAATAGTTCCACCAGCAAAGCATTTTGTAAATCCTAAACAGGTTACCGTTGCATGCTCACCGCTTTGCGGTTTGTTCTGCAATACTCCAAGCACTGCCCCGCCTGCTGTCCCAGCCCTGCCCACTCTCGGCCCTGTAGAATTGACAACAACTAAATACTGATAAGTACTTAAATCAGTATTTGCGATAAAAGTCTGATTCGCTCTTGCGTCTATACTCATATTATTTCCCTCCTTCAATATAATCTTTCTTGAGTGTTGGATTTTTTTCCAATACTATTTTAATTGCTTCGCCATAACTTACTTTTTGTTTTACTGCATAAGCCTTTGCAAGCCTATCCACTTCTTCACCTGCACTTTTATAACTTCCAGCAGTTATTACATCTGCCTCGCCTGTAATTTCTTTAAACTCAATTAACTTAGGAAGCTTTATAATCAACTCTCTCAGGGCTTCACCCTGTGTAAGCATAACCTCCTCTTTATCGTTTTTAGAATATTTACAAACTTTTTCCTCGCTTGAAGATAGTAACAGACTCTCTACTTCCTTTTCAAATGCAGGTAAAATTTTACCTTCTGCTTTCTGAGCATCAATAAAATTCTTTACATTTGCTATTCTTTCCTTTTCTTTGATTTCGGAAAGAGTTTTTTCAGATATTTCCTTTTCTCCTGAAAGTTCTATGACTTTATTCTCCAGTTCCGTTATCCTTGTCCTTGCCTGTTCTAATTCATCCATACCCATTACCTCCTTTTTGATTTCATTAAATAAATCTTCCATCTCCTTTGACACCCCTATTTGCAGGGCTTCAGCATGCTTATGGAGATGTGTAAGTGCTTCTCCTTTTTCCGCCACAGACATTTCAGTTTGTGGCAATCTTGCTAATGCGTTTCTCAGATGTATTTTATCCACACTGTCATTGTCATTGCCATTTTTAACTTCCTTGTTATGGTGAGGCAACATTCTCAAAATTCGTGGAACGGTCTTTCCGTTCTCGTCTTTTTCACCTCCAGAAATTATTATAGCAAAGGCTGCATCAGGCAAATCATTAATATACGCTGTATCCCATTCAGCATAATTTTTATCAAACTCATATTTTTTAAAAATATTATTCTTGTCATGATATAAATTTTCCAACCCATCCAAGCTTGTAACTGCAGGTATATCAGCTCCAAGCAATGCCACACCCTTTAAAACCCTGCTAAATATTTTATCGTTGCTGTGATAATCCCAGAATATCTCAGATGATACCTGCTTGTAATTTCCTCTCTTAATTGCATCATAAACTTTCATGGGTAACTCTTTAAAATCCGCAAGTAATTTATTACCCACTCTATAAATTTTATCTACCCAGCCAATGGCAGGCTGTCCGTCTTTACTTCCCTCCTCATGTCCTAATTTCAGGGGCGGCTTAAATCCTACATCTCCAAAGGCTGCACACATATTATCAATATCGGCATTATTATAATTGTCGCCATTCCATGTCCCACTGCTAAAAATTTCCACTCCGTTAATATTAAAAGTTTGCCTGTCTTTCAGAGCATATTCTTTTATAGCATCTTCTACACTCATATTTTTTTTAATCGCTCCGTTTGCCTGCTTGATTGCATCAGCATCACACATGTCTCCGCCAGCCCTTTCACATCTTTCTGATACTGAATTAGCTATAGCTATCCATTGTTCTTTAGCTTTATCAGATAACCCCTTTTTATATTTGTCCACATCTCCAATTGTAAACGGCATATTTTATTCCTCCTTTTTTAAAAATTATTAAATTAAATATATTTTTATTTTATTCATCTCTTTTAACTCAATTTAGTTCTAACCCTTTTATCCGGCATTACAAGACTACTAATAATATTTGAGCTTGTGTCCGTGATTTCAACTTCAAATGCCATTGTTCCGGCAAAAAGTTCTGAACTTCCAAATTGGTATTCAGCCATACCCCCTGTCGCACTTGTAACTGTTGTAGTTTTTGTAATAAGAACTCCGCCAGAGTCTTTCCATTTTAATTTAACAATTGAACCTGTAATGTCTATAATACTTTCATCCGATTCGTTCTTACATGTAACTTGTAATTTAGAACCTGTATCACCCGATACAAATTGATATAATTCTGACATTAGAACATAACCTCCTCTGTTAATTTTTTCGTGTGCTTACTATTTATTTTCTGAACTCTACCAAATAAAATATTTTCAAGCAAAGTTTTTTGAAAATAAACTGTTTCTTTAACAATATTTAATACTTCTAAAACGGTGGAAGCAATAATCCCACTATAACAAAATGCAATATGTTGTCTATCAACCTGATTAATACTGCCATCTGTTTCTGGCAGAGCAACAATATAAGATTTTAAAATCTGAATACATGACGCTCTTTTACTTCTTGTGTCTAAATCAGCCATTATGGTCCACTCCCTATTTCGTTCCTGTCAAAAGTAGTGCCGTTATCAGACACCGTTGATTTTTGGTCAACAGTAGTTCCATTATCGGCATATACAGACATCTGAGTTGAGGTCTGTGTAATTCTGTTTCTAAGAAATTTATAAAGATAACCGATTTTTGCAACTAATGTTGTAGTTGCAGCAGGAGCTTCTTGTCCGGGTTCTGCATAAGTATCCACATTAAGAGTATCTACTACCTCTGCATTAACCTGAGCGGCTGATAAATCATTAAGCCCTGTTATACCCGTTCCCTTTACCAAAACTATATTAGTTCCAGCAGTCAATATCCTTGTAGTATAAGCCCATACATCGGCTATGAGAGTTCCGAAAGAAGTTAATGTCCTTGTAGCAACACTCCATACATCAGCAGCACTGTGGCTTGAACGACTTGATATAGTTGCGTCAAGATTTGGAATAGCTATAAGGTCTGCCCCATCATCATTAACGAAAACTTGCAGAGCATTATTTACTTTAGGACCAAAGTTATATTCTATCCTATATTTGCTTGTTATATCAGGTGCAACAACCCAGCTACGAGCAACTGCAACAACTTTAGTCGTGCCATTATAACTACTAATACCTCTTGATTGTCCTTCACCCGTGCCCTCATAAATAGATATTTTTTGTCCAAGATAAATGTCATTTATGCTTGATGCTCCAGCAGCAAGAGTAATTTGTGATATAGCCCCACCCTGAGCAGTTCCGTCAAAGTTGGCAGTGCGATGTTTTGGAGCAACAAGCACACCGCTTGTTCCAGTGTCATCAAGGACTGCTGCTGTATCAGTCTTAATATTGGCAATATCGGTTGGTAAGTTAGCGGTATCCAATTCTGATAATCTTCCTTCCGTGCAAACACTTGCAAGAGCGGCATTATCCGTTCCTCTCATAGCCGCTCCGTCTAAACCTGCCACATCAACGGCAATAGTGTCAGCTACGGTTTTAACATCCGATACTAAATTATCCACGAGTTCTATTTCAAGAACCAACGGAGCCATATTAGTCGCTCCCTTTAATAAGATAACAACTGAATTAGCTCCTGTTAGTAGAGAGGCATCAGGAATGCTTAATTGATAACATCCTGGCATATTCGTGCCGTCTATTACCACAAACCCGCCTGTTGCCCAAGTTCCTAAAGTCATCGTAGCAAGAGTTATAGCTACTGCACTTGCCGCTCCCTCACGATAATAATAAGCTGTGAGTCCTGACGAGCTATAAGTAAGCCCAGTCAAACCCGCCCCAGTTGTTAAGGATGAGTCCTGTATAAATATGTCTAATAATTTTGAAGTTGTGCCTTTTTTTATTTGTAGTTTCATAAATTTTTATTTATCCTCTCATCCCACCAGACATTGAGGGATGTGTTAATAATCCGCCTCCTACTGCCCCTTCATCCAAATCTATTGCAGGGTCATCAATTATAGGATTAATGTTAGGAACTTCGGTAGTTTCTATATTGTAGAGTGTAGGGTTATCTCCTGTGCCATATATAAATCTCAAATTTGGAGAACACAAACACTCAATATAATTAACACTTGCAATATCATATATATAAGACCGATAATAATTAGATGAATTTCCACCATCACTCTCTTGTTTTAAAGTAATATAAATGTCAGTATTACTTCCTAAAAGAATTGGTGATGTAAAATACATAGGAGTTCCAACACTAGATAGTATACTTGTTTGTAAAATTGTTTCTGAATATTTTAAAGTTGAACCCTCAAATACAGAAACCACTAAATTATTAGGTGTTCCTAATCTATATAAAAATACTTGAATACCACGAAGAAACACCTTGCTTCCAAATTTTATTTTAATACCATTTCTATTAGTTCCATAAATAGTCCCGCCATTGGTAGGATTTACACTATTTGCATTAATAGGCATCCCAACATAAGTTCCGTCTGCATGTTTAATTACTAAACAAGGTGCATATGTAGTTGCTGATGTAGTTGTCCAATTTGTTCCGTTATAGTGTCTTGCTCTGGGGTATTCCATAGTTACCCCCAGACGAGCTAATCTGACATAATTACTTGCATCTAAACTCGCACCCGAAGAACGCAACAAGACAATCCATACTGGAGTATTTATAGTTAAATTTCCAGTATTAGTAGCTAATGTTTTTAATCCTATAAATCCACCTGCACTTGGTCCAGCAAATTCGGGAGTAGCAGTGCCTAATACCGTTCCAGAAGGTATATCAGCTCCATTAGTTTCAACTTGAATTTGAAAATTTACACCTGTTACTGTGCCAGTTGGTGCTAAATATAAATCTATATTCGTAATAGGAGAAGTTGTAGCAGGAAAATATTTAACTGCTAATTTTTCAGTATCCGCATCCATTGTTAAATTAACATCTGTTGTAGATAAAGAAATAT
>Ga0209002_10003767_pt1 | contig 12038 bp, 9 predicted proteins | sample Rifsed16ft2_FD_184010 | JGI IMG/M metagenome (GOLD analysis project Ga0209002, IMG submission 184010) | Soil microbial communities from Rifle, Colorado, USA - sediment 16ft 2 (version 2) | ecosystem: Environmental > Terrestrial > Deep subsurface > Rock core/Sediment | place: Rifle, Colorado...
GGCGATCTCGACGACGGGCAGGTTGCCGGTCGTGGCGGTGGCGCTGCCCGTGAAGGTCTGGTCGGCGGACCCCTCGAAGCGCAGGGTGGCGGTGCCACCCGAGAAGCCCGCGGCGACGTTGACGTCGCCGGTGGCGGCCAGGACCCCCGTCCCGTTGAGGGTCCCCGCGGTGAGGGTCGTGAGGCCGGCGACGGTCACGGTCGTCCCAGCGGCAAGCGTCTTCGTGCCCGACAAGAACGTCAGATTGGAGAACGTGATGCCACTAGGAGCCGAGATGGTCGCGGTGCTCGTCGAAAGGACCGTCGTACCGCCAGCGTGCGCGAAGCTGCCCGCTGTTGCAGTGAAGGCACGGGTGACCGTCAGGACGCCCGATGTGCTCGTGAAGAGGCCGCCGGCCAGCGTAAAGGGGCCGTTGACCGTCACCGCCGCGGTGCCCCCGGCGAAGGTGCCGCCTGTCTGGCTGTAGCCACTCGCGCCGATGGTGACCGTGGTCCCGGGTGACTGCGTGATCGTCCCCGAGTAGCCGCCCGTGATCGTCAGCCCGGCCACGCTGGCCGACGCCGCCAGGGTCGCGGGCTTGCTGCTTGTCGCATCGAACGTCGCCGTGTCACCAGGACCCGGGACCGCCGCGCCGGACCAGTTCGCTGCTTCCGTCCAGTCGTTCGTAAGCCCCAGGCCGGTCCAGATCCGGGCGGCGCCGGATGCGGGCGCCGGAACGGCAACGCCCAGCCCCCACAGCAACACCGCGAAGGCGACGAACCTGACGGTGCCCGCAAGCGAGCGAGGCCTGGTCCGGAGAGGGGCGGAGCTCAGCGTCCGCCCAACGAACCGCATGCAATGCCCCAGAAGGCGTGAGCGTCGCGGCGTGCGGCTCGACGCTGCCGCGGTGCCGTATTGTCCACGCGAGTACCTCCGAGGAATCCGGAGACGGGATTCCAACCAACTGCTGTCGGGGGTTACCCCCACCCGACGACGCACGCTGGCTGATGTGGGTCTCGCGAGGAGCCACGCGCGCTCTGCTGCAAATGCTTGCAAGGCCAAGGCCGGCCGCGCCATGACCCGGCCGGGGCAGATGGCATCGGTACTTTGGTACCTGCGCCCGCACGAAATCGGTGCGCCGTCGCAACGGCTGGAGCCCGGCCAGCGCCGTCGGGCGCGTCCTTCAGGCGAGGCGCACCAAGGCTATCCGGCTAGCCCGGCTGGGCCAGGACCATGATCCGGAGCTCGGTCATGTCCTCGATCGCCCAGCGAAGGCCCTCCCGGCCGAGGCCCGAGTCCTTGACCCCGCCGTAGGGCATGTGGTCGATCCGGTAGGTCGGGATGTCGTTGACGATGACCCCACCGACCTCGAGCTCACCGAAGCCCCGCCAGGCGTTGGCGAGGTCGTTGGTGAAGACCCCGGTCTGGAGGCCGAAGAAGCTGTCGTTGACCTGCCGGATGGCGTCGTCGAAGTCGCGGAAGGGAAAGACGACGACGACCGGGGCGAAGGCTTCGTTGGAGCAGACCTGGGCGCTCACCGGGACGTTCTCGAGGACCGTCGGCGGGAAGAACGTCCCGTTCGCCCGGCCACCGGCGAGGACCCGGCCGCCAAGGGCGACCGCCTCGTCGACCCAGCGCTGGGTCCGGTCAGCGGCGGCCTCGTCGACCATCGGCCCGAGGTCCGTGCCGGGGTCGAGGGGATCGCCGACCCGGAGTGCCGCGACGCCGGCCAGGAACTTCTCCATGAACGCGGCCCGGATCTCCTCGTGGACGAACATACGCTGGACGCTGATGCAGACCTGGCCGGCATACGTGAAGGCGCCGATGAGGATCCGCTTCACGGCCCAATCGAGGTCGGCGGTCCGGTCGACAATGACCCCGGCGTTGCCGCCGAGCTCGAGGACGACCCGCTTCTTGCCCGACCGCTCCTTCATCCGCCAGCCGACCGAGGGGCTGCCGGTGAAGGTGAGGACCTTGAAGCGGTCGTCGGCGACCATCCGGTCGCCGAGCTCCCGGCTCATCGGCAGGACGCTGACCGCGCCCTCCGGGACGCCGGCCGCGTCGACGATCTCGGCGACCGCCAGCATCGTCAGGGGGTCCTTCGAGGGCGGCTTGAGGACGACCGAGCAGCCCGCGGCGATCGCTGGGGCGAGCTTGTGAGCCGCGAGGTTGAGGGGGAAGTTGAACGGGCTGATGGCGGCCACCGGACCCGCGGCGAACCGGCGGGTGATGCCCACTCGGCCCCTGCTGCTGGCCATGAGGTCGAGCGGGATGACCTCGCCGACCATCCGCTCCGCCTCCTCGGCCCCGAGCCGGAACGTGAGGACCGCCCGGTCGACCTCGATGAGCGCGTCGCGGATCGGCTTGCCCGCTTCCAGGGTGATGAGCCGCCCGAGCTCGTCGCGCCGGGCCTTGATCCCGGCGCTGATCTCGCGCAGGATCCGGCCCCGCTCGTACGCCGGCAGGTGACGGGTCACCTCGAAGGCGCGGACGGCGGCCGCGACGGCCTCCTCGTACTGGTCGGGGGTGGCGTGGTACGTGGCGCCGGCGGGGTTTGCCGGGTCGGCCGGGTTGGTGACGGGCAGGAGATCGCCCGATTCGACCCATCGGCCGGCGAGATAGATCGGGTGGGGCTTGGCGGCAGTGAGGGTCATGGCGGATCGAGCTCCGGGATCGAGGTGTTGCGCGGCCATCGTACCGCGCCGCGCCTCTCGTGCCCCCGGTCCCGCCGGACCAGGTCGGCTCGCGCGGCTAGGCGACCTGGTCGCCCACGTGCGTCCCGAGGACCTCGCGCTGTCGCTCCCGATCCCGGGCGATAAGGCCGTCGATGTCGACTGCCTCGGTGGCCAGCCCGCGGGACGGTCGCGCGAGCAGGTAGCCTTGGCCGGCGGCAAGGCCGAGGTCCCGGACGACCTCGAGCTGATGGGCCGTCTCGATACCCTCCGCCACGATCGTCGCCGAGGACCGCTCGGCAAGCTCCCGGAGGGCCCGCATGACGGCCAGCGAGCTCTCCCGCAGGACGCCGCCCTGGACGAGGCTGAGGTCGACCTTCACGAGGTCGAACTTGATCTCGCTGAGCAGCCGGAGCCCGGCGTTGCCGGCCCCGACATCGTCGGCCGCGATCCGCATGCCCACGCTCCGGCAGGCCTCGAGGTTGAGCCGCAGCCGATCGATGTCCTCGACGGCCTCGCGCTCGGTGAGCTCGAGGACCAGGCTCGACGGATCGATGCCGTGCCCGATGAAGATGGCGGCGAGGCGGGCGGCGCTGAACTCGTCCGTCTCGAGGGTCCTCGGGGAGAGGTTCACCGCCAGATACCGATCGGGCGGCAGGACGCCCGCCGCGGCGGCAACGACCTCGATGCAGGCGGTGTCGAGCTCGACGGTCCGGCCCGTGGCTTCGGCCGCTGCGAAGAGGGCCTCGGCATCGATGAACCCTGAATCCGGGCCCGGGCGAACCAAGGCCTCGTGACCGATGACCTCGCCTGTCGTCAGCGAGAAGATCGGCTGGTAGACGGGGAGCAGCGAGCGCGTCGCGGCGAGGGAGGCGACGGCCGCCGCCAGCTCGATCGAGTTCCGCTCGTCGCCGGACTGGCCGTGGCGAGCCGCGTCGTACACCTGCACGTCAGTCCGGCCGTGGCGCTTGCACCAGTACAGGGCGGCGTCGGCGTGGCGGAAGAGCCGGGCCCCGTTCGTGCTCGGATCGGGGAACGACGAAACGCCGGCCGAGAACGAGAAGGGGCGCCCCTGCTCGCCTGTCGGGGTGCCTTCGAGGGCCGACGCCAGGAGCCGCCGGGCGGTGACGGCCGCGCTGCCGACATCGGTTCGCGGCATGAGGATGACGAACTCGTCGCCGCCGATCCGGAAGGCGCGGTCGCTGCGCCGGGCGTCGGAGCCGAGGAGGCGCCCCATCGCCGCGAGCAGGGCGTCGCCGCCGGCGTGGCCGAGCTCGTCGTTGACCCGCTTGAGGTCGTCGAGGTCGATGAGGATCAGCGATAGCGGCGAGCCATGCCGCCGGGCGTCCTCGACCTGGCGAACGAACTCCTCCTGGAAGGCCCGATGGTTGCCGAGGCCACTCAACGGGTCGATGAGCGAATCGAGGCGGGCCCGCTCGTAGAGGTCCCGGAGCTCGGACTTCTGGGCGTCCAGCCGGCGGGCGGCGTCGAGCACGAGGCGCGCGAGGACGACCATCACCGGCGGCACGAAGATGGCCAGCGTCACCAGCCGCGCGACCCAGCCGTCCCGCCCGAACGGCCAGTCGATGAACGGCCCGGCCGCGGCCATGGCGACGGCGAACATGAGACCCAGGGACAGCGCGATCCGCCGACGCAGGGCGTCGAACTCGTTGCCCTCGTCGGGCCGGGACTCCGGCCCGCGGGCCTTAGCGAACATCACCGGGGACCTCCCGCGTCGGGCCGCCGGCGAGCGCCAGGGCGAGTCCCGGCAACCAGCCCTCCGCGCCGGAGGGCGTGCGGACGAGGCAGTGCGTCCCCTCCTGGCGGATGACGTCCACCTCGTCGCCGGCGTCGAGGCGCCCGAGGAGTCGGCCGCCGAGCTCGTCCGGCTCGGAACGCAGCGGCACGAGCCGCGACACCACGTGGCAGCGATCGACACCCGACGCCGCCGGGGCCGTGAACAGGACCGGCAGGCGGCGCCTGGCGCCCGCGGCCGGGTCCAGGACCTCGTCCGGGGGGAGGAGGACCGCGATGGCTGGAGCCGCCACCCCAGCCGACTCCACGGTCAGATCAGGCCGGCGAGAACGCCGGCGGGCGAGGGGTAGAAGCCGGAGCCCGCTGTTGGGAGCGAGGCCGAGCACCGGTGTCGCGAGAAGCAGGAACAGGCCGAGACCAACGGCCGTGCTGATGGCCGCGACGATGAGAGCCAGCACGGGCCGGGGCAGGCTGCCGACGTCGAACGGCGCAGCGAGCTGCGTGGCGGCAGCGTTGGGGCCCGATCCGAGCGCCGGTCGCGGGGTCTCGTCGATCGGGCTGGCCGCGCCACGGGGTCGCGGGGGGAGCGGGACCGTCACGCCCGCCGGAGCCGCCGTGCTGCCGGGCGTCGCCGAGGCCACGGCTGCAGGCGTGATGTCGGGGCTTGGCTCCGACGTCTGCACGGGAGTGGGGGTCGGTGCCGGGGTTGGAACGGGCGGCGGCGGCGTTGGCCGCGGGGTCGGTCTCGGGGTCGGTTTCTGGGTCGGGGGCGGCGTGGGCGTCGGCGTGGGTACGGGTGTCGGCGCGACGACGACCACCATCGACGGAGCAACGATCGTCAGGGTCGCCGTCAGCTCGCCCACGCCGCTGCCGCTCGTGGCCGCGAAGCGGTACCGGTGACTGCCGGAGGGGAGGGTCACGCTGCGCGCGTACGTCGCGCCCGCGGGCGAGGTCGGATCGCCCGACACCAAGACGAGGCTGAACGTCCCGGCCCCATCGACCGTGACGGTGATCGGCGAGGGCGTGCAGGCGCTATTGTCCCTGTAGACCACGCTGAACCGGAACGACGTGGCCGTCGTTCCCGATCCGGGTGACACCGTCCCGCTGGACAAGGTCATCTGATGGGAGGCACCCGAGCAGCTGGCGGCTGAGGCCTCGCGGGGAACGACCGCGGCGACGCTCAGCAGGATCGCGATGACGCCAGTGACTCGGCGACCTCGCCGGGCGTCGAGCATTCCATCCTCGGTATTGACCCCCGTTGGGGCCAAGGTACCGTCGGGTGGTGTCGTGTCGATGAGCCGATCGTACTGGTCGGGGGGACCCCGTCGGCGCGTCCGCGGCAGCGCCGGGCGGCCTCGGTCGAGGTGCGTACCCGGGGCCACCGATCCCGGTCCCGGGCGGGCTATGCTCTGGCGCCCGAGCGTCCGCGAGGGGCTGCATCGGAGGATCAGGCATGTGGGTTGAGTTCAAGTCGTTCCTGCTCAAGACGAACGCGCTCGCCCTGGCGATCGGCGTCATCATCGGGGCGGCCCTCGGCGGCGTCGTGAGCTCGCTCGTCGACGATGTGATCATGCCCCCGATCGGGAAGGTCCTCGGGAACGTGGCTTCTCCAGCTTCGTCATCGACCTCGGCGACGGCGTGGCGATCAGTTACGGCGCGTTCATCAACTCGGTCATCTCGTTCGTGATCGTCGCCTTCGTCGTCTGGCGGCTCTCGAAGACCTTCATCCGCGCGGAGACGGCCGCGCCGACTCCGGAGATGAAGACGTGTCCGTACTGCCAGGAGCTGGTTCCAGTCGCCGCGACGACGTGCCGGGCCTGCACGAGCGCGATCTGAAGACTCGTTCCGGGCCGCACGGCGCGGCGCGTGTACCCGAACCGCCCTTCGGCATTCGATTGTTGACCAGGGTCACGTCACTCGCGGACCTCAGGTCGCGGGCAGGTCTCCGGCGCGGGCATAGCTGCCGAAGACGCGGACCATCGTCGAGACCCCGCGCAGGTCGTCGAGGGCCGCGGCACAGGCAGGCTCGGCCGCGTCGGCGTCGAGATCGGCCCAGAAGACGTATTCCCAGGCCGCAGTCCGGCTGGGGCGCGATTCGAGCTTCGAGAGGTTGACGCCCCGCTCGGCAAAGACGCGGAGCGCGGCGAGGAGCGTGCCAGGCTTGTTCCGGACGGCGAACACGAGCGTGGTCCGCCGTCCGACAGAGCCGGCCCGGACCGTCGTCGCCGCGGCGACGTCGGACGCGAGGGCCGGCCTGGCCACGATCAGGAACCGGGTGCGGTTGTCGACGTCGCCCTGGATGTCGTGGGCGAGGACCTGGAGCTCGAACAGCGCCGCGGCCCGCGGCGACAGGACGGCGGCAGCGCCCCGCTCGCCGGCGGCGTGGATCAGCTTGCCGGCGCCGGCGGTGTTGTAGGTCGTGAGCGTGGTCCAGGGCCGCGTCCGGAGGAAGGCCTCGGCCTGGCCGAGGGCCTGGATGTGGGAGTAGACCCGGCCGATGTCGTCGATGGACTGGCCGGGCAGCGCCGCCAGGCATAGCCGGACCGGGACGACGACCTCGCCGACGACCGCAAGGTCGTGCTCGAGGAGGAGATCGTACGTCTCGCGGACCGTGCCGTTGAGGAGGTTCTCGACCGGCAGCATGCCCGCCCCGGCCCGGCCGACCGTGACGGCGTCGAAGACGTCGCGGAAGCTGCCCACCGCCAGGCGCTCGATGTCACCGAAGGCGGCCAGGACGGCGTCCTCGGCAAACGCGCCGGGCTCGCCCGCATACGCGACGGGCTGCATCGCGGTCAGGTTCGCCAATGCGTGCCGGTCGGCGCGGCTATTGCTCGAACCACGAGGTCGTGTCGTGCTTTGCCTTCTCGCGGTCGAACTCGGCCCGCTGGCGGGGCGTCGGCCTCGACGTGCGCCTCGACGCCGCGGCGGTTTCTGCGGCGCCCGCCCAGTGGGCCTCGTCGAGCATCTTGTTGAGGGCCTCGATGTAGGCCTCGATCGAGGCGGCGATGATGTTCGTGCTCGTCGAGGCGCCCGAGTACTCCCCCTCCCCGCGCGGGCCCTCCGCCCCGGCCGGCGGCAGGATCGTGACGGTCACGAGGCCCTCCGCCCCGGGGCCCTCGCCGAGCGAGCGGACGACGAAGCCGACGAGCCGGGGGTGTCCGGCGAGGACCTCCGCGAGCGCCTTGTCGACGGCCCGGAAGAGGGCGTCCACGGCGCCGTTGCCCGACGCCGACGCCTGCCAGTGATGGTCGCCCGCCTCGATGACCACCGCGCCGCGACTCTTGGCGTTGCTGCCGGACGTGACCGTCCAGCGGGCGAGGTGGAGCGCGTCCTGCTGGGGCATCGGGCTACCTCCCGGGGATGACCGTGGTGAAGTGGCGCTCGTCGCGCCGCCGGAGCTCGGCCCCGGACTTCCAGATGGCGTACTCGAGGCTGTCGGCGAGGGCCGTCGCGGAGGCCGCGATGATGTTCGTGTCCGAGCCCATCGTGGACCATTCGCGTGCGCCGTCCGCGGACTCGATCGTCACCCGCGTCCGGGCGCCGGTGGCGGCGTCGGAATCGAGGATCCGGACCTTGTAGTCGTAGAGGTGGACGGCGTCGAGGACCGGGTAGAACGCGCGGAGCGCCTTCCGGAGGGCGGCATCCAGCGCGTTCACCGGGCCGTTGCCATCGGCCGCCGTGTGGAGGACCTCGCCGTCAACCTCGACCTTGACGGTGGCCTCGGCCCGGAGGTCGCGGGCATCGCGCTGCTCGACGAGGCAGGTGTAGTCGAGGATCCTGAAGGGCGGCGCATAACCAGCCTGGTGGCGCCGGATGAGGAGCTCGAAGCTCGCCTCCGCGCCCTCGAACGACAGGCCCTCGTGCTCGAGCCGCTTGATGAGCGCCGAGAGCTCCTTCGGGTCGATGCCATCGAGGTTCGCGCCGAGCTGGCCAGCCCGGATCGCCGTGTTGGCCTTGCCGCCGAGCTCGGATACGACCAGCCGCCCCTCATTGCCCACGACTCCCGGATCGACGTGCTGGTAGCTCCGCTCGACCTTGGCCACGGCCGCGCCGTGGACGCCGCCCTTGTGGGCGAACGCCGACCGGCCGACGTATGGCTGCCAGTCGTTCGGAGCGAGGTTCGCGATCTCGGCCACGGACCGGGACAGCTCGGTCAGGTGGTCGAGCGCGCCGCCGCCGGCCGGCACGAGCGGAAGGTCGGTCTTCAAGGCCAGGTTGGCGAGGATCGAGACCATGTTGGCATTGCCGCAGCGCTCGCCGTAGCCGTTGATCGTGGCCTGGACGTGGCGGACGCCGGCCTGGACCGCGGCGATCGAGTTGGCGACGGCGAGCTCGGCGTCGTTGTGGGTGTGGATCCCCCAGACCACGGCGGGGGCCCCGGCGTCGGCGGCCAGCGCGGCCTGCGTCTCGCCGAGGATCTCGAGGAGCCGGCCGGTGAGCGTCCCGCCGTTCGTGTCGCACAGGACGAGCGTCCGGGCGCCGGCGTCGCGGGCCGCCCGGACCGTGGCGAGGGCATAGGCGGCGTCCGCCTCGTAGCCGTCGAAGAAGTGCTCGGCGTCGTAGATGAGCTCGCGACCGTGGTCGACGATGAAGCGGACGCTGTCGGCGACCATGTCGAGGTTCTCGGCCGGGGTGGCGCCGAGGACCTCGGTCACGTGGAGGAGCCAGCTCTTGCCGAAGATCGTCACGACCGGCGTCTCGGCCCGGACGAGCTCCCGGAGGTTCGGGTCGTCCCCGGCCCGGTTCGACCGATGGCGGGTCGAGCCGAAGGCGGCGAGCTTCGCCGTCCGCCAGGTCATCGAGCGGGCCGCCCGGAAGAACTCGATGTCCTTGGGGTTGGAGCCCGGCCAGCCGCCCTCGATGAAGGGCATCCCGTACTCGTCGAGCATCCGGGCGATCCGGAGCTTGTCGGCGAGCGAGAGCGTGACGTTCTCGCCCTGCGTCCCGTCCCGGAGGGTCGTGTCGTACAGGACGACCGGGAGGCCCGGTCCGCTGGTCGCCATCAGCCGGCCTGCGAGACCGAGGCGTCGGCCGCCGCCCCTGCCGGCACCAGCCGCTCCACGACGGCGCCGGTCATGGCGGCGGTCCCGACGACCCGGAGCCCGTCGCCGTCGATCGCGGCCGGCACGAGGTCGCGGGTCCGGTAGCCATCCTCGAGGGCCGCCCCGACGGCTGCCTCGATCGCCCGCGCCGCGGCGTCCTGGCCGAGCGACCAGCGCAGGAGCATCGCCGCCGAGAGGATCGTCCCGAGCGGATTCGCGAGATCCCGGCCGGCGATGTCGGGCGCCGAGCCGTGGATCGGCTCGTACAGCCCGAACCGGCCGCGCGCCGTCCGGCGCTCACCGAGCGACGCCGAGGGCAGCATCCCCAGGCTGCCGGCGAGGACGGCCGCCTCGTCCGAGAGGATGTCTCCGAAGAGGTTCTCCGTGACGAGGACATCGAACGCGGCGGGCTGCTTCACCAGGAGCATCGCGCAGGAGTCGACGAGCTGATGCCCGACCTCGACGTCGGGAAAGCCCGCCCGCTCCTCCTCGACGACCTTCCGCCACAGCCGCGATGTCGCCAGGACGTTGGCCTTGTCCACGCTCATGAGCCTGCCGCGCCGGCTACGGGCGAGCTCGAACGCGAGCCGGACGACGCGCCGGATCTCGGCCTCGGTGTACCACAGGGTGTCGACGGCGACGCGGCCGTCGGCCGTCGCCCGCTCCTCGGACGGGCGCCCGAAGTAGAGCCCCGACGTCAGCTCCCGGACGATGAGCAGGTCGACGCCGTCGAGGAGCTCCGGGCGGAGCGGCGACGAGGGCACAAGCGATGGGTGGACCCGCACCGGGCGGAGGTTCGCGAACAGCTCCAGGCCGCCGCGGAGGGCGAACAGCGCCTGCTCCGGACGGACCGCCGCGTTCGGGTCGTCCCAGCGCGGTCCCCCGACGGCGCCGAGCAGGATCGCGTCGGCCGCGCCGGCCGCCTCGAGGTCCTCGTGACGGATCGCGACCCCGTAGGCGTCGATGGCGGCGCCGCCGGCGACGATCTCCGACCACGCGATCCCGAAGCCAAAGGCAGCCCCGGCCGCATCGAGGACGGCGCGCCCTGCGCCGACGACCTCCGGCCCAACGCCGTCCCCCGCGATGACCGCGATTCGATACGTGGCATCTGCCGTCGTCATGGCAACCTCCCCGACGAGCCGGCAATCGCTCTCCGAGGTCGGAGGCGGAGCTCCGCGACGCCATCCGCCCGAGGATTCATGGCAGGTGCTCCGCCGTGCGCTGAGCCACGAAGGCCGGCGAGGCCGGCCCGATCTCGGCCCCACGAAGCTTGTTCACGGCCGTGAGGTAGGCGTCGAGCGAGGCCTCGATGATGTTCGTCGATAGCCCGTGGCCGGAGACAACGAGCGCGCCCGGCCCGACGTCGGACGAGCGCCGGCAGCGGACAAGGACCCGGCCCTGGGCGTCCTCGCCGCCCGAGACGGCCTTGATCTCGTAGCTCTCGAGGACCGGGTGCCAGCCGAAGGCCGGCTCGACCGCCTGGTCGACCGCCGCGAAGAGGGCGTCCACGGGCCCGTTGCCGATGGCGGCCGTCGCCCGCTCCTCGTCGCCGACGGCGAGCGAGACCATCCCGGTCGCCTTGCCGCCGTGCGACGACGTCACGTTCCAGCCCTCCAGGCGAACGGCCTGGGGCACCTCGGCGACGCGCTGCTCGACGAGCGCGTGGAGGTCGGCGTCGGTGACCTCCTTCTTGGCGTCGGCGAGCGCGACCGCGGCCCGATACAGCTCGTCGAGCGCCTCGCCTTCGACCTCGTGACCGAGCTGGCGCAGCTTCTGCTGGAGGCCTCGCCGGCCGGACAGCTTGCCGATCGTCAGCTGGCTGCCGGACAGCCCGATCGACTGGGGGGTCATGATCTCGTAGGTCAGTGGGTTCTTGATGACACCGTCCTGGTGGATCCCCGACTCGTGGGCGAAGGCGTTCGCGCCGACGACCGCCTTGTTCGGCTGGACGGCGAAGCCCGTCAGGTAGCTGACGAGCCGGGAGGCGGCGGTGATCTGCTCGGTCTGGACATGGCTGCCGAGCTGGGGGAACTGGGTCGGCCGCGTCCGGAGGGCCATGACGACCTCTTCGAGGGACGCGTTGCCGGCGCGCTCGCCGAGCCCGTTGATCGTCACCTCCACCTGGCGCGCGCCGGCCTGGACTGCGGCCAGCGTGTTGGCCGTCGCGAGGCCGAGGTCGTTGTGGCAGTGGACGCTGACCGTGGCCTGCCCGCCGACGAGCGCGACCGCCCGCTCGACGAGCACCCCGAACTCGCTCGGGATGGCGTAACCGACGGTGTCTGGAATGTTGATCGTGGAGGCGCCGGCCTCGACGACGGCCTCGTAGACCTGCATCAGGTAGTCGACGTCGGTGCGGGACGCGTCCTCGGCCGAGAACTCGATCTCGGCGTCCCGTCCGAGGGCCATCCGGCCGTGCTTCACCCAGCGGACGGCCTCGGCGAGGGCCTCGTCGCGGGACATCCGGAGCTTGTGCTTGAGGTGGATGTCGCTCGTGGCGATGAAGACGTGGAGGTGCGGCTTCTCGGCGATCCCGATCGCCTCGATCGCCCGCTGCGGGTCGCCGTCGCGGCAGCGGGCGAGGGCGGCCACG
>Ga0209002_10003768_pt1 | contig 12036 bp, 35 predicted proteins | sample Rifsed16ft2_FD_184010 | JGI IMG/M metagenome (GOLD analysis project Ga0209002, IMG submission 184010) | Soil microbial communities from Rifle, Colorado, USA - sediment 16ft 2 (version 2) | ecosystem: Environmental > Terrestrial > Deep subsurface > Rock core/Sediment | place: Rifle, Colorado...
AAATATTGATAATAGGATTAAACAAATTCTAAAAACAAAAACCTATAAGAATGAATTAAAACAGACGGCTTTAAATGATTGGGAAGAAAAAGAAATAATTATAAGAATAAACAGAGAAGTTGAAGTTTTAGAAATTAAGGAGAAATTTATTTTAAGATTATATAACGAGGTTTTAAAATGATTGAGAAAAAACAATATATCTTTATAGACACAACAAAAGAAGAAAGTATAAAAATCGGAGAAAAAGAAAAAACCTTTTTAGAGAATAAGGGTTTTAATCTTATTAAAACTAAACAATATGCTTTAAATAAATTTTGCTTGATATATAAAAAATGATTGAGATAATAAAAGAAATCCACAACAACGAAAACACAGCTTTAATTATTGAAAATTATCCTTATGGTTTTAGATTGAAAACAAAAATAAAATACTGGATTGAAACAGATAAGAAAAAAGGCGACAGGTTCGTAAGTCAAACCTTAAACCCTAAAACTAATAAATGGAATAATCCCAAAAAGTCGGTTTATAATTCTGTAATGGTTTTAACCAGAGATAACGAAAACGGGCATATATCTTATATTGGCTTATATCCTACAACAGATAAAGAGAGGATAAACCGATTTATAGAAAAGACAAATAGCTTTAATTTTTCTAATGAACAAAAAGAGCAATTAAGGATTTTAAGAGCTTATAGCAAAACTTACGAAAATGTAACTTTTGAGATTAAAGAAGTCACAAACCAAACAGAAGAAGAAAAGTTAAAACACGATAATGAACAGGCAGAGATTAAAAAAGATATAAACCGATTGGCTTCTTATAATTATCGCAAAGACACAAACGAGGTTAAAACAATATGATTAGATTTATATGTGATATTAGAATATGGAGAGATAAAATAAACGGCAATACTTACCACGCAGTTAATATAACTGATACAAAAACAAATAAGATTATTTTTAGCAGTGGTTTAACTTATGGCTATGGAGAGCAGTATAAATATACAGCATTTGAAGGATTAGCGAAGTTAGGTTTATTTGATATGAAAGACGAACATAACCACGAGAAGATAAGAAAAATGTTTTATTTTGCTGTATCAAAGAATTGTTTAAAAAGAGAATTAAATAAACAAATTATAAGATATTAAAATGAATATGAACAAAATAAAAAGAGAATACGGACAAAAAGGTTTAAGAGTTACCGCAAGAAATGGTTTAATTTATGTTGCAGATAATACTTTAAAGAGAGGTTTTAATTGCAAAACTTTTTTAACATTAAAAGAAGCATTAGTATTTTTAAATAATTGTGAGGTTTTAATATAATGACTAAACACGGAATAACAATAAGAGATAAGAAAACAAAGGAGATTATAAGATTTATAGAGTGCGAAACGGGAAGGACAGCTTTAAAGATTTTGTCAGGTGTTAGGCATAATTTGAATAATAAAGATTTTATAGCAAGTGAGGAATTTATTTAAAATGGTATTAAATAAAATAGAGGGCATAACACTTAAACAATTTTTAGATAATTGTGTTATCTATGATGGCGAGTTATTCGGAGAATTTGAAAGCAAGTTTTCTTTCTGTTGGGATAATACAATTACAATAACAGACGAAGGCAAAAAGAAATTTAAGAATATCCTTAATTCTGATATTCAATTTATTAACGGAAATATTAAATTAATAAATAAAAATATATTTTCATTATTCATAAGCGAGAGAGAATATAACTTATTTTTAAGTGCCGTCGCTGGATATGTTAATGTTAATGATTATAATAAATGGTTTAGTCATAAAAAAGAGGTTTTAATATAATGGTTTTATGTAATTGTTGTTTAAAAAATCAAGATGTTAAAAACTTTAATTGTGGTTATAGGTATATCTGTAAGAAATGCTTTAAATCTAAAAAATATCTAAAACTAAAAAGGGAGAATATTTATTAAAATGGTTATCGCATTAAAAAAAGTTAAGATAGGGAACAAAGTTTATTTTATAGATAGCCGTTTAAATGAATTGAGAAATATAAAAAATCCTGCCGATAGGGAGAAGTTAGAGGGAAGCGAGGATTTTTATTTAAAGATTTTTGGAGAGTATTTAAAATGAAAAAACAAAATTTAGAAGTTGAGTATTTGAGAGCTGATGAGCAAACTCTATTAAGAGAAATTAAAAATTATAAGATAGTTAGCGATAGGCGAGATGTTAGCGATAGGCGATATATTGAAAGGGGGTTAATCCAAGAAGCAATAATATGATGATAAACGACAGCAAGGAAGCGAGAGTTGAAGCGTTGGAAGTAGTTAGAGATGACACCGATAGGGAGATAAGGCAGGTAGAATTTTTAATCCAAAATGTCAAGGATATTCTAACATACCCTAATTCAGTTGCAAGTGAGAGAGTTAAAACATTTGTTAAGGAATTGGAGAAAGAGAAAGAATACTTAAATGATGTTTTAGATGATGAGAATGAGAGTATTGCTTTTGTGCGAGGAACTATTTAAAGATGGTTTGGTATAATCTAAAAGTAGGAACTTTCGGCTTAAAATATACTCCCTTAAATGCAGTAGATAAAGAATATCCTTACTGCGACAAAGACGGCAATATTTTAAAAAAGGTTGCTGGGAAATTTGAGAAGGGATATTTCATAAATGAGGCAACAGGCGAGAAGAATAACGAGGCGTTTAGGTTAATAAATAATAAACCTTATGCGAAGCTACAAAAGACAAAAGAGGTTAATAACTATAAGGAAGTTGAGATAAAAGAGGTTGAGGACTTATTAACTGAAAGTGTTTATTTGGTAGAGTGTGATAACCTGTTAAACGAACTTAACGAGAGTGGTATGGCGTTAAAGTTTGGTTTTACTAACGGCAACGGCTATAAGGTAAGTAAGGCGTATGTATATCCATCTAAAATTTATAAGGGTTATTTGTTTATGTCGTTAGGCAGAACTCAAATAAGCGAACTTATAGGCGAGATAGATAGCATAAAGAATGACATAAAGAAAGCTAAACAGATAACAGCTACAATTCAGGGCATTAACAGAGCTTCTGTTGAGGAACTTATAGCAATATGATAGAAGCAGAAAAAGAGAGGGAGATGGATTATATTGCCGAAATGAAAGCAGATTCAAAAGTAAGGCAGATAGAAGTAATGTGTCAATTTTGTGGGAAATATGAGGGAACAGAAAGCATAACAGACGGCGAAACATTACAAGAGGTTATGATTTGCGTTGGTTGTGATGATGATGTGAATTGGAAGCCAAGCAACGAGCAAGAGAGGTTAATTCAGGCAAAAGAACTCAAATAAGCAAAACTAAAACCGAAACGGCAATTTTTATTTTTTTATTTTGCCGTATTCCGATTATGTCGGAACTGATGAGGTTAAAAATGAAATATAGAATAAAAGTTAAAGGCGAGTGCGAAGTAGAAGCAAATGATGAAGATGAAGCAATCACAAATGCTTTAATTTACTTTGCCGAAGATATGCAGGGAAATTTAGATGTTGAAGAAGTCAAGGAGATGAACATAAAAAAGGAAAAAGAGGAATGTTACGAATGTGGAAAAAAGATAGAATTAGATGTTAATGGGATAGCTGTTAATAATGACGGAAGCTATTGTCAAGAATGTTATGATAAAAAATTTGGTTGCGGGGAAGATGATGATTAAAGGGAGAATACTCACGAAATAACCAACATTTCAAAGAGGGGTTTTAGCCGTTTTCCCATCACAATAACCGAGTTGGGTTAAAGGTTTAGCAAGGAAAAACGGCATAATAATAAAATGAAAAACATAAATAAAAAAAGTAAGGGAGAAATGAAGAATATTTTAGATGAGATTAGAAAGCAAGAGCAAATGTTTAAAGAAGGATATGAGATAGGTGTTGAAAATGAGAGAGCAAAGATATTGGAGATAATTGATAAGTGGGAGTGGAAAGATTGTTTCTGTTCAAAAATGAATGGAGTATGCAGAGTTTGTGATGAATCAGAAAGGTTAAAAGCGAGAATAAAAGGAGATGGAAAATGGAAAACATAAATAAAATAAAGAGTGAAATAGAAAAGCAAAAGGCAGAATTGCTTATAATTCAATATGAGGTGTTAGATATAATGTCAAGAAAAGAATACGGAAATGAGTTCGGGATATTGGGCAAAAAGGAAAAGTTTGAGATAGCTTTAAAGACAATAAAAGGAGAAAAAGATGAGTAGAAAACTTAAACCAAAAAGAAATTTTAAAGTAACAATTAAATTAAAAACTTTAAGAAAAATGAATAAATATCAAGTAGAGGAGATAGTCAATATGGGCATAAGAGATTTATTTGAAAAAGGGAGAATAGAGGCAAAATGAAAAAACAAAGATATATGTTTGCAGGTAGGATATTGGAAGGTATTGAAGAACCTCACGAGGTTATGAGTTATGGTAGTTGTATATGGTGTAATGATAAAGATATTAAAACAAATATAGCAATTTTAACATTAAGTTATAGAATATGCAAAGAATGTTTAAAAAAGTTAGAGGTGGAAAATGAGATATAGATTAAGAAAATTTACAGATGTTAAAGACAGAAAAGGAAAAGAGGTTTTTATCTCTAAAAGAGAAATAATAGATATGTATAATGAAGCGAGTAAATCTGACAGCGTTCAAGGTTTTATTTGTGGTATTGAGAGGTTAAAAAATGAGTAATTCAAACAAAATAGCATTAAGGCAATTAAAGGTTTTTAAATGAATAAATACAATATTGTAATAGAAACAGATGAGAAACTATTAAATGGAGATTTAGAGCAGATAAAAAATGCGATAGGCGAGATATTAAGCTATAACGGAATAAGTTATTTTAAAATTGGAGAGGTTAAAAATGAGTAATTCAGACGCAGAATACAGGGCATTTTCGGAACAATTTTTACACAAGGGAAAAATAAAAGAATTACTAAAAAAGGAAAAAAAGATGAAAAAATACAAATTTAAAATAGAGGGCAAAATAGAAGTATTAGCCGAAAACGAAATAGAAGCATTAGAAAATGCACGAATGAACGCAACAATAGAGGGTGGTTGGGATATTATTAAATTTATTCCACTTGAAACAAATGAGTAATCTAAATATACAAGACTTGAAGCCAGAACAGGCACGGCAAAGAGATTTTTCTAATATGGATATAACCCTCAAAAGAGATGGAACTTTAATCACTTTCAAAGACGGAAAGTTGTTTAGTCCGAGATGTGAGAGAAGCGATAGGTTTAGGCATATTCTTAATATCTTGAAAGAAAAAGGTGTGCCTAATTGCTTTGGGGAAATGTATATTGAGGGTGGGAATGTCTTTAATGTAAGCAGTAGCGAGAATTGGAATAAAGCGAAGTTTATGCTTATTGATTTGGAAGATAATAAATTGAACTATACTCAAAGGCATATTCTATTACAGCAAGTAGTAAAGGAAGTGAATAATCCTTTTATTACGCCATTAGTTAAATTCAAAGATTTTAAAGAGGGTTGGGATTATGTCAAAGAAAATAACAGCGAGGGATTAGTATTAAGGAATGAGAGAGATTGGTTTAAAGTTAAGTCTCTTAAAGAGGCAAAAGTAGAAATTAGAGAACACGAGCCAAGCAAAGACAAAGGCACATTTATCTTAATAGATAATAATAGGGTTTCTGGAACTTCTAAAGATTTTGTAAGGCAGTTTAAAGAGATTAAGGCACAAGGCAAGATACCTATTATAGAAATTGAGTATGCTTTTTTAACAGAAGAAGGTAAATATTTCCAACCGAGATGTCGCCGTGTGTTTGCGAAAGGAGAAGAAAATGGGAATTAAAATAAATAAAAAGAACATTAAAGTTATTTGTTGCGATAAATGTGGAAGTGATTATATTGAGAGAGTTGTAATCGGCAAGTCAGAATATCCTAAATGCAAGAAATGTGGAGAGGTAATAACAAAATGAAAGACGCAACAATAACTATAAGCACGGACAATTACAGCACAGATATTTCTGAAACAATAAAGAAAGGAACGCAGTTTATAGGTGTGGATTTTTGGGGGCATAACGAGGGCAGTTGTTCTCCTTGCGACAGCGAAGAAGAAGCACAGAAACAAATAAAATATCTATTGGATAGATACAGCAAAGATTATAGGATTAAGATTGTTGATGAGAGAATTAAACAAGAGGTGTTAAATTTTTAATAATGGTTAGGAAGATGTTAAAAAATCCTTTCAAAGTTGGGGATATGGTTTATCTTATGAATGATGTAAATAAAGAAATTTATAGGGTTTATGCGATTTATTCTCCCACTATGTTAAGTTTATGTCTATTGGATTACGAAACCGAACAAGATTATCAGGTAAATGTAAAAGAAATTGCTAAATGCCCAAAGGAGAAAAATGTTAAGTGAAACAGAAGTAAAGAGATTGGAAAGCTGGGCAGGGCAGTTCTTCAAAGACAAAGACAAAGCAATAGATATTTTTGATATTAAATCAGAGATAGACAGAGAAATCTCGGTTGATGAAAACAAGACAATTCTTCGTGAAAAGATAAAGATACTGATAGGCGACAACATAGAAAAAATGAAAAGGATAGAGATAGAAATGCCTAAGCAACAGACAGAGATAATGCTACAAGTGATAAACAGAGAGCAGGAGAAACAGGCAAAGCTGGAATTTGATAACTCTCTTGAACGGATAGGAAAAGAAAAAGAGACACTTTTGTTAGAGCAGAAGTTCTATATTTTGAGAGAATATGTAAAGATGGTCTGTTCTGGTAATGTTAATGGATTGATTACGCAGGGAGAAGCAGGCGTAGGAAAATCGTATAATATTCTTAAAACATTAAGGGAGAGTGGGAAAGAATTTGTTTATTGCACTGGTTTTACAACTCCTCTTGAACTCTATAACTATTTATACGAAAATCGCTTCAAAATAGTCTTTTTTGACGACACAAAAAACATCTTTAAGAGCGAAGCAGGGCTAGAGATACTAAAAGCAGCTCTTTATAGCCCCGCAGGAAAGAGATTAGTGAGATATAGCAGTAATACTACAAAATTGAAAGCCCCGCGAGAGTTTATATTTGAAGGTGGGATTATTGTAGCCATAAATGACTTGAAAGAGAAGCATAATGAGGACTTGAAAGCTGTTGTGGATAGAGTTCTATATTATGAGGTTAATTTCAATTATGAGGAGAAATTGATGATTATAGCAGATTTAATCAAGCAACAATACAGAGATTTAAGCGAAGCAGATAGAAATTATGTGTTTAACTACATAAAAAGCAACTCAAGCCGAGCAACCAAGAACCTTAATTTCAGATTATTGTATAAGCTGTATGAGATATATAGATACTCAAAGACAGAATTTGATAGGTTAGCCAAAGAGATAATACGGCAAGATGAACAAGCTGAACTGATAATTCAGTGTTTAAGGAAAAATACACTTGTTAAGGACGCAGAAAGAGAATTTTGTGAGAAAACTGGGTTCTCTGGGAGATACTTCTATAAGCTGAAGGCGAGGATAGGATGATTTTCAGGCAAGGCAAAGGAATTCCTTTAAACCAAAATAGTAAATGCCGTACAATTTATGTGCCGTGCATCCTTTTTTGAATAAGCAGAAGGCGATGTTTTATGGTGTCGCGCCTTCCCTTGCCTGAAAATATAAAATGGTTGAGAAAAAATATCAAGATAAAGAAATATTAACTATTGAAGATTGCCCTAATCCTAATTTTAAAACCAACGCAAAATCTCATAGAGGAATAATACTTGGTTTGCTATCAAAGTTCAGAAATGACGCTAAAAAAGGGATAACTTATACTCCTTATGAATTGAAGTTTGTTTTTACAGAAGCATTAGAGAAGTATGATGAACTGAAAAAGAAAACGCAGGTGGTTGAGCTGGAGTTGGTTGGTTGGAAAGGAAGAGATGTAGTAGAATTTTGTGATGGGTTTGATAATGAATTTGTCTTGCTTGAGCATAGAAAAGATAAGGAAACAGGAGAAATTGAGCAAATAACACATAAAGTGTCTCACGAGAATGTTAATCTATTACTCAAATTTATTAGGAAATGGAGAATAAATGATGTTCACGATTGCTATTATTTTGCAGAGGTTCTGGGAGAGCCAAGCTGGGACGAAGTATGGAGAAAGAGAACAAGTGTCTATTTTCAAAAATACTACTATCCAATCAAGGTTCTTGAGAAATTGGGGGTTATCCAGTATTCTGGGCGTGGAACAATCAAGAGATTGAAATAACTAAGTTCGCTTTAATATAACACTTTAACACTTTAGAATTTAACACTTTAGAATTTTAAATTCCCCGTTTAAAACGGGGCGCGCATAATCAATTGTGTTAAGTGTTATTTTGAGTCTATGGGCGCTATGTGATTTAACACGAACAATTCTATACTTATTTAATATATATAATATAATATAATATAATATAATATAGAAATATTTATATATAGAGATAAGATGGATTTAAACACTTTAACACTTTTAAATTTTGATTAAACGAACTTCTAAAGTGTTATGTTAAACGAACTTCTAAAGTGTTATGTTAAACGAACTTTTAAATTAATAAAGTGTTACGAATGAAATAAATGTTAAAGTGTTAATAAGATGATGGGCTTAAAATAACACTTAACACAATTCAAAACGCGCGCGCCCTCTATATTAAAGCGAACTTTTAAATTAATAAAGTGTTACGAATAAAATAAATCCTACTTAAAAGTTACACTATAATGGTAAAAACATTTAAATATCTGAAAGTGTTCTGAATTGTTATGCTAATTGAACTAACAGACAATTATCAACCAGAAAGAATTCTTCATCGAGATTATCAGATAAATTCAATAAAAAATGTTTTTAAAAATTTCAAGGAACAAGGGCATGCACAAAATCTAATCGTCTTCGGAGTAACAGGAAGCGGAAAAACAACAACAATAAAAAAGATAATATGTGACGAAGATAATCATTATTTTGGTTCAGGCGCCATCACAAACACTTCTTTCAAAACTCTCAAATCAATGTTTGATTTGAACTGCAATACCTATGAAAAACTTCTCAAGGACATAATTCTAAAATTAAAAGAGGAGCCCGGAATTATTATCATAGATGAGTTGAATAAAATTATGGATATAGCAAATCTTTTCAACAACCTCAATACCATCTATAGGGAAACAGGATGTCCATTAATTCTTGTTACAAATAGGAGAACAATTTTTGAGGATATTCCAGATGATGCCAGATTAACTCTATTTCTCGAGAAGGTTGAATTTGAATCTTATAATGCCCTACAGCTTTATGACATTATTTTTGAAAGACTTGATTTGATAAAAGACAGGATAAAAGTCGACATAGAAAAGAATGAGGCTGGAATAAGGAAAATTTGTGCTATGGGAGGAAAAGAGGCTTCAGCAAGGATAGTTCTGAATATAACTCTGAAGTGCGTTCTGAATAATAACTTCTCTCTTGAATTCATAGATAATATAAAAGAAAATCTTGAGAGAGATAGTTGGAAAGAGTTTCTCGAAAATCTGAGACCTTTTGAAAAGGACTTTCTGAAAAGTCTCTTGGACTTGCAGTTAAGAAGTAAGAATATTTATCCTTCTGATTTGGCTAAAGATATGGGAAAAGGATTTACTCCTGCTAGGATTTCACAGCTTATCAGTGCATTTGCAGGATATGGTATAATTGATGGGAATTGCTATGAAAATCTAGGAAGGGCTGGAGGAAGAAAGAGAGTCTTGAAGTTTTCAAATCAATACATATTTGATACTCTTTCGGAACTTATACAATGAACAACAAAGAAAAAGTAGATATATTGAATAGAATAAGGGCTGCCTATGAGTCAGATGGACAGATGAAAGGCATACCAATAAATGAAGAAAGTGTATGTAACATCTACAAGGACTTTGGAAAGAAAACTATTTCTTCAACTTGTGGCAACTTTGAGTTTAAGAAACTGAAGAATGGAAGACTCAGGGCAACATTCAAGAAATCAATAATATTTAACTTCAAGAATGTCAAAAGAAAATTCGTTTATTTATAGATAAAAGAGAATAATCTTTTGGGGAAAAGAAATGAAAACAAAAAAAAGAAAATTGAGAACTCTATGCTATTCTTGCGATAAGCCCGTAGCTAAGGGCGAAATATGCAATAGTTGCAAAGGAACCAGAAAAGAGATAATGACTAATATCTGGAGAAGAGAGAGGAAAGAATATTCTTGTAAATGCGGAAAGAAATGTATTGATAATTACAAAAAATTGAACAAATTTAATAAGAGAATATATTGCGATGAGTGTGTAAATAAATTTTGGAAAGAAAGAAAAATATTATCAATCTACTTAATAACTTTTGGAATAATAATCAGCATTTTAATAATCTCTTTTGGAATAGGGGCAACATATCCAATCAGAGGATTGTAGGAATAATGATAAAAAAATGTAAGGTTTGTAGTAAGAAATTTGAAACTTTCAATAAGAAATGGAGTAATGACAAGAAAGGATGTAAAAGACCTATTAATGCTGTAAATTGTTCAAAGAAATGTAGTGCAATTTGGTATTATAATCGCAATAAAAAGGAGAAAAAAGAATGGACTTTTTAGGAGATTTAAGGAAGGAATTAGAAGCAACAGAAAGTAACTTTAAGCCTCTGCCAAAATTAGTTATGCCCTCACCTAACTATTTTGATTTTAAGAAATTCTTTTTAATAGGTTTATTAGTTATAGCCGTTTTATTCCTATGGTTAGCTTACTCTGGGAAGATAAATCTGGCAAATATTAAATGCCCAGATGCCCCAATTATTCCAGCCTGTCCTAATGTTTCTTGTCCTATAGTAGATATCCCTGCCTGCCCATCATGTCCTTCTCAGGAGATAAAATGTGGAAATGTCAATATCACATCGCCACCAATAATTATAAATTTAAATAATACTGGATAATGAAAGAAGAAATAATAAGAATCAAAATATTAAGAGAAATATTTGACAAGGCATTTGATTATTACTGGTATGACACAAAATCTTTATTTGAAAAGATAGCAGATGATATTTCCAATGAGAGAAATATTTGTTTAAGATTTTTTCTTGCATTAAATAGAAAAGGGATGTTAATAATTAATAAAAAGAAAAAGGAGCTCGGAATATGAGAAAGCATAGAATAACCGCTTATTGCATTATGTGCAATAAGCCATGCGTTAATTCAAGAAAAATATGTTCGAGAGAATGTTCAAGAGAATATCAGAAAGCTTATCACAAAGCTTATCAGAAAACTGATAAATACAAAGCTTATATGAAAGCTTATCAGAAAACTGATAAATCTAAAGCTTATAAGAAAGCTTATTATTTGAAAAGTAAGGGGGAAGAATGACGATAAAAAGTATTAACAATGAGATTAGAAAGGTTGAGAAAGAAGCTTCAGAAAGATATAATACCGATGGTGGAGATAATGTATATTGGGAATTAATCACAAAAATCAAAACCCTTAAAGAAGTTAAGGAATTGATTGAGAAATCTAAATGCTATTGTGAAATGTGTGCATTTAGTCAAGATTGTGCAGAAAGATTGGTAAAAGAAAATGAAATTCTGGGGGAAGCTGAATGACAGAACAAGAAGTATTCTCAACTTTGAAAATGATTAGAGAAATGAAAGAATTAGGGTTAAAAGATAAGGTGTTTCCAACAAGCGAAGTAATTGATAAATATTTTATGGAAGCAAAAGAAAAGGGCAAAGCCGAAGAGCAAAAAAGGATATTGGAGATATTGATGGATTTTCTTTATAAACATTTCAAGTCTGGAAAGATTGCAATTAATTTAAAAGATTGGGATGAATTAAAGGCGAAAATAAAAGGTGATGGGAAATGAATAAAAGATTAAATTATGCACTTTGGCAAATTTATAATGAATTTTCTAATAAGGGTGTTATGATTATTTCAAGAGCAGACTGGGAAAGAGAAATTGAAAGAATTTCTATTCAATTTGAAAATGAAATTCTGGGGAGTTCCGAATGATTGAACAGGAAGTAAGATATTTGGAAGCATATTTTGGAAACACATTTGATAAATTAAAAATAAGCAAAGTC
>Ga0209002_10003772_pt1 | contig 12029 bp, 9 predicted proteins | sample Rifsed16ft2_FD_184010 | JGI IMG/M metagenome (GOLD analysis project Ga0209002, IMG submission 184010) | Soil microbial communities from Rifle, Colorado, USA - sediment 16ft 2 (version 2) | ecosystem: Environmental > Terrestrial > Deep subsurface > Rock core/Sediment | place: Rifle, Colorado...
CCCCGCGTCAGTCATAGTCAAGATTGAGGAATTGGCGGCAGAAGAACCGGTTGAAGCACCTGCCCAAGAAGCTGCTCCAGCTGAAGGCGAGGCCGCAGAAGGCGCGGCTCCCGCTGAAGGCGAGACTCCAGCAGAGGAAGAGCCTAAGAAAGAAGAGAAATCAGAGTAGGGGAGAAGGATACTTTGAAGTAATAAGCATGTTTTCGGGATGTTGTCGTATGGAACTTAATTCTTCCCAAACCGCTTCTGTTACGAACGGCATAAACGGATGCAACAGTCTGAGCCCTCTTAAATACATGTGTCTAACTACTGATAACGCCGTCTCTTTATCTTCGCGGTTTTTAACATTCTCAATATACACATCCGCCAGTTGATGCCACATAAATTCGTAAATTGCTTCTGCTGCATCGGAAAATCGATATTTTTCCAAGCTGGCCTTTGCTTTTTTTATCACATCGTATAACTGGTCGATAATTATCTTGTCTTCCTTCTTTAATTTCCCTTTCAAGAGTTCTTCTTTAAAAAATGGTATCTCTTTTTCGTAGTTTTCGAACATTAATTGTATAAACCTCCCCATATTCCAGATTTTATTGGCAAAATTCCGCATCCCTTTAACTTTATCTTCTGCCAAAGGGATCTTGCTACCCGGCGCCACCCCGTAAACCAGTGACATTCGCAGTGCATCTGCTCCGTATTTGTCCACTAGCTCTATTGGATTGATTACATTTCCTTTGCTCTTACTCATTTTGACCCCTTTGGCGTCCGCTACCATAGACCATAAGTAAACATTTTTAAAAGGCACGTCATTTTTATCGTACAGGCCAAAAATGATCATCCGCGAAATCCAAAAAGGGAGAATATCAGAAAGAGTCCCCATAAAGTCCGTAGGATATCGGGTCTCAAACTCTTCCGGTTTCAGAGTCACCAACGGCCACTGACCGGAGGAAAACCAGGTGTCAAACGTATCCGTCTCCGGCAGATATGTTTTTCCGTGGTCTGGTTTCTCTTCCGAAACGGTATATTTTGGTGCGTCTTTCCCTGTCGCCGCATACACCTTTTGCAGGCCGGCTTCGATTTCGGAGAGGGGAGTGCCGTTTTTCAAAAACCCTGCTGCCGGTCCCTGCTGCATCTGGCCGGACTTGTCCAGCCACCAAACATAAATATTCTCCTTTTCCGGTTCTACTTCATACCATACGGGAATCTTTATTCCCCACACTATCTGCCGGGATATCGGCCAGTCATGCATGCGGTTCAGCCAGTCCAGTATATGTTTTTTGAATCGCTTGGGATAAAACTTCACCCGGTCCTTTTCCACCGCTTCGATTGCAGGTTTCTTTAGCTCCCCGACTTTAATGAACCAGTTCGGGACAATAGTCGGCTCCAGGACCTTGTGGCATTTGTAGCAGGTGGTCACAGTATGCTGGTAGTTTTCATCGATTTTTACCAGGAAGCCCTCTTCCTGCAGTTTATTCACTGTTTCCTCTCTGGCTTTTTTGGCCTTGACACCTGAAAGTTCCGGCATGCTCACGTCCTCCGGCATTTTCATTTTGCCCGAAAGATCTATTACCCCGATTATCTTCAGTCCGTGCCTTCTTGCCGCTTCAAAATCGTTCGGGTCGTGCGCCGGGGTAATCTTTACCGCCCCCGTCCCAAATTCCGGGTCTACCATCGCGTCCTCTATCACCGGAATCTCTCTGGTTGTCAGTGGCAGCTTCAACATTTTCCCGGCCATCCCTTTGTATCTGTCGTCTTTGGGGTTTACCGCCACCGCCGTGTCCCCGAACATGGTTTCCGGCCGGACGGTTGCCACTTCGATGTGCCCCTCCCCGTCCGCCAGAGGATACCGGATATAGTACAGCGGGTCCGTCCGCTCGATATGCTCCACCTCCAATTCCGCCAGCGAAGTCCCGCAATTTATGCAAAAATTCACCAGATACTCGTCCCGGTAAACGCCTCCTTCCTTCTCCAGCCTGGTGAATGTTGCAAATACTTTTTGTAGGACTTCCGGGTCCAGGGTAAACACGCTTCTATCCCAGTCCGCCGAAAAACCCAGCCGCTTGAACTGCTTGTATATCAACCCGGAATTTTCCTGGACGAAATTGAAAATATCCCGGTACAGAGTCTGCCGATCAAAGTCCATCCGGGATTTGCCGTTCTTGGCCAGATGTTTCTCATATACGTACTGTGTTTCAAAGCCCGCATGGTCCATACCCGGGATCCACGTCGCGTTGTATCCCTGCATCCGCTTCCATCGCACCATGATGTCGTCAATCGTATACATTGCATGTCCTGCGTGCAGGGAAGCGTTGGCATTCGGCGGGGGCATCAGTATCGTATATGGTTCTCCCTCGCCCTTAGCTTTAAACGCCCCGCTCTTCTCCCACTTCCGGTAAATCTCTTCTTCATAAAGTTTGTGGTTATAACTTTTGTCCATTTAAAAACCCGCCTTTCCTTAACTATTATAAGGACGGGCGGGTGCCCGTGGTACCACCTTATTTGCTTCTCATTTGATCCGGTTCTAATAATCTCGCCAAAGGCGGACGTTCTTCCGGAAGGCGTACCCCGCGTAGCTTCAGCGTAGTGGGGTTGCGGATGACTGGTCCGCTCAATCGCCATTCAAGTTTCAATTATTTTACCTCATGTTTTGTTAAAACTCTATCCCGAGCGCCGACCGTTAAGAAAATGTGAACGCTATACCATTAAACACGAGGACCCTCCCGCAGTATAGTATGCAGCGAGCATTTTTAGGGTGCTGTGAGGGTGTCTTTTTCTCGGTTTAACTCTTTTAGACAAGCAAAAGAGTGAACAAAAAGTTAAGGAGTACAATTTTCAATTCCTCTGTCTTTCGCTTCTCCGTCTTCAGATACAAATTCCCACTCATAACCTCCCTCTTTCAAAACCATTTTCAATACCCCGAAACTGTCGCTTATTCGTGCCTCGCTTCCGGTTTTTGGGTTTCCGAAATCATACAGGCTTCTACCTCCAGTACCCACAATAAATTCTCTGATGTTTCCGGATTTTAATCTCTCATACAAGTGTTCGTGCCCGGCCAGCACCACGTCCACCCCTCCCGCATCCAGTATTTCCCACATATCTTTTATCGCCAAAGTGTTTCCATGGCTCTTACCGGAGCTGTATCGTGGGTGGTGCATAAACGCCAGCTTGCAAGCCTTCTTGCTGGCTGTCAAATCACCATCTAACCATCTAACCTGCTCGCTCTCTTTTCCGCATCCCACTTCCCCGCAATTCGAATTCACGGCAGCTATATGCCATTCTCCCAAGTCAAAACTATACCATCCTTTACCTCTCTCTCCCGCTTTTTCCCCCCAGTAATCCCAGTACCCTTTACCGCCCGGCAGGTCATATTCATGGTTTCCGATAGCCGGATAGGAAATATTCTTAAATTTTCCCCAGCTTTCTTCATATCCCTGCCAGGAGGTAAAGGCCAGCGGGTTGTATTGCAGGTCTCCCAATATTAACACCGCCTCAGGATTGATTTGCTCAATCAAGGCCGCCGTCTCTTTCTGTTTGCACGAATCCTCATCTGTTTTCCAGTTCTGGAAGCAGGCAATATCTCCCCCCGCCGCGATCACAATCTCCTTTGGAGCAGGGGATTGTCCATTCTGTTCTGGTCTCTTCTTTCGGCCTAAACTTACACTTAGACCCGATAAAATTAAGATTATTATTCCCCAAATTAATAATTGTTTCATTTGTTTTCCTCCCGCTTAAATCCTTTATCTATCCTCGCCCTCGGCTCCCTGTCAATTAGATTTAAATCTTGAATCCTAAATCTTAAATCCTGAATATTAAATCCTGCCGCTACCCCTATCATTGCCGCGTTATCGCCATACAATCGGGTCGAGTAAGGGAAATGCACTTTTAAATCAAACTCGTTTGCCATTTTTCTTAAACGGTTTCTTAACTCTACATTCGCTCCCACCCCTCCTCCTACCAGTAAATCTTTGATTTTATATTCTTTATCCTTAAGATCCTGAATTATTCTGGCGCTTATACGCACGACATGTTCAAACGCCCTGTCTTGAAACACTGCTGCCAGATCCTGGATTTGTTCTTTGCTTAGACCTGCTTGCCGGCTGGCACGGTTTAGACTCTCTGTCAGTCTGAAAAAAGCCGTTTTCAACCCCGAATAACTAAACGCGTTTTTTTCTTCTCTTCTGGCCATTGGTAAGGGTAGGGGATACATTTTCGGATTTCCTTCTTTTGCCATTTTTTCCAATATTGCCCCCCCTGGATATCCCAGTCCCAGCATTCTGGCTGCTTTGTCCAGTGCTTCTCCCAACGCGTCATCCATAGTCTCTGCCAGAATTTCATAGTCTCCAATTTTTTTAATCAATATTACGTCAGTGTGTTTCCCTGATACCACCAACCCGATTGCCGGAAAAACAATACCACCCCCTTTAATTCCCCGAGAATAAGCTAGTGGGCTGAGCACATGTCCTTCCACATGGTTGACTGGAATCAATGGAATTTTAAGCTCTCTTGCCAGTTCTTTTGCCCGTCTGATTCCTACTTCCAGTGCAATAGCCAGCCCCGGCCCCGCCGTCACTGCAAGACATTGGACATCGGACATTGAACATTGAGCATTTTCTAATGCTTTGTTTATTACCCAATCAATTCTCTCCTCGTGCATTCTCTGCGCCAGGCTCGGCATCACTCCGCCAAACTTAGCATGCGCACTCGCCTGGCTCCATACCACATTTGACAAGATTGCCGTCTCTTCTGTGACCGCAGCTGCAGTTTCATCGCATGAAGTATCAATGGCTAATATTTTCATAGTACCCCCCAACTGATTTTTCTATCATTTTCTTTTTCCCCATATTCAATTTTTACCCAGATAATTACCGCTTCCTCGTTATATTTCCTGATCACAACCACTACCCGATCCGCCCATTCGATAGCCAGTACAGATTTATCCGAAATCATTTTTTTGATCCCCAACTCTTCCAATTCCTCCGGTGCTTGCATCCTCCACGCGTCAATATGTTCTAATTTATATTGAACACCTGCGCTGAGCGGAACAGAAGGGTTGAGTATGGAATATTGATCATTAAGCGAATATGTCGGCGACGTTACTGTTTCCGCAATTCCCATCGCTTTCGCCAGCCCTTTGGTAAAAATGGTTTTCCCCACCCCCATTTCCCCTTCCAACGCATACACTATTGCCCTCTTCCCGGCATGATGTTCATATTTTTGCCACAGCTCCTTTGCGGTATTCATGGTTGTCTCCTCGCTTCTGCTGAATATTGAATTTTGAACATTGAACATTATCTCTCCTTGTCTTAAGACTGCAACATCGTCGAGGGTGGTATCAATCACTGTAGAAGGTTCCCTCCTTGGCAGTGTCCCCGCGTCAATAATTAAATCAATCAGTGCCTTTTGCTTTTCCGAAATATTCTTCAGAACATCGTCGATCTCATATGGCCTTTTTTTACCGATATTGGTTGCTGCGGTCAGGACGATCGGATTTCCCAGTCCCTTGATAATCTTTGTTATCAAATCGTAGCCAGGAATTCTGATTCCCAGTGTCCCAATTTCGGATTCTACTCCGGGAACTAACTTGTGTTTGCCTTTTGAAACTACGGTTAGCGGGCCGGGGAGGAAAGTTTGATATAGTTTTTTTGCCGTAGGATTGAGCTCAGCGTATTCTTCGGCCATATCTTGGTTGATGACCGCTATCGGCATTGGTTTACCCAGAGGTTTTTTCTTATATTGACCCAGTTTTCTTACCCCTTTTTCACTTGTGGAGCTTGCCGCTATCCCGTAGATTGTTTCCGTTGGTAATATGGTCAACCCTCCTTTTTCCAATACCTCAACTGCCCTTAGTGTGGCTTCCGGGTCATTTGCTTTTAGTACCTGCATATAGTAATTTTAAACCATGCGCTGGGCAATTTTTCTGGGTCTTGGTGTCATGTTGTTTATTTTCACCGCCTTGTTTATTCCCAGGATTAGTTCTCTTAACGACTCCACAAATCCCCCTATCCAGTGCGGTGGTTTCGCTGGACTCAGCTGTCCCGTAGGGTATAAATGTCAATATGAAGGAGAAGGTTTTCCCGATGCTGCCGGGGTCTGTCGCCCCTCTCTTGGCGAGGTCTTAAAAAACATTTGGAATAAGTTAACTAATTAACCTTCGTCCCTCTCAGATAAACCGCCTGCCACGACCGGTAATTGGAGTAAAAAGTCCGCTCCTGCAACACTTCTTCTCCCTTGGTCACTTTCCAGTCGAATGCCACTTTGGATCCCCAGGCTTTGTGTTCTGTTTGCACCACCTTTCCGACTGGCAGGGTTGGATCATCAATATACAGATCTGGCGGTGGGGCGGTTACTTCCCAGACTCTGGCTTTGGATATTTCAGCCTTCCTGCCGTCGCTGGTACCGTATAGCTCAAATGCCAGGTATTTTTTTGCTTCGTCGTATACGGTTTGGATTAATACATATCCTGGAGTATCATTTACAAATTTAAAATCCGGGCTGGGTTGAAATACGGTTGCATCGTATCCAACCTGGTAGTTCACCTCGTAATAGCTGACTCTATAAGCGTGGGCAACCCGTTCTTCTATGGGCAAACCGGATGCCAACACTGCTCGAAACAGGGTGGTAGACACCTGGCACACTCCTCCTCCGTCTCCCAGAATGGTCTTTCCTTCTTTGATAATATATGCCGATTTATATCCTGTTGCGGCAGATATTTCTCCCACGGTTTTGTTAAACGAAAAAGTCTCCCCGGGGGCGATCAGTACACCGTTCAACAAATCCGCTGCCCTTTTAAGGTTGTATATCCTGTTTGTTATTGATCCCGTAAACCATGACTCCCCCCTGCCGATCATTTCTTTTATACCCAAGTCATTAATTTCCCCGGCGCTCACGTCGGGTTTGGTTTTTTCGATGGCAACTGCAAGTGTTTGCTCTTCATTTACCGTCTCGCTTTTTTTCAGCGTTTCGGCAATTTTGTTTATCATTTCTTCCCGCATCACTCTCAACCCGTCTTTTTCCGGTTTAAATTCTTCTACTTTTCCCGATTCCACAAATCGGAAACTGGCATTTTGCGCCGGCCGGTCAATAGATAAAGCCAGTTCTTCCACCCATACAGAGATTTTTTGTTCCAGCCAGCCGTCACCCCCCAAATCCATCCAAGTCAGCATCAGTATATCCGTGATCTCCCAGTTCTGACGGGTTTCTTCCAGCTCTAGCTTTATTTTTTTACCCAGCAGTCTCAGGGCTCTTTGCCGGGCGTTTTCAGTCTGTTTGGCTGTAAGTTTGGGCCTCAGTAGGGTTATCGGTAGTTCAATAGGCTGGGAATCCGCTCCGGACAGATGCCATCTGATTCTTTGCCCCAGCAGGTTTTCATTCACTTCCTGCCCGTTTTCTCCGGGGGATACGCTAATCTGGTTCCCGCCCTGCATTGCTGGAATTACTTCCGGTTCCTGGGCGGGAATATTGATTTGCTGGGCAATAACTGAGACTGCTTCGTTGAATTTGGCCTCATCGAAGCTGTAAACCGCGTTTACCTGTTTTCCGTTTCTTAGCGCATTGAAGATCTCGGTAATTCTTGTCTTCAGGTTGCCTTTTCGGCCGATGTTTATGGCCGCTTCGGCGGTCTCGTCGGGATAAAACTTCAAATCAATGTCTCCCGCCCCTATTACCCAATGGTTTGTCCCGCTTACTAGTTTCAGGGTTTGCATTTTTTTATACTTCTCTTGTAAGATTTTTTCTACCTCGTTTTTATCCATTCCCTCTGCTTCTATTCCTGCCACAGATACACCTGGGAATACCCGGTTCCTATATTTAGCCTGCCATCCCGCCAATAGAGACAACAATACAGCAAAAGATAAAATAATCGCCACCGGCTTCGCTTGTTTTAACCTTTTCATCATCCGATTATTATAAACTTATATTGTATACTTGAAATATATGGACTCAAACCCAGTTTATTCTTCTACCCCGCCGACCCCGCCGCCTCCTCCTCCCCCTCCACCTCCTCCTCCCGCCAAAACCCCGGCACCCGCAGGGGCTCCCCTCCCGCCAGCTCCCGTAAAAACCTCTTCCGTCGTGGCCAAACCGTTGGCCCCTTCTCCCTCGTCCAAAATTAAAGCCGCACCTCCTCCCCGGGTTGGAGGGGGCAGAAAAGCATCCCGTTTTTTGCTTTTTTTGGGTATAGGTTTGGTATTGGTGGGAACGGTTGCCGGAGCCGTCGCGCTGTTTTCGCGACTGTCACAGTCTTTTTCGTCAGGCAAGCTGGTTTATTGGGGACTGTGGGAACCGGAAGAAGTCATGGGGCCGATTCTCTCCGAATTTGAGGCTTCCCATCCTGGTATTAAAGTTGAATACGTTATGCAGTCCCCCCAGGAATACCGCGAGCGTCTGCAGACTGCTTTGGACGAAGGCAAAGGTCCTGACTTGTTTCGTATCCACAATACTTGGGTGCCTCTTCTACGCTCAAACCTAGACCCCCTTCCCTCATCGGTCTACTCTGTATCGGATTATAAAAACATCTTCTATCCCACAACCACCCGGGATTTTCAGGTAGGTAATGACTATGTTGCTGTGCCCTTGGAGTTCGACGGTTTAGCTATGTTTGTCAACGATACCATGTTTCAAAATGCAGGCATGTCCATCCCCCAGAACTGGGAGGAACTGAGGGATGCAGCTCGTATATTGTCTCAATGTGAATCCGAAGACGGCTCCTGCACCCGGTCTGATTCCCGGATAATCACATCCGGTGTGGCTCTGGGCACCACAGACAATGTGGACCATTGGCAGGATATTGTGGCCGTGCTCATGCTTCAGAACAATGTAGATTTAAATCACCCATATACCCCGGACCCCAAACCGGCGCAGGATGTGATAGATTATTTCAACAGTTTTTCAAGAACTCTTCGCATCTGGGATTCAAATCTCCCTTCCTCGACAAATCAGTTTGCGGCCGGTAAACTGGCTATTTACTTCGCCCCCTCATGGAGGGTGTTTGATATCAAAACTGCCAACCCGGGACTGCGGTTTAGTGTTCACCCTATTCCCCAGCTGCCAGTGGATATTGCCCGGGGGGAAACCCCGATTAACTGGGCCAGCTACTGGGCAGAGGCCGTAAATACCAAAAGCCCTAATAAAAAACAGGCATGGGAGTTGATTAAGTACTTAAGCTCATCAGACACACTTGTCAGATTTTATCAGTCTGCAGTACAGTCCCCCCGGGCGTTCGGAGAACCATACTCCCGCACAGACCTGGCTGATATTCTTAAAAACGAACCCTTGGTCGGAGCTTATGTTAACCAGGCTCCGTTGGCCCGCTCCTGGTATCTGGCTTCCTCCACTCACGACGGCCCTTCCGGTATAAATTCCAGGGTAAGTTCAGCCTTCTCAGAAACAATTATAGGGGAATCCGACTTGCAAGCTTTGGAAAAAGAAATAGGTAGTATATTATCCGATTATGGCATCCAGGCTTCCCCCTAAGTCGCCGGTTCTTCTCCCTCTCAGCTATTCAGCCAAATTCGATTACCCTCTGACAGCAGAAGAAATTTGGTTCTGGCAAATCAACACCGAATTTTCTCGGGCCGAAATAAAAAAATTAATTAATAAATGGCAAATGAAAAATGGTGAATATTGTTATCTTCCTTCTCTCTCCCGCACAGTCGCCCTTCGTCAGCGGCGCAGGCAATACAGTCGCGGCAAGTGGACGATTGCTCGCAGGATAGCTCGTTCAATAGCCCGGATCCCCTCTGTTTCCGCTGTTTTTATCACCGGCAGCCTGGCAATGGATAATTGCAAAGAAAACGATGATATAGATTTAATGATTGTTACCCTTCCAGGCACCCTCTGGATTACCCGCTTCTTTCTTTTTTTGTATCTCTTCTTCAAATCATTGCGCCGTCCGCCATATCTTTCTGAACACTCCTCTCCTAGGGTGTCGGACAAAATCTGCGATAACCTCTACCTCGATCTCGACCATCTTTATATCGATCCTCACCCCAAACCCCCAACTTATCCCTTGTACGTAGCCCATGAAATTCTCCAGACTGTCCCCGTCGTCGACAAACACTCAGTTCATCATCGTTTTCTGCTCGCTAACCCTTGGGTAGGGGATTATCTCCCTGTCGCTTACCGCGAATCTCTCAAAAAATATAAATATATTAAATTGGAAAAATTAAATGCCAAATGGCAAACGCCAATTGGAAAAATAGTTTATATTCCTGTCAACCTCCTCTTCTATTTCCTGCAGTATTTATATATGAAACCCCATATTACTCAGGAAAAAATCGGCCCGGGTTATGCATTCTTCCATCCGAACACTGATCACGGTACTCATGTATAATTTATCTTTGTCATGTCCTCCAAACCTAAAACCGCCTTTATTACCGGCATTACCGGTCAGGATGGCTCCTATCTGGCCGAACTTCTTTTGGAAAAAAATTACCGTATCTACGGCCTCCTGCGCCGCAATTCCAACCCCAGTTACGGTAATGTAGCCCATCTGCGTCACCATATAGACTTTGTTTTCGGCGATCTGGCTGACCCCGCTTGCCTTTCCATGTATTTGGCTAAAATTCAACCCGGTGAAATTTACAATTTGGGCGCGCAGTCTCACGTCCAGGAATCCTGGCTTCAGCCCTTGGCTACAGCGGACCAGACAGGGTTAGGGGCGCTGCGCATTTATGAATCTGTCAGGAATGTTGCTCCCAAAGCTCGCGTCTACCAGGCTAGCACCAGCGAACTGTTCGGCGAAACCAAAATAGTCCCCCAAAACGAAAACACACCGTTTAATCCCGCCAATCCCTACGCCGCCGCCAAAGCCCTGGCTCATTTTGATGCCCGGATATACAGAAAGTCCTTCAGCCTGTTTATTTCAACCGGTATTCTCTTTAACCACGAAAGTCCTCGCCGTAGCCCTGACTTCGTTACCCGCAAAGTCAGCCTGGCTGTGGCTTCCCTCAAACTCGGTCTTAAAGGCAACCGCATTCCTACCGGTCAGGGAGGTCGTCCGGTGATTAATGCGGACGGCAAATTGGAATTGGGCAACCTGGAAGCTCAGCGCGATTGGGGTTTTGCCGGCGACTACGTGGAAGCTATCTGGAAAATTCTCCAGCACGAAGCACCCGACGACTTCGTCATTGCCACCGGGGTTGCGCATACTGTGGAGGAGATGTGCGCCGCCGCGTTTGAAGTAGCCGGATTAAACTGGCGGGATCACGTAGTCATCAATTCAGACTGGGTCCGCCCCATTGAAACCGGGCCGCTGGTAGGTGACTATTCAAAAGCCAAGAAACTGCTGGGTTGGCAACCAAAGACTACTTTTAAGGAACTGGTGGAAATGATGGTCCGGGCCGATATTGCCCGCCTGTCATAAGAGCTATGGAAAAGTGGTCAGGTCATCGCCTTGAAAGGACCATAGTCAAAGCTCAAACGATTTTAACTGAAAGAAAGAAACTCCAATCCGGGTTGGTTGTAGATAAGTTTCGGGTTCTTCATACCGACCCTGTGTGTGAAATAAAGTCGGAATTTGTTGGATATGAAAAATCGGGGTTTGTAGATCCCTGGGATTTAATAGAAGCTGCAGCTCACGTTTATATTCTCCGTTGTGTGTATCACGGTAGTGTCAGTGCGGAGTACTGGGATCATATAGGTTAAATCAGCGTGATTGCCTATCTACTGCTTCCCTGATGAATTCCGCCTGTCCCGAATTTATCTTCAAAAGCGCTTCTTCCAAACCAAACCATTCCGCCCGGTCAACTTCCGGGAATTCCTGCAATTTGCCGGACTTGGGCGGCCATTCCATTTCAAATGTATTACTTTTAAGTTTGCTTGTATCGAAATCGCCTTGCACCGCCCAGCAATAAATTACCTTTCCGCTTTTTTGGATTTGCGGAGTCAGTTGTACTAATTCACCTTTTATTTCCGCCCCGGTTTCTTCCAGAAATTCACGTTTTGCCGCTTCTTTGGGATCTTCATCTTCAAATTCCCCTTTCGGGATAGACCAGACGCCTGTATCTTTTTTTGCCCAAAACGGCCCCCCCGGA
>Ga0209002_10003775_pt1 | contig 12024 bp, 15 predicted proteins | sample Rifsed16ft2_FD_184010 | JGI IMG/M metagenome (GOLD analysis project Ga0209002, IMG submission 184010) | Soil microbial communities from Rifle, Colorado, USA - sediment 16ft 2 (version 2) | ecosystem: Environmental > Terrestrial > Deep subsurface > Rock core/Sediment | place: Rifle, Colorado...
GGATTATGGCAAGACCCACTAAAATCAGATTTAGATATGTTTATCAATGCCACACAAATGAGAGTTAGCGGAACTGTAAAGCTGAAGATGTTCAAAGGAAGTTTAAGAGTTGTTGGAAGGAAATCAGATTATTCATTGTACAGTCATGACTTGGCAACATATGGAGCTGGTTCTACCTTTGATCAAACTCTCGCAAAAGGATTTGTCGAGTTGTGGGGAATGCAATCCACAGAAGCTAATAAATTACTAAAAAAGAGGTGAAAGAGTAAAAAATGAATTGTCCAGAATGTGATGCAAAATTAAATATTCCAGATGATGCAACCGTCGGAGAAATAGTTTCATGCCCTGATTGTGGAGCAGATTTCGAGATCGCATCAAAAAATGGCTCTACATGCCAACTAAAGCAAGCTGAAAAAGTCGGCGAAGATTGGGGAGAGTAAATGTCAAAACTCCGTATCGTGTTTGACAGAGTAAGGTCAGAGGAAAAAATGCTAGAGGAAAAGGCAGTCGAGCTTGGTCACGATACAAAGATGGTTGATGCAAAGATAACGCAGATCAGTACTGAAAGTAAGAGAAGTGATTTTGATTTTGGCGATGTCGTTCTTGAAAGATGCGTCAGTTATTTTCGTGGTCTACACTTTACTGCATGTCTAGAGTTTCTTGACGTTCCAGTCATAAACAAATTTGAAGTGGCTAACAATTGTGGAAACAAAATGATCACGTCACTTTTGTTAAAAAAACACAACGTACCCACACCCAAAACCTACTTCTCATTCTCATCTGAAACAGCACTTGAGAACCTTGAGAAGGTAGGATACCCAATGGTTATCAAACCAGTGGTTGGAAGCTGGGGAAGGGGAGTCATGGCTCTAAAGGACAGGGATACCGCAGATGCGATAATCGAAGTAAGAGAACTTAATGATGGTCCACTAGACAGGATCTATTATTTACAAGAAATGGTAAAGCGACCACCACGTGACATACGAGCAATAGCTGTAGGAGATCAAGTCATAGCTGCAATGTATCGAACTTCAACTGGAGGTTTTAAGACAAACATAGCACTTGGAGCAGAACCCGTATCTTGTGAAATAACAAAAGAGCTTGAAGATATTTGTCTTAAAGCATCAAAAGCAGTAGGAGGAGGAATACTTGGAGTTGATTTAATGGAAGATGAAAAACGCGGATTGGTTGTGCATGAAGTGAACAACACTGTAGAATTCAAAGGCTTGGCAAAAGTAGCAAAAAAGAATATTCCCAAAGAGATGATTGATTTTGCCATCAAGTCAGCTATAAGATAAATTATACTATGTTATGCTAGATGAATATCAATGAGAGTAGGAGTAATAGGTGCATCAGGTTTTGTCGGTGGAGAAATGTTAAGGTTACTTGTAAGTCATCCCAAAGTCGAAATTGCAATGGTCACATCAAGGCAGTATGTAGGAGAATACATTTCAAGGATACAACCAAGTCTGAAGGGCTTTATTGACTTGACATTTTCCGAGCTTGATTATGACAAGATGTCAGACAAGTGCGATCTGGTTTTTACTGCAGTTCCACACGGAACAGCAACTGAGATAGTCAAGGCACTATACGATCGAGGAATGAAAGTAATTGATCTTAGTGCAGATTATAGACTGCACAACCCTGCAGATTATGACAAATGGTATGGTTGGCAACATCCACATCCAGAGTTGTTATCAAAGTCAGTTTTTGGAGTACCAGAATTTCATAGAGAAGAAATCAAAAAGGCACAACTTGTTTCATGTCCTGGATGCATGGCAGTAACATCACTTTTAGCTCTTTATCCCCTTGTGAAAAAGGACATAATTGATACTGAGCACATCATAGTTGATTCTAAAATTGGTTCATCTGGAGCAGGGGCTGGTTCAGTTGCAGGAACACATCATGCAATGAGATCTGGAGTAATCAGACCATACAAACCAGCAAAGCATCGACACACAGGAGAGATAGAGCAAGAGCTAAGCATAGTTGCTGGGAAAAAGATCAAAGTATCTATGAGTCCACATGCAGTTGACATTGTAAGAGGAATCTTATGCACAAATCACACATTCCTTACAAAACAAGTAACTGAGATGGATCTTTGGAAAATGTATCGTGAACAATACCAAAATGAAAAATTCATCAGGCTGATCAGAGACAAAAAAGGATTCTACAAGTTTCCAGATCCAAAGTTTGTAGTAGGATCTAATTTCTGTGATGTGGGATTTGACATAGATGAAGACAACAATAGATTGGTAGTATTATCAGCGTCAGACAATCTCATGAAAGGCGCAGCAGGTTCTGCAGTACAAAACATGAATGTAATGGCAGGCTTTGATGAGATGGAGGGGCTTCACTACTCACCGCTAACACCTGTGTAAAAAAATGATCACAATCAAGATTGGAGGAAGTGTTGTAGATGGTCTTCATCCCTCAACAATTTCCGACCTCAAAAAAGTATCACAACAAGAAAAAGTAATTCTGGTTCATGGTGGCGGAAAAGAAGTGACAAAGATTTCAGAAGCACTTGGCAAAGAACAGAAATTTATTGTCTCCCCTGGTGGAATTAAAAGCAGATACACTGACAAAGAAACTATGGAAATTTTTACGATGGTAATGTCGGGCAAGATAAACAAGATGATAGTAGGCATGCTGCAAAAAAATGGAATCAATGCAGTAGGACTATCAGGTGTAGACGGACAAATAATTCAAGCAGAACGCAAAAAGAAGCTCGTAGTAATAAACGAAAAGGGCCGCAAGATGGTAATAGATGGGGGGTATACTGGAAAGATAAAGGACATAAACACGAATCTGATAAAATCAATCTTAGATCAAGGATATGTTCCAGTCATATCTCCGATTGCAATAAGCGAAGAGTTTGACTTTCTTAATGTCGATGGAGACAGAGCTGCAGCGTATGTTGCAGGAAAAATGCAGTCAGACAAAATTTTGTTTTTGACCAACGTTGATGGATTGTTGATGAATGACAAGCTTGTCAAAAACCTGACTTTGGCAGAGGCAAAAGAGATGCTTCCAAAGATTGGATTTGGAATGGAAAAGAAAGTTCTTGCAGCTACTGAAGCGTTAGAGATGGGTGTCAAACAAGCTCTCATCTCAAACGGTCAGAGAGAAAACCCAATATCATTAGCTATTGCAAATGACAATTGTACGGTGATTTCAAAATGACTGAAGACGAATTTATGGGAAACATCTACCAGAGATTTCCCGTTACTGTAGAGCGAGGTCTTGGGGTCCATGTATGGGATATCAATGGAAAAGAGTACATTGATTGCATGGGAGGATATGGAGTTGCTCTTGTTGGTCATCGTAATCCACGTGTAGTAAAAGCTCTGCAAGATCAGCTTGAAAAAATAATTACAGTACACAGTTCATTTTACAACAAGACCCGTGAAGAATTTCTTGAAAATTTGATCAAGATTACACCGAAAGGTTTGAGCCAAGTATACCTAAACAACAGTGGAACTGAAGCTGTTGAAGCTGCAATAAAATTTGCAAGAAAGTTTACTGGAAAAAGCGGAATGGTGGCAATGAATGGTTCTTATCACGGCAAGTCATTTGGTTCTCTTTCATTAACATTTAGTCCGAAATATCGCAAGTCGTTTGAACCACTTGTCGAAAAAGTTTCTTTTTCTTCATTTGGAGATATTGAAGCGTTAAGATCAACTGTAAACTCTGATACTGGATTTATTATACTAGAACCAATTCAGGGAGAAAGTGGAATTCATGTTGCGCCCGATGGATTTCTCCAAGATGTAAGAAAATTGTGTGATGAAAAAGGAATATTGTTGATCTTTGATGAAATTCAAGCTGGACTTGGCAGGACCGGAAAGATGTGGGCAGGAGAACACTGGAATACAACTCCAGATATCATGTGTCTTGCAAAAGGCATAGCTGGTGGAGTGCCTATGGGAGCCACGCTTGTTAGACCAGACATACTTGCATGCATAAGCAAGGGAGAGCAGTCATCAACTTTTGGAGGAAATCCTCTTTCATGTGCAGCAGGAACTGCCACGATACAAGCCCTAACTCAAGATCGATTAGTTGAAAATGCCGCAAAGATGGGAAAGAAGTTCCGAGAAGGATTAGAAAGACTAAAAGAAAAACACAAGATAATTCGAGAGATTCGTGGCAAGGGTCTGATGATTGGTGTAGAGATGAAATTTGAGATCAAGGATATCTTGTTTGACGGAATATCAAACGGAGTATTGTTTTTGTATTCTGGAAAAAACATACTCAGACTGCTTCCTCCACTTGTGATTTCAGAATCAGACATAGACAATGCTTTAGAAGTACTGGATGCAGTATTAGGCAGAGAGGAAAAGCGTAGAAATGTCTAGAGACAAAACTGACGAATCTATAATTGAAATGCTAAAAAAGGATTCTAGAGAATCTTTTGTAGAGATAGGACAAAAGCTTGGTCTTTCAGAATCAGCAGTAAGAAGAAGAGTAAAAAATCTTGTTGATGGTGGGATGATAAAAAAATTCACAATAGAAACTGGTGATGCAAATGCAACAAGTGCAATAATTTTGATCTCAGTTGATTCTTCAATTGATACATCAAAAGTTTCTGCAAAACTAACAAAGCTTCAAGGAGTACATATGATTTATGAAATAACTGGACAGTATGATATTGCAGTAATAATAAGAGCTCCAACTATTACTGACATTAACGCATGTATTGATTCTCTACGCAAGGTTCCAGGAGTCTTTGACACCAACACTGTTATCATTTTACGTACTGTGACCTAAAAAACGAAATTCAGATATTTTTTCCTAACTAAGACGAAAATCGATACTTAAGATACAAAATAGGACGATTTTAGTACGAATATGTTTATATTCAGTGATTTTTTGTACTAGATCAGCAATGGACGATCCGAATTACTACGCATATCAATATAACGCCATGGGAACAAAACCAAAGAAGATTCATGTCTTAGATAGCACTCTAAGAGAAGGAGAACAACACCCAGGAGTTACTTTTTCAAACAAGCAACGAATACAGATTGCATGGATGCTTGATTATTTTGGAGTTGATCAGATAGAAATTTCTCCAATAGTATCTAGTGATCACAAAGAAGCAACAAAAACAATAATCAAACAAGGATTGAAAGCAGACATTGTAGCTCATGTTCGAGCATTAAAAGAAGATGTGGATGTTGCACTTGATTGTGATGCAACATGGATGGCAACATATCTTGGTATGTCAGACATTCATCTAAAAGACAAATTAAGAATTTCAAGAGAAGAGGCTTTGCGCAGATCTGTTGAAACAGTAGAGTATGCAAAATCACATGGTCTGAAGATGAGATTTACAATGGAAGATGCAAGTAGAGCAGAGCCAGCATTTTTAATTAAGATGTGCAAAGCAATTGAAGATGCCGGTGTAGATAGGATCAGCATTCCAGACACTGTTGGCATCATGCGACCAATAGGAATGTACAATCTTGTAAAAGCAGTACGAGATCAAATAAAAACTCCGCTTGATGTGCACTGTCATAATGATATTGGATTTGCATTAGCAAATGCTTTTGCAGGATGCGATGCGGGAGCAGATCAGATACATACAACCATAGATGGCATTGGTGAAAGAACAGGCATCCCAGCATTAGCAGAGACTGCAGTTGCACTTACCTATCTTTACAAATCTCCAAACAATTTCAGATTGGACATGTTAATGGACCTTTCAAGATTAATCGAGCAGTATACCACCATCAAACCCTATGATTCCAAGCCAATAGTAGGTTCAACAGCATACAAACACAAGGCAGGAACACACCTAGCAGCAATTCTTAGAAACCCTGCAGCATACGAACCAATCGAACCCAAAGTAGTAGGCAATAGACGAAGGATAGTATTTGGTGAACTAGCAGGCAAAAACGGTGCAGCCTATCTCATGTCACTTTTGGGCTTGGAACAAAATGATGAGCATGCAAAAGCAGTAGCAACAGGACTAAAGAACTTACGAATGGGCGATTTGCTTGAAATTCCATTGGATGATAGACTTGAAAAAAAGATAATTAATGACACCCAGATTAAGGTAAAGTCAGGTAAGTAAGATGAAATGTCCAGAATGTGATGCGACCATCACTCCTCCAAAGGATGCAATAGAAGGAGAGATAATAACATGCCCAGATTGTGGCGCAAGCTTTGAGCTAGCAAAAGGATCTTCAGGCTTTGAGTTAAAACCAGCACAAACTGTTGGTGAGGACTGGGGCCAGTGAGCTCCGGATTATCGATTCTTTACGACACCATCCGGTGGGAAGAAAAAGCTCTCTTTGACGCTGCAAAAAAGATGGGAATCAATGTGGAGATGGTTGATTGTAAGAATTTGTTTGTCAGTTTGGATAAGTCCAAAGAAAAATTTGAAACTGTGATACAACGATGTGTTAGTTATTACCGTAGTTTACACTCTACTGCAGCACTTGAAGGAAAAGGAGTTAATGTGATAAACTCTTTGAACACAAGCATCTTTGCAGGAAACAAACTGTTTACTCATATGCTTTTACAAAAATATGGAGTTCCAACCCCATTTAGTGCAGTAGCATTTTCTGAAGAAGCTGCACTTGAAACTCTAGAATCTAAAGGATATCCAATGGTTCTGAAACCAACCGTTGGAAGCTGGGGAAGAATGATTGCCTTACTAAAAGATCGTGATTCGGCAGAAGGAATAATGGAAAGCAGAGAAAGGATGTATCCAATTTATCAAGTGTATTATCTTGAAGAATTTGTTCAAAGACCGCCACGCGATATTAGAGCCATAATGGTAGGAGACAAAGTTGTTGCCGCAATCTATAGATATTCCGGAGATGATCAATGGAAAACAAACATGGCACTTGGTGGCAAGGCAGAAGAATGTAAGGTTACAAAAGAGATGGAAGACATATGTATCAAAGCAAAAAACGCAGTACAGGGACAAATAGTTGGGGTAGATCTAATGGAAAGTAAGGAAAAAGGACTGGTTGTGCATGAAGTAAACAATACAACAGAATACAAAAATACCGTCAGAGTTACTGGTGTAGATATTCCAGCCTTGATGATAGATTACGCGTTAAAATCGAGAAAATAAGAATTGGATTCTTCGATAACCATAACACCAAGGTTTTCAGTAAAGATGCTTGAGAAGGCACTTAGACTTTATACTCCTTCTCTTTCTGAAAAACCATTTGCAGAATTTTTGGCAGATAAATGTGATGATTTAGGATTTGAAAACATACACATCGATGAAGTAGGAAATCTAATTGCAACAAAAGGTTCTGGTTCTCCCACGATACTTTTGTGTGGCCATATGGACACAGTTCCTGGAAAAATCAAAGTCAAAAATGATAATGGTTTTCTTTATGGACGAGGCGCATCTGATGCAAAAGCTCCACTTATGTCCATGCTTCTTGCTGCAGCAACAATGCAAAACCATACTGGAACTGTAGTTTTTGCAGCTGTGGTAGATGAAGAAGGAAATGCTACTGGTATCAAGAGTCTTGTAAAGCAAAAGCTTGACATCGATTATGCAATTTTTGGTGAACCAAGTGGAATAAGAAACATCACGATTGCTTACAAAGGAAGAATTGCTATCAATCTTAAAATAAACGTAGGAAACAGTGCACATGCAAGTGCACCATGGCTTGCAAAAAATGCCATTGATGAAGCGTATGTGTTTATCAGTGCTCTAAAAAATGAACTAGAAGGAAATCAAGGAAACAAACCAAAAGGAATGCTACTTACAGCAACTCTCACTGAAATAAAAGGCGGAACAAGCCACAACGTAACGGCAGTAGAGTGTGACGCAATAATGGACATTAGGATTCCAGTGGACATGAATTGCAAATCAGTTGGAGAGAAAATAGCTACTACAGTTCAAGAAGTTGCAAAAAAACAAGGAGTCAGTGCATTTTATTCTGTATTAGATGAAACAGAACCGTTTGAAGCTCCACATGATTCACCGCTTGTTAGGGCTTTGACACTGGGTGTAATTGATGTAGAAAAATCAAGACCACAGCTAATCCGTAAAACAGGAACGGGTGACATGAACATAATCGGAAATGCATTAAACATTCCTGTCGTAACATATGGTCCAGGAGATCCACATGCATCACATACAATTGATGAGCGAGTTTCAATTGATGAGTTTCTTAGAAGCATCGAAGTTTTCAAGCATATGCTGTATCACTTGAAGAGATTACACGGAAAATCAAAACAAAGCGCGTAAGCTCAAAATAACCACCTTCTCAAATTCGATTATGCTGTGGTTTGTCGGTCTTGGTATTTCTGGTGCGGATGGAATTGGTTCAGATGTAGTAAAGATCCTCAAAAAGGCAGATCTTGTCTATTTGGAGATTTTTACTAGTCCAATTACAAAATCAGAATTAGTAAAGATCAAAAAGATTGTAAAAGGCGAGTTTAAGACAGCCCCGCGATGGCTAGTTGAGGACGGAAAGGCCATCCTTAAAGAAGCAAGAAAGAAAGAGGTGATACTACTCTCATATGGAGATCCCTACATTGCTACTACCCATATCGAATTGAGAACAAGAGCAATCTCAGAAAAGATCCGAACAAATACAATCCATGCTGCATCTGCAATTACATCACTTATTGGTGAATGTGGTCTTCATTTTTACAAGATAGGCAAGGTTGTCACCATGATGAAAGACCAGCAATCCGTTTCCAGTGTATACTATACACTTTATGATAATCTAGTGGCTGGGAATCATACTATAATAATTTTGGAATTCAATAATGATACAAAATTTTTCTTAAATCCAAAGGATGCTTTTTCTAGTTTACTTTTGGCAGAAAGCGGACAAAAAAGAAATGTTGTTGATAATTCTACTTTTGTCATAGTTGCATCAAGAATAGGTGCAAAAAATCAAAAGATAATAGCAGGAAAAATTTCGAGTCTAGAAAATATGGATTTTGGAAAACCGCCACATACTATCATAATTCCAGGCAGAATGCACTTTACAGAATTTGATGCGCTGAAAGTTTTAGCAAAATGTCTTGATGAACCTTTTGATAATTCTTCAAGGATTCAAAAAATTTCAGACCAGATGTTGCAAAAATATATTCCAAAAGCAAGAAAGGCATTAAAAGAAGTAACAAATCGTTTCAAAGATGATAAAAGCCTACAATCCGTTTTAGAAAATGCGGAATTGTATCTTGATGATGCAGAAAAATTTCAGAATCAGGGAAAAGACGAGCTTGCAGTTTTAAGTATAGGATACGCTGAAGGGTTAATTGATGCATTGCGTTTTTCAAAGGGAATAGATCCTTGGGCATAGAGTTTATAGATGAAAAGAGGATAGAAATCTTGTTTTAGTGATATAGTTGGATGCTCTAGATAAGGAGATAATATCAGCGCTGTATGTTTCCTCGATTTCAGGTGAGGATGCCATTTCAATAATTAGAAAAAAACTTCCTGTTAGTCCTGATCATCTAAAGACAAAGATAGAATCTTTTGAAAAAAAAGGAATTGTTGAATCTGACAAAAAAACACTGACAGATCTTGGCAGATCAGCAATAAGAGTAGTTCTTGCTGGTGGGGTTTTTGACATCATACATCCTGGACACATACACACTCTAAGAGCTGCAAAGGCATTAGGAAATGTGTTAATAGTTGTAATAGCGACTGATCAGACTGCGCAAAAAATGAAACATAGGTTGCCACTTCACAATATGGAGCTTAGACGCGACCTTGTGAATTCTCTTTTGATGGTAGATTATGCCGTGGTGGGATACGAAGGAGATATTTTCAAAACAGTGGCTCTTGTGAAACCAGACATCATAGCTTTAGGATATGATCAGATCCATCAAGAAAAATTCATCACTGACGGATGTAAGAAGATCAATGTAAATGCAAGCATAGCAAGATTACAGTCTCCCATCCCTGACATCAAAAGTTCAAAGATAGAGAGCGAATACGGCGAGTCAATTTATAGAATTTAGATTCTTTTTTCACTTTCACAGATAGGACATTTTAGGCCGTTTGTTTTTAAACCACATTTTTTACACTTGAGTGAAAAGTAATTGTTTTTTGAAGATTTTGTTATTTTGTATATTAGTGCACTTACAATTAGAACACCTAATGCAATTCCGATCCATATTAGAACCATATCAAATCATAGCATTTCCATCAATAATTAGTTTGAGATTGTGTTTACTTTGATGAGATTGGCACTCTAATCGATATTTGCGAGTCTTTTGAGAGTTTTGCTGCCTTTTTGATATTTGTATGTGAGATCAATTCCAGTATAGAATCGTCATAGTGTGTTCTTTCCAAAGTTATGAGCATACCATCAACTGAGTTGTTGATCTTTGCAGGATAACATTTTACCCAGCCATAAGTTCGCTTTCCATCAGAAAAACCATCAATCATTATTCCGTCATGTGCGTCAAGCTCGCGTTTTGCTTCAACAAATTTTTTGTCTTTTAATTTAACATTTAATGTGCCTGGAAATGGAATGTAACCAAGTTTTGATTTGAATTGTTTTGTATATCCTTTCATTGACATATAATATGCCCCTTCACCCATTCCAGAAATTATGTTCCCCATAAATTCAATGTAAGATGGAGTAGACTCTAAGCTTGATTTCAAAATAGTGGATATCTTTACAATTTCTGCATGTCCTTTTGGCGTAATTCTAACTGAGAATTTTTGTCCGTTTCTAATTCGCTCAATGTATCCATCTAGTTCTAATTCCAAAAGATGTTTCGATGCAGCTTGTTGCGATCTGTGAATGTTTTTTCCAAGTGTTGATGTAGTAATAGAAACAAAGTTATGTCTTGCGCCTTTTGCCAACAGTTCAGCAAGAGTTAGAATGTGTTGAACTTTAAGATCTGACATTAAAGAATTAGGCTACACCGAGGTCTGTAAATGTTTTGAGAACAAGACCATCCGTGTTTTTTAGATTAGCTATTCTATGACCTATAACGCACTCTATTCCTGCTTCTTTTGCAGCATCGATGAGTCTTTGAGTTATGATGCCATCGAGAACTAGGTATTTTATTCCAGAACCAGTAGAGAGTTTTCCTACCACTTCACTTACTGGTACTTTGAAGAGTTCATTTACACCATCATCAAGTGCTACTGCTTCAAGCGATTCGTTTAGATTTTCATAGACTTTTTTTGCCACATTTGCAATAGATTCATCTTTTGGATCTTTGAGCATAGGTTTTGCAGTTTCCTTTTTCATGTCTTCCGCAGTGTCCTTTAGTATGTCTGCAATCTGTTGTGGAGTAAGCTCTTCAACCTCAACTCCTTCTGGTGCACGATGAATGACATCGATGTTAACCATTGCTTTTAGTTCTTTTAGTATAAAGCCCCCGGCTCTATCTCCATCCAAGAATGCTACAACCTTTGATTTGGAGTTGCAGAGTTCTTTTATGGATTCATCAATTCTTGCACCTTCAATTGCAAGTGCGTTATCAAAACCAGCTCGTAACAAGTTTATAACATCAGCTCTTCCTTCAACCAAAATTATCCAAGGGGAATCAAATACTCCAGAACCACATGCTAGTTTCTCTCTTCCAAAAGTAGTAAGTTTACCTGTACCCCCTTCTGATACATCCTTTAACATCTCTTCCCCTTCACTGATTGTTTTTGTAGACCATTTCTGGACAATTGCTTTTGCTCTATCTACAATCTCTTTCTTCTTTGCTGATCTGACATCGTCTATGGCTTCTAGTTTAAAGTGAGCTGTAAAAGGCCCTACCTTATCGATACTTTCTATTGCTGCAGCTATAAGAGCAGCAGTCGTTATGTCTGTACTCATAGGCAACAATGCATCTCCATTTGTTTGAGTAGACGTGGCAGTAGTGTTAACTTCTATCCTGCCAACCTTCGAAACTTTTTGGAGTTCGTTTAGGTTCATCTCTGGTCCCAACAGTCCTTCTGTCTGACCGAAAATGGCGCCTATTATGTCGGCCTTTTCAACCAATCCATCGACGTCAAAGCTGAGCTTAACGTGATACTTGACAATTCCTGTACTTGGCAATTCATAATCCTCTTAA
>Ga0209002_10003780_pt1 | contig 12020 bp, 10 predicted proteins | sample Rifsed16ft2_FD_184010 | JGI IMG/M metagenome (GOLD analysis project Ga0209002, IMG submission 184010) | Soil microbial communities from Rifle, Colorado, USA - sediment 16ft 2 (version 2) | ecosystem: Environmental > Terrestrial > Deep subsurface > Rock core/Sediment | place: Rifle, Colorado...
CGCATCTATCGCTTCGTGCAAACGTTCTTTTTGGCCGGTGTACAGTTCGCGGCTTTTTTCTATCGCCTCATCGGTTCGCCTCCGGATTTGCTCCCGGGTTTCCTTTCCAGATTGGGGCGCGATTAATAATCCAACAACCGTCCCAAAAACACTCCCCAGCAGAAAACCAGTAAGACCGGTTAAGAATCCTCCTTTTCTTTCATTAGCCATTGCTTTCACCCCCTTTGAGTCCATTTTTTTCAAACTTGAGAACCACAAAACCTTTTTTAAACAAACTTACTTACCCTTACTTATAATTGTAGAGGAAAAAATTTGTCTTTCAAGCATTCCGCGAAAGAGCTCCTTCCGCACCTGTCTTTTTTGCTTTGCCCGGCACCCGATCCGGGGTGCGAGGAAGCGCATCTGGAGGTTGGAGTTATCCAAGCGTAGTAGGCCCCAAGAACAGGGATGGTTTGACAATATCTAGAGATGTGTATAGGATAAATTTATAGTTATGAGTTAAGGCGTTGAAGGGAAAAGTAGGCAAATCTTCGAGCTTAAGAGAGCTGACAATTTGCTGGGATGTCAGTGCCGAAGGTTTGGTGAAAGCCATCCTGGAGCTGTTGGACTGAACGCTTCGAGCACTTGGAGCAAATAAGCCTAACCGGGATAAAACCCGATATCAATGTTTCCCCGCCGCTCGCGGGGAAGTAGAGGCCAGGATCGCGAGTTTCTGGCGAATTAGGGTGGTACCGCGAAGAACAACCTCTCGTCCCAGTGGATTGAGAGGTTTTTTGTTTAGACGGGACAGTTATGACCGAACTTAAATTTGATAAATGGCAAGCTTTATACGCGAAAAGAACGCTCTTAATGAAATCTTCCGAAATTCGGGACCTCTTGAGTGTAACGGCGAGGCCCGACATTATCTCTTTTGCCGGAGGTCAGCCCTCGACTAAATCCCTTAAGATCCATAAGGTGATCCAGGCTACCCAGCGAGCAATGCATAGGGAAGGCGAAGCCGCTCTCCAGTACGGTCCCTCCGAAGGTCATGAAGGATTAAAAGAGTGCATCGCTGAGCTCATGAAGGAAGAGGGAATAGAGGCGGAAACTCACGATATCTTGGTAACCGGTGGGGCCCAGCAAGGTTTGGACCTAATTGGCAAGGTTTTTATCGATCCCGGTGACAAGATAGTAATGGAGGCCCCGAGCTACGTTGGAGCCCTGCAAGCCTTCTCCGCCTACCAGCCAGAGATAATTTCCGTTCCCTTGGATGATAACGGGTTAAAAGTGAGCCATTTAGAGAAAATTCTTGAGCAAAGAAAAGAGAAGCCTAAATTTATCTATACCGTGCCTAATTTTCAAAACCCCGCCGGAGTCACCATGTCTTTACAGAGACGACAGAAACTTATAGCCCTGGCGAAAAAACACCAGCTGATGGTGATCGAGGATAACCCCTATGGCCTCTTGCGTTTTGAGGGAGAAAAAATCAGGGCTTTGAGGACCATGGATGCCTCCGTTATCTATCTTGGAACGTTCTCAAAGATATTTTCTCCGGGCCTTCGTTTAGGCTGGGTCGTTGCGCCCAAACCAATCCTGGAAAAGCTGGTCTTCGCGAAACAGGCTGCTGATCTCTGCTCTAGCTCTTTTACCCAGAGGGTGGTGGAAGAATATTTTAATTCAAACCAGTGGCGAAAACACGTGGAAAACTTGAACAAAATCTACGGAGAACGAAGAGACGCAATGCTTAAGGCTCTCGAAGAGTTCTTCCCGAAGGAAGCGAAGTGGACTCATCCTCAAGGAGGATTTTTCATCTGGGTCACCCTTCCTAAATACCTCAATACGACTGAGCTCTTGGCTGAGTCTATTCGGGAAGAAAAGGTGGCCTACGTTCCCGGAAGGGCTTTCTTCGCCGATGGAACCGGCCAAAACTCGATGCGGCTTGCCTTCGGTTATCCTGATACCGAGACAATTTTTGAGGGGATAAAAAGATTATCAAAGGTCGTAAAGAGGCAGATGAGCTTGTATGAATCGTTAACTAAGAAGTTACACCTTTAAGTTTAGGTTTAGGGTTTAGGTTCAGAAAAAGGCTTTTTAAACCTCTTTTGGGGAGGGGAATTTTGAAAAGAGTTCCGTTCAAAGTCGTGGATGTGTTCACACCCATTTCCTTCGCGGGTAACCCCGCGGGCGTGGTCTGGGAGGACCGGGACTTAAGCGCCGAGGAGATGCAAAAGATCGCCAAAGAAGTTAATCTTTCAGAGACCGCTTTTCTGGTGAAACCCGAAGGGGATGCTAACGTCGGGGTGCGATTTTTCACCCCTGAACAAGAGCTTGAGCTGGCGGGGCACCCAACCATAGCCCTTTTTCATGTTCTGGCGGAGGAGGGGAAGTTTTTCTTGCGTGAACCGGTCACCGTCGTTACTCAAGAAACAAAAGCCGGCGTTCTTCCGGTTGAGCTCCACGTAAGCCAGGGAAAGGTTAAAAAAATCATAATGTCTCAGCTTAAACCAAGCTACGCCCCATTCGAAGAATCTTGGCAGGACTTAGCCGAGACGCTAGGGGCTGATCCTCATCAAATTGTCGCAACTGACCTGCCGGTAGAAATTGTTTCAACCGGGCTCTCGCACCTAATAGTCCCCATTAAAAACCTGGAGGACCTGGAGTCGCTCCGGCCAGACTCGGAAAGGCTGGCAGCGTTAAACAGAAACTGGGGGGTGGATACCACTCACGTCTTTACCCAACAAACAAAGAGCCCCTTAAGCATGGTTCACACTCGTGATTTTGGACCGGCGGTGGGTATCAGAGAGGATCCGGCCACCGGCACCGCCAACGGAGCTTTAGGAGCCTACCTCATAAAAAACAAGATTATCCGGGGAAATTCTCCCCTGACGATCATCTCAGAGCAGGGTTACACAATGGGGCGGCCTAGCGAAATTACCATCGAAATTCACTTTGAAGATTCCCTCGTCAATCTGGTAAAAGTTGGGGGTAAAGCGGTAACTGTCTTGGAGGGAGAAATAATCGTCTAAAAACAAATCCTAAATCCTAAATCCCTGCCTACCGGCAGACAGGCCAAGCAATATTTAATTTTCAAACTCAAAGAGCCAAAACGAGATAATTGACTAAAACTGAGTTCACAAAGTTTAGAAATTAAATCTTAACGTTACGTGCGACTTTGACTCTAATCAGTCATGCTGAACTCGATTCAGCATCCAGTGAGACCATGAAACAAGTTCAGGGTGACGATACACACGAATACTAAAGTGCGTTTTATAGAAGTCGCGCACGGCGCTAAATATTAGATATTTGGATTTGTCCCAGTGCCAAAGCGAAGCCTGGGGTTACCCTGAACCGAATTTTATCCTGGTTTAGGTGTTTGGAATTTGGGGCTTGGAATTTGAAATTTATTCTTTGAAAGGGGTTTTAAGATGAAAGAAAAAGTGGCAGTGCTAATGGGGGGTCGTTCCTTGGAACGCGAAGTCTCTCTAAAAAGCGGCCAAAGAGTGTCGGAAGCTTTAAAGGAAAAAGGTTATCAAGTTGTTCAGCTTGATCTCAACGAAAACCTGGTGGAGAACTTGCTTCGAGAAAAGGTCGATTTGGTCTATATCGCTTTGCACGGCAAATACGGAGAGGACGGCACGGTGCAAGAGCTTTTGGAAATTCTAGACCTTCCCTACACCGGTCCCGGCGTGTTCTCGTCAATCCTCGCCTTCGATAAGGTTTTATCCAAAGAGATTTTTCGTCGGGAGGAAATTCCCACTCCTGATTTTTACGCCCTAAGCACCGGAGCCTTCAAGGAGATGGGGGCATCATCGGCCCTCGGAGAAGTGCTTAAAAAAATCGGGCTGCCTCTAATCGTGAAACCATCTTGCCAAGGCTCGGCTCTGGGAATAAAATTGGTCAAAACCCCCCATGATCTTCCCCAGGCCCTGATTGGAGCTTTTAGCTACGGAGATAAGGTACTCTTAGAGAAACATATTAAAGGCACTGAGGTCGCGGTGAGCATTATCGGCCAGGATAACCCGACCGTGTTGCCAGTGGTTGAAATAATACCCCAAAAGGAATTCTTTGATTTTGAATCGATGTACACCATGGGAAAAACGGAATACTTTGTGCCGGCTCGACTTAAATCGGGCGTAGCCAAAAGGGTAAGAGAGGTCGCCCTTAAGGTTCACAAGGTTTTTGGGTGCAAAAACCTCTCCAGAGTAGATATAATTGTGGGAGAAGACGAGGTTCCTTACGTCCTTGAGCTGAATACGAGCCCCGGAATGACCGAAACCAGCCTTCTTCCAATGGCCGCCGAGGCGGCCGGAATCCACTTTCCTGATTTGGTGGAAAAGATAACTCGTCTCGCCCGCGAAAACCCCATCTGACAAGAAGAGGGAAGAGTCTGGATGAGGGGAGAATTAAGAGGGATGAGTCTGGAGGGGAAAAAGAAAGCGATAAAAAGTTACAGGGACTTACTAGTTTGGCAAAAAGCCCATAATTTTGCTAAAGAAGTTATCCAGAAAAGTAAAACTTTTCCCAGAAACACTGAAGCCACAATCATAAAGAAACAATTAGTGGGAGCGGCAGTTTCTGTTCCGGCAAACATTGCGGAAGGATATGGTGGCCATAAAGGTAGTGCTTACAAAAATTACCTTGTTATTGCGAGACGTTCAGCAACCGAATCGGATTATTGGCTGTTCTTATCTCAAGACCTCAAGTTAATCAACGGAGAAACCTATCAATCGCTTTGGGAAGATTATAAAGAAATTAATGCCATGTTAAGCAGCATGATTGATAAACTTTGAAAGAATTTCCTCTAGACTCTAGACTTCTCCCTCATCCCTATCTTAGGGCCCTCGTAGCTCAGAGGATAGAGCACCGGTTTCCTAAACCGGGTGTCGGCTGTTCGAATCAGCCCGGGGGCACCATCATCTACCAGAAGATTTAGTGTAAATTGCCCACTTTGTCACCAGCACTGCCTATTTAATTATTCCTTCGATTTGTCCCATCACCGTATCCGAGACAGCTCCCCAGCCTCCGAGGACGTAGATAGTTTGGATGTCGCCTTTATGGCCTTCCAGCCATAGCTGAGTACTTAAAGGGATTGAATCCGGTTTGACGAGAACCATCGGAGCCGGCCCAAGCGTCGAAGCAAAAGCTCCCCCGGCTAACGCATCTGTAAAGTAATCGCCTCTTGTGACAAGAGCAGTAGATTCATCAAAGTTAAAGATAGGGTCTCCCTCTGTTAACACGGCTTTTGCAGTATCATATTCAGACTGTCCCCAGAGTCTTGTTAAAACCTGGTATCCGTTTCTTCTTAACCAGCCCTCTAGGGAAGGATGAACCGCTCCGGGGCCTCCGACTATTATTACAGTTTCTATTCCTTGTAAAGCCAGTTTTGTTTCTGGTTCGGGTTCCTTAGCAAAGGGTTTAACTAATAAAATGGGCATGTTTTTTGAGGCCGCCGGTCCCGAGATAACTAAGGAATCGGGAAAGTTTTCTCCGGTTGTGATGATTGCCGTATCGGGTGGGAAAGAACCGGTTTCCGTTGAGATCTTGGCCATTTCTCCTTTGATCGCTAAAGCCGTGCCATAAGCGGTCTCTCCCCAAAGTCTTATAACTTCTTTTACTCCCGGAGTTTCACCAAGAGCTTTTTGAACCTCACCGCTTACCGCTCCCTCACCGCCTAAAAGATATATTCTTTCTGCTCCTAACCTTTGAATTTCAGCCTTTGTTTGGGTGTAAAGCTCGTAGGTGTTGGTTAAAAGAATCGGCGCCTGAAAATCATTTTTATAAGCAACGTACTTGGCTAAGGGCCCTCCGGCTAAGGCATCGGTAAAATAATCATCTCTTGCCACCAGGGCCACTTTTGAACCGGGAAAACCCCTTTGGGAGATGGCGATGGCGGTATCGGCTGAAGTCATCCCCCAGAGCCTTTCGACCTTTCGAAAAGTTGTTATTGAGTGTTTAGGAGTTCGTTGAGAAGTGTATAATCCCCAGTGAGGCCCCACTCCATTGGGTTCGCTTGTTTTCCACCCTTCATCAAAGGCCTCAAAATAGAAAAGGTCGATTGCTTCTCGATTTGCGAGCTCCAAGAGATTATTAATAAATTTTTCCTGATTATCCAAACCAGGAACAGCAGCACCGTTAGGACTACCACCGCTTGGCCAGCCGGTCTCGCTGATGGCTGCTCTTTTGGCGGGGTATTCGTCTTTGACTTCGGTGTATTTTTGAAGGACAAAGTTCGCAGCCTGATCAATGGTTATACCTTCCCAATAGGGATGGACGTTCATAAATATAAAATCGGCTGCTTCAACTAAATTGGGATGCGCGAGCCAGATGTGCCAGGGTTCGGCTGTGGTTACCGGAACAGTCACGTTTTGTTTAACTTGGGTGATGTATTCAATAAGCTTATTCTCTGGCAGTCCTCCGGGCCAGCCTTTTTCCGAGCGAAGAAGCGCCTCGCTTCCGACGACCACAAAAGGAACGTTATCCGATTGGTTCGCTACCTTAATTAAATTGTTAATTTCTTGCTCGTTTGCGGCCTGATTGTCGCTTAGCCAGGCTCCTGGTACTACTTTCAAACCGTACTTTTTACCGAGACCAATTATATTCTCGAAGCCGTTAGTTACAGAGTAGGTTCTTATGGTACTTGCCATCATTTTCAGAAGAGGCATGTCCTCTTCCATCTCTTGAATGGTAGGAAATATTCCTTTTTCAGGGCTCTGCCCCTCTCGAAACGGCCCGTAGTCTACTCCTCTAATTGAGGGCGTGGCTAATAGTTTGGGTCCTTCCAAACTGGTTCTTGAGTCCGCCCCCGCCGGTTTTAAGGAATAGAAAATCTGACTAGTAACTAATAAGACCAGCGAAAAAGACAGTAACAAAATAAAAAAGCGCTTAATGAGGTTCTGCGAACGCGAGTTGTTAATAACGTATTTCACTCTTCCCTCCCAAAAAACAAAAAACCAACATTATAATTATAGCAAATTGGGGCCTCAAATTTACCGGCAAAACAAACAGGTCTCGGGCACAGGCCCGTTTTTCGTCATTTTGCGCCTTGGCAACTGCCGCCCTCGCGAGGAAGCGCGGATATGACAATCAATCACCGTTTTCGCAGAAACGGTTTTGACATTTAAGGATGGATAGGGTAGTATACTGTACAATAGAGGTGATAAATATGAGTGTTAAAATTCTTCCTAGCAGTCAGGTTCGGGATAAGATTGCTTCAGTATTGCACGAATTAAGAAAGAATAAAAAGCCAGTATATATTACTCAGAGGGGAAAGGCCGCAGCGGTCTTAGTGGATATTGACCGATACAACGCTCTCATGGATTTACTTGAGGACATGGAAGATATAAACGATTTTAGAAAGGCTGAGGGTGAAGCGGTCCGAGATTTCGAAGAGTTTCTGGCAGAGCTAGAAGAAAAACGGAATGTATCATCTTAAGATCAACGAGCGAGCGCAAAAGGACATAAAAAAGCTCGCTCCTAGCTATCGCACTCGGATAGTGCAGTTAATCCGGTTTTTAGCTGATGACCCTCGACCAGTTCATTCTGGAAAGCTTACTAATAGAGAAGAATGGCGACTTCGCTTTGGAGATTACAGGATTTTATATGTAATTGATGACAAGAATAAAATTGTCGCTATTGTGAGAGTAAAACACCGCAAAGAAGCTTACAGATAATATTATTACCGTCTTTGAGCACATAGCTTCCCTCGCTGGCTCTTCTATCTCAAGGTTCTTCCTTTGACTAACTACAGTATTTGATACTGTTTCCGATGGTTTAATTTAAGGTTTCTGCTTTAAACAGGTTTTCTACCAGGGGTTTTCTTAAAGAATTTGGCTAAGATTTAATAGAAAGTTTAAAAATTCTTAATCGCTCTCGAACAATACTATACAAATAATAGCAGGTAGAGAGGGTGTTCAGGGGTGGCTAATTAACCAAGTATTAAACTCCTTTGGCGGCACTGAAACAAGCACGGCCACCCTTGAATTTCTTGCTACTTCCACTTCTTCTAGTTTAACCAATTCTTGCTCGCGGGAAAAGGGATGGTGCCGCAGCCGAAAAGCCGCTTCCTTGAGCCAAAGTCAATACCATAGTAACATAGTAATGGATATTAATTTTTATCCGCGCGCCATCCCTCGTCGGCGAGGAGCGAAGTTCCCTGTCAAAGGTAGATGGGGTTATACCACGGGTTTTCCGTGGCTAAGTTTGAGGGCAAGCCGTGAGCAAAGGCACCATCTTAATTATTGAAGATGAAGAAAACATCGCCTCTTTGGTAACGCTTTATCTTAAAAACGAAGGTTTTAACGTAGAATGGGCGGAAAGGGGTGAAGAAGGGCTTGCCAAGTTAGAAGAAGCCCAGCCCCGTTTGGTGCTCTTAGATCTTATGCTTCCGGACGCGGACGGTTTGGAAATCTGCCGAAAGATTCGAGCCTCTAAAGACATTCCCATCATCATGCTAACCGCTAAGGATACCGAGATTGACAAGATTGTCGGCTTAGAAGTGGGGGCCGATGACTACATAACCAAGCCTTTTAGCCCCCGGGAAGTCGTAGCTCGGGTCAAGGCGGTTCTTCGCCGGCTCGAAGTTTCCCCGGTCCAAGAGAAGATAGAGCTGGGAGAGATAACAATTGATGTAGGACGGCGTGAAACCCACCTCGGAAAGAAAGGGGTTGACTTAACCGCCAAAGAGTTTGATCTTCTCTTGTTTTTCGCTCAAAACAAAGGGCTTGTCTTGACGAGAGAACAAATCTTGCAGCAAGTGTGGGGTTATGACTATTACGGAGGAGCCCGGACGGTAGACGTTCATATCCGACAGCTCCGGCGCAAGCTGGGGAAGCACCTGCCTATTCAGACGGTCTGGGGCGTCGGATACAAGGCGGAAAAAGATGTTTAAATCGCTTCGAGCCCGCTTGATTTTTTACTTTTCTTTAAGTATCGCCCTTTCCATTTTAGTAAGCGCTCTAATCGCTATCGGGCTGGCCCAAATATATATTAAGCAAGCGGCCGTAAATGACCTTTCCCGTCAAGCCGAAATTTTAGCGGGACACATCGGCCGGGGAGATCTGTCCATAAGGTTGTTAAGAACCACGGAAAAGGTGGCCAACACCCGGGTTTTTATACTGAAGCCCGAGGCAGAATCCCCTTTTTTTGGTCCTGATTTTAATCCCTCTCTAAACTGGGAAAACCTAGCAAAAGGCGACGCGCAAGTGACCGAGGGCTTGCTCTCCCCTCTCGACCTCAGAGTTATTGTGGTTGCCCAGCCTCTTTTTACCCAAAACCAGCTGACCGGAGCAGTGATCCTCGCAAGACCCCTGGAGTTTAGCACCGAGCCGTTGCTCTCTTTGAGCAGGCGCCTTCTTTTGGCCGCCCTCATTTCCCTTGTCCTTTCGTCAGTTTTCGCCTTTTTCCTGGCCCGACGTATCTCCGAACCCCTGAAACAGATGACCGAAGCTTCAAAAAAGATCGCCCAAGGTGATTACGGTCAGCGAGTAAACGCTTCCTCCGCGGACGAGTTAGGAAGACTCGTGGCCACCTTTAATGAAATGGCAAAAGAGGTCAAGCTCTCCCAGGAATTGCAGAAAGATTTTATCGCGAACGTCTCACACGAACTTAAAACTCCCTTAACTTCCATCCAGGGATTCACCGAGGCCCTCTTGGAAAACGCCGTCCACGATGAGAAAGAGAAGGAAAAGTTTCTCGAGATAATCGCCAAGGAAAGCAAGCACTTAGAAAGGCTTATTCAGGATCTCCTGGACATCGCCAAGCTCGACTCGAAGCACTTTTCTTTGGACCGGACCGAGATTGATCTGAAAAAATTACTCAAAGAATGTGAGCAAATATACCGGGGCCAAGCCAAGAGCTTGAAGGTAAAATTCAAAACCCAAATCGGCGCGCTCTCCCCAATCTATACCGACGGAAACCGCCTCCGTCAGATAGTCAGAAACCTGTTAGATAACGCCTTAAAATTTACTCCGGCTGGGGGAAAGGTTTCTCTTCAGGCCGCCCAAGAAAACTCGAAAGTTTTAATTACAGTTTCTGATACCGGAACCGGTATTGACACTCTGGATCTTCCCCACATCTTTGAGCGGTTTTACCACGCCAAAAAGGGAAACAGGAAAGGTTTTGGGTTGGGTCTTGCAATTGCCTCAGAATTAGCTAAGGCCTTGGGGGGAACCGTTACGGCCGAGAGTAAGGTGGGCGAGGGGAGTTCCTTCAAAATAATGCTTCCGTTTAAGGGAGCAAAATCCCTTACCGCGAGGCGCGAGCGCAGTAAACTGCCCCTTGGCTAGGATTTTGGTTAAGCTTCTCTGAGAGCGACAGCGGCATCCTCGGGAGAGATTATGTTGATGTAGATTCCCGCTCCCCACTCAAAACCAGCCGGCATTGTGAGCCGGGGAAGCACCTCAATGTGCCAGTGGTAGTAGAGGAGCCCCGGCGTTCTAAGGGGAGCCGAGTGGACGATCATGTTGTAGGCAATGTCTCCCAAAACCTCGTTTAACTTTTTAAAAACCTCAGAAAGAGCCTCGGCTAAATAGTTTATCTTCTTTTGGGGAATTCCTTCGAGCGTTGAGTAGTGATCTTTGGGAAGAATCCAAATCTCAAATGGGAACCTCGAAGCAAAGGGGCAAAAGGCAAACATAGCCTCGTTCTCAAAGACCTTGCGACTCGGTTCGTTTTCTTTCTCCACCTGAATGGTCCGGCAATAGACGCACTCTTGGTTCTGGTCGTAGTAGTTTCTTCCCTCTTCTAGCTCCTCGTAGATCCGGTGGGGAATAATGGGAGTGGCCATCGCCTGGGAATGGGGGTGGCCCAGGGAGGCGCCCGCCTCGACCCCGTAATTTCGATAGACCAGGAGATAGGTAATCCGGGGGTCAGTCCACCAAAAGCGGTATCTCTGCCGGTAGGTGCGAAGAATGGCCGAGATCTGTTCTATTGACATTGTAGCCAAGGTATCATCGTGATTTGGGGAATCGACGATTACCTCATGGCCTCCCACCCCGCTCAGGTAGTGATAAATGGTGTCTTTCTGAGCTTGAGAAAGTTCCACATCAGGGTATAAAGCGGGATACTTGTTGGGAAGAACCCTGGTCTTCCAGATTAAGGTTTTCTTATCTTGTTCGCCGGGCCAGATAGCGTGCTCCCTTAGCGGAGCTTTCATCTCTTCTCCTCCAGCGCAGAAAGGGCAGCCCGTTCTTCTGAGCCTCCGTTGGGGTTTCTCTTCCTCCTTGAAGTCAGTTGGCCTTTTCCCCCTTTCGGTGGCTGAAATTATCCAGGTCAAACTGGCCGGATCTTTCCTAATCTCAGACAAATCAGAACCTCCACTCAATCAATGTTGCTGACAGTATTTTCATTAACACTAATGTTAACCGAAGAGGGCAGCCGAGACAATAAATAAGCGTCTTTTGCAGCCGATTTTCGCCTGCCTGCCGCAGGCAGGCCTTTTGGTTAGTTTTTCTCCGGCGGAAGAATATCCCCTCTTTTTTATTCCGCGATTTAAAGATTAAATAATTTAAGGTGGCCGCTGCGGGGAGTCTCGGGTGGGTCCAAGGTCCGCGGGCGAAGTAAGGATCGTAAAGAGTTGCTAATTTTGGGGTACTTCCGGCGCTTGGGGTTTAGTTGACTTTAGCTGGCGTTGCCATTATAATACGCCTTGCCCTTCCCTTTCTCGGTTTTTTTGCCAACCTTCGCTCTAAAGGCTGCTTAACAAAATAAAGAAGGATTTGGTGAGGCCGAGTTTTTTATTTTTAGGAGGCTAACACATGGACGCCAAGACCTGGCTGAAGGAGAGGGTTTTTCGCCATCAAGACTTTGAAAATCTTTCAAAACTTTTAAGCTTAAAGAAAGAGCAGAATCTCTCGATAAGCGTGGGGCTTCCCACCTTTAATGTGGAAAGAACCCTACCGAATATTCTACGGGTCATTAAAAAATCTTTAACCGAAGAATATCCTCTGGTAGACGAGATTGCCATTATCGATGGTTATTCCCAGGACAAGACGGTTGATTTAGCTAAAGAGATAGGGGTCGCCGTCTACCGGGAAAGTGAGATT
>Ga0209002_10003785_pt1 | contig 12015 bp, 12 predicted proteins | sample Rifsed16ft2_FD_184010 | JGI IMG/M metagenome (GOLD analysis project Ga0209002, IMG submission 184010) | Soil microbial communities from Rifle, Colorado, USA - sediment 16ft 2 (version 2) | ecosystem: Environmental > Terrestrial > Deep subsurface > Rock core/Sediment | place: Rifle, Colorado...
TGCTCGACCGACCAGCGGTGAAGCTCGGCGTAGGACCGGAGGCCGTGTTCAGACATGAGCTTCCCGATGTTCGAGTCAGCAATCCCCTCCCGCACCGGGACCCACGCCGGGGCGGGGCCGTCCTGGGGCCGGCGGCCCTCGTACGCGAATGCGAAAAGACGGCGATGGAGGTCGAAGTTCCACCGGCACGCGGGATTCGTCACGAGGTCATCGCGAATCTCGACCCAGAGCCGCACATGGTCGTGCGGGTCCGCGACGTTCGGATGCTTGGAGAGAACCGCGCCGACGCGCGCGGAAAGCGCCCGCGCGGATTCGGCGTCCAGGCCGAGCCCTTCGAGCTCCGCCGGTGACGGCGACCGCCGCACGACCGTCCATCACGGCCGCCGCTAATAAGACTACGGCGGTCCCTCGTTATGACCGCGGCCCGCGAGGGTCGCGGAACGGATTGCAGAGGATGTTTGCCCGCGACGTCGGGGCCCGCCGTCGTCCGGACCGATGCAGCAACGCCACCCAAACGCTTTTCTCCCGACGCCTCCATGGCTCACGCGGTGGGATGCTGGAGTCCCGCGCCCTTCGAGCCTTCGCAGGCCTCGCTTCGGTGGCAGTCTTCCTCTTGGCGCCCTTTGTCCTTTTGCCCGCGGAGAGTGCTGGGCTGCCCCCTTGGACTGGGATCCGGATCGAGGGCGACGCGGGCTTCACGCAGGAGAACGGCGTCACGGCGGGCTCGGGGACCGCAGGGGACCCCTACGTGATCGAGGGATGGAGAATCTGCAATTTCCTCTTGGAGAACCCCGGTTGCATGGCCTTCCAGGAGACGGCCATCACGGTCCGGAACACGAGCGCGCACCTCGTGATCCGCAACGTCACGCTCCAAGGATGGCCGTTCGAATTTCTCCCCGAGTGTTTCGAGAACGGGATCACCCTCGAGAACGCGTCGAACGTCCGCATCGAGAACGCGGTCATCGCGAACTGGGTCTGCGGGCTCTTCATCGACTCGTCCCGGAACGTCACGGTCACGGGGAACAAGGTGTATGGGAGCCTCTGGCTAGGGGCCTACGTGAAGTCCTCCACCGGAGTCGCGGTCCATGGCAACGTGTTCGTCCGGAACGGGGAGGTGCCTGGGTGGCAGGCGGCCGAACGACTCGGGATGGGGAATGTGTGGGACGCGGGCTACCCCGAGGGCGGGAACTACTGGTCCGACTACGCGGGCGCCGACGACTGCCGCGGCCCGCTCCAGGATGACTGCACCGCCCCGGACGGCATCGGCGACGTCCCGCACGCGCCCGACGTCGGGGTCACGGACCGGTATCCCCTGGTGCGCAAGCCCGCCCTCCCGACGAACGCTCCTCCGGAGGCCCGTTTCCTCGCCTCACCGGAGATTGGCGACGTGAACACGACCTTCGTGGTCAACGCCTCTTTGTCCTGGGACATCGAGGATGCGTTTCCCGCCCTCGAGGTCCGGTGGGACTGGGAGGGCGATGGCACGTGGGACACGGATTGGTCCCCCATGAAGGAGGCTCAGTATCGGTATCCGTATCCCCAACGTGTCTGGATCCGCTTGGAGGTGCGGGACTCTCAAGGGGCAACGGCCGTCGGCGGCGGCTCGCTGGGAGTCTGTCGCGTTGTCGATTACGCTCCACCCGCCGTCGTCCACGAACCCATCAAGGCTGCCCGCGTCGGAGAGAGCATCACGGTCGTCGCCGCGATCCGGGACCCCTGCGGGATAGACCAGGTCAGGCTCTACTATCGCGACGTCGCGGGCGCATGGAGCAGTTTCTCAATGTCGAGCGATGCGGCAGGGGCCTACGTTGGCGTGATCCCTGCCCAGGGGATCGCTGGGATCGTGTCGTATGTGATCGAGGCATCTGACTTCTCGGGAGCGTACGCATCGACAGGAGAGCATTCGGTCGAGGTGCGCGCAGACGGGTCTTCCTCTTTTGCAGTCTTCACGGTCCCCGCGGCGGTCGCGACGGCTGTTGCCCTGTGTCTGTGGGGATGGCGAAGGAGAAAGAGGTCCGTGCGCGCCATTCCGCCGGAGGAAGTAGGCGACCCCGGCCGCCCCTCGAGCTGAGCCCCGCTCTGCAGCCGTCCTCCGGAGTTCGCTTCTCAGGCGGACCGTCGGCGGCGCGCCTCCTCGATTGCCCGATCCACCGCCTCGCGCGGCGTCTTCACGGGCACGAGCAGGTCCTTCGGTACGCCGACCTTCTCGAGCTCCCACGATCGGAGCGCGAACACCTTCTTCCCGAGGTCGAACGCGTACGCCATCTCCGTGAGCGTGCCGTAGCTCCCGTCGATCGCGATCACCGCGTCACCCGTCCGGACGACGATCGCGTTCCGTGCGGTGCTGATCGCGGTCACGATGGGCACGTCTACGTGTGGATTCGCCTCCCGCGGGTCGTCTCCGGGCAGGATCCCGATTGTGAGCCCGCCGCCCCGCTTCGCGCCCTTGCACGCGGCGTCCATCACGCCGTTCAATCCGCCGCACACGAGGACCGCGTCCGCGCGGGCGATCAGGAATCCGACCTCCTCCGCGAGCGGGATCGCCTCGGCGGGCGCGGAGTTCGCACCGCCGATCACCGCGATGACGGGCTTCCGGTCTCCCATGGCGTCCGCTCCAGACAGGCCCCCCGGATAAGTCTTTTTGAATGTGATTATCGGACCCGATTCTCACCGACTAACCATTATGTTGCGGGGGCGACCGTGCGCGGTCCGATGCAGTGGCCCTGGAAGCGGGAGCCGCTTCCCACCACGGTGCTCGACGAGCGCCGGGTGAACGAGGAGCTCTCCCTCATCTCCCGTCGGCTCAAGCTGTGCGACGACACCCTCCGGAGCAACCCGGACGACCCGGACGCGCTGTTCGCGAAGGCCGTGTTTCTCGCGAAGATCCGGGAGTACCGGCGGTCCCTTCAGTGCCTCGAGCGGGTCGCGGAGCTCGAGCCCCAGTATCCGGGCCTGTGGCGGACGAAGGCGACGATCCACACGAAGCTCGGGGAGACGCGCCAGGCGGAGTGGTGCCGGTCCCGCGGGGCCGAGGAAGCGTTCTAGTGCTGAACGGACGTCCCCGCTATCCCTTCGGCCGCGCGACGATCCCGTAGTGGTACGGCGGCGCGTCGAAGGTCTCGCCCGCCACGAACCCGCCCTTCAGGAGCGCGGTCGCGGCCTGCGCGGGGGAGAGGCGGTGCCGGTACGGCGGGCCGATGTCCTGGCGGATCTTCTTCCACTCCACGATCCCGAGCACGCCCCCGGGCCGGAGGACCCGCGCGGCCTCCCGCAGGGTCCCGGGGCCGTCGAGCTCGTGCAGGACGCACGCGAGGAACGCGAAGTCCACGGAGCGGGCGGGGAGCGGGATCCGGTCCTCCGAGGACCGCATCACCTGGACGGGCAGCTCGGGGCGGGCCTCGAGGCGGGTCCTCAGGTCCGCGAGCATCTCGCCCTCGAGGTCCACTCCGTACACCCGCCCCGAGGGCCCGACGATCTCCGCCATCGGGATCGTCCAGTAGCCCGGCCCGCACCCGATGTCGACCGCCGCGGTCCCCGTCTTCAGCGGGAACTTCGACAGGATCTCCTTCGCGGGCAGGTAGCGGGCCCGCTCCGGGTCCAGGAGGTGGGCGCGGTGTGCGGGGTCGAACTTGTGGCCGTGCGGGGCCGTGGCAGCACCCTGGCCCGGAGCAAGGGCTCCCCGCCGATAGTCGTTTCGGAGGGCGGGGGTCGTTTCGAACCGGCTGTCGAAGTAGAGCGGCGGTCGGTCACGCAGGTGTCCCGGCAAATGCCTTTATCGCGGCCCGCGGTTCCGAGTCCCGTGATCGCCCGGGGAGCCCCGCCCGCCGTCCTCCTCGCCCCGCTCGTCGTCATGGCGGGCCTCGCCGCCTCCGTGCTGGTCTTCGAGCGGATGGCCCTGTTCTTCCTGACGCTGCCCTTCGGCCTCGCCTTCTTCGCGTTCCTGTTCTTCTTCCGGGACCCCGCCCGCCGCATCGGGCCCGGGATCGTCTCCCCCGCGGACGGCCGCGTCCTCGAGGCGGACCCCGCCACGGGGCGGGTCGCGATCTTCATGAGTGTCGCGGACGTCCACGTGAACCGCGCGCCGATGGCGGGCGTCGTCACGGGCCAGCGGCACCGCCCGGGCGGCTACGCGGTCGCGTCCTCCCCCGCGAGCGCGACGAACGAGCGGCTGGAGTGGGAGTTCGCGACGGACCGGGGCGTCCTCCGGCTCGCCCAGGTCGCGGGGATCTTCGCCCGCCGGATCGTCCCGTACCGGGGGCCCGGGGATAAGGTCAAGAAGGGCCAGCGCATCGGTTTGGTGCGGTTCGGGTCGCGGGTCGAGCTCGCCCTCCCGTCCGGGTGCCGGCTGCGGGTCGCGGTCGGGGACCGGGTGCGGGCGGGGGAGTCGACGATCGCGGAGGTGCCGGATGGCCTGGGTCCGTAAGGTCTCGCCCGCGGACGTGATCACCCTGGCGAACGCGCTCGTGGGCTTCCTCGCGATCACGTACGTGATCGACGGCCGGTGGCTCGAGGCCTCCGCGCTGATCATGGCGGGGGTCGTGATGGACGGCCTCGACGGCCTCGTTGCCCGCCGCTGGGGCTCGAAGCACGGCCGCGGGCAGTACCTCGACTCCTTCAGCGACACGATCAGCTTCTGCATCGCACCCGCTCTCCTCGTGTACGGCGTGTTCTACGACGGGGCCCGCGGGACCGCATGGGTGGACCCGATGAACGCCCTCGCGGTCGTCGCGTCCACGCTGATCGCGAGCTTCGGCATCCTCCGGCTCGCGCGGTTCGTCCAGATGGACTACGGGCGGGAGAGCTTCCTCGGCTTCCCGACCCCCGCGAACGCGCTCCTCGTGATCGCGCTCGTCGAGCTGTTCGGCGCCGCCTCCGAGAAGGAGCCCGTGCTGTTCGACGCGTCCCTGTTCGTCCTCCTCGCCTCGATCGCGGGCGCAGTGCTGATGATCACGAACGTCCCGTACCCGAAGGTCTCCGACGCGCTGCGGGTGCCCGCGACCCTCGGGTCCGCGGGCGTGGGCGGGCTCGCGGTCCTCACGTACCTCGTCCTCCGGAACCGTGTGACCGTCGAGGCGGTCGTCTTCTCCCTCCTGCTCCTGGGCATCGTCGCGTACATCTTCGGAGGTCCCCTGTATGTCCGCCGCACGCGATCCGCTGGCGAGATTCTTCCGGTGCAGTGACCGCGAACGGGCCGTCTTCGAGGCGGGCGTGAAGCTCGGCTCCGTGTACCACCAGTACGTCGGGTGCCCGGTCGACCGCCGGGGCGTCGCGGCCCTCGAGCGGGCGATCGAGGCGGGGATGCGCGCCCAGCCCGCCGTCGCCGCCGCCCGCGTGCGGATCGACCGCGGGGCGCTGCGGCGGGGCACGACGAGGCTCGGGTACGCGAGCCTCACCGGCGACATGCTCGACGTCACGGTGACGACCCGCGTGGGCCGCGCGACCGCGGTCGCCCGCCTCCGGTTCGAGCCGTCCCTGCGATACCCCGCGATGCGCGTGGAGCGCATCTCCGGATAGCCCACCCGCCCAGAAGCTTTATACCGCCCCCTTCATCGGCGCCGTTTGGATGGCATCCGCGTTCAAGACCGGGAGGAAGGACTCCGCGGAGGTCGAGGTCAAGTTCCGTCGGGACCTCGGGCTCCTCGAGATCACGATGATCGGCCTCGGGCCGACGATCGGGACGACGATCTTCCTCCTCGTGGGCCCCGGGCTCCTCATGGCGGGCCCCGCCCTCCTCGTCGTGTTCGTCCTGAACTTCGGGGTCACCCTGTTCACCGCGATGGCGTACATCGAGCTCGGCTCCGCGTTTCCGGAGACGGGCGGCGGGTACCTCTGGGTGAAGACCGCGATGCGCGGCCCGTACGGCTTCCTCGGCGGATGGATCTCGTGGTTCGGCCACTGCATCGTCGGCGCGTTCTACACGGTGAGCTTCGGATACTTCGCCGTGTACTTCCTCGCCCAGCCCGGGTACCCTCTCGCGGGCCTGTCCGCGGGCGAGCAATCCTTGGTCATCAAGGGGCTGTCCCTCATCGTCCTCGCGGTCTTCATCGCGGTGAACTACCGCGGGGCGAAGGCGACGGGCCGCTCGAGCATCGCAATCACTGTCGTGCTGCTGGGGATCGTGATCGCGTACGTCGTCGCCGGTCTTGTCTGGTTCGCACAGCACCCCGCCTCCTCGGCCAACCTGACCCCGGTCTTCCAGTCCGCCCTGCCGTACCCGCCCGCGGTCGTCGTGATGATGGCGATGGGCCTCACGTTCATCGTCTTCGAGGGCTACGAGATCATCGCCCAGACCGGAGAGGAGACCCGGAACCCGGAGCGGGACATCCCGCGGGCCAACTTCCTCACCCTCGGCATCGCCACCGTGATCTTCGTCGCCGTCGCGTTCGTCACGATCGTCGTCCTCGGCACCGGCGACCCCCTCCTCCTGAACCAGGCATCCCTCGCGCTCGCCGCCCAGAAGACGTTCCCGACGCAGTTCCTCGGTCTGCTCGTGATCACGACGGGCGTCCTGATCGGCTCCCTCGCGGCGCTCCCCTCCCTGATCTTCTCGTCCTCGCGGGTCGCGTTCGCGATGGGCCGGGACGGGGACATGCCCCGGCTCTTCGCCCGCCTCCACAAGGACTACCGCACCCCGAAGAACGCGATCCTCGTGAGCGGGCTGATCATCGGCTTGATGATCGTGTTCCTCGACGTGATCCAGATCGCGGCGTCCGCGGACCTGATGTTCCTGATCCTCTTCACCCTCGTGAACGGCGCGGTGATCGTGCTCCGCCGCACCCACCCGGACGTGAAGCGGCCGTACCGGATGCCCCTCTTCCCCCTCCTCCCGATCATCGGGCTCGGGAGCAAGGCGGTCCTGTCCGTGGCCCTGTACCTCGTCGAGCCGCTCGCATGGCTCGTCGGCCTCGGCTGGACCGTCCTCGGATTCGGCGTCTACTACCTCTGGACCCGGCGGGAGCGGATCGCGGAGGCGGCGGGCCCGATCGTCGAGGCGTTCATCCCGGTCCCGCGGGAGCGGTACCACATCCTCGTGCCCGTCCAAGACTTAGAGAATCGGGCCCTCATCGACTTCGCGTCCCTCGTCGCGCGGGTGGAGGACGGGGACGTCACCGTGCTGAACGTGATCGAGGTCCCGACGACGCTCCCGCTGAACGCGATCGAGCGGGGGTACATCTCCGAGGTCCGCAGAGGCCTCGGCGGGCTCGCCCGGATTGCTTCGGACGCGGGCGTCCGGTCCAAGGGCCGCGCGGTCGTCTCCCACCAGGTCGCGGAGGCCGTCCTCGAGACGATCCGGGACGAGGAGGTGAACCTCCTCGTCGTGGGCTGGAAGGGGACCTGGCGGCGGGGGCTCGTCCTAGCGACGAACGTGGACCGGTTCGTACAGGAGGCGCCGTGCGACGTCGTCGTGTTCAAGACCGCGGGCCTCCCGGAGGGCCTCGCGCGGATCCTCGTGATGAACGCCCCCGAGTGGCACGTGAGCTACGCGACCGGGTACGCGATCCTCCTTGCGAAGCAGCACCGGGCGGCGGTCACGATCTTCAGCGCGGCCCAGACGGACGCGGAGCTCGAGAAGGAGAGGGCGTACTCGAACCGCCTCGCGAGCATGTGCCGGACCCACGGCGTCCCGGTCGAGGAGAAGTTCGCGAAGGTCCGGTCCATCGTGGACGCGGTCGTCGAGGAGGCGAAGGGGTACGAACTCCTCGTCCTCGGAGCGTCGAGCGAGTGGCGGCTCACGCAGTTCGCGTTCGGGGCGATGCAGGACCAGATCGCGCGCCGCGCCGCGGGCCCCGTCCTGATGGTCCGGAAGGTCCGCCGCAAGGAATTGGAGTCGAAGGTCCCCGTGTAACCCGGCCCCCCGAGACGGTCCGGGACCGCGGGCGCGTCCGGGCCCCGTTTTAAATAAGACCTGTTAAATATAAGAAACGCGATACAGGTGACGCGAGATTCTCATGGGTCGCTCGCTGAAGATCGGGATCACGGGGCTCCCGGGCGCGGGGAAGACGTACGCCCTGATGAAGGTCATCGAGATGCTCGAGGCGGACGGGCTGAAGGTCGGCGGGATGATCACGGAGCCGATCGTGAAGAAGAACCGCCGCGAGGGCTTCTACGTGATGGACTGGGCCACGAAGGAGCGGCGCGTGTTCGCGTCGAAGGACATCGAATCGAAGATCGCGGTCGGCCGGTACGGGGTCGACGTGATGGCCCTCGAGGAGGTCGGGGTGCGCGCCCTGACGTACGCGACCGCGAACTCGGACGTGATCGTGATCGACGAGGTCGGAAAGATGGAGGTCGAGAGCCCGGGGTTCATCGCCGCCGTGAAGGAGGCGCTGGACGCGGACAAGCCCCTGATCCTGACGCTCCACAAGAAATCACGCAACCCGCTCCTCCAGGACATCCGGCGGCGGGACGACATCCGGATCCTGGAGGTGACCCAGGTGAACCGGAACCTCCTCCCGTACAAGATCGTGAAGCTGATCAAGGGCGAGCTCCTCTGACCGAAGCCCTTTAGCGGGGCGGGCGTTCCCGCCTCCATGGCCCTTGGCTTCCCGACGCGGCGGGTGCGGGAGGGGCTCGTCGAGCTCCTCGTGCCGGACGTCCCCCAGGGGCCCGGCCCGGGGACGCGGTCCGCCCTCCCGTTCTACAACCCCGCGATGGCGGTCGCGCGGGACGTCAGCGTCGTCGTGGCGGGCCGCCTTCTCCCCCGCGGCGGGACCGTCCTCGATGGCCTCGCGGCGACGGGGGTCCTCGGCCTCCGGATCGCGCGGGAGTCCGGCCGCGAGCCCGCCGTCACCCTGAACGACAAGAACCCGAAGGCGGTCGCGCTGATCCGAGCGAACCTCGCCCTCAACCCCGGTCTCGAGGCGGACGTGGAGGGCGGGGACCTGAACGCGCACCTCGCGACCCGCCGCCACGACCTCGTCGAGATCGACCCGTTCGGCTCCCCGGTCCCCTTCCTGGACGCGGCGCTGCGGTCCGCCCGCCGCGGCTCGCTCCTGGGCGTGACCGCGACGGACACCGCGGTCCTGTGCGGGGCGAAGCCCGAGGCCGCCCGCCGCCGGTACCTCGCGGACGTGCGCCACACGGACGCGTACGCCGAGGTCGGCACGCGGCTTCTCCTCGGGTACGTCGTCCGGATGGCCGCGCGGTTCGACAAGGGGGTCGAGCCCGTCCTCGCGTACGCGGCGGAGCACTTCGTCAACGTCCACGTGCGGGTCGCGGAGGGGGCCGCCCGCGCGGACCGCGCCCTCGCGCACCTCGGCCGCGTGGCGTATGACCCCGCGACGGGCGAGCACCGCCCCCTCGGAGCGGATGCGCCCGGGCCCGCGATCGGCCCGCTGTGGATGGGCCCCCTGGGCGATGCGGACCTCGTGGCGGGCCTCGTCCCCTCGGCGGCGATGGGCTACCCCGCGGCGCGGCTCCTGGATTTCCTCCGCGGGGAGATCGCCCTCCCGCCCTTCTACGTCGACAACAACGCGATGGCCCGCCGGGCGGGCGTGCCCCCGCCCCCGCCCTCCGACGTGATCGCGCGCCTCCGGGACCGGGGGTTCCGCGCGGCCCCCACGCACTTCCGCCGGAACTCGGTGAAGACGGACGCGCCGTGGGCGGACCTGGCCGGTGCGTACGGCGGGGCGGGCCCCTAGCCCTCCTCCGGACCGTCCTCCAGGCGCCGTTGCCGCCCCTCGTACCGGGCCGTGAGGACCCGCACGATCTCCGCAGCCTTTCCCTCCCCGATCTTTGGCACCTGGCGGAGGGCCGCCGCGTCCGCCGCGAACACGGCCCGGGCGGACCCGAAGTGCTCGAGCAGGTTCCGCGCGAGCGTCTCGCCGACGCCCGACAGCCCCTCCACGAGGAACCGCTGCCGCTCCTCCAGGCTCAGCGCCTTCGGCTTGTGGCGCAGGCCGTACGCGGCCCGCTCCCGGTCCTGCCGCTTCCAGATCACGCTCAGGAGGAGGGCGGTCTGCTCCCGGTCCGCCGTCGTCAGGATCGGCACGCGCTCGTCCACCTCGATCGCGACGAACGCGCCCAGCAGGGCCTGCGGGCTCTCGAACTCCGAGACCTCCGCGAGATCCCCCTCCAGCACCATCAGGGCCACCGGGTACGCCTCCCGGAGCCGTCGCAGCTGCTCGAACAGCCGCTTCTTGACGAGGCTCGAGAAGAAGTCGCTCAGGCTCTTCCGCTCGATCCCGATCTCCCCGCAGACGTAGTCGCCGGGCGCGATCTTCTTCCGCTCGATTGCCACGCCGAGCGCGACGAGGCGGTCCGCGATCTCCCGGGGCTCGTTCGCGTCCACGTACAGCGGGGCGGGCACGGACCCGCGGAACCCACCCCCGCGACGTAAACGTTCCGCCCCGCGGGGCGGTTCATCGCCGTTAGGCTGACGCCCGCCACACAACCTTTTTGCCCCCGCGGGGCTCGGGCCGGCGGTCCCATGGGCCGCTCCGACACCGCGAAGGTCCTCGTCGCGACCCTGTTCGGGTCCATGGACACGAACGCGCTCGTCCCCGTAATCGCGTTGTACGCCCTCTCCCTGAAGGCGGACCTCCTCCAGGTCGGCGTAATCGTCGGGATCTACTCCGCGGTCCACGCGCCCGCGAATCTCCTGATGGGCCGCCTCGCGGACCGGGTCGGCCGGAAGCTCCCGCTGAACCTCGGGCTGCTCTGGGATGCGGTCAGCCTCCTCCTGTACGCGGTCGCCGCGAGCCCGCTCCAGCTCGCCCTCGTCCGCGTGAGCCACGGGCTCGGCGGGGCCCTCGTGGGCCCGAGCACGATGTCCCTCGTCGCGGACACCGCGCCCGCGGGGCGGAAGGGGCGGGCGATGGCCCTGTACGGGATGTCGATCGCCCTCGCGGTCGTCCTCGGGTTCGGGATTGCGGGCCCCCTCGCGCGCCTCTCGTACACGGTCCTGTTCACCGTCCTCGCGGCGGGCCTCCTCGTCGGCTTCCTGGTCTCCCTCACGATCCGTGAGCCGCCCCGGGCCCGCGCGGCCCCGAGGGCGGACGTCCGCGGCTTCGTCCCCTACCTCCGGCGACCGGAGCCTGCTGCGGGCTACGCCGCGATCTTCAGCCTGTACTTCCTCCTCGGCGCCTTCGTCGCCCTCGTCCCGATCCACCTCCAGGACGAGCTCGGGTACGGCCCGCTCGAGGTCGGTCTGAGCTTCACGGTCTTCGCGCTCCTCTCCCTCCTGTTCCATTACCCCGCGGGGATCCTAGCGGACCGGCGAGGGCCCGCGACGCCCGCGATGATCGGGCTCGCGGCGGTCGCGGCCGCGATGGCGGTGATCCCGCTCGCACGGGGCGTTCCCGCGATCGCGCTCACGATGGCCCTGTTCGGCGTCGGCCACGGGTTCGTGTTCCCCGCCGCGTCCTCCCTCGTGTCCCGAGGCGCCCCGCCGGACCGGGTCGGGGTGGCGACGGGGCTGTTCTACGCGGTCCTCGTCGCGGGCGTCGCGGTCGGCGCGCCCGCCATGGCTGCGGTCGCGGGCGCCTCCACCGCGGCCCTCGGGATCTGGGCGGCGTCGTGGTTCGCGTTCGTGGGGATCCCGTTCGTCGCCCGCGCGCTCCGGGTGCCCTCCGCGGTACGGCCCCCCGTCGTGGACAGGGCCCCCGACGCGGCGGAAGAGCCGGCGGACCCGTGACGAAGAGCGCTCCCGCTCGTGGAGTGGATCACGCGGGAAAATCACGGGATCACATGCAGGACCTGATTGACGGCTAAGCCGTCTCTGCACAGCCGTTAGGTGCTGTCGCGACTACCGCGGTTAGTAGCGGCGGGCTGAGGCGGTCGCCCGAAGGCTTCCGCCGTACACCCCCGCTCTATCAACGTCCTCGATTAGGACGGCGGTAAGGTGCCTCGTCTTGAGGGTGGCTTCGGGCTTAGATGCTTTCAGCCCTTCTCCACATAGCGCGTGGCTGCTCGGCGATGCCTTGCCAGACAACCGATACACTAGAGGCGCCGAACCCCCGTTCCTCTCGTACTTAAGGGTCCTTCCCCTCAGGCACCAAAACGCGTCCACCAAAA
>Ga0209002_10003786_pt1 | contig 12015 bp, 10 predicted proteins | sample Rifsed16ft2_FD_184010 | JGI IMG/M metagenome (GOLD analysis project Ga0209002, IMG submission 184010) | Soil microbial communities from Rifle, Colorado, USA - sediment 16ft 2 (version 2) | ecosystem: Environmental > Terrestrial > Deep subsurface > Rock core/Sediment | place: Rifle, Colorado...
GTGAGCTGCCGGGTCGATGCCCTTCCAAATACTCTTGCCCAGCCCGCGTAGCTCGAGAATGGATACGGGTTCGGTCGGCACCGTCGCTTCTTCTAGAATACGAAGGACCTCCTGGGATATGGAGCGTCGTTCCCGCCGCGCCCGGGCCTTGAGCTTCGAGTAGAGCTTGTCGGGAACGTTCTTGATATTCAGGGTCGCCACATGTCCTCCATTTTTCCTCCATTATGGAGGAAGGAGCCCATGGAGTCAAAACGCAGCGTGAAGTCTTACCGGCTCAGCGCCGAGCGACGACATCGAAAGGAGATCCTGAGCCCGGCGGTCTCCACTTCCCGGAAGCCCACCTTCGCCACCTGGGCGAGCGTTCCTTCGAAGTCCTTCTCCAGGTCCCGCCGCACGGTGTAGAGCTGGAGACCGATCGTCTCGAGCCGTGCTGCACGCGCGGAGCCGGGCCACGCGCTCAGCGCAGCGGTACCCAGACTGCGGAGGATGGTCCTTCGACTCAACAGGCGCATACCATCAAGACCGCTCTATCGTTTCTTTTCCCGGTCGAGCAGGCGCTTTTTCACGATCTCGTCGACGAGGAAGATGTCCGTCAGCAGCGTCCTCAGGTGGATGGACGCGTTCAGGTTGTCTACGAGCTGGGAGCTGATCGAGGGCTGGGCCAGCGTCAGCCTCAGACCGGCGCTCGCCTTTTTGACGTCCTGCTCCAAAACGTCGATGAAGGTCTCGAAGCTCTCTTTCGGGTCGAGCTTCTCGCTTTCGACGACCCCGCGAAAGAAATCGGCGAGGCCGGTCATCGCTTCGTTGCACTTCGAAAGCAGCCGCCGGATCTCGCCTCCGCTCTTCGCGCCCTCGTCGCCGTCGAGCCCCTGAGCGGCGTAGGCGAGCATGAACTCGTAGCTCTCTTCGATGGTATCGATGCGTTTCTTCAGGTCTTCCAGCGACATGGTCGAATGGGCGAGCACAAAAATCCCCTCTCCACCTGGGAAGGGTGGAGAGGGGCAAACGAGTTTACGGAGTCTTCGCTTCCTCGGTCACCACCCAGCGATCCGGGTCGTGGTGGGCGAGATAGTCCTTCTTGGTGACCCAGCCGGCGATCATCGACATCGTCATCCACCGCTTCTCGGGAAGGATGGCGAAGTAGACGTGGGCGATGATCATCGTGACCAGCCCGACGGAGGAAAGACCGTGGAGCACGTAGACAAAGCCCCAGGTCGAGTCCTGCAGGAGATAGGGGTTGCGGGCGAAGAGAGGGTTCTCGACGCGGACCATCATCAGGAGGCCGGTCAGGATGACGCCGAAGGACGCCAGGGACACCAAATGATGAAACAGACGTTGTTCGACCGGATACTTTCCCGGCTTCGGGGGCGGCGGCGCACTCCCCAGGGCGTTCGCGAGTCCCTGCCGGAACGCCTTCCAATCGGCGGCGCCGATCCCGATGTCGCGGAGCCGCAGCCAAAACGAGGCGTGGATGATGTGGAAGACGACCGTCCCGATGAGAACGAGCCCGGCGATCCAGTGAATGGTGATCCAGTCGAATTGGATCCCCAGCACGGGAAAGAAGCCCGTCACCAGGAGGACGAAGACCGCGATCGACATCGACCAGTGAAAGAACCGTGAGCCCAGAGGGTGGCGGACGATGCGCTCGGGGATCGCCGCCGCCTTCTCGGGCGGAGCCTCCGCTGCCAGGACCACTTTGTGCTTCGAGCGCCACACGAGGTGACCGATGACGAAGAGCGCTCCTCCCGCGAGCGCGAGCCAGAAAAGATCCCAGGAAATCCGGACGAGGATCTCCTGCCCCCAGGGATTCTGCGCCCACTGAAAGAAGCTCATGCTCAGGCCTCCATTCGAATGGCTCGCCGCACCAGGTTCCGCATGAGCGGAATCTTGTAGGCGTTGTGCTGCAACGGTCGGGCGCCGAGGATTGCGAGCTCTCCCGCCGCCTCGGCCACGTCCGCAGTCGCGGTCTGGCCCTTGAGCTGCCGCTCCACGTCTCGGAGCCTCAGCGGCCTCGGACCGACCGCGTTCACCACGATGCGGACGTCCTCGATGGTGTTCCCCGAGAGCTTCATCGCCGAAGCGACGTTCACCAGCGCGAAGTCCCACGCCTGGCGGTCGCGGACCTTCTCGAAGTGGAAACGAGTGCCCGCCCAGGTCGCTGGGATCCGTATGGAGGTGAGGAGATCGGAGGGGCCGAGGATCGTCATCCTCTGGATGTCAGTCGCGGGGGTGATGAAGTAGTCCTCCGCATCCACCACCCGCTCGCCGCCGGGGCCGTGGATGACGAACTTGGCGTCGAGGGCGATGAGAGCGGGCGCGGTGTCCGAGGGATTCACCGCGACGCAGCGCTTCGCCTCGAAGATCGCGTGCTCGCGGTTCACGGCCGTCGGCGTATCGGCGTAGCAGATGTTGCCGCCGGCGCGATAGCAGGGCCAGCCGCCCCGGTAGTACCAGCAGCGGGTGTCCTGGGAGAGGTTTCCGCCGAGGGAGCTCTGGTTGCGGATCTGGGGCGTCGCTACCTGCAGAGAGGCCTCGCTCAGGAGCGCGTACTTCGACCGGATCGTTTCGCTCGAGGCCACCTCCGTGAGGGTGGTGAGAGCGCCGATCTCGATGCCGTCACCGCTCTCCCGGACGCCCTTCAGCTCGGCAACGCCCCCGAGGTCGATGACGACCTCGGGCCGCTTGATGCGGTCCTTGAACCAGTCCAGGCTGTCGAGGCCTCCCGCGAATGCCCAGGAGACCTTGCCGTACCGGCGCCGGAGCGCCAGGGCGTCTTCGAGACCCGCCGGCTGGAAGAGCTCGAAGGCTTCTATCGTGTCGTGAATCACGGCCATCGTCATTTCTCCTTAAGCGGCTTGAACGCCTACACGTGGGTCGCGAGGACCTTGTACGGCTGAGGCATATGCTCGAGCTGGTTCAGGATCAGATCGGTCATCATCGGAGAGCGCTTCAGGTCGAGCTCGCCGATGGCGTCCTGGATCGCGCACAGAACCGCGGCGCATCCTGCCCCGAACGGAGCTTCCCCGATGCCCTTGGACCCGACGGGCGTCTGAGGATCGGGAATCTCGACGCTCCCGTGGTGCATCACCAGGGGAACGTCGAGGATGGAGGGAGGCTTCGCGGTGTACAGGCGATGGGTCGCGGAGACGCCCCACTTCGGGTCGTAGATCCACTTCTGGCTCATGGCGAGCCCGAATCCTTGAATGGCGCCTCCGTGAACCTGTGCTGCGAGACCGCGGGGATTCGCCACGACGCCGACATCCGAGATTCCGGTGTAGTCCACGATCTGGATATGCCCGGTCTCCCGGTCGACCTCGACCTTGGCGAATCCCACGACGAACGACCACAGGTCACCCTCGCCGCCGTAGTTGTCTTTGGCGACTCCCATGGCGCCCTGGCCCGCGAGAATCGCGGCAGCCTCCTTGGTGACGGCATTGACGTCCTCGGGCACCTCATGGCCGTCGAACTTTCCTGCGAGGGCGACGGCCCTCTCGGCCGCTTTCGCCAGAGTCATCCCGCTTCCCGGGCTTCCCTTGCGGAAGACCCGGCCGCCTCCGACGTCGTAGCCGTCAGGCGATCCACCCAGGTCCTTGGCGGCGATCTCCTGGAGCTTTCGCTTCAAATCCGTCGCCGCAGCGTGGTTCGCGCGCGTGTGGGCGTGGATCGTCTGGCTTCCCGCCTGGACGCTGGAGTAAGGCACTCCCTTCGAGGTGTCGCCCCAGACGACCACGGTGTTCTCCCACGAGATTCCGAGGAGGTCCGACGCCACGCGAGCCGTATCGGCGAACGAGCCGGTTCCGAGGTTGCCGATTCCCTGGTGAACGTAGAGCTTTCCATCGGGTTTCACCACCATGAGGCCGTCGAAACCGCGGCTCCCGGCGACGTAGCTCGAAAGAGCGACCCCGACGCCCGTGACTTTGGTTCCGTTCGTCTGACCGCTCGCCTTTTTGAACTCCTCCCAGTTGACGAGCTTGGCGCCCTTGTCGAACGCTTCCCGAACGTTGGCCGAGGTGAGGTTGTGCTGGTTGGAGCCGTACTTGGTCGCGACGTCGGGAGCGTTGAGCTTCCGGATGGCGATGCGGTCCAGGTTCAGCTCCTTGGCCGCCTTGTCGATCAAAGGCTCGAGCATCGCGGTGATCTGGACGCCGCCCGGCGCGCGCTGCGCGGTGCGAGGCGGGGTGTTGGTGAGAACGGTGATCCCGCGGAACCGCATGTTCTCCGGCGTGTAGTAGAGATGCGCGATGTTCCCCGCGGTCTCGTAGTCGCCCTGCCGTCCGTAGGGACCGTTGTCCTGGACGATGTAGAGATCGATGGCGGTGACGCGGCCGTCCTTGCGGAAGCCCATCTTCACCCGTCCCTGGAACCCGGGGCGCGCGCGTCCGAAGGCGTTCTCCTCCTCCCGGCTCACGCGGTGCATGACGGGGAGGTTCGCCTTCTTCGAGAGAAGGGCTGGGATCGCCATGTTGATGGTCCCGGGGATCTTGCTCCCGAACCCGCCGCCGCAGTACTCGGCGATGAGGACTACCTGCGAGGGGTCGATGCCCACCATGCGCGCCACGTTCGGGACCGTCCGCTGCGTCGACTGAGTCGAGGGGTGGATGTAGAGCTTGCCGCCCTGCCAGTAGGCCATGCAGCTCCGGGGCTCGAGCGGATGGTGGGTCTGCGACTGGTGGAAGAGCGTCTCGTCGAGGACGTAGTCCGCCGCCGCGAGCCCCTTCTCCACGTCGCCTAACGTCCACTCGGTGTCCGGGGTCCCCATCGGGAGGTGGTCGCCGGCCTCGCGGAACACTTCGGCGGGCCACTTGACCTCCTGGAGCGTCGTGCGGTCCTTGTAGTTGTTTCCTTCCTTGCGGGCGTTCGTCCCGCCCGGACGGAGGCTCTCGAGAGGATCGATCACGAACGGCAGAGGCTCGAGATCCAGCTTGATCTTCTCGATGGCGAGAGCCGCGGTCGGCTCGTCCACCGCCGCCACGGCGACGATGGGATCGCCCTGGTAGAGCGGCTCGTTGGTGAGGGATCGCTCGTCGAGCGGGCTCTCCGTCGCCGGAAGATCGTCCGCGGTGAGGATGGCTTTCACGCCGTCCATCGCCAGAGCCGCACTGAGGTCCATGCTCCTCACGCGCGCGTGGGGCATCGGGCTCAAGAGGAGCTTCGCGAAGAGCATGCCCTCGGCGCGAAAGTCCTCGGCGTAGCGGGCCTTCCCCGTCATCTTGGCGACGAGGTCGGGCGTCGAGTAATCTTGTCCGAACAGCTTCTTCTCGATGGCCACGTCAAACCCTCCGCGAGTACTCGGCCGCGCTCATGGCGCAGTCGAGAATCTTGTTGTAGTCGCAGCACCGGCAGAGGTTGCCCGAGAGCGCATGGGCCGCCTCCGCGCGGGTGGGATTCGGGTTCTCTTTCACCATCGCCACCATGCTCATGATGAAGCCGGGGGCGCAGAACGCGCACTGGAATCCGGCGCCGTCGACGATGGCCTGCTGCACCGGATGGAGGGTCCCGTCGGGAGAGGCGAGGCCCTCGATGGTCGTGATCTCCTTGCCCCTGGTGGTGTGTGTGAGCACCGAGCAGGAGTACTGCGGAACTCCGTCGATGAGCACGGTGCAGCTCCCGCACTCGGCGCGGTCGCAGCCCATCTTCGTGCCCGTGAGCCCCAGCTTGTAGCGGAGCGTCGTCGCGAGCGTCTCTTGTTTCAAGACGTCCACCGGCCGATCCTGTCCGTTCACCCGGAGAGTGATCAGCCGCTCGACCGACCCCGCAGCATTCGGTTGGGCCATGAGGCCGGAGCCGCTGCGGAAGAGATATCCGGCGGAATAGGTCGCGGCCCCTCCGGCGATCACTCCTTTGATGAAGTTGCGCCGGGAAATGCTTGGATCCTTATCGAACATCTCTGAGTCTGACATCGGAAATCCACCCCTTTAGGAAGTGTTCGGTCCCGGAGATGCAAGTATCACGAAACAGTGTGCTTTCGCAAATCCAGGACACCTGGTGTAAGAAGGGGGATAGGGAGATTGGGGAGATGTGGAGATAAGGCGGCCAGTCGGGAGGATCTTGGGCCCATCCCCTTCTCCCCTCCGGTCCCCCCATCCCCCTTGTATTGGATTTACTTCTTTGCGCCCTTGCGTTCCTTGCGCCTTTGCGTTCTTCCGAGAAATCTGATTTGAGAATTCTAATCGCCGGCGCCGGCGTGATGGGACTCGCGGCCGCCCTCGACCTCCTGGAGGAAGGCCACGAAGTCGAGGTCTTCGAAGCGGCGGAGCGGCCGGGCGGCCTCGCAGGGTCGTTCGATTTCGGCTCCGTCCGCGCCGAGAAGTTCTACCACTTCCTCTGCGGCGGCGATCGCGTCTACTTCCGCTGGCTCGATCGCCTCGGGCTCTCGAAGCGGCTCCGCTGGCGTCGAACGGGGATGGCGGTCTTCCGCGACGAGCGGCTGCACCCCTTCGGCGACCCGCTCTCGCTTCTCCGGTTCTCTCCGCTCTCCCCTTCCTCGCGCCTGCGCTACGGGCTCCACGTGCTCTCCGCGAAGCGCCGGACCGAGTGGAAGGAGCTCGAGAACGTTCCCGCACGCGATTGGCTCCTCGAGGGGGCGGGGGAGGAAGCGTATCGAGTGGTGTGGGAGCCGCTCCTTCGCCAGAAGTTCGCGGACGAGACCGATACCATCTCCGCCGCCTGGATCTGGAGCCGCATTCACCGGCTCGCGAGCTCCAGAAACCGCGCCTTCCAGGAGTGGCTGGGTTTTCTCGAAGGCGGTTCCGACGCGTTCGTGGAGACGCTGGTCGAAGCCGTCTCCGCGAAGGGTGGGCGGATTCACTGCGCGAGCCCGATCGAAAGACTCTACCTCGAGGACTCACGGGTCCTGGGAGCGCGCGCCTTCGGACGCGACCACTCCGCCGACGGCGTCGTCTCGACGATCCCGCTTTCGTTCCTCCTGCGCATCGCCCCCGACCTTCCGTCTGGATATCGAGAGCAAGCGGTCGATCTGGGAAACATCGGGGTCCGTTGTATCGTGCTCAAGATGAGGAAACCCCTCACACCGTACTTCTGGATCAACGTCAATGACGATCTCCCCGTCTGCGGGCTCATCGAGTACACGAACCTGAGACCGCCGGCGTCGTTTGGAGGACAGACCCTTCTCTACTCACCCCTGTACGTTCCCGCGAGCCATCCGCGCTATCGCAGCCCCGAGGACGAGGTGCTCGAAGAGACCCTCGAATGCGTCGCGCGCATCGTCCCCGGATTCGATCGCTCGACCGTGGTCGACTACCGCGTGTTTCGCGAACCGTTCGCTCAGCCCGTCTGTCCCGTGCGGTTCACCTCGCGTCTCGCGCCTCTGAGGACGCCCGTCCGCAATCTCGTGGCCGCCGACACCACCCACCTTCTGCCTCACGATCGCTCGATCTCCGACAGCCTCGCCCTGGCGCAAAAGCTCCTCGGGGCATTCCGCGAGGCGATGTCCCTCTCCGCCTGCTGAGAGCATGCGCGTTCCGATCCTCGAATTCGGGGTCGCCCTGGTCGCGGCATTCTCGGTGCGCGCGGCTCTCACGCAGCCGTTCGAGATCTCTCCGGGCGATCGAGCCTTCCGCCGTCTCGTCGGCGGAGCCACTCCCTCGGGACGAGTACCCGAGCGGGCGGTGGTGTCCATTCCTTCAGTGCGGCGCTCGGCTCGGGCCGAGGTGCGTCTCGAGGTCGAGGGCGGCGTCTTCCGGCTCGGTATCGACAGCGGCCGCGCCGTCGAGGTCCGCCCGAGCCGCGACGGCATCGTGGTGACCGAGCTTCCGCGCACGGGAAGCCGCGGGGCGCGGCTTTACGTTTCACCTGTTCCGGAGCAGCCTCCCCTCGTTCTTCGAAAGGTCTCGGTCACCGGGAGCGCTCCCACGCTTTGGCCATCCGCTCTCGCGCTCCTCGCGACCCTCGCGACTTCGATGGGGATCGGCCGGCTTCGTGAAAGGCGCCTGGGCCTCGGCTGCGGGCTCGCGATGTCAGCCTTCGCCGTTCTCGCCGCGGCCCCTCATCCCGCGGCCGCGGTTCTCCTCGCCGCGAGCGCTCTCGTCGGCTTCCGTTCGCGCTCCTACTGGATCGCTAGCTCACTTCTCGCGTCGCTGGTCTTCGGCGCGTGGGTTCGCTTCTACTTCCTGCCTTCGGCTGGCTCCTGGGACACCGAGTACTGGAAGGCGTGGATGACCCGCGCGGTCGATGTCGGAATCCCGCGGGTGTACGGGGAATCCGACGCGACGCCCCAAGGCGACTTCGTCCCTCACCTTCTCGGCCGCGAGAAGCTCTTCCAGATCGAGTACAAGGGGCGCGACTTCGTCGTCGACTACCCCCCTCTCGCGATGGCCCTCTGGCGGTGGTCGTGGATGACGGTCGCTCTTCTCGCTCCCGACCTCGATCGCGCCGAGGCGGAAAACGTCGCCGTGAAGCTCCCCGCGGTCCTGGGCGACGTGCTCTCGGTTCTCCTCCTGCTTTATTTGTTTCGCGCCCGCCCTCGCCGCGCCCTGACCCTCGGAGCCCTCTACTGGGCGCTTCCCCTCTCGTGGCTTCCGAGCGCGGTCCTCGGATTTCTGGACGCCGCCTACGCGCCGTTCGCGATCCTGGGCCTGGTGGCCGCCTCCCAGAGACGCGCGGGAATCGCGGGAGCTCTCATCGCGATCGCGGCCCTCATCAAGCCGCAGGCTCTCCTGGTCGCACCGGCGGCGTTCGCCGCGCTCGACTTCGGTAGGGTGCGAGCCGTCGCCCTCGGATTCGCGGTCGTGGCCGCGGCTCTCGTCCCGTTCGTCCTCGCGGGAACCCTCGAGGAAGCGGTGACTCACGTGTTCCGGATTCTCTTCCAGCAGAGGCTTTCGGCGGGGTTCGCGAACCTCTGGTGGGTCGTGGGGCACGTCGCGAGCGGGGCCGGGCTCGGCGCTCGCGTCGAGTATGCGTCGATCGACTCCCTCCCGTTCCGCGCGGGTCTCGTGGGGACGGCTTTGTTCCTCCTCGCGGCCGCCTGCATTCTCTTTGCTGCCTCGAGAGCGGCTTGCCTTGCCGGCGCGGCTCTGGTCTTGGCGTACGGAACGTTGGCGATGGGGGTCCACGAGAACCACCCGCATTCGATGTTCCTCGCGTTCGCGGCCACGGGTCTCTTCTCGAGACGCCTTCGAGTCCTGGTCTCGCTTCTCTCCCTGAGCTACGTGCTCAACATGCTCTCGCTCTCGGCTCTCGGACGGTTCTACGGTCTCCGCTACATGGCTCTCGAGCCTTTCGCCGCCTCGGTCGCGTCGCTGCGGATGAGCCTCGGTTTCGATCTGACGCTTCTTCTCGGAGTTCTCAACACCGGGCTCTTCGTCTGGCTCCTCGCGTCTCTTCGAAGCGAGGTTGCCTCGGGAGCCGCTTTTCTCTATTCTTCGGCCCCGAAGTGCGAGTAAGGTCCTTCCTCCTACTCCTGCTGCTTCTTCCGGCGGGCGAAGCACAGTCGATGGCTCAGGATCCGATCCTTCGCTGGGGCGGGGACGCCGAGGGCGGGGCGCCGTTCATGGAGGCGAGCCCCGACGACCCGACGAAGCTCGTCGGCTTCGACGTCGAGGTCGCGGAGCTCATCGCTCTCGAGCTCGGACGCAGACCGCAGTTCGTCCAGGTCGCCTTCGCTCAGCTCGACCAGTCGGCCATCCGCGGCGATTTCGACGTCGGCCTCTGCGGCATCGAGGACACGCCCGCGCGCCGCTCGATGGTTGCCTCGAGCGTTCCGTACTACGAGTTTCGGGAAGTGATCACGGTGCGCGAGGCCGACGAGGATCGCTTCAAGAGCCTCGCCGATCTTCACGGGCGGAGGATCGCGACCCTCGGAGGGACCATCGCCTACGAGATCCTGCTGAAGGCCGAGGCGGAGCACGGCATCACTCCCGTCTCTTACGACGACGACGTGCATCCGTACAGCGATCTCCTCCTGGGGCGAGTGGACGCGGTGCTCCTCGACAACGTGCTCGCCGAACGCTCGATGCGCCGGAACTCCGGGCTCTTCACCCAAGGAGAAGCGGTCGAGGTCGGACACTACGTCGTCATTACCGCGCCCTCGAACCTCGAGCTTCGCGACCGCGTGGACGAGATCCTGCGCTCCGCGATGCGGGATGGGCGGCTCGAGGCCATCTTCCGAAAATGGCGTGTCTGGAACGATGACCAGCCGGGCCTGTACGCGCGGGTCCTCGCGGCCGCGAGCGACGTCGTCGCCGGGCGGCCGGCCGCTACTCGACCCTCCCGGAGGGAGTTGACGCTCCAGTACCTTCCGTCCCTCTTCGCGGCGGCGCTCATCACTCTCGCCCTCTCGTGCTTGTCGATGGCGCTCGCGGTGACTCTCGGAGTTGCTATCGCGACCGGCCGCGTTTACGGCGGACCGCTTACCCGGGCCGTTCTTACCGGCTACGTCGAGCTCATGCGGGGAACCCCGGTGCTGCTCCAGCTCTTCGTCATCTACTACGGGCTCGCGGCCATGGTCCGGCTTCCCGCGTTCGTCGCGGCGCTCCTGGGGTTGGGACTGAACTACGCCGCCTACGAAAGCGAGATCTACAGAAGCGCCCTCGAAGCGGTGCCCAAGGGCCAGCTCGAGGCTTCGAGGATCCTCGGCTTCAGCAGGATGCAGGTGCTTCGGCTCATCCGCGGTCCGCAGGCTTTCCGTCTGGCGCTCGCGCCGATGACCAATGACTTCGTCGCGCTGCTCAAGGACTCGTCGCTGGTGTCGGTGCTCACCGTGGTCGAGCTCACCAAGAGAACCCAGATCTTCGCCGCCAACATCGGGAGTTGGGTGATTCCCGGCGTCGTCTGCGCCGGTCTCTATCTCGCGATGTCGCTTCCTCTCGGGCACCTCGCGCGGAGGCTCGAGATGCGGTGGAAGGCGCCTTCGCTGTCATGAGCACCGCCGCTCCCATGGAAACGGTCCTCGAGATCCACGCGCTCCGTCTCAACCGCGGCCAACGCCAGGTGCTCTGCGGCGTCGACCTCGAGGTGTGGCGCGGCGAGATGGTGGCGCTCATGGGCCTTTCAGGCTCGGGAAAGACCACGGTCCTGAGGGCGGTGGCCGGCCTCGAGACCTACGGCGAGGGGTCTATCCAGGTCGAGAAGGTCGGAATGGTCTTCCAGTTCCACTATCTCTTCGAGCACCTCTCGGCGCTCGCGAACGTCTGGCTCGCGCCGGTGCACGTGCTCGGAGTTGCGCGAGCGGACGCCGAGTCGCGCGCGCAGTCCCTTCTCGATCAGATCGGTGTGGGCCACCGGGCGCATGCGCTTCCGCGCGAGCTCTCGGGCGGCGAAGCCCAGCGCGTGGCCATCGCGCGGGCGCTCGCGGTGGACCCTCCTCTGCTCCTCCTCGACGAGCCCACGGCTTCGCTCGATCCTGCGCGTCAGAACGAGCTCGGGAAAGCCCTTCGAGAGCTCTCGGCGCAGGGCCGGACGCTCCTCTTCACGTCCCACGACGACGACTTCGTGCGCGACTACGCGACGCGGGTGGTGGTGCTCGCCGAGGGAAGAGTGGTCGAGGAAGGCGAGCCTCGACAGGTGCTCACGCGGCCGAAGCACGAAGCGACGCGTCAGCTCCTGCAGGTGGAGCCGGCGAAGCGCCGGACGAGGCGTTAGCCGCGTTTCCAGCAAGCGAGAACCCGCTCTACGAGAGCCGCGACTTCCGCGCGAGACTCCTCGCGGGCGGTTCCGGAAGCGAGAAGGTCGTCGTAGGGCGTATGCTCGTGGCGGACGTGGGCACGGGCCGCGAGCGTGACCGCGTCCTCTTCGAGGCGTCTGGCGGCCGCCGAGCGTCCTACACGACCCGAGTGGATGGCACAGGCGTGCTCCGCGATGGCCTCTCGCTCGGACGGAGGGCAGCCGGGAAATAGCTCACGGATGCGCTCCGCGAAAGAGGCGACGTATCGCGCGTCGCGGGCCTCCCGGCGCTCCTCGTCTCGCGCGCGCCTCGCCGCCCGTGCCTCCTCATCGGCGAGGCACTCCTCCTCGGCCTTCTCGAGCGCCTGCTCGTCGACCAGGACTCCCTGCCGCTCG
>Ga0209002_10003787_pt1 | contig 12014 bp, 9 predicted proteins | sample Rifsed16ft2_FD_184010 | JGI IMG/M metagenome (GOLD analysis project Ga0209002, IMG submission 184010) | Soil microbial communities from Rifle, Colorado, USA - sediment 16ft 2 (version 2) | ecosystem: Environmental > Terrestrial > Deep subsurface > Rock core/Sediment | place: Rifle, Colorado...
ACTGCCGGCCATCCAGTGAGGTTGTGGACGTCGCTGTACGTGTCGCCGAACCACGCTGCGCTGCTCTCGCCGTGACGGATCGCCGGCTGCGGCATGGCCGGGCAGACGAGGAGATCGACATCCTGCATCCAGGCCAGCAGCCGGGCACGGATAGCGTCGGCGCGCTCGATCAGGGCGGTGAGCTGGTCGGCCGGGAGGGGCGGTCGGCGAGTGACCCAGCCTCGGGTGTCATACGAGCCCATGCCGGGCGTGCCGGCCGCGGAAATGAGCCGCTGGAGCCAGGCGAACCCGTCGGCCCGGATCAGTCCGTCCCAGCAATCCCAGGCCTCCTGAAGCCCCGGCGGCACGCGCTCCTCGACTCGGGCCCCCTGCTCGGCTAGTGCCGCCGCGGCAGCCCGCACGGAGGCAATCGTCTCCGGGGTCGGCGTCCGGATTCCGTTGTCACCGAAGGTCACGACGCGCAACCCGTTGATCTGGACCGCGGCCGGATCCCCGAGTGGGACCGACACGACGTGTGGATCCTCGCCGTCCGGCCCGGCCAGGATCGGGAGCAGGAGGGCCAGGTCCTCGACCCGCCGAGCCATCGGGCCGAGCTGTGTGAACGACTCGAACAGCCCCTCATACGACGGCCAGTGGCCGGTCCTCGGCACGCGCCCGCTGGTCGGTTTGATGCCCGCGATCCCGCAGGCGTGGGCGGGCTGGCGGATGCTGTCGCCCGTGTCGCTGCCGATATCGAAGGGAGAGCCGCCCGCGGCCACGATCGCTGCCGGTCCCCCGCTGCTCCCGCCCGGCGTCCTGGAGAGGTCGTACGGGTTCGATGTCCGGCCGTACACGTCGTTGTCGGTCTCGTCCGACCAGGTGAACTCGGGCGTGTTCGTCTTGCCGAGCAGGATCGCCCCGGCGGCCTTCATGCGGGCGACGACGGTGGCGTCGCGCGCCGGAAGGCGATCGCGCCAACCGATCGTCCCGGCAGTGCTGACGACCCCGGCCGTGTCGAGCGAATCCTTGGCCGTGAACGGAACGCCGTGCAGCGGGCCTCGCACGATTCCCTTGGACATGTCTGCGTCGGCCTGTCGGGCGAGCTCGCGCGCGTCCTCCGCGAGGCAAACCACGGCATTGATGCTGGGGTTCACCTCCCCAATCTGGGCGAGGCACGCATCCACGATCTCGAGCGACGAGATCTGCCGGGTCCGGATCGCATCGGCGATCCAGGTCACCGGGGCGAAGCAACGTTCGTCGGTCACGCTTCAGCGCAGCGTCGCGAGGAAGCGGAACACCGGAAGTGCCGCGGCGTAGCCATCTGCCAGTCGGTCGGGCTGCCCGTGAACTCCGAGCGAGACGCATGCATCGCGGCCTCCCCTCGCCGGCGCGGCTCTTCTTCTGGTACGGCTGCCGACACCTTCCAGTCTAAAGGCCGCTTCCGGCGCAGGCTGACCGCTGCGTCCCGAGCCGCGAGGACGCAGACTGGAGCCATGGCGGACGAAGTTGATCCTCGCGAAGCGGAGCGCATCCGTCGTCGAGACCACGACCTGGATGCCGAGCGCCGTGCGCTCATGAACCCCGGCATGGGCAAGGTGTTCAAGCAGATCCAGGACGCTCAGGCGAAGGCGGCGCAGGAACCGCCCGTGAAGCGTCGCCGACGCAAGAAGGCGTAGCCCTGGTGGGCCGGCGCCGATACGTGGAGGCGTAAGGGATCCGTCAGGGACGAGCGTCGACGTTCGTCCAGCGACGATCCATGACGAGGTGGAGCACCGTCGGTCGGTCGGCGGCCAGCGCCTGATGCAGGGCCGGGCCGAACGCTGAATCCCGATCGATGCGAACGCCGTGTGCGCCGAAGCCACGCCCGACAGCCGCCCAGTCCACCGGCCCCAGATCGGTCCCGGCAGTCGACCCCTCGGGTCGGCGATCCTGGTGCGCCCGGATCATCCCGAATTGCTCGTTGTCGAAGACCATGACGATCGTCCGCAGCCCGTTTCGAACAGCGGTTTCGACTTCGGCGATTGTCATGCCCAGGCCACCGTCACCGACCATTGCCACGACCGGCCGATCGCGATGCACGAGGCCCGCCGCGATTGCCGCCGGCAAGCCGTAGCCCATCGCGCCAGATGTCGAGCCAAGGAACGTCCCGGGGCGCCGGAAGCGGAAGCCCCGTGCCGCCCAGCCTGCGAAGTTGCCGGCGTCGGTGGTCAGGATTGCGTCCTCGGGCAACGCGGCCTGCAGGGCCGTGATGATCCGACCCGGATGGACCCCCGGGCCGTCCCACGGGTGGGCGTCAACGACCGTTGCCGCCTCCCACGCGGCGCGATCGGCGGTGTTCCGGGCCACTCGTGCGTCGGTCGACGCGGCGTCCAGGACACCGCGAGCTTCCAGCCGTGTCACGGCAGCTCGAAGGAACTGCTTCGCGTCCGCCTCGACCGTCAGATCCGGTGACCGCAGGGCCGGACTGGGCCGGCCGGGGGCGATGTCGACATGTGCCCAGCGTGTTCCGGGCGCCGGAATGGACCAACCGTACGACGCGATCTCGCCGAGACGACACCCGATCACCAGCATCGCGTCGGCGTTCTCAAGCCGTTCCCGGACCGTGGCCGGTGACCCATACCCGGTCATGCCGAGGTAGAGGGGATGGTCATTGGGGATGAGGTCGCCGCGGCGCCACCCGGCAATGACGGGGACCCGGATGAGTTCCGCCAGCCGGAGCAGGTCATTCGAGGTCCGGGCGCGCAACACGCCACCGCCGGCCAGGATGACCGGGCGTTCCGCGCCGGTGAGGAGATGGAGGATGGCCGCGATCTGCTCGTCGCTCGGGCGGCGCGGCGCAATCCGGGCCGCTTCCGGCGCGAGGCCCGCCGGTACCTCGAGATCGAGAAGCTCCTCGGCGAAGGACATCAGGACCGGACCGGGACGGCCTGTCGTGGCCTCTTCCACGGCGCGACCGACAGCAGCCACCGCCTCGGCGACATCTCGGGGCTCTGTGGCCCACTTGGCGAGGCCGCCGATGGTTTCGACGAGATCCGCCTCCTGGAAGCCCTCGCGCCCGCGCGCCGCGCGCTCGACCTGGCCGACAAGGGCGAACATCGGACTCGAATCGGCGAATGCCGTATGGATCCCGATCGAGAGGTTCGCCGCGCCGACGGCACGCGTCGCGAGACAGGCCGCCGGCCGTCCCGTGAGTTGCGCGTGCGCCTCGGCCATGAACGAGGCCGCGCCCTCGTGGCGCGTCGCCACGACGTGGATCCCCGCGCCTTCGAGCCCGTCGATCAGTCCCAGGAAGCTCTCGCCGGGGACCGTGAAAGCCCATCGGACGCCGGCCCTCCGGAGTGCATCGGCCACCATGCGACCCACGGTGACCGGACCCTGGGCAGGCTCGTCGGCAGGCTGGTCACCCTGTTCGGCGGCCGGCTCCTCGGCCGGCCGATCCTCGGGGGGTTCGGCTGAGTAGTCAGCCAGGTCGTCGGCCGGGTGATCGGAGGTGAGGTCGCCGGCCGGGTGATCGTCAACCTCGGCAGCCTCGGCAACCTCGGCGACTTCGGCGGGCACATCGCTGGCGACCTCGACGTCGGTCGTGTTTGGCTCGCCTGGCTCCAGGACTTCGTTCATCTCAGACACCGGGCGCCGGCAGGGCGGTGATGAGCATGCTGAAGATCAGGATGATCGCCACGAGGCCAACGAGCAGGCGGCTGACACGCGCACCGGGCATCATCGGACCTACCGGTAGTTCTGGAACTGGAGCGGGACGGACTCGTCAAGATCGCGGAGTCTGGTGATGACACGCTGGAGATCGTCCTTGTTCTTTCCCGACACGCGGAGCGCGTCGCCCTGGATCTGCGACTTTACCTTCGGGAATTCATCCCGGATCAGCTTCGCCAGCTTCTTCGCGAGCTCGTCGCTGAGACCACGCCGCAGCCCGATCTTCTGGCGGACCATGTTCCCGCCTGAGGGCTCGACCTTCCCCCACTCGAAGATCTTGAGCGAAAGGTTTCGACGGATCGCCTTGGACTCGATGAGGTCCTTGACTGCCGACGCGCGGAAGTCGGTGTCCGTCAGCAGGGTGATCTCCGTCGCCGTCTGCTCGAGGTCCACGGTCGCGCCCTTGAAGTCGTAGCGCTGTCCGACTTCGCGCCGGACCTGGTCCAGGGCGTTCCGTAGCTCCATGACATCGAACTCGCTGACGACGTCGAAGGAGACATCTCCGGCCATCGATCCTCCGTTGCCTCCCCTACTCCGCCGGCGACTCGCGCCGGTTGTACCAGAAGCGCGCCTTGCGAATCCGGCCGTCATCTGCGATATCGAGCGTAACGAACCCGGCAAGGCGGACGCGCGCCCGTGAATGCCGATGTACGTAGCTCGCGTGCCAGACTGCCAGGATCGACGGTGGGACGACCCAGTGACGCTCGAACGTCAACTCTACCTGTTCCTCGAATTCCGAGGCCTCGAGCAGGTTCCTCCGAAGATCGAGGTGGCCGACCAGCGGCGGGCCGAACGGGTCCTGGTGCGACGCTGCGTCAGGCGTGAACAGGTCCACCCACGCGTCGCCGTCCCACGCGCACCGGATCTGCGCGTATCGATCGAGCAACTCGGCGGCGGCCGCGTAATCGAGTTCGGTCACTCGTCCGCACCACGGAGCCGCTCCAGGAGCCGTTCGCCAATGCGGTAGCTGCGACCGCCGCCCATCACGAGAACGGCATCCCCAGCCCGCACTTCGCCGGCCAGCCAGTCAGCCGTTTGTTCAGCTGAGCCCGTGGCCGCGATCGGTATCTCCGGCCGGAGGCGCACGACGGCAGCCACGAGGGCCTGCGGCGACGTAATCGACGTGTCCGGATCGCGTCCTGCCCAGATATCCGCGACCGCAACCGCATCAGCCGAAGCGAGCGCGGACCCGAAGTCGCCGAGCAGCGCTGCCGTCCGGTGGTAGGTCAGCGGTTCGTAGACCGCCCACACGCGGCGACCCGGCTCGCGCTGGCGGATGGCTGCAATCGTCTCCCGAATCGCCGTCGGGTGATGACCGTAGTCGTCGTAGACGACCACATTGCCGGCCTCGCCCTTGAATTCGAGGCGTCGTCCAATCCCGGGGAACGAGGCGAGACCGTCCAGGATGAGCGCGGGCTCCAGTCCGATGGCCAGGCAGGCTCCGGCAACCCCGAGGGCATTGGCGGCGTTGTGGCGCCCGGCCATCGGCAGGGCCACGGAGACCGGGCCGGTCAGGGCATCGAGTCCATGGATATCCAGCCGCGTCGCATCGGGGCGGGCGTCGGTGATCCGACCCAGGACGACCGTCGCCGCGCCTGGTGCCGTGCGAAAGCGATCCGTGATGCCACGGGCGAACCCGCCGATCCGCTGCGGCGCAACATCGACGAGCGCGACGGCCACCAGGCGTCCGGGCCACGCGCCAAGACGCTCGACGATCTCCGCCACACCGGGGTCACCGACGTTGGCGACCAGGACGGGCAGCCTGGCGTCCGGGACGCCGTCCGCTGCGCGCCAGATCCAGGCCTCGAATGCCGCGAGTACCGCCTCCCGATCAGCGAACACGTCGGGGTGGTCCCATTCCGCGCTCGTGAGGACGATCACCTCCGGGTGGTACGCGTCGAAGTTCCCGGCGTACTCGTCCGCTTCCACCACGAACAGGTCACCCCGGCCAACGCGCGCCGTGGCCGGCCCATCAGGCGTGACAGTGCCCGGCAGCAGCGCACCGACGAACGCGGAGGGGTCCTGGCCCGCCGTCACGAGAACGTGGACGAGCCACCCGCTGGTGGTGCTCTTGCCGTGCGTGCCCGCGACCGCGACCAGCCGACGGCCCGCGGCAGCATCGGCGACGAGCTGTTGCCACGGCTCCACCGGGACTCCCGCGGCCGCGGCAGCCGCCAGCTCCGGGTGGTCCGGCGCGATCGCCGTCAAGGCCTTGGTCACGGCGAGGCGAGTCGGAGGAGGATCCGCGGTCACGTGGGCCGCATCGTGATGCCCGGCGATCCGAATGCCCGCCGCATGAAGTGCGGGGGTGTAGGGCGACTCGCCGCCCGCGTCGCAGCCACTCACGGCGGCACCCGCCGCGTGGGCAAGGAGCGCCGCAGCCGACGCACCTGCACCGGCGACGCCCACGATGTGGATGCGCTCGTCTGGCCGGATGGGCCGGGCCTGGCGAGGGCCGGTGAGCCCCGCGCCGATCTCCCCGGCGGTTCGCGTCACCCGGCCGCCGCCCCGGACACCGTCTCGGCTCGTTCGATGAGCCAGCGGAGCAGTGCTCGAGCGCTCTCGTGTCGATTCGCCGCGCGATCGCCGGTCCATACGTGCCGGCGGACGTCGGCCATGCCCGCGTCTGCAAGGCCGAGATAGGTGAGCCCGACCGGCTTCTCGGCGGAGCCCCCGTCCGGACCGGCAATCCCGGTCACGGACGCGGCAAGGGATGCTCCGAATCGGTCACGTGCTTCCAGGGCCATCACCCGTGCGACCTGTGCGCTCACCGCACCGTGCGCGATGAGCATGGATTCGGGGACACCGAGCAGCGCGACCTTCATGTCGTCGGCATAGGACACCACGCCGCCCTTGAAATAGCCCGACGCTCCGGGGATCTCCGTCAGGGTGGCCGCCACGAGGCCACCCGTACAGGACTCTGCCACGGCCACCGTCAGGCGACGCCCCAGGCACAGCCCCTGGAGACGTTCGGCCAGCGCCAGCAGTTCGGCGTCAGCCATCGTGGATCAGCGGCGCTGGGTGAGGGTGGGCGGATCGGGCGGCTGGAACAGCCACGTTTCGGGGATGCCCGGCTTGCCGAGTGCCCCGAGCGCCACACCATTCAACGTGAAGTGCGTGAACCCGGAGGACCCGCTGCGGACCTCCACAGAAGTCAGTCCCGCGAATGTCAGAGTTCGGCCATCCGAGAACACCTTGCCGCTCGACGGTATCGACGCGTCCAGGGCTCCGTCCACCCAGACCTTCAGCCAGGCATCGCCCCCGGTGATCGTGACGACCAGGTTCACGCCCACGTAGGCAACAGTCACGGTCCGCGTGAGGGATGCGGTCTTGCCCTCCGGGGATGTCGCGACGACCGTGATGGACCACCGGCCCTCGGTGAGCTCCAACGGTGTCGTGAAGGAGCCGTCGTCGGCGACTGTCAGCGTGAGCGTATGCGGATCGGACGACGGAGTTGGACTCACACCGGGCTCCGCCGTGGCTGGAGGCGTGGCCGGCGGCGACGCAGCAGGGGGCGGCGTGGAGCCGTCCGCTGGACCGAGGTATACGGCGGACACCACGACGCTCCGGGCATTCGCCGTCACGCCCTCAACGGGTATGGCCCCGTTCTCGTAGGTCGCCCCATCCTGCGGCTGGTTGACCGTCAGCGTCGGCGCCTGGATCACGAGGTACGGGACGTTGATGATGACCTTCTGCGGCGTCTCCGTCGGCTTTCCCGTGTCAGGATCGACCGCGTCGATGTCGAATACATTGGGACCTCGCCGCAGGTCCACGTCGACGCTCCAGGATCCGTCGGACAGGGCAGTCACGCGGTGCGGTTGCGTCTGGCCGGGGACCGAGACCGTGACGGTCGCGCCGGGCGTCGATGTCCCCTCGAGGCGGAAGGAGGTCGCGGATTCCGCGACATCGACGACGGCCGTGGGGGGGATCGTGACCGTGAGCTTCGGCGGTTTGGCAAAACGAAGAAGCTGTACGGCCAGGTACGCCCCGAAGAGCAGGACGCCGAAGGTCATCAAGCCCGCCACGACCACGGACGGCGAGAACTGGAGCGGCCGAGGCGTCTCGACGATGGTCCGCGGCGCGATCACCACGGCCTCCGTGGGGTACTGGTCACCGCGCTCACGGCGCCATTGCCGCAGGGCCTCCTCAGGGTCGAGGCCGAGGTAGACGGCGTAGTTCCTGAGGAATCCCTTCGTGTACACGGCGCCCGGGAGCTCTCGATAGTCGCCGCGCTCCAGGGCGGCCAGGTACCGGGACCGGATCTTCGTGTCTCGCTCGGCACGAAAGAGATCGACCCCCTTCCGTTCGCGCGCGGCGACCAGTCGGTCCGGCAGGGACGGCCCGGCGTCAACCTCCGTCCGCCCTGGTGCCGGCCTGCGGCCGGTGACTCGCGGATCGCCGCGGGTACGCCGGGAGTCGTCGCCCGTCGACATGTCCTCAGTCGTCTCCCGTGACATCGTCGTCCGGCACTGCGCTTGAGTCCTCGCGTCGGAGTACCGCCCGCGCGTTCGATCCGTCGAAGGCGCCGATGTATCCGCGCTCCTGGAGCTGGTCAATGATCCGCGCGGCCCGCGCATAGCCGATCTTCAACCGGCGCTGGAGAAGGGACGCCGAAGCTCGATCGTATTCCCGGATGACATTGACCGCATCCGGCAGGAGACGATCTGCCTCCGCATCGGGGAGTTCGTCAGCGTTGCCGGTCGAGTCCTCATCGCTCGCGACGATCGAGAGGTCGTAGTGGGGATCGTCGATCTGGTCTCGCCAGTGCTGGCCGATCCGCCCGATCTCGGCGTCCGACACGAAGACGCCCTGGAGGCGCATCGGGCGCGGCAGGTCAGACGGCTGGTAGAGCATGTCCCCGCGCCCGATCAGATCCTCCGCGCCGGGTGAGTCGAGGATCGTCCGCGAGTCGATCTGGGAGGCCATGGCGAACGCGATCCGGCTCGGGAAGTTCGCCTTGATCAACCCGGTCACGACGTTGACCGACGGGCGCTGGGTTGCCAGGACCATGTGGATCCCCGTTGCCCGGGCCTTCTGGGCGAGGCGGACGACCGGGTCCTCGACGTTCTTGCCCTCGCGCATCATCAGGTCGGCGAGCTCGTCGATGATGATGACGATGTAGGGCATGCGGTCGTCGGGGTCCGCACGAGTCTCGTTGTAGCCGCGGATGTTGCGGGCAGTGGCGCCGGCGAAGCGCCGGTACCGGGCCTCCATCTCGTTGACCGCCCACTTGAGCGCTGCCTTGGCCCGCTCCGGCTCGGTGATCACGGGGACGAGCAGGTGTGGCAGGCCGTTGTAGGACGCCAGTTCGACGCGCTTGAGATCCATCAGGATCATCCGGACATCGTGCGGTGTCGAGTTGCACAGCAGGCTCGTGATGAGCGCATTGACCATGACGCTCTTGCCGGAGCCGGTGGCGCCCGCAATGAGCAGGTGGGGCATCTTGGCGAGGTCAACCGCCTGGGCATGCCCGGCAACGTCACGGCCGAGCGCGAACGTCAGGCGTGAGGTGCCGCTGCCGGCGAGGTCGACCGATTCGAGGATCCCGCGCAGGGTCACGATGTTGAAGTCCTGGTTCGGGACCTCGATGCCCACGGCGCTCTTGCCGGGGATCGGCGCTTCGATACGCAGGGATCGCGCGGCCAGGGCCATGGCCAGGTCGTCGGCAAGGCCCTCGATCCGGCTCACCTTCACGTGCGGTGCCGGCTGGACCTCGTACTGGGTGACCACGGGTCCGGCGTTCCGCCCGACGATCTTGGCCGGGATGTCGAAGCTCTGGAGCTTCCGGACGATGATCTCCTCGTTCCGGCTGTGGTGGGCGTCCTCGCCTCCGAGCGCGATGGGTTCGATGGTCGCGTCCAGGAGCTCCAGCAGCGGGAGCCTGTACTCCTTGCGCTCCCGGGTCGGTGGCGAATCGGAGGCATCGGTGATGTCATCGGGGTCGCGGGAAGGTCGAGGCGCCGCGGTGTCCAACGTGGCCCCGGCGAGTGCGCCACCGGCCCCCGTCGCGATCCCGGCCCGGGCCGGCGCGAACGTGGCCGACGTCTGCGCCTGTGATGGGACCCCAGACGGGATGTGATCCGGCTGGTCGGTGCCCCAGATCCCGGTCTGGCCCGCGGATGTGGCGCCCGAAACCGCGATACGCCCGGCGCGTCCACCGGACCGTCCGGTTCCCCGATCGTTCGCCGATGCCGCACCAGCCTCGGGAGTACGCGCGTCCGGCTCGCCGCCGGGTCGCGCGTCGCGGCGCATGGAGGCCGCGGCGGTGTTGCCGAGCCAGCGCGCCAGCCTCGTGCCGGGCCGGACGATGGAACGAAGCGGCAGATTCAGGGCGAGGAGCAGGCCGACGACGGCGAGGCTGACCAGGAGGACGAACGCCCCGGGCCGCGTCACGAGCGGTGCGAGCACGCCGGCCAGGAACCGCCCGATCCGTCCGCCGCCCCGCTCCGTCCCGAAGAGGTCCAGGTCCAGGATCTCAAAGGCCCCGAGGAATCCGGCGAACGCAAGCGCAAGGCCTCCGAGGGTCAGGCCCCAGCCAGACCCCGGCCGCTTGCCCGGACCCCACTCCACGTACCAGCCGGCCCCCAGCAGGACGAAGGGCAGGAGCCACCGACCGGTCTCGAAGAACGGAGCGATCGAGTCGCGCCACCAGTCGGTCAACCGGCCCTGGCCGGGCAGGACCAGGGCGATCAGCGTCACCGCTCCGAGGACGAGGAGGATGATCCCGCTGATCGATCGGGCGACCTCCGGGTTCACGTTCGGGAAGTTGAACCGGGGCAGGTTGAAGCCCGACCTCCGGCGAGAGCGGCGAGGTGCGGACCGACGGCGGTTCGCCACGCTCAGATCTCCACCACCACCGGGAAGACCATCGGGCGACGCTTCGTCTGCTCGTACAGGAAGCGCGACACGCCGTCCTTGATCTGGGTCTTGAGCAGCGCGATCTCGCTGATGTGGTCGCCGGGGTTCTCGACCGACGCCACGACACGATCCAGCGCGGCCTCGATGATCCGGTCGTGCTCGGCCCCGTGGACGAAGCCCCGGGTGATGATCTCCGGGCGACCGATGACATTGCCGGTCTGCTTGTCCACCGTGACCACGATCATGAACATTCCGTCGTTGGCCAGCGCACGCCGGTCTCGAAGGACGACGTCGCCGACTTCGCCGACGGACAGTCCATCGACGTAGACGTAGCCGGCCGGCACCGGCGCCGCGCGCCTGGCACTGCCGTCGGCCATGATCTCGATCGGCTGGCCGTTCTCGATGATGAACACGTTGTCAGGCGAGACCCCTGTCTCGATCGCCAGCCGACCGTGCTGAACCTGCATCCGGAACTCGCCGTGGATCGGAATGAAGTGCCTGGGCTTGGTCAGCCCGAGCATGAGCTTCAACTCCTCCTGGCTCGCATGTCCGGATACGTGGGCACGCTTGATCGTGTGATAGAAGACGTTGGCCCCGGCCTTGAACAGGTTGTCGATCGTCCGGCTGACGTACTCCTCATTGCCGGGAATCGGGCTGGCGCTGACGATGACCGTGTCACCCGCCCGAATCTCGACAAAGCGATGGTCACGGTTCGCCATCCGGGCGAGGCCGGCCATCGGCTCGCCCTGGGCACCGGTCGTGCAGATGACGAGCTTGTCGTCCGGGACCTCGTTGAGGCGGTCCTTGGGCACGATCCGGCCCGGTTCGTGGGTCAGGTACCCGAGGTCCGTGGCGATCCGGAAGTTCTGCTCCATGGACCGCCCGATGACGCTGACCTTGCGGTCGAAGGTGGCGGCCGCATCGAGGACCTGCTGGACGCGGGCGATATTGCTCGCGAAGGTGGCCACGATGACCCGGCCGTCCAGCGGTTCCATGATCTCGCGGAACGCCTCGCCGACCGTCCGCTCGGACGGCGTGTAGCCCGGATTCTCCGCCCGGGTGGAGTCGGACAGGAGGCAGACGACGCCTTCCTCGCCGAGCTTGGCGAGGATGTGGAAGTCGGACAGCCGGCCGTCCACCGGCGTGTGATCGAACTTGAAGTCACCCGTGTGGACGACGACTCCGACCGGGGTGCGCAGGGCGATACCCATCGCATCCGGGATCGAGTGGCCCACCCGGAACGGAACCACGCCGAACGGCCCGATCTGGAGCTCGTCACCGGGCTCCAGGGGCAGGAGCTGGTTGTTGTGGAGCTTGTGCTCCTTGACCTTGTTGCCGAGCAGCCCGCGCGCCAGCTTCGACGCGTACACGGGTACGCCCGGGAACTCGGGCAGCACGTACGGCAGCGCGCCGACGTGGTCCTCGTGGGCGTGGGTAATGATGAACGCCTTGACGTTCGCACGGCGCTC
>Ga0209002_10003788_pt1 | contig 12014 bp, 12 predicted proteins | sample Rifsed16ft2_FD_184010 | JGI IMG/M metagenome (GOLD analysis project Ga0209002, IMG submission 184010) | Soil microbial communities from Rifle, Colorado, USA - sediment 16ft 2 (version 2) | ecosystem: Environmental > Terrestrial > Deep subsurface > Rock core/Sediment | place: Rifle, Colorado...
TAGGGGATGGCGATACAGCAGCGCCGATTTCGGAGATCGCGTTGCTGCCGCCATTACAGCTAAAGGATTGCCGTCCTTTCCATATCCGTCTTGAGGCAATCTTTCACCGACCTTGTATCGATCCCATGCACGAGAGCCGATTAGTTTTCCATCAGCGTTCCTTTTAACCTTCCAAGGCTGTAGCTCTTTCTCCAAACGAAGTGGCGAAGTTTCCTTTAAGTCGTGAGATACAGAATTGAACCACGCAAGCGTGTGGAACCGATTTACTTCATCCCTTAGTAGCTTGCCGGCTTTGATTGGAGTCTTCTTCATTTTCCATTACTAGTACTTGCAATAGTGAGTAACGATTTTTCTTGCCGCGCCGGAGTTTTCCGAACTGTTGCAACAAGCCAATATTCGATACACACACATAAACTCAGATAAAAAATGGATACGTCTAATAAAGATCAAGCTGTCAGTCTACTGCAACAAGACCTTTCAAAGCGATATGGGGAAGTAATCGGCGGAGATACGCTGCGGCTCGTGTTGGGCTTTGCCACTATGTCTGCATTCAAGGCTGCGATCAGCCGCGAAACACTCACATTACCCACCTTCTTCATCAAAGGTCGAAAAGGACGCCATGCTCTGACCTCTGAAGTCGCAGCATGGCTAATTGAATGCCGTGCGAATGTTGGCGAGCCGAGCCACATCGAAATGCCTGAGTCATTCAAGAGAGCAAAATCGAAATAAGAATTCGAATTTCGAAATAGGAATTGCGTGCCAGTCGTTCTAGTGCGCATTAAGCGGCTTCCGCGTAGCGGGAGCTATTTTTTGTACCCAGGAGAAAAACCAACCAATGAATTAGCAAGGTAGAAAGCAAAGAGCCACAGATGCGGATCTGTGGCCCCTTTTGATTCTGTTCGATTAGACCCCGAACGAGTCACACTTTAAGCGCATGCCTTTTTGTTGTCAAGGCATGCACGATATCGTGCCGCTTTAAAACAACGAAATCGGATGTTGTCGCCGATGTCGCTGGCCACGCTTTGTCTTTGGATTGGCTCCGTAATTATGGAGTTGATCAAACATGTCGAAACAACCATTTTGCCAAACAAAGGCATATCGCAATCTTGCAGAAGATGAAATCACAGAACTGACGGAGGAGCAGGCTCGCGAACAATTCACACTGTTTCGATGGGGGAGCACAACCGAAATGCCTTGTCCGGCCTGCGGCAGTGTCGACCAGCATTACCATCGTCGAAGTCGTCACCAATGGCGCTGCAAACACTGTTATACCGATTTCAGCGTGACGACCGGAACTCCATTCCTTAATCGAAAATTGCCTTTCAAGAAAATCCTGCATCTGATTTATGACTTCATTGCGTCGCCTAAGGGGTGCGCGGCTGATGAGTATCATGCAAAGCGTGGAGTAACGTTGCGTGCGGCGTATCTGAATTTTCACAAAATCCGCGAGGCGCTGTTTGAAATGCGCGATCAAACTCCGCTGTCTGGTCTCGTCCAGGTGGACGGTGGTCACTTTTGCGGCAAACCTCGCCGGCCAAGACAGCGCAAACAAGTTACATCGGGTATCGTGAACAATAAGCTACGTAACCGTAAGGCCAGTATGATTCCGGGAGGGCAAACCCCTACCATGGAGCCTTGGAATCGGGAGAAATATATAAATCGTCGAATCGCAATTGTACTGCGACAGTGCGGAAAGAAAGGTGAAGGTGCAAACCGAACTATTGTCGCCATTGCCATGAATGAGAATGCTGAAAGCGTGATTCCGTTAGTCAGGAAATACGTCGTGCCAGGTTCAACAGTGTGGACGGATGATGGGCATGCATATAAGCGGCTTTCGGCCTGGTATGACCACGATTCAGTTACGCACTCGAAGGAATACTCGACAGATAAAGGAGTAAACAATAATCAAGCCGAGTCCTATTTTTCACGGCTCCGACGTGCCGAATATGGCATTTACCATGGCATGCGATGCCAATATTTTGCATTCTACGCAAACGAATATGTGTGGCGAGCGGATATGAACAAGAAAACGCTGGGTGAAAAGTATGCCGATGCCATGGAAAAGATATTCAAGTGCGGCCCTTCAAAGTCTTGGCGCGGTTACGGCGGAGGACATCGGCTGGGATTCGAATATATGGGATAACGCTTAACCAACGTTGAGAGGCTTGCCCTCGTCTGGGGCCAAGCTCCAGACGCCTTGAGTATTGGTGGTTAGGGGGTGATGCCTCTGAATCAGGCCTTGGCTTGCCAAGGCCTTCAGACGGTTGTGTACGGATTCATTTAGTTTCAACCGTGGTCCGGGTTGAGCGGACAAGTCCGCATAGCGTGCTTCAATAAATCTAACGATCTCTATCATGCCGACCGGTCTGACATCCTTATGCAGTCGCAAACACAACAGGATTGACTTGGTCAGTTCACCATGCGGCAAGTTGACTTTTACATATTTGCTCTGTATCGGCTGAATAAGCGATACATCTATTTTGATTTCGTGCAATGAAAGCGTGTGATCAATGGCGACCAGACTTTCCTTGAGCTTTGATAGCTCCTCTATCAGAACGTGAGCCCTGGAAAGAGAAGCTTCAGTTCTTTTGATCTCGCCTTCCAATCGTGCGCGTTTATCGATCAGCCATTTTAGAGAAGATGGAATCCTAGTAGACATACTAGGATTCCATCTCATTATCGGCCCTTATTCAAGGGCAAATGGGGAAAAAGGACGCCATAAAAACGAAAGCCTCGCAGAAATGCGGGGCTTTTTGTTTTGGTGACTTGACGTCACAAATTGTGACCTCAAGCGTGGGACGCCCCGGGATAGGCCAAACGGCATATACCAACCACCTGGTATAACGGTTACTATTCGCGCTCTGAAGGGAGGGCGCAGCCGTCAAACGGAATGCGGAGCGGTTTCCAGAAGATTTCATGTTCCAGTTGTCCCCTGAAGAGTACGAATCTTCAAGATCGCAATTTGTGACCTTAAAGACCGGGCGCGGGCAGCACAGGAAATACCTAACAGATTGGCAATGACCGAGAACCAGAACCCCGAACAAAAAGCCCGCGACACCATCGACGCGCTGCTGGAGCAGGCGGGTTGGGTTGTGCAATCGGCAAAGAAAATAGACCTGAGCGCAGGGCTGGGGCTGGCAGTGCGCGAATACCAGACCGATGTCGGTCCTGCCGACTACGTGCTGTTCGTGGACAAGAAGGCCGTCGGCGTCATCGAAGCCAAGCGCGAGGAAGAAGGCCAGCGCCTCACCGCGCACGAAGCGCAGACCGAAGGCTACGCCGCCGCCAAGCTCAAGTGGGTCAACAACAAGGAGCCGCTGCCTTTCCTGTACGAGAGCACCGGCATCATCACCCGTTTTACCGATGGCCGCGATCCCAAGCCGCGCTCGCGCGAAGTGTTCAATTTCCACCGCCCGGAAACGCTCAAGGAATGGCTGAGCCAAAGCGACAGTCTGCGTGCACGTCTGCACCACATTCCACCGCTGAACCCGAATCACCTGCCCGCCAGCGAACTGCGCCTGCGCGACTGCCAGGAAAGCGCCATCGCCAATCTGGAAGAATCGTTCCAGCACGACCGGCCGCGAGCGCTGATCCAGATGGCGACCGGCGCAGGCAAGACCTACACCGCCATCACTGCCATCTATCGCCTGCTCAAATACGCGCATGCCAAGCGCGTGCTGTTCCTGGTCAACACCAAGAACCTCGGCGAGCAGGCCGAGCAGGAAATGATGTCCTTTACCCCGCTCGACGATAACCGCAAATTCACCGAGCTGTACAACGTGCAGCGGCTCAAGTCTTCCTACGTCGCCAAGGACAGCCAGGTGTGCATCAGCACCATCCAGCGCCTGTATTCCATACTCAAGGGCACCGAGCTGGACGAAGCGGCGGAAGAAGTGAATCCGGCGGAAATCGCACAACTTCGCCCTCTCCCCAACCCTCTGGGTGAAACAACTAGCCATCGACTAGGCTGCAAACAACTGCAGCTAAGTCGCCGGTTATCCCACAAGCGGGCGAGGGGGCAAACGCCGCGCTGCGCGCCTCTCGCACTCCCGAGCCGTTACCCGTCGTCTATAACGAAAAAATCCCGCCGGAGTTTTTCGACTTCATCTTCATCGACGAATGCCACGAGTCCATCTACAACCTGTGGCGGCAAGTGCCGGAATATTTCGATGCCAGCCTTATCGGCCTTACCGCCACGCCGGATAGCCGCACCTTCGGCTTCTTCAAGAAGAATGTGGTCAGCGAATACAGCCACGAAAAAGCCGTGGTGGATGGCGTCAACGTCGGCAACGAAATCTACGTCATCGAAACGCAGGTCACCAAACAGGGCGCAACCCTCAGCGCAAAACAGCAAGTCGAGCGCCGCGAAAAGCTCACCCGCAAGAAACGCTGGGAGCAGCAGGATGCGGACGAAAGCTACGCCGCCACCCAGCTCGACCGCAGCATCGTCAACCCCGACCAGATACGCACCGTCATCCGCACCTTCTGCAACAAGCTGCCGGAAATTTTTCCCGGCAGAAAAGAAGTGCCCAAGACCCTGATCTTCGCCAAAACCGACAGCCACGCCGACGACATCATCCAGACCGTGCGCGAAGAATTCGGCGAGGGCAACGCCTTCTGCAAAAAGCTCACCTACAAGGCGGACGAAGACCCCAAATCCGTGCTGTCGCAGTTCCGCAACGACTACCACCCGCGCATCGCCGTCACCGTGGACATGATCGCCACCGGCACCGACGTGAAGCCGCTGGAATGTCTGTTGTTCATGCGCGACGTGAAGAGCCGCAACTACTTCGAGCAGATGAAAGGGCGCGGCACGCGCACGCTGGACATGGACGACCTGAAAAAGGTCACCCCCTCCGCCACCAGCGCCAAGACGCACTATGTGATCGTAGATGCCATCGGCGTCACCAAATCGCTCAAAACCGCCAGCCAGCCGCTCATCACCAAGCCCTCCGTATCGCTGAAGGACTTGGCCATGTCCGTGATGATGGGCGCGACCGACGAAGATACCGTGTCATCGCTGGCCGGTCGCCTGGCGCGGCTCAACAAACAGCTTGATGCGGACGAGGCGCGCCAGATACGCGAGGCCGCCGGCGGGCTGGAGCTCACCCAACTGGTAGGCCGATTGTTCAACGCCATCGATGCCGACCTCATCGAAGCACGCGCGCTGGAGATCGCCAAGCTTCCCATCGGTTCCGATCCCGGCGATGCGCAGCGCGAACTGGCGCAACAACAGTTGGTCGGCGAAGCCGCCAAGGTGCTCAACGGCGAACTGGTCGACCTCATCGACAGCATCCGCCGCGACAAAGAACAAACCATAGACCACGACAACCTGGACAGCTTGGTGCGCGCCGAGTGGGACAAGGACGCCGCGAGCAACGCGCAGATGCTCACCGAAGAATTCGCCGACTATCTCAAGGCCAACCGCGACCACATCGAAGCGTTAACCATCTACTTCAACCAGCCCCAGCGCAGAAAAGAAGTCACCTACGACATGATCCGCCACGTGCTGGAAAAACTCCGCGCCGACAAACCCAAGCTCGCCCCGGCGCGCGTGTGGCAAGCCTATGCCCAGCTCGACGACTACAAGGGCCAGCCCATCAACGAACTCACCGCGCTGGTCGCGCTCATCCGCCGCGCCTGCGGCCTGGACGAAACCCTCGCCAACTACGACGCCGTGGTGCGCCGCAACTTCCAGAACTGGGTGCTCAAGCACCACTCCGGCGGCGGCGAAAAATTCAACGAAGAACAAATGGAATGGCTGCGCATGATCCGCGACCACGTCGCCGTCTCCATCCACATGGACCGCGAAGACCTCGAAAACCAGCCCTTTGATGGCAAGGGCGGGCTGGGCAAGATGTATCAACTGTTCGGCGGGCGCATGGATGCGTTGCTGGATGAATTGAATGAAGTACTGGTAGCGTAATGAGTGAATTTCAAAACAAGCTGCCACCAAATTGGATTGTTTCCTCGCTAGGTGACATTTGTAGTCAGCCGCAGTATGGCTACACCACTAAAGCCTCAGATAATGGGACTCTGCGACTGCTCAGAACTACCGACATTACTTCAGGCTGTATTTGTTGGGATAGCGTGCCATTTTGTTTAGAGAACCCAGCAGATGAAGAGAAATATCTTCTGGGAGATGGAGACATCGTCATTTCCAGAGCGGGGTCTGTCGGGGTTAGCTATTTGCTAAAAAATCCTGAGCATTCAGTTTTTGCATCTTATCTAATCAGGTTCAAACCTTACATTAACACACAGTACTTCAAGTATTTCCTTGATAGTCCGTATTATTGGAAGGAAATTGCGGATAACAAATTGGGCATTGCAGTACCTAATGTAAATGCAAGTAAGCTCACAGAAATTCCGATTCCACTGCCGCCAGAAAACGAACAACACCGCATCGTCGCCAAAATCGAGGAGCTGTTTTCCGAACTGGACAAGGGCATCGAAAATCTGAAGACCGCGCAGGTGCAGCTCAAGGTGTATCGCCAGGCGCTGCTGAAACACGCCTTCGAGGGCAAGCTCACCGCGCAGTGGCGCGAACAGAACCGCGACCAACTCGAAACCGCCGCCGCCTTGCTGCAGCGCATCCAGCAAGAGCGCGCGCAACGCTACCAACAACAGCTCGCCGACTGGGAAAAAAGCAAATCCCCCTCAGTTCCCCTTTTGCAAAGGGGGAAGACAACCCGCGCCGCCGCATCCGTTCCCCACTTTGACAAAGGGGGGCTAGGGGGGATTTCTGGGAACACAGCGGGACTTTCCAAACCCAAAGCCCCGAAACCCCTGCCGCCGCTTACCGCCGAAGAACTGGCCGAATTGCCGGAGCTGCCGGAGGGGTGGGTTTACACACGAGTTGGCGCGCTGATTGATGATCCCGCTTATGGCACTTCAAAAAAGTGTGATTACGAGGTGGATGGCTTGGGAGTGCTGAGAATTCCCAATGTGATTTCGGGAAAGGTAGATGCTACTGACTTGAAGTTTGCGCAATTCACTCCCGATGAAATTGCCACATACAAACTGGGTGTCGGGGACATTTTGATAATCCGCTCAAATGGCAGCGTTTCGATTGTCGGGCGATGTGCACTTGTTTCTGAAGCAGACGTTGACTATTTGTACGCTGGCTACCTGATTAGGTTGCGCCCTCATCGTCGCCTTGTAGAACCGGGGTTCTTACTCAATACATTTTCACTTCATGCAACCAGAAAGCAGATTGAACAGAAGGCGAAATCAACCAGTGGTGTGAATAACATCAATACGGGAGAAATTCAGTCGTTGGTTGTTGCGCTGTGCGGCATTGAAGAGCAGAAACAAATTCAAATGGAAATCGAAGCACGACTTTCCGAAGTCGACCAACTTGAACTAACCCTCGCCACCTCCCTGCAACAAGCCGAAGCCCTGCACCAGTCCATCCTTAAGCGCGCCTTCTCCGGCCAACTGGTGCCACAAGACCCGCACGACGAACCCGCCTCGGCACTGCTGGCGCGCATCCGCGCAGAGCGTGAGCAATCCGACGTGCCAAAGCGCGGGAGAAAAGCTGTATGAGCACTCAAGCGCAAGAAGCGCGGCAGTTCAACATAGAAGATGTTTTCACTGTTCGCTCAGACAAACTGAAAGAATTGAGAACCATTGTCCAGTCTTGGAAAGAATCCAGTTCGGTCATTGGCGGTGCGGCGCAGTTTCAGTTGGTGGTGGATGCCAATATTATCTTGGGCGATTTGATTTGGCTTGTCTCTAAACGCTCAAACACCTCGGCAAAGACACAGTTGATGGAAACTATCGAGGCCGAGACCGTCGATATATATGCTCCTCCCATTTTCTTTGATGAAGTCGAAGAGAAAATTCCTCTACTCGCCATCGAAAAGAGATTAGACATAAGCCTGATGTACGAGCATTGGGCAATATACAAAACAAAGATTAAGTGTGGCATCACCCGACCCCGACAAAGTCCAAGTACTGCGCGAAGGTAAAGATCCCGATGATGCTGAGTACATAGCCCTTGAGCAAACGATGGGCGCTTCTGGAGTCATCAGCAAAAATCATGACATCAGACTGATGGGTGGCAACCAAATCTCAATTACGTGCATTACGCATCTTCGTAACTATTCGCGCGCTACCTCCATTGAGTTGAACATCAAGGTCAATGGTGTGCTTTTTGCAAATGTCAGCATCGCGGCGATTCGTGGATTGTTTGAGGGGGGCAAAGCGTTGATAAATGCGATTGCCAAAGCGCCAGAGTGGTTTAAGTTTGCATTGCTTGTGGGCGGTGCGTTTGTTGTCTTACATCCGGGTGCAAGAGCTGCGGTCGCTAATGGTTTGAAAACTGTACTGCAAGGAATTGGCGAGGCAACGCCTGCCATCATTGCGTTAATTGCAGAAGCTGCCATTCTCGCCGAACAGCACAAGTCGGAGGCGCAAGCCCATTTGGAGAAGGCAATGCAGGAGCTGGATAGAGACAGCTTTGCCTCTACGCCGTGCAATAGGTCAACCGGTGACAAATTGTCACGGGTTGAAACAAGCTAGCCATCCTTTGCCAAGGAGCCCTGACCATGCAACCGCAACCGATCTTATCTTTGCCAACGAAACCAAGGGGGGATGCACTATGAGCAAAAAGTCCGTGTTACCCGAGGAGCCGGAAAACCATCTTGTGGTCTTTCAGGAAAAAACGATTCGTCGCACCTGGCATAACGAGGAATGGTGGTTTGCAGTTGCGGATGTGGTGGCTATTCTTACTGACAGCGTGAACTCCGGCGATTACATCAAGAAAATGCGCTTGCGGGATAGTGAGTTATCTCAAGGGTGGGGACAAATTGTCACCCCCCTTCGCATCGAAACGGAAGGCGGTGTGCAGCGCGTGAATTGTGCCAATACCGAAGGCCTGTTTCGTATCATCCAGTCCATCCCCTCGCCCAAGGCGGAACCTTTCAAGCGCTGGCTGGCGCAGGTGGGTTATGAGCGGGTGAAGGAAATTGAGAACCCTGAGTTGGCCAGCGCCCGCGCTCGCGAGTTGTATCAGGCCAAGGGTTATCCGCAGGCGTGGATCGAGAAGCGGTTACGCTCGATCTCTATACGCGGCGAGCTGACCGATGAGTGGAAGCAGCGCGGGGTGCAGGAGGGACGCGAATATTCCATCCTTACCGCCGAGATTGCCCGTGCCACGTTCGGTGTAATGCCCGATGCGCACAGCCGCCTCAAGGGGCTGGACAAGGTCAAGACCGGCAACAACCTGCGCGACCACATGACGGATCTGGAGTTGATTTTCACCATGCTTGGCGAGGCGGGCACCACGGAAATCGCGCGACGCAAAGATGCGCAAGGTTTTGCCGACAACCGCAAGGCCGCAAAAGAAGGCGGCGCTATCGCCGGTAACGCGCGCAAGGAACTGGAAGCGAAAAGCGGCAGGCGGGTGGTTTCGGCGGAAAACTATTTGCCGCCGGAGAAGAAGAAACTGACGCAGAAAAAGAAGGGGTAATTACCCTTTTAGGAAGCGACTGATTTATTCCTCCGTTCGTGGTGAGCTTGTCGAACCATGAACGGAGAAATAAATCAATTTATGGCGTTAGCAACAAAGCCCTTCGACAGGCTCAGGGCGAACGGATTTATTGCAAGGTCTCACGAGGTAATCAAAGCATGAACGCAACCGCAACCATCGTTTCCAAGGTCTGGAGTTTCTGCACCACGTTGCGCGACGACGGGGTGAGCTATGGCGACTATTTGGAGCAGCTCACTTACCTGATCTTCCTGAAGATGGCGGACGAATACGGCCAGCCGCCTTACAGCCGCAAGGTGGGCATTCCCGCCGAATATAACTGGCCGAGCCTGAAGGCGAAGCGCGGGGCTGAGCTTGAGGTGCATTACGTGACGCTGCTGCGCGAGCTGGGCAACAAGCCGGGCATGCTGGGTCAGATTTTCACCAAGGCGCAGAACAAGATTCAGGACCCGGCCAAGCTCTATCGCCTGATCGACATGGTGGACGAGACGCAGTGGGTGACGATGGGCGCGGATGTGAAGGGCGACATCTACGAAGGCCTGCTGGAGCGCAATGCGGAAGACACCAAGTCCGGCGCGGGGCAGTACTTCACGCCGCGCGCCTTGATCCGCGCGATGGTGGAATGCGTCGGCCCGAGCCGATGAAGACCATCGCAGACCCGGCCTGCGGCACGGGCGGCTTCTTCCTTGCGGCTTACGATTTTCTGGTGGATGCACACCAGATGGAAAAGAAGCAGAAGGCGTTCCTCAAGCACGACACCTTCTACGGCAACGAGATCGTAGCCAGCACGCGCCGCCTGGCTTTGATGAACATGTTCCTGCACAACATCGGCGAGATCGACGGCGACAGTTCCGTATCTTCCAATGATGCGTTGGTGGCTGCCTCGCCGCAGACCTACGACTACGTGCTGGCAAATCCGCCCTTCGGCAAGAAGAGCTCGATGAGTTTCACCAACGAGGAAGGCGAACAGGAGAAAGACGAGCTGACCTACAACCGCCAGGATTTCTGGGCGACCACGTCCAACAAGCAGCTCAACTTCGTGCAGCACATCCGCACCATGCTCAAGACCACCGGACGCGCAGCAGTGCTGGAGTAAGTCGGGAATTAGGAAACGCAGTTGCTGTTCAAGCAAAAGCCTCGCATTGCTGCGAGGCTTTTTTGTGTCACCCATGCAGGCGATGATTCCGGCGGCTACACCGTGCACCCCTTCGACACGTTGGTGAAACTACTGATGGCTGGTCGCTGGTTATCAGTGCCGACGGATTCTAGTAATGCGGCGGCCTTTCGTTCGCAGACTTGCCCTCATTCCCCGCCTCAGCCAGCGCCCGCAGTTCTCTTGCGAGCGCCTCGCAAATGGCTTCCAGCCGTTCCAGCTTTTGTTGCTGCTGATAAACCGTTTTGTTCAGTTCCTCGATCAGGTCTTCCTGGAAGGTGATTTTTGCTTCGATATTTTCTAGACGTTCTTCATTCATGGGGCGACTCTGCAAGTTCGGCGACTGGCCGGGGGAAAGCGGTCATTCTAGCGCGGGACGCCCGGCGGCGTGCTGTCGATTCTTTGGGCAAACGAAAGGGGAAGCATTGCGCTTCCCCTTTCCAGCCCCGAAGAGGCTGTCTTTTCCTGTTAGTTCGAATCAGAAGTAACAGGTTGGATCAGAGATAGCTCCAGCTCAGCAGCGTGAGGTACATCATCATTGCCCATGCCACCAGTCCTGCCGACAGGATGGAGCCGGACAGCAGGATGGCATGGCCTTTTTCCTCGACCTTGAGGATAGGCGGCACGCTGTAGAAGATCAGCATGCCGGAGAGTATCAGCGCCGCTGCGCCTATCGTGAGATTGAACATGAAGCTGGGGATGAACAGGAACAGGGGTGCGAGCCATAACGGCGTCGGCACCACGACCGCCAGCTTGTAGCAGTCTTCATATGCGGGTTTCATATCTATCACCTCGCCCAGACGCTGGATGACCCAGGCGACCAGGAAGGTCATTGCCAATTCCGCGATGAAGAACACGATGCCGATGTACTGCAACTGCGCCTCGTTCAGCGCCGGCAATAAGCCTCCGCCATACGTGACGCCGGCGTAACGGATCATTACCGGCGGAACGATGGACAGCGGCAGCGCATAGAGAAAGAACAGTCTTAACACCGACATGTGAGTGTGCGTTAACGTATCCCATCCCACGTGAGCCATGCGAGATAAAACGGACTGAGTCATAACGAACCTCCTTTCCTCGAAATAATTCACGGGGAAGCATTGCACTTCCCCTCTCCCTGTTAATTCAGATCAGAAGTAACAGGCTGGATGAAACAAAGCTCCAACTGAGCAGTGTGAGGTACATCATTGCGGCCCACGCCACCAGGCCGGCAGCCAGGATGGAGCCGGACAGCAGCACAGCGTGGCCCGGTTCTTCGACCTTGAGGATGGACGGCACGGTGTAGAAGATCAGCATGCCGGAAAGAATCAGGGCCGCCGCACCCACTGTGAGGTTGAGCATGAAGCTGGGGATGAACAGGAACAGGGGTGC
>Ga0209002_10003789_pt1 | contig 12013 bp, 10 predicted proteins | sample Rifsed16ft2_FD_184010 | JGI IMG/M metagenome (GOLD analysis project Ga0209002, IMG submission 184010) | Soil microbial communities from Rifle, Colorado, USA - sediment 16ft 2 (version 2) | ecosystem: Environmental > Terrestrial > Deep subsurface > Rock core/Sediment | place: Rifle, Colorado...
ACGGCTCGGCTTACCTTTCGAGCGTTCACCTCTACGGAACGTTTCTCTACGGGCGAAACGCGAACTCTTTTGCCGACGCCGCGAATCCCGGCGGCACCGAGGAGGCCGCGTCTTTCACCGGAGGCTTCGGCCAGCTCGACCTCTATCTTCGCGATCAGGTCCTGCTCTCCGGACGCTTCGACTGGGTTCACGGCCCGCCTCCCGGCACGGTCGGACCGTCGAGGACGTCCGTGAGCTTTTCTCCCGGCCTGAAGCTCTGGCTTCATCCGAGAATCCGGCTCGCGTTCGAGCTGAGCTTCCGGAATCAAGACCAGCCGACCCGCGGCGCGATCCAGGTGGACCTGGCGCTCTAATCGCCCCGCAGGACCGAGGCCGGATCCGCCGCCCCCGCGCGCCGCGCGGCGCCGGGCTCGTCGTCCTCCGGAACGAACGTGCGGCCGACCACCTTTTCGCGGGAAAGGGAACGGAAGCCTTTGAGCTAGAATCATTCCACGATGCCCGTAGACGTCCTCGCCTTCGGACCTCACCCCGACGACGTGGAGCTCGCCATGGGAGGGACGCTCCTGAAGCTCCAGGCGGCGGGATATCGGACGGGAATCGTCGACCTGACCTCAGGGGAAATGGGCACCCGGGGAACGCCGGAGCTCCGGGCGCGAGAGGCCGAGGAGGCGGCGAAGCTCCTGAGGGTCTCCGTGCGTCGCAACCTGGACCTCGGAGATGGAAGGCTCGAGCCGAGCGCCGCCGCGAAGAGGATAGTCGCCGAGGTCATCCGCGAGCTCAAACCCCGCATCGTCTTCACCAATTACCCCGAGAACAACCACCCCGACCACACCGCGGCGGGGCCGCTGGTCGCGGAAGCCACGTATCTCGCTGGCCTCGCGAAGCTCGAGGCCTCGGGCGAGCCCCACCGACCGAATCGGGTCCTCTACTACCTCGTCCCCCACAAGGTAGCGCCCTCGTTCATCGTCGACGTGAGCCCATTCCACGAGAAGAAAATGACCGCGGTCAGGGCCTACGCTTCCCAGCTCTTCGCTCCGGGGGGCGCGGATCCGCAGACGTTCGTGAGCCAGCCGGGGTTTCTCTCGCGCGTCGAGGCCATCGATCGTTACTACGGCGCTCTCATCGACGCCGACTTCGGCGAAGCGTTCTATCTGCGGGAGGCGATGCGAGTCGACGACCCGATGAAGTTCTTCGACTCGCCTTTCACACGGATCACTTGACGTGAAGATCGCGATCGTTTGCTATCCCAGCCACGGGGGAAGCGGTGTCGTCGCCTCGGAGCTCGCGATGGGGCTCGCCGATCGCGGGCACACCGTCCATATCGTGAGCTACGCGGTTCCATTCCGCCTCCGGGAATTCCATCCCAACGTGCGCTTCCACGAGGTCGAGGTCAACACCTACCCCCTCTTCAAGTACCCGCCCTACACGCTGGGGCTCGCGACCAAGATCGCGCAGGTCGCGAGCGAGGAGACCATCGACGTCATTCACGCCCACTACGCCGTGCCTCATGCAGTCAGCGCGTTTCTCGCGAAGCAGATTTTGGGCGGGAGCCACCCAAAGATCGTGACCACGCTGCACGGAACGGACATCACCCTCGTGGGCGCGGACGAGTCGTTCTACCGCGTCACCAAGTTCGCGATCGAGGTCTCCGACGGAGTCACCGCGGTCTCCCGCTATCTCAAGGATCGGACGGTCGCGGATTTCGCGCTCACCAAGCCCATCGAGGTCATCTACAACTTCGTCGATACCTCCAAGGGGCCTCGAGGTCGGCCCTCGGATCGAACGCACTGGGCGCCCGGAGGCGAGAAGATCCTGGTGCATGCTTCGAACTTCCGTCCGGTGAAACGGGTGACCGACGTGGTGCGTATCTTCGACCTCGTGCGAAAGCGCGTCGGCGCCAAGCTCCTTCTGGTGGGGGAGGGGCCGGAGAAGATCTTTGCCCGCGAGCTGGTAAAGGAGCTTCGCCTGACCGACCACGTCCATTTCCTGGGAGAGCAGGACTACCTCGAAAGCATCCTCGCCCTGTCGGACCTGTTGCTGCTTCCGAGCGAGCAGGAGAGCTTCGGCCTCGTCGCCCTCGAGGCGATGAGCTGCGGAGTGCCCGTCGTAGGAAGCCGCGTCGGCGGTCTTCCCGAGGTCGTCCTCCATGGGGAGACCGGCTATCTTTTCCCGGTGGGCGAAATCAGGGAGATGGCCGATGCCTCGGTGCGGCTCCTCTCGAGCCCCGAAGAGCACGGGCGTATGTCGGAGGGCTCGAGGAAGCGGGCGCGGGAGCACTTCGAGGCCTCGACCATCATTCCCCAGTACGAGAGGCTCTACCAGAGCCTCCTGTGATCCTCGCGTCCTTGCGCCCAACTGGAGTACATTACTTTCGTCGCCATCCGCGAAACCCGACTAACGACGTTGTGGGGGGAAGGCGTTCTCCGGGACGACAGGACGTGGAAGGTCGCCGTGCCCGAAAGCAGGAACTTCGTAGAGGGTAGAACCTCTTCCTATCAGAGAGTGCTCCATCAACTCCGGGGACTTCACCAGCGGTTGAAGGACCTCGGGCCGGCTCCGGCCAAACCGGGGGTCACGATCTCCCCCGACATCCTGGGGTCGTTCGATTCCACCCTCAGCGAGCTCGAGCGGGAAGTCGTCTCCATGTGGGCGAGCGTCCTCGACACGCCGTTCGTCGACCTCGCCACACGAACCGCCGCTCACTTTTTCACCGAACGCAGCGTGCGCCGTTTCTCGGAGCGGGTGCTCGATGAGCTCATTCGCGAGTTGGAGGCGGGCTCGGGGGCGCTCCTTCTCTTCCGCACTCCGGGTACCGACGCCGAGGTGGTGGCGGCCAGAAACGACCGGAGCGAGAGCATCGAGCACGATCCCCGAGTGAGCCGGACGATCATCCGCGAAATCGTCCAGGGGCTGGACTCGGTGCTGGTGGAGGACGCTCAGGTGGACGCTCTCCTCGCGAACGAGGAGAGCGCGCAGCAGCTGAAGCTGCGATCGGTTCTCGCCATCCCGCTGCGTTTCAAGACCTACCTCGCGGGGGCCATCTACCTCGAGAACCAGCACGCCCGGGGCGCCTTCGGGGAATGGGACCGCGAGCTCCTGCTCGCGATCGGCCGCCTCATCGCGATCTTCCTCAACGCCACGCTCCGGCTCGACGAAGAGATCGAAGCGCGCAAGCGCCTCTACCGCGAGCTCAAAGGCAAGACCTATTTCGACGGCCTCGTGGGATCGTCGCCGCGCATGATGGAGGTCATCGAAAGGATCGAGCAGGTCGGACCGACGCTGGCCACGGTGCTCATCGAGGGCGAGAGCGGCACCGGCAAAGAGCTCGTGGCGCGCGCTATCCACAGGGCGAGCGATCGCGCGGGAAAGCCGCTGGTGGTGGTGAACTGCGCCGCCCTTCCCGAGGATCTCCTCGAGGCCGAGCTCTTCGGCACCGAGCCCGGCGCTTTCACCGGCGCCGTGAGCCGCATGGGACGCTGCGAGATGGCCGACGGGGGAACGCTCTTTCTCGACGAGATCGGGGAGCTCTCGAAGAAGCTCCAGGTCAAGCTCCTGCGGTTCCTCCAGGAGCACAGCTTCGAGAGGCTCGGTGGCAAGAAGACCATCGAGGTCGACGTTCGGGTCGTCGCCGCCGCCAACCGCGATCTGCGGGAGCTGGTGAAAAAGGGAGAGTTCCGGGAGGAGCTTTACTATCGACTCTGGGTCTATCCCATCGAGCTGCCGGCGCTCCGCGAGCGGATGGAAGACGTAGCCTCGCTCGTGGATCACTTCGTGCGGGTATTCGCGCTCCAGATCGGAAAGGCGCCCATCGTCATCGAGCCCGAGGTCTACGATGGGCTCGGGAGCTACGCCTGGCCGGGGAACATCCGCCAACTGGAGAACGTGGCCCAGCGCCTGGTGGTCGAGAATCGCGGGCGGCCGGTAACGCTCGACGACCTTCCCGAGGAGGTGAGCGGCGGGCGGCGGCGTATTCTCAAGATCGCCAAGGACCCTTTCCGTCGGCTGATGGCGGAGGTCCCGAAGGACTACAACCAGCTCAAGCGACGCCGGAACGAGCTTCAGGAGGTCGCGGCGGTATACGCCCAGGAGCTCGAGGATCGCTTCGTCGACTCCATCCTCGAGCGCACCGATGGAAACATCAGCCGGGCGGCGAAGGATTTCGGGATGCATCGAACTCTCATCCACAAGAATCTCCGCTCGCGCAAGGACCGCGATCCCGAGACCGAGGCTAGGCCCACAACCGACGACGAGGATGTGTAGTCCGAGACGCTACAGACCGAGGCTCGTCTCCGGAGTGTAGGGTTCCTCGCGACAGTCGACTTGTTCGCGAAGCCGCAAAAGCCCTTAGTTTGCGGCGCGCACGGGATGGCACCCTCCTTGCGATCGGAAGGTATCGACACGGTCGTGGACGGACAGAATCGATGACGATTCGGAACGAGAAACCATTGGTGATTTTGGGGGACTGGGCTCGGATCGGATCGGCGTCGGCTCCGTGAGCGAAGGCGAGTAACGCGGCTTTCCGTCCCGTGGCTCGCCGCGCTCACGGAGCGAAGACGGGGCGCGGCGGCCGCGCCCTCTCAATCCTTCACGTCCGACTGAAGGCTCTCGGTTCCAGGGGCGACGACGTGGAGGGTGTCGCCCTCGAGCCAGCCTCGGAATCGCAGCGGCTGATCCCGATAGAGCTCGATCTGTTCGAAACCGTCGAGCCGGTAGAGCCTGCCGCGAGCGTAGAGCATGGGGGTCTTGCCTTCCCGGATGCAACGTTCGGCGCAGCGAAGATGGAGGCTCCCCTGGCCGCCACCCGTGGCCCCGCAGTCCTCGTCGGTGAGAAAACCCGTCCATCGGCGGATCTCGGGAAGCACGACCCTTTCGCCCGTCTTCGCCGGGGCTTGCGAGGCGGGGGCCGTCGCGGGCCGTGACGCCGGAGTTGGTTCGCCTCGGGCTTCCGCGAAGTCGAACCGAATTCGGTGAGTCGAGCCCGCGGTGATCACGAGCGTCTTCTCCTCGCGTCTTCCTTCACCGGCCTCACCGGCAACCAACATGACGAGATGCTCCCCCGCTGGGAGCGCCGGGAACGTGCCCGGCGCCATCCCCAGGGGCTTGCCGTCGAGAAATACCCGCGCCCTTTCCGCAGAATCGATCTCGAGAGTGGCGAGGCTCTTGTCCGCGATCGAGGGAGCCTCCTGCCGACGGGCCGCCCGTTGCGGCGCGAGATCGTTAGGAGCGGGGTCATCCGCTCGGGACTCCTGGATCCCGTCCGGGGCGACCGCTCCCCTTTCCGGCGCGAGGAGCACAGTCTCGTCGGGCGGAGAGACCTCGGCGGGCGGGGGCCAGAGAGCGTAGACGAAGCCGAGCATCCCCGCGAGGGTGAGTGCCGCGAGCGAGAGGCGCATCTTTTTCGAGCGCATCCTTCGAACCCAGGGAGCAAGCTTCAGCGTGGGGATGATGATGCGGCGCAACCCGGACGCATGAAGGGTCACGGTGGCGCGCTGGTCGGCGGAGCGACTCAGAGCTTCCGCGAGCGAGCCCGCGGTCGAGAATCTTTCGCGGGCCTCCCGGGCCAACGCCATTCTCAGGACACCGTTCACCGCCGGCGGAAGGGCGATTCCCTTCGGGGGGATGGGGAGCGGCTCGGTCAAGTGCTTCATGAGGATCCCGACCGCGGTCTCGGCCGTGAACGGAACGTGTCCGGCGAGCATCTGGTAGGTCACGACACCGAGCGAGTAGACGTCGGAGCGGTGGTCGATGCGATCGCCTTTGCACTGCTCGGGCGACATGAACTCCGGGGTCCCGACGATGAGATCGCCACCGGTGGTGGTGTCGCCCCGGCGGATGGGTTTGGCGATGCCGAAGTCGAAAACCGAGCACCGCAGCTCCGGGGTCACGAGGATGTTCGAAGGTTTGATGTCGCGGTGGACGACGCCTGCCTTGTGGGCGGCGTCGAGAGCATCGGCCACCTGCGTTACCACCTTCACCACCCGGTTCAGCGGCCAGGGATGCCCGTGAAGCTGGCTCCTCAGGGTGGTGGTATCCATCATGTACTTCATGACCAGGAACGGACGGCCCTCGTGCTCGCCGGCGTCGTAGATGGGAAGGATGTGGGGATGATCCAGCCGGCCGAGGAGCTCGGCCTCCTGACGGAAGCGACGCACCCAGTCGACGTCGTGGCTTACTTCCTGGAGGAGCACCTTCAGCGCGACTTCGCGCTTCAGCGCCGGGTGGAACGCCTTGTAGACCTCGGCGGTCCCGCCTCGTCCCAGGAGCGACAGAATGCGGTATGCGCCCACCACCTGTCCGACCAGGTCCAAATCGAAGTCCTCCTCGGTCTAAGTCCAGGTCGCGGCGCATGACCCAGGGTATGGGAGTAATTCTCAGGCTAGTGGCTCTCGCCCGAAAACGCAAGTGCCGTCATGGGATTCGGGTGGATGTTAACATGGAAGATAAAGGAAGTGACCATCCGCACACTTTCCCGAGCCTTCCTCGCGCGGCTCCATCGAGAAGCGCAGATCGCGGGAAGGCTCGGCCGCCCTCATATCAACACCGTTCACGATTTCGGGGGCGGAGACGAGCCCTACATCGTCATCGAGTACTTCGTTGGGAGCGAGGGGATTCTCGCGCGGGAGAGGGAGTGAGCCTCGAGCTTCTCCGGGACGAGGTGATTCGTTGCCGGAAGTGTCCCCGTCTCGTCCGCCACCGGGAGCGCATCGCTCTCGTGAAGACCAGACGCTTCGAGTCGGAGGAATACTGGGGAAAGCCCGTCCCGGGCTTCGGCGCCTCTCGCGCGCGGCTCCTCGTTGTGGGCCTCGCTCCTGCGGCTCACGGTGGCAATCGCACCGGTCGGGTGTTCACCGGGGATCGGAGCGGGGATTGGCTCTACGAAGCCCTCCATCGATTCGCGTTCGCGACGTCGCCGCACTCCGTCTCGCGCGACGACGGGCTTCGTCTCGAAGAAGCTTATATCAGCGCCGTCGCGCGCTGCGCGCCCCCCGACAACAAACCGACGCGGGAAGAGATGGAAACCTGCAGGAGTTATCTGGTGAGAGAGCTTGTGGCTCTCGAGGACGTTCGGGTCGTGGTGGCTCTCGGGAGAATCGCCTTCGACGGCTTTCTCGCCGCGTGGCGCGAGCTCGGTCGCGAGCCGGGGAGGCCGAGGCCCAGGTTCTCGCACGGCTCGGAGCACCGTCTCGAGCCGGGGGTGACCCTCCTCGGAAGTTACCATCCGAGCCAGCAGAACACCTTCACGGGGAAGCTCACGCGCTCCATGTTCCATCAGGTGTTCCGCCGGGCGCGGAGTCTCTTGAAAGGCGGCGTTGCGCCTTCCCCGAGGCGAAGTTAGACTAACGCATCGCATTTCAATGCCGCAGGAACAGGATGGGCTGGGGAAGCCCCGGCTCGTGAGATGAGCGAGAGCGCGCCGCAGTGGGTCGAGCCTCGTGAGGAAGGCGAGGCCCGGCTCGCCATCGATTTCATCCCGGCGGCCGAGAGGAATTCGCGGCTCTGGTTCTTCCTCCACGGCCTTCATTCGAATCGGCGCGGAGAGAAGGCGCTCTACTTCGCCCGGCAGGTCGCTCGACGGGGGGAAGCCTTCGCCAGCTTGGATCTCACCGGGCACGGGGATTCCGAAGGCGATCTCCTCGGGCTATCCCTGACCCGCAACCTCGCCGATCTCGACCGAGGGCTCGAGTTCATCGCGAAGAAGGCAGGGCCCTTCCGCTCCGTCTGCCTCATCGGCTCCTCGATGGGAGGGCTCACCGCCCTCTGGTTCGCGGCGCGGAGCCCGGCGCGAATCACCCGCAACATCGTGATCGCGCCCGCGTTCGAGATGGCCGGCCGCCTCCTGCTCTCCCTCGGAAGGACGAAGGCCCAGGAGTGGCGAAGGCTCGGAAGGATTCGAATCGAGAGCCCGCATGGGGCTTTTGACCTCGGCTACCAGTTCGTGGAGGAGGAGACGCGCTATGCGACGGTGAGCTTGATGCGCCGTTTAGGGACTCCGAGCCTCATCCTTCACGGCTCTGACGACGAGGTCGTGCCCTGCCAATTGTCGCGACAGTTCGCCGACCGGCTGGAGCACGTCGAGCTTGTCGAGATCCGGGGCGGGGACCATCGGCTGACGGCGCACAAGGAGCGGCTCTTCGAGGAGATGTGGAACTTCGTCGGACCCGTGCCCGAGTCGTGAGACGTTCAATGCTCAGTGCCGTGGGCCCCCCAACGGCTCGGGTCTGTCCGTGCGCTTCGCGCCGATCTCCCGCCTCCGCCTTTCAGACTTCGGCGCGGTCCGGCCGAAGCGCTCCGCGCGAAGGCGGACGCGGCGGATATGCTGGGGTGGCCGCTCGAGCAGGGGCGGATGACTTTCCCAGCCCCTGCTAGACGGCCTGCAGCGCGTAGGTGGCGAGGCCGATGGCGATGACGCGATCGTTTCCCTCGACGACCTCGAGCCTGCAAGTGGCGAGGGTCCTTCCCTTGCGCACGACCTCGCCGATGGCCAGCAGATCTCCCTGCACCCCGGCCAGGAGGCTGAGCTTGAACTCGACCGTTTTCACGGTGGAGCCCGGGGAGACCGAGCCCACGGCGAAATTGCCCGCGGTGTCGCCGAGGAGCCCGATGAGGCCTCCGTGGATGACTCCATGTCCTTCCTCGAAGTCCTTGCGAAACGGCAGGCGCACGCGGGCGACCCCGTTCTCGCAGTAGCCGAGCGTCATGCCCAGATAGCGGCTAATGGGGGCGGACTCGAAGAGCTGTTTCAGTTTCTCCAGGTGAGCCGATCGCTCGTTGGGCTCGCCGAGACGCTGCGGGCGCACTCCCTCGGGAAGCGGGACGGTAACGAGTCTGGACGGCTGCGCGGGTACGACCGGCCGTGAGAGAGACGGCTTGGTCATGGGCTTCGACGGGCGGAGGACGGCGGCGGGCGCGGTGCGTTTCTTTGAAGCCGAGGAGGCTCCGGATTTCTTTCCAGTGTCCTTTCGCGACGTCTTTTTGGGGACGGGCCTCTTGCTCTTCGAGCTCACCTTCGGCCGCGGCCGCGCCTTCGCGAACTGCTTCCGGGCCTTCTTGGGGCGCGAGGTGGAGGGTTTCTTCTTGTCCTTCTTTCTTTTAGCCATCCGACTTCAACACCGATCTCCACCGGCTTCGCCGGTTTGGTCGCGGGGGAACTACTCGCGCCGCCCGTCGCCCCGATTCGTGAGCTGACCGGCTTGCGTCGGTCATTCGAGTACTTCTTGAAGTCTGGTCCGGGAGGATTTTTCGCCTCGATTGCCGACGACACGTGCCCAAGAGGACCCCGGCGAGAGATGCGTATAAACCCAATAATGTCACCAGATCCACTAGGCGAAACGTCCCGGGTAGTTTAACACACCCGCAGTCCCGCCGACCGAGTAAATAAATACGTGAGGTAGGGGTACCTGCACAACGATTTATTTGCCACCGCTGACTTTGCCGCGTTACACTCTCTCGCTTTCGACGCGAATGTCTGTCTGTAACATTGTGCAATAGAATGATTTATCGGTGGAGATCATGACGGAGCCGACGAGTTATGACGTCGCGATTCTAGGGAGCGGGCCGGGCGGCTACGTGGCGGGCATTCGAGCGGGTCAGCTCGGTCTTTCGACGCTTCTGGTCGAGAAAGATGCTTTTTTTGGAGGCACCTGCCTGCACGTGGGGTGCATCCCGAGCAAGGCGTTTCTTTACACTGCGGAGCTCATCGACCGGATTCGCCACGCGCGCGAGCACGGCGTCATCGTCGAGAGCATCCGGCTCGACTGGTCCGCCATGCTCAAGAGGAAGGAGAGGGTCGTCCGAAAGCTCGCCGCCGGGATTTCGATGCTTCTTCGAAACAATCGGGTGGTAAGTGTACAAGGGTTCGGAAAACTCGCCGGCCCGGGCAGGATCGAGGTGGCGACCTCGGAGGGGCCAAGGCAGTTTCACGCCCGAAATATCGTCGTCGCCACAGGGTCTTCGCCGCGGACCGTTCCCGGACTTGTCATCGACGGCGACCGGATCCTCACCAACACCGAGATGCTCTCGCTCCCGGCCCGCCCGGAGCGAATCGCCATCGTCGGCGCTGGAGCCGTCGGGGCCGAGTTCGCATCCATGTTCTCGAGCTTCGGGACGAAGGTCGTCGTCGTCGAGCTTCTACCCCGGGTCCTTCCTCTGGAAGACGAAGAGGTCTCCGAGACCGTGCTTCGTTCGTTCCGCAAGCGAGGCATCGAGATCCTCACGGGCACTCGGGTCGAATCGGCTACCCCGGTCGCGGACGGAATCTCCCTGCGCTTTCGACTTCCCGACGATTCAAGCGGGGAGCGCGTGGTGGACAAGGTCCTGGTTGCGGTCGGACGGATGCCCCGCACCGAGGGGATCGGTCTCGAGACCGTTGGCCTCGAGCCCGACCAGTTGAAAGGCGGCACGATCCCGGTCAACGAGTTCATGGAGACCAAGGCGAATGGGGTCTACGCCATCGGCGACGTCGTGGCTACGCAGCAGCTCGCCCACGTCGCTTCGGCGGAAGCGCTGCTCGCGGTCGAAAGGATCGCAGGAAAACCGGTGCATCCGCTGAATTACGACCACATCCCGAACGCGACTTATTGCGCGCCCGAGGTGGCGAGCGTGGGTCTGACGGAGGCGAAGGCCCGCGTTTGCGGATACGACGTGCGCGTCGGGAGGTTTCCGTTCGCCGCCAGCAGCAAGGCGAGCATCCTCGGCGAGAACGAGGGCTTCGTCAAGGTCGTGAGCGAGGCGAGCTATGATGAGCTCCTGGGGGTTCACATCGTCGGTCCGCATGCAACCGATCTCATCGCCGAGGCGGTCGTGGCGCTGACCCACGAGGCCACCGCGGAGTCGCTCATGAGGTCGGTGCACGCCCATCCCACGCTGTCCGAAGCGGTCATGGAGGCAGCCCACGGCGCCGTCGGGCTTCCCATTCATGTCTGAGTCCTGCTGGCGCGTCGATCTCGGGCGGAGAGACTTCCTCGAAACCTGGGAGCTTCAGCGCCGCCTCGTCGAAAGGCGGCAGAGAGACGAGATCCCCGACGTTCTTCTCTTCGTCGAGCATCCCCCCACCTATACCCTCGGCCGCTCGGGAAAGCGGGACCACCTCCTCATCGGCGACGAGGCGCTCGCGGCCCTCGATGCGGATTTCGTCGAAACCGATCGCGGCGGAGACATCACGTTTCACGGCCCGGGGCAGGTCGTCGGATATCCCATCCTGGATCTCCGCCGATGGGCGGCGGACGTCCACGCCTATCTTCGCGCCCTCGAGGAGGTGCTCATCCTCGCGCTCGATCGGTTCGGCATCGAAGCCAGCCGCGAAGCGGGCTACACCGGCGTCTGGCATCCCGGGGGAAAGATCGCGGCGATCGGAGTCAGGGTCTCGAGATGGGTGACGTCCCACGGCTTCGCCCTCAACGTGACCACCGACCTCGATTACTTCCGTCGTATCGTGCCCTGTGGCATCGTCGGCCGCGGCGTCAGCTCGATGGCCAGCGTTCTTGAGGTGCCGATCTCACCCGATGGCGTTCGGGAAGAGGTTTCTACTTCCTTCGGATCGGTATTCGAGAGAACGATGAAGCCGGTCGCCGAAGCGGATCTCGAGAGCGGCACCCTCCCATGAGTCTCGGCAAGCGGCAGCTTCACGAGCTCCTCTTCTACATGATCCTCACCCGCAAGCTCGAGGAGTCTCTCGCACGGCTTCATCGCGATGAGCGGCTCTCTTCCCCGCTCGGTCTTCGTTCGGGGCTCGAGGCTGTCTCTGTCGGAGCCGCTTTCGTGCCCACGCCCAAGGACGTCCTCGCCTCATCGCTCCCGACGACGGGCGCACTTCTGCTCCGGGGCGTCAAGCCCGCCGAGATCGTCCTGGAGTTTCTAGGAAAAGGGGCGGAGCCGAGCGGAGGCAGGAGCGGGATTCGCTACTTCGGCGATCTCGGCCGGGGGATCGTCGCTACCACCGGGCATGCCGCGACCCACGTGAGCGTGATGGCGGGGATGGCGTTCTCCGCTCAGGTTCAACGTCAGGACCGGGTCG
>Ga0209002_10003790_pt1 | contig 12012 bp, 9 predicted proteins | sample Rifsed16ft2_FD_184010 | JGI IMG/M metagenome (GOLD analysis project Ga0209002, IMG submission 184010) | Soil microbial communities from Rifle, Colorado, USA - sediment 16ft 2 (version 2) | ecosystem: Environmental > Terrestrial > Deep subsurface > Rock core/Sediment | place: Rifle, Colorado...
CAGGCCGATCCGGTCCTTCACGCTGTGCGCGGGATTCTGGAACTCCAGCTTGGCGAGCACCTGCGCCACGCAGCCCTGCGTGAGCCGGTTGATGCGCACCAGCGGCGTGTTGCCGATCAGTTCAGTGACGCTGTTCGCGATTCTCATGCTCTTCCTCCCGGTGTTGGGCACAATGCCTTATCCGCCATCGGCGGCCGGGCGCAACCCGCACCCCGTACGCATAAGCATATACAATAGTTTGCGCTCCCTGGGCCGATATTGATCGCCATCTGAACGTGAACGACACCGTTCTTCACCGGTCGCTGGCACGGGTGGTCGCGGTGCGCCCGGGCGAGTTACGCGCGCTTTTCTGGTCCTTCGCCTATTTCTTCTGCCTGCTCGCCGGCTATTACGTGCTGCGGCCGCTGCGCGACGAGATGGGCATTGCGGGCGGCGTGCGCAACCTGCAGTGGCTGTTCACCGCCACCTTCGCGGCGATGCTCGCCGCGGTGCCACTGTTCGGCGCCCTGGTGGCCCGGCTGCCGCGCCGGCGGTTCATTCCGCTGGTCTACCACTTCTTCGTCGCCAACATCGCAATCTTCTGGTTGCTGCTCGCGCTCGACGCCGGCAAGGTGCACGTCGCCCGGGTGTTCTTCGTATGGATAAGTGTGTTCAGTTTGTTCGCGGTGTCGGTGTTCTGGTCGTTCATGGCCGACCTGTTCTCCTCCGAGCAGGGCAAGCGGCTGTTCGGTTTCATCGCCGCGGGCGGGTCGGCCGGCGCGCTCGCCGGCCCGGCCATCACGGTCTGGTTCGCCGTGCCGCTGGGCCCGGTCAACCTGCTCATCGTCGCGGCGGCGCTGCTCGAGGGCGCAGTATTGTGCGCGCGGCGACTGGAGTTCGCGGCCCCGCAAGCGCAGCACGCGACCCCGGCAGTGGCCGAACCGGCGAAGCTGGGCGGCGGCTGGCTCGCCGGCATCGCCATGGTTCTGCGATCACCGTATCTCGCCGGCATTGCGCTGTGGGTCGCGCTGCTCTCGCTCGCCGGCACGTTCCTCTATTTCCAGCAGGCGAGCATCGTCGCCTCGTCCTCGGACGATCCGGCAGTGCGCACGCGCATTTTCGCCAGCATCGATCTGGCCGTGGGCATCCTTACCATCGGCGTCCAGTTCCTTGCCACCGGGCGGCTGATCACGCGCTTCGGCGCCGGACCCGCTGCCGCTTTCCTGCCGATCGTTTTCGCTTTCGGATTCGCCGTGCTCGCCTTCGCGCCGGTACTCCTGGTGGTGATCGCGTTCCAGGCCGCGCAGCGCATTGCCAACTTCGCACTGTCCAACCCGGCGCGCGAAGTGCTGTTCACCGTGCTCGCGCGGGAGGAAAAATACAAGGCGAAGAACGTCATCGACATCGTGGTCTTCCGCGGTGCGGACGCCGCGAGCGGCTGGCTTTACGCGATTCTGCGCGCGGCAGGATTGGAGCTTTCCGCGATCGCGCTGGCGAGCGTGCCGGTGGCGGCCCTCTGGTTCGCGCTCGCGCTCGCGCTGGGGCGGGCGCAGGAGCGGCGGGCCCTGCGACCCGCCCCGCGCGATAATGCGAACGCCACTGCGAATTGAGCCTGGATTGACTGTCCTATGCCTTTCTCGCCGGTTGCAGCAGGACCACGTTGCCGAGAACGCACAGCGCCACTCCGACCGTGGTCAGTGTGCTCCATGCGAATCTTTCGAGGAAGTAGGAAATCACCAGCGCCACGATCGGCACCATGACGCCGATGTAGCCCGCGCCCGCCGCGCCGATGCGCGCGATGAGCGGGAGATAGCAGGCGAAGGTGATGATCGAGCCGAACAGCGCGAGGTACAACAGCGAGTACACGTACGCCGCGGTGGTCTCGAAGGCGAACGGGTGACCACTCGCGGCGCCTATCGCGAGTGCCATCACTCCGCCGTAGAACATGCCCCACGCCATGCTGGTCCACGTGTTGTAGCCCCGGCTCTGGCATCGCACCGCCGCCATGCTGCCCGCAGTCGAGGCGAGAACCGAAAGCACCGCCAGCAGTGTTCCCAGTTCCGCATCGCGGCTGACCGAGAGCGTGCCGAACTCCGGCCAGAACACGCAGAATATGCCCGCAACTCCGAACAGGGCGGCGATCGCCACGCGCCATGTCATCGGGGTGCGAAACAGCATGCGCGCCGCAACCATGGTGATCATGGGACTGGTGGAATAGGCCACCGCAACCATGCCCGAAACGATGTACGCCTCGGCGTGGTACACGAAGATGTAGCCGATGCAGAACATCGTCGCGCCGAGCAGCGCGAAATCGGCGTGCTGCTTCAGGGTGAAGGACAGCCGGAGCCCGCGCCAGCGGGCGTAGGCGAACAGCACCATCGAGGCGAGCAGGAAGCGATAGCCCACCGACATTTCCGGCGCGACAGTGCCCAGCTGGAGCGTGATCGCAAACCACGTCGAACCCCAGATTGCGACGCATATGGAAAACAGATGCAGCGTGGACGTGGGCATGATCGACAATGAGCTTCAAACCCGAATTGTCGGCACGATAGGCCCTGAGCCGCCGTTCGGGTTGCCTGTGCGAGGCGAGCGCCGCCCGCCTTGTTCCCCGATAGTAGCCCATGAACAATGCGCGCGAAGCTTGTCCTCTGCCTTGGTCTGGTTCCGGGACTGATGCGCGAGCGCCTCTGCTTGGCGCAGACTTGTCCCCCGAAGTCCGTGCGGCTGATCGACGCATGGCCGGCGGGCGGCACCGTGGACAGTCTCACCCGGGTGATTGCTCCCAAGCTTGCCGAAGATCAGGGCCAGCCTGCGGTGGTGGAGAACAGGCCAGAAAGCTCTCAGGCGCTCCAACGCTCGCCCGTCCGCGTTACCCTGCCCTCGGCTGCCAACTTGATGAGGTGCGCAAGCAGCGACCGGCTCGCGACCGGATGCAGGCGCTCCGGCACGTCGTCATAGACCACGGGCAGCAGCGCCTCGACCGTGGCTGGCGCCAGCCTGCTCAGCGCGGCGTGCACCTTGTTCTCGCGCTCCATGCGGTGTATCAGCAGCCGCTCGACCATTTCCTGCGTTTTGTTCATCAGAAAGCCGTGGCCCGGCGCGAAATGGGCGAGGTCTTCGTGCTGCAGCAGGCGCAGCGAAGCCAGGTACGCGATCATGTCTCCGTCCGGCGGATCGATGACCACCGTCGAGCCCTGCATGATGTGATCGCCGGTGAACAACAGCTTTTCGTCTTCCAGCAGATAGCACAGCTCGTTCGAGGCGTGTCCGGGCGTGTGAATTACCCGCAGCGTGCAGCCGGCCACATCGATTCGCTCCCCATGGGCGAGCACACGGTCCGGGCGGAACCCCCGGTCCTGGCGCTCGTTCGGCGGAGGCGGCATCCCCAGCAACTGCGCCCCGGTCTTCGCTTTGAGCAACGCGGCCGCCGGCGAATGGTCGTGGTGGGTGTGGGTCACCAGTATCCAGCGTATGCGGCCCCGGGCCTCATCGAGCAGGATCTGCACATGGGCGTCGTTCGCCGGTCCGGGATCGATCACCGCGATCTCCCCGCCCGCGCCCAGCAGATAGCTGTTGGTACCGGGGCCGGTCATGAACCCCGGATTGGGCGCGGTGACGCGCCGCACCTGATCGGACAGCCGCGTCACCACGCCGGGCAGAATCTCGTACGATGCTTGCCCGCTGCCCAGCGGGTCGACCTTGCCGGCTTCCGCATAGGCGTAGTCGCCGGGAACGAGCAGGCGCAGGCCGTCGCGGCCGGTCGCCGCACGCGGGGTCATCGGCTGCACGGTACGCGCGGTGCGCGCGTGGTCCATCACTGCCGCCGTGTCGGCGAAGCGCGCCAGCGCCTCCAGGGTCTTGATGGTCGGAAACAGCAGTTCCAGTTCGCCGCGCCGATGGCCCTCCAGCGCGTCTGCGGGCCGGATCCAGACGTGGTCCACCGTTTCACCCCGGTCGTGCGAGGGCGTCTGCCGCGGCGGCGCGACCGCGACGAAAAAACGCGCATCGAAGCGCCGCGGGCGGCCCTGCCCGGTGATCCAGTGGCTGAAATAGGCGACATGATCCAGTGCCAGCAGCAGCTTGCGCTCGCTGCACAGCTCGGCGAACGAAAGCGAGCCCGCAATCAGTTGCTCACGCAGGCCGGCGTACGCGCGGGCGGTGTCCGGGTCGTCGAGGGCGAGCAACTCTCCGCTGCAGTCGCGGGCGAGCAGCAGTCCTGCCTCTTCGAAACACTCGCGGATCGCCGCGACCCAGTAGGCAAGACCGCCATGCTCCAGTTCGAGCAGCCGGCTCGCCACGGCGTCGTCCATGCCGACGCAATGCGCCGCCCAACGCGGGTCCTCGTCGGACGCATCGAGCGCGCCGCCGGGAAACACATAGGCGCCGCCGGCGAACTGCGCAAGGTGCGTACGCCGCAGCAGGAAGACCTCGATGCCCGCAGCGGTTTCGCGCGCGAGAATCAATGTCGCCGCGGGCCGCGGAACCAGCGGTTTCTGTGTCTTAGGGGGCTGTGTCATCCGGCGCGACTATACATGACGGCCGGCCCTGGCGTTCGCCGCACTTGGCCATACATGGATGAATTGACGGCTGGCCTGCGAGCGGCTCCATCCGTTATCCTTCTTCGTTCCGCGAAGCGCGCTGGAACCGGTGGAGGCGCGTAACCCCCCACCGCGCGTCGCGTAGAATAATGGAGGAGGTTTCATGGCCGGGACAACGGAAGGGGTTCGGGTGCTTTGGGGGGCGGGTACGCCGCGCACCATGCGCGCTCATTGGATGCTGCACGAGCTCGACCTCGCGTATGAGAGCCGCCCGATCGGGTCCCGCACCGGAGAAACGCAGACACCCGAGTACACCAGGCTGAACCCCAGTCAGAAAATTCCCGTTCTGCAGGACGGCGATTTCGTATTGTCCGAGAGCGCCGCCATCGTCAATTATCTCGCGCAGACCTACGGCGCGTCGTTCGATCTATTGCTCCCCGCGGACACGAGAGAACGCGCCCGTTACGACCAATGGTGCTTTTTCGCCATGATGGAACTCGATGCAGACACGCTTTACGTCATTCGCAGGCACGAGGGTCTCAAGGAACTCTACGGAGAGGCGCCCAACGCGGTGAAAGCCGCCAGGGACTGCTTCCGGAAACAGGCGCAGGCTGCGGCGCAGCGGCTGGCTTGGACGGGACCCTTTGTTCTCGGTGAGCGCTTCAGCGCAGCGGACGTTCTTCTGACCACGTGTCTTACCGGCGCCGTGCGCAGCCAGATCGAGCTACCGGATGCGCTGCACGAATACCTGAAGCGCTGCACGGCGCGCGAAACTTACAGACTTGCCGACCGCGCCAACCACCCGAAATGAGGGGGCGACCGCCCCCCTACGAGGCCTGTGAAAGACCGATGCCCGCCTTACGCTCCTGCACGCTTACAACTGCTGGGGTATGGTGGGGTCGCCCGGCTGCTCTTCGCTCGGCCGATACGGCGCCGGCACGCGCGCAAGGGCCTCGTTCACCCAGGCGATGTGCGCTTCCTCGTCGCGGGCCATGTCGAGCGCGAGCTCGCGCATGCCCGCGTCGCTTGCCTCGGCAAACACTTTCTCGAAAAACGCCTTGGCGCGTTGTTCCGCGTGCAGTGCGATTTCCAGCGCCAGGCGCGGCGTCAGCATCCGATAGACGAAGGCGTGCGCCTCGGGCACCGGCGCTTCCTGGTCGAGCCAGGCGTGTTCGCCCGGGGCGAACCTGGGCAGCGTCATGCCCGCAGTCCGCTTCGCGAGGTGAAACGCGCGCTCTGTCTCGAATTCCGCAAGCTGCTTGAACAGCGCCGCGACGGAATCGTCGCCGTGTTCGGCCATGTGCAACGCGAATTCGCCGTAGCGTTCAGCCGCTTCGTGCTCGATCAGCAGCGCGTGCGCGTAGAGCGCGCCGACTGAGCCGATGCGCCTTCTCAGACCCGCTTTCTGCGCCGCCTTTTCCTGCCGCTGAACCCGTACAACCCGCAGGGCTTTGCCCCGCTCATCGTGCGGACGTATCGCAGCCATGAACCTTCTCCTCTCGAGGTTTGATGCTGCGCGTTGCTGCGCCGCAGTTGAGTTGACTCAGATCAACCACGCCGAGCTATTGCATCGCACTAAATCGATGAACCCATCAGTAAGACTTCTGCTGCAGCGCGACGGGATCCGCCGGATCGCGATTACCCCGGCTTCTATGCCGGTTCGATGATTTCTGCCAGCCTCGCGTGCGAGCAGACCAGACGGTCCGGCCAGTGCATCGACAGCATGGCGCTGTCGCCCGCCCCGGTGAGCACGCCCACTGCGCGCACGCCCGCGGCGCGGCTTGCCAGGATGTCCACCGGGGAATCGCCGACGTAGACCGCCGCATCGGCCGCAACGCCGAGTTCCGCGAGGCATTTCACGATGCCTTCGGGGTCCGGCTTGCGCCTGGTTACGTCCGCGGCGAGTACGATCGAGTCGAACCGGTCCAGCACACCGTCCTCGCGAAGCAGTTCAAGCACTTCCGGCCGCGCACCGCTCACGATGCCCAGCCTGATGCCCAGCGCCCGCATCGCATCCAGCGTCTGGGCAAGCCCCTGGAACACCTTGCCGTGCTCGCGCAGCAGGCGCGGCCATTCCCGGGCCGCATGCGCGGACATGGATTTGCGCAAGGCTTCGCCATCGCGCCGATCTTCCGGCACCACACCTTTCCAGAAGTTGCCTCCGGTGGCGAGCGCGTTGCGCACGTGCCGCTCCGTCACTTCGAATCCATGCGGCTGTGCGGCGATGCGCGCGACCTCGACGTAGGCGCCCACCGAATCGATCAGCGTGCCGTCCAGATCGAACAGAACCGCTTTCGCGGCGAGCGGTCCGCACAGTTCCACCCTGACCAGCGCGCCTTCGTCCAGCGACAGATGCCGGCGCACCGGCAGCGCGGCGACCAGCTCGAGCTTGTCCTCGGGATAACCCTCGATCTGCGGCAGCACCAGCGCGGCCGGGACGCGGCCCTCGATGCGCACCGGATAACAGCGCGCGCGGCAGAAAGCGGCGTCCCCGGGTTCCATCGCGTGGCCGGGCAACTCGCGCCAGCGCCGCCAGCGCCTGCGGTTGGCGTCGTCCCCGAGCGCCAGATTGACCGTCCCGGGATACGGGTCGATCCCTGCCAGATCCATGAGTTGACGCCGCACCCAGTCTATCTGCGTGAAATCCGCGGCCTGCCCGAGGCCGCGCATCAGTCGCCCTTCGATCACCGTCATTGATCTGACCTGCTCATTGCTGGAACGGAAATCATAGCGTGGCGCCTGCACCGACGCACCCCGGCCGACCTTGGGGTCGCCTTCAGGTTCCGGCGGGGATCAGCCGGCGTATTTCTGCACCGACTTGGCCATCGCCATCACGTTCTCCGGCCTGGCCTCGTCCGGAATGCTCGCCGCGCCATCGAGTATGAATCCGCCGCCCTTGCCTACCTTCGTGATCAGAGTCTTGCAGTACTGGTCGACTTCCTCCGGCGTGCCTGTGCACAGGAGCGAGGTCGGCACGTTGCCGCGCAGGCACACCGTATCGCCCAGGATCTCCTTGGCGCGGACCAGATCGGTCTGCTCGAACCAGTACACGGCCTTGCCGCGCGGGATATCGCCGATATGCTCCAGGCGCGAGCGGCAGTTGCCCTCCCAGAACACGACCGGAATCAAGTCGTGCCCGATCAGGTGCAGCATGATCTTGCGCAGTCCCGGCCAGTAGAAAGTGTTGAAGTTCCGGGGTGACATGAAGCCGTCCAGCCCCCAGTGCAGCGGGATGAAGACGTAGGGCGTACCGCCGGCACGGGTTTCCTCGACCACGCCGTGCAGCAGCAGGTCTCCCACCCGGTCGATGGTCGCCAGCAGCTTGTCCTTGTTGCGCAGCATGTCGAGCATCCCGCCCTTGGAGCCGCGCAGGAAATCCGTGACGTGATCGTAGGGCGCTTTGCAGAAACCGCCGCCCACCGATGGAAAGCCCAGGCCGTTCATCCGCGTGACGAACCCGATGGTCTGCTGGGCCGCCAGTTCGGCGCGCTCGCCCACCTCGAGCATCCGGCGCAGGCTTTCGCGCAGCGCCGGATCGGCAAGCGCGCGCATGTTGCCGATGAAACGCCACTCCGAGAGCGAGGGGAAATCCGGCATGCGCGCCAGGCCTTCGAAGGCGCCGGCGACGCGCGGCAGGTATTTGCGGAAATAGTATCCGGTCGGATCGGACAGATACTCCTCATACTCCTTCGCGGGCATCAGCTCCTTGTCCAGGTACTGGAAGGTCGCATTCGGATCGGTACCGTGCCCGGGCCACTTGAACAGCCGGTAATCCAGCGCATCCAGGGTCGGACCGTATACGTACAGCGATGGTATATAACCGTCCGGCTCGAGCCAGAGCAGGACTTGCTCGAGCGCCGCGGCCGACTTGTCCGCGTCGTACATCTGCTCCTCGAAGCTGATGCCGGCAAGTTTCGCCGCCCAGAAGCGGGTGCCGAACACGAACGGGATCCGGTCGGTCTCCTTGAGCGCCACCTGGTCGAGCAATCGCCGGTTGCGTTCCTCATACAGCGCGCTGGACATAGCATTCACTCCCGTTGCCGTCGAACTGCCTCGCGATCGGCTCGATTGTCAAGCTTCTGCATGCCGACCGATTTCGATTCTACGCAATCGCACAAAGAATGAGCGATCCGTTGCGATGTCGATGGTTGCCGGGCGATCAGGCCCAACATCGGAAAGTTAATCACAGCTTATCCACGGGTTCTGTGGATATGTCAGGCGACCTTGCGCGCGAGGAACACGGCGTTCCTGCCCTCCCCCTCGCACAGCGACAGCGCGTCGCCGCCCCTCGACCGATCGGGCAGATCGGACAGCACCGCGCACAGAAAATCGTTCGGCTCGGTGCCGTAGGCGTAACCGGACTCGGCGAAGCGCGCGTCCCAGAAATGCGCATCAGTCGTTTCCACGGGTCGCGTAGCCCCTCCTCCGGAGATGATCCGGTCTGGCGGCATTGTACCGGCATATGAGGCTGTCGCCGGAGCACGTGCTTCGAGCCTGCAGGCCTCGTCGCCCTTTTTCAACGGTCGGCGCGTATGCAGTACACTCTCGCTCTGCAGCAGGACGCAGCCAGTCGCGTCGGGGCAGCAGCGAACCCTCCCAGACTACAGTCACACGCATTGACCATGACCAGCCGTTACAGACTGGGTATCGACGTCGGCGGCACCCACACCGACCTTGTCCTGCTCGATCCTGCCGACGGCTCGATCGCGGTCGAGAAGGTGTCGACGACGCCGGCGAACCCGGCGATCGGGATGCTGAACGGCATCGCCAAGTACGCCGCGCGCGGCATCGACCTTTCCGCCGTCGAATTCTTCTCCCACGGCACCACCATCACCACCAACGCGCTGCTCGAATTGCGCGGCGCAAAGGTCGGCCTGCTGATCAATCGCGGCTTTCGCGCCGTCCAGGAAATGCAGACGCAGTCGCGCGACGGCAATCCTTTCGACTACTTCTACCAGAAGCCGGTCCCGATCGCCCCGCAAAGTCTCACGCGCGAGATCCCGGGCCGCGTCGATTACGCAGGCGCCGAACTCGAACCGCTCGACGAGCAGTCGGTTCGCAACGCCGCCGCGGAACTGAAGCAGGCGGGCGTCGTCTCGATCGCGGTCTGCTACCTGTACTCCTACATGAACCCCGCGCACGAGGAGCGCACGCGGGCGCTGATCCGCGCGGACTTTCCGCAGGCCCACATCTCGCTCTCCTGCGAAGTGCTGCCGCGCGTTCGCGAATGGCCGCGCATGTCGGCGACGCTGCTCAACGCCTATCTGGCGCCGGTACTGGTCAACTACATCGCCGATCTGGGCTCCGGACTCGATCGCGCGGGCCTGCACACCCAGCAGCGGTTTCTGATGCAGTCCAATGGCGGGGTCATGCCGTTCGCCGCCGCGGTCACCGGCCACACGGCGGTGCACACCCTTCTGTCCGGACCCGCGGCAGGCGCGCAGGCAAGCGCCCACCTGCTGCGCGAGCAGGCGCTGCGCGGCCTGGTGACGCTGGACATGGGCGGCACCAGCTGCGACATCGCATTCATCGAGGGCGGCGCGCCGCTCGAAGTGACCGAAGGCGTCGTCGCGCGGCGCCAGTTGGATATCCCGTCGCTCGACCTGACCTCGATTTCGGCCGGCGGCGGTTCCATCGTCTGGATCGACCGCGCCGGGTTCCTCAGTGTCGGGCCGCAGAGCGCGGGCGCGGTGCCGGGCCCGGTGTGCTACGGGCAGGGAGGCAAGGATCCTACGGTAACGGACGCCGATATCGTCTGCGGTTTTCTCAACCCCGATTACTTTCTCGGCGGCAGCCAGCGCCTGGACACCGGGTCGGCGCGCGAGGCCATCACCGCCCGCATCGCGGGCCCGCTGAAAATGACGCTCACCGAGGCGGCAGCCGGCATTCGCCGCATCGTCGACATGCGCATGGCCGACGAAGTGCGCGTGTTCGCGGCGCGGCGCGGCGTCGACCTCAATGACTTCACGCTGCTGCCGTTCGGCGGCGCGGGCGCGGTGCACGCGGCCGCGGTTGCAGAGGAACTCGGCATGCGGCGCATCATCGTGCCGCTCCATCCCGGCGCGTTTTCCGCGCTCGGTTTGCTGTGTACGGATGTCGTGCACGACCACATGCGCTCGGAGCTCAGGCCGCTCGACCAACTCGACCCCGCGCACGCGGAAGACGTATTTCGCGCCATCGAGGCGCGCGCCCGCACCGAACTGTCGGCCGAAGGGCTCCCGCCTGCCCAGGCCCGGTTCGAACGCGAGCTCGATCTGCGCTACACGGGGCAGGGCTACGAGCTGCGCGTGCCGCTGGCCGGACTGTGGACGGACGCGCTCGACGCGCGCTCGCTCGCGGCCGTACGCGCGCGCTTCGACGAGGTTCATGCCCGGATCCATGGCCACGCCGCGAGCGAAAAGGGCGTCGAACTGGTCAGCTACCGCGTGCGCGTTCGGGTGAGCGTGCCCAAATTCGAGCCGCGGCCGGCGGCGGCGCGTGCGTCCGCGCCGGCTCCGGCTGCGGCAAACAAAGGAACCCGCCGCGTATTCTTCGCCGCCGAGGAGGCGATCGAGACGCAAATCATAGACCGGCAAAAGCTCCCGGTGGGCGCCACGTTCGACGGCCCGGCGATCGTCGAGCAGTTCGACGCGACCACCGTGGTGCCGCCGGGCTGGGCAGCGCAGGTCGACCGCTTCGGCAACCTAGCCCTCGAATTCAGGGATTGAGACCATGGCCGACGCGATCACCATCCAGGTGGTGCGCAACAGGGTGGCGAGCCTGATGCAGGAGATGCATTACCATTTCTACCGCTCCGGCTACTCGACCATCATCCGGGAATCGCGCGACTTCAGCTGCGTGATTCTGGACGCGAACGGCGGGCTGATCGTCGCCCCGCCCATGTTTTTTCACGCGCCGGTCTACCGGCACCTGGTCGCGAAGATCTTCGAGCTCTACGGGCGACAAGGCATCGCCGACGGCGACATGGTCGTCTGCAACCACCCCTACGAGGGCGGCCTGCCGCATGTGTCCGACATGGCCTTCGTCGCGCCGATTTTCAGCGGCGGCACGCTGGTCGGCTTTTCCGGATCCATCGCGCACAAGGCGGATGTCGGCGGCACCATGCCCGGCAGCACGTCCGCCAGCGCCACCGAAATATTCCACGAAGGACTGCTGTTGCCGCCGGTGCGCATCCGCACCGCCGGCGCCTTCAACGCCGACCTGGAGCGGCTGATTCTCGCCAACAGCCGCCAGCCCGATCTGGTGCGCGGCGACATGCACGCGCAGATGGCGGCGACGCACATGGGCGTCACGCGCATCCAGGACGCCTGCAACCGGCTCGGCTCGGCCTCGGTGACCGAGGCCTTCGCGGCCATACTCGGCGGCGCGGCCGACGAGCTTCGCGCGGCGATTGCCGCGCTGCCGGAGGGCGAAGCGTCGGCCGAGGGCTGCATGGACAGCGACGGCGTCGAGCGCGACCGGCCGGTGCGGTTCGCCGTGACCGTGCGCGTGGCTG
>Ga0209002_10003793_pt1 | contig 12012 bp, 13 predicted proteins | sample Rifsed16ft2_FD_184010 | JGI IMG/M metagenome (GOLD analysis project Ga0209002, IMG submission 184010) | Soil microbial communities from Rifle, Colorado, USA - sediment 16ft 2 (version 2) | ecosystem: Environmental > Terrestrial > Deep subsurface > Rock core/Sediment | place: Rifle, Colorado...
GGAGCTCCGCGCGTCGGACCCGCAGGAATACCTCCGCCGATCGAAGGAGTCCGTCTCTGTCCACGTCCGGGCGATGCTCGATTTCCTCCGAGCGGGGAGCGTCGTGTTCGACTACGGGAACAACATCCGGGGCCAGGCGAAGGAGGCCGGCGTGGCGGACGCATTCGCCTTCCAGGGGTTCGTGCCCCTCTTCATTCGCCCGATGTTCGCGGAGGGCCGCGGCCCGTTTCGGTGGGTCGCCGTGACCGGGAACGCGGACGACATCGTGAGGACGGACAGCGTCGTGATGCGCGAGTTCTCGACGAACGAGACCCTCGTGCGGTGGATCAAGCTCGCGCAGAAGTTCCTTCCGTGGGAGGGCCTGCCGGCGAGGGTCTGCTGGCTCGGCTACGGGGAGCGCGCGCACTTTGCGAAAGTCATCAACCGCATGGTTGCGTCCGGGGAGCTGTCCGGCCCGATCGTGATCACGCGCGACCACCTCGACGCGGGCTCCGTCGCCTCGCCCTACCGGGAGACGGAAGGGATGCGGGACAAGTCCGACGCGATCGCGGACTGGCCGATCCTCAACGCGCTCCTCAACACGGCCGCAGGGGCGGACCTCGTCGCGGTCCATAACGGCGGAGGAGTGGGGATCGGTTACTCGACCCACGCGGGCGCCCTCGTCGTGTGCGACGGAACGGAGGCCGCGGAGCGCCGGATCGAGCGCGTCCTCACGACGGACCCGGGCATGGGCGTCGTGCGCCACGCAGACGCGGGCTACGAGGACGCCGTGAAATTCGCGCGGGACCACGGCATCCGCATGCCATCCCTCGAGTGATCCGATGCGTTCCCAGACAGCCCCGCCTCGCGTCACGGTCGACGGGATCGTCCTGGTCGACGGGAAGGTCGTGGGTATTCGTCGGCGGAACGAGCCCTTCCGCGGTTTCCCCGCCCTCCCCGGCGGATTCGTCGAGCTCGGGGAGACGACGCAGGCGGCCGTCGTGCGGGAGGTGGAGGAGGAGACAAGACTCGTTACACGCGTCGTCCGGCTCGTGGGCGTGTTCTCGGATCCCGCACGGGATCCTCGAGGCCATGTGATCTCGATCGTGTACGAACTTGCTCGGGTCAGCGGTTCCACGTCCGCCGGCAGCGACGCGGCCGATGTCCTGCTCATCGACCCGAGGGCTGTGCCCCGGATGGCGTTCGACCACGAGGCGATCCTCGCGGTCTGGGCGCGGCCTTAAAGGTCCACACGGGGACCGGACCACGCGTTCTTCGCGGTGCCCGGAAGCCAGCCCAGGAGGACGAGCGTCCCGGACGATCCGAGGAAGAGGGCGAGGCCCTCCCATGTGAAGGCGGTCCCACGTCCGAGGAGGATCGGAACGCTCAGGGCGAGGACCCGCGATGCGGCCGCCGCAAGGCCCGCGGCCAGTCCCGTGCGGAATCCCGCGGCGACGCTCACCCAGATCGTCCAGGCGGCCACGAGGGCGAGGAAGAGCAGGGAGAGCGTGTACGGGAACAGGCCCTCCGTCGAGGCGCTCAGGACCGGTACGCTCGGGATCGCGAGCGCGACGGCGACGGCCAGGAAGAGGATTTTGAAGCTTCGTCCGTAGCCGTAGAGACCGCGGTACCTGCGCCCGATCTCGCGAGGCGCGCCCAGTTGGGACATCGCGGCCCCCACATCCCCGCCGTTCGCGACGGTCGCGTCCTCGATGTGGCTCCGGAGTTCCCGCAAGATGTCCGCCCGCACGGTCGGATCCATGCCGGCCATCGCACCCCGGACCTGGTCGAGATACTCCTCCGGCGGAGTCATCGGGCCCCCTCGAGGACGCGTTCCGCGCCACGAGCCATCTGATCCCAAATCGCGAGGGCCTCGCGGAGCGCGACGCGGCCTCGGTCCGTGAGCCGGTAGTACTTCCGCGGCATGCCGCTCGCCGGTTCCTGCCACCGGCTCTCTACGAACCGCCGTTCCTCGAGCCTCCTCAACGCGGGATACAGGGTCCCCTCCTTGAGGTCGAAGAATCCGCCCGACTTCTCGCGGAGCTCGTGGAGGATCTGGAAGCCGTACTTCTCCTCCTTCGAGAGGAGCGCGAGAAGGCATAGCTGGATCGAGCCCTTCTTGAGTTCCGCCGTCCACTCCGAGGAGATCTCCGGCATGGGGCGGGCCTCGTATTCGGGGGTCGCTATTTCCCCTTTCCCTGCGGCGCGCATCGGGTTCGTGCGGTGGAATCGACATGGAGCCACATCCCTCGGCTGGTCGCGTCGATCGACATGGTCGCGAAGAAAAAGGGGGAGGAGGGGCGCCTATTTCGCGCGCCTCGCCCTCGCTCGCAAATACAGGGCGGGACCCATGGCGATACCGACCACCGCCGCTTGCACCGCGAGGAGCGTGAGAGGGGTCAGGTTCACGGCCGCCGGGAGATCGAGGAACGCCTCCGCCGACACGGCAGGGTCGTGGAAGATCACGTCGCCCGCCGGGTACACGTACGCGCCGCGGATCCAGAAGCCCACGAAGTAGGCCCCGTGGTGCTCCAGGAACAGGCGTCCGCCTCCCTGGACCTGGAAGAGCATCCGTGCGTCCTGGCCGTCGACCGTGACGTTCGTCGCCCACCGCAGCCGCGCAATCCGGGTGTAGTCGTCATCGAAGTAGATCTCGTCCCGGGTGTACAGGTGCGGCCGCTCGCGCGTCGTCTCGTTCAGCGTGCGGCCGTCGCGCTCGTACGTCCCGTTGCCGTCATCCGCACGCTCCCGGAGGAGCGCCTCGTGAATGAACTGCGCGGTTCGCTCGGGGATGTAGTTCCCGAAGATCATGCGGGTCTCGAGCGCGAGCCGGTTCTCCGCCGAGGCGAAGTCCCAGCCCTCGATGAGGTGGTCGTACTTCGCACCCATCGCGACCGCCGGCCCGCTCACCTCGCGGAACCCGAGGAACTCGACGTGCGTGATCTCGTAGTGGTTCCCGTCGTCCACGGTCACGCGGTACCAGGGCACTTCCGCGCGCCGATCCACGATGTCCACTCGAAGGTGGAACGTGAACGCGACGCGGTTCAGCATGCCGTCGCCGAGGTTCGTCTCGTTCAGGACACGCGTGTAGTGCAGGTCCATCGCGGTCAGCGTGAAGTCCACGTATGTCACGTTGTCGAGGGTGCGGTTCGTGAGATCGCTGAGCTCCCATGACGTCACGAGGTTCAGCGCCTTCACGGGCAGGTTCCGCGATTCCGAGCCGATCCGGTCGACGCTGAACAGGTCGTATCCGTCCGTCGCGTTCACGTGCTGGAACTCGATGAACCGCACGAGCTCCTGCGCGAGCAGGGTGACAACCGGGATGCCGCGCGTGGCCAGGCGGTCCCCGGACGCGTCCACGACATCCGCGCCTCCGAGGAATCGCTTGTACTCGGCAAAGATCACGAGGTCGTTCGCCTGCTCCGCCGTCCCATACCGGACGCCAAACAGGGCGTCACCCGCCGTCACGCCGACGACCGCTCCGCCGCCGAGCCGGTCCGTTGCCTGCGGACCGATCACGATCGGGGTGAGGTCGCGGCCCCCGTCCTGCGCGCTCGCCGTGCCGACCACCGCGAGGGGCACGGCCAGCATCGCCAGGACGACCAACGCCGCCAACATTCCATGCATCCGTCTCACCAGGTCCCGAGGTCAGGTGTGCCTCGCTATGGACATAGTATCGCTATGCTTCTCTCCCATCTTAAAGTCGACCCCGCCAGTATCACCGCAAGGCCATATACGGCGGCACGGATGCACGAAAACGGTGCCCCGACTCGTCCTCCTCGACGCGAACGCCCTCATGATGCCGTTCGAGTTCAACGTCCACCTGGACGCGGAGCTCCGCCGCCTCCTCGGCGACGTGGACATCGCGGTCCCCACGCCGGTCCTCACGGAGCTGAAGGTCCTCGGGGAGCGGGATCGGGTGGCCCGCGCCGCGGAGCGCCTCGCGCGGAAGTACCGCACGATCGAGGGCCACGGCTCCGCGGACGATGCCCTCCTCGACCTGGCGACGGAGCGCAAGGCGATCGTCGTGACGAACGACCAGCCCCTCTTGGACCGGCTCAAGGCCGCGGGAATTCCCCGCATCTTCCTCCGTTCCCGGAACCATCTCGTCGTCGAGGGACTGTGACCGGAAAGGCATAAGCCGGCACCGGGCCTCTCCGGCCGCGCTTGAAGCCCTACCACGTCGAGACGATCAAGGCGATCGCCCTCCTGGGGGGCATCAAGGAGTTCGTGAACCTCTCGTCGAGGGAACTCGGTCGCTTGATCGGGGTGAGCCAGCAGAGCGCCTCCCAGAGGATCCTCGAGCTCGTCCGGGAGGGGCTCGTCGCGCGGGACCTCGCGACCCGCCGACAGCGGATCCGCCTGACCCCGAAAGGAGCGGAGGTCCTCCGCAAGGAATACGCGGACTACCAGAGGATCTTCGAGGTCAAGGAGACCCTCACGATCGCAGGCAGCGTGACGAGCGGCCTCGGTGAGGGCGCCTTCTACATGCGGCAGAGAGGGTACAAGGACCAGTTCCGGAAGAAGCTCTGGTTCGAGCCCTACGAGGGCACCCTGAACCTCAAGATCAGCGGCGGGGACGTCGCGAAGCTCCGGATCCTCCAGGAAAGTCCGGGGATCGAGATCTCCGGGTTCGAGGCGGGCGGCCGCACATTCGGGGGCGCGAAGTGCTTCCTCGCGACCCTCGGCCACATCGACTGCGCGGTCATCATGCCGATCCGCACGCACCACACGGACGTCCTCGAGGTCATCTCGAAGCACTACCTCCGGACGGCCGTGGGCTTGAAGGACGGGGACGTCGTCGAGCTTATCGTCACCCTCTGAGGATCAGCCCTTACGCTCGAGGTACGCGAGGGCGCTCTCGAAGATCGCCTTCCCGTCCCCGTAGACGGGGTCTCCGTCCGCATGACGCGTCCAGTCGGGTCGGAGATGGCGGAAGAAGCATCGTTCCGGATGCGGTTGCACGCCGAACACGTTCCCGTCGCGGTTGCACATCCCCGCGATCCCGTACGTCGTGCCGCTCGGGTTCCAGGGATACCTACCCGGTCGGCCGGCGTCGTCGACGTACCGGAACACGATCTGGTCGTTGTCGATCAGCTCTCGCAGGATCCTCTTCTCGCGGTCTCGGGGGAACAGCAGCTTCCCCTCCGCGTGGGCCGAGATGACCGTGATGACCTGGCCTCGCTTGAGGGACCGGGTGAAGAGGCACGACCCGCGGTTCTCGTGGCGCAGGAGGCTCGGCCGGCACTCGTAGTGGCCTGAATCATTCGTGGCGAGGACCGCCTCCGGGGTCTCCGTCATGGGGCCGCCCAGGGCGGGGAGGAGCCCCGCTTCGACGAGGACCTGAAAGCCGTTGCAGATCCCGAGGATCGGCTTGCCTTCCTCCACGAAGGTCACGATGTCCCTCGTGAGCTTGCGCAGCCGGGCCGCGTAGATCGCGCCCGCCCGGACGTAGTCCCCGGCCGCGAATCCCCCGGGAATCATGAGGAGGTCGTAATCCTGGACGCCCCGTCGGAGTTCGTGCGGCACGTCGCCCGTCAGCTGCTTCAGGTGAATCTTCTCCGCTTGGGCACCGAGGTGGCGGAAGAACGCGACGGACTCGTCCTCGCAGTTCGTGCCCTCGATGAGGACGACGCCCACGCGGATGTCGGATCGCTTCACGAGACCACGACCTGTTTCGGGATCGTCTGGCCCCACGTCCTCCGCAGGCTCGTGAGAGGGAGGGACACGGACCTTCGACCTGATCGTAGCCGGAGGCCGCGGCCGCGTGTCGTCCCGAGATAGGTCGTCGGAATCCCCTCCATGAGGTGGTCGAACTCCTCGAGCCGGTCTCGAACGACCTCGACGAGCCATCGGCCGTTCGACTCCGAGAACAGCTGGACGTCCCAGCGCATCGGGTCCATCGCCGACGTGTCGAGGTCCGCCCCGAGGTCCCCGCCGAGGCACATCTCCGCGGCGGCGACCGCGAGGCCTCCGTGGCTCAGGTCGTGGCAGGCTGCGACGGTCCCCCGGCGGATGGCGAGGAGGACATGGTCCACGCTCGCCCGCAGGCCGTTCGGATCCACGCCAGGGACGGCGCCGCCCGGAACGGCCCGCATCCGCAGATACTCGGAACCGCCGAGTTCCTCCTTCGTCCGACCGACGAGGACGACCGCATCGTCGGGTCGCTTGAAGTCCGTCGAGACGCAGGCCCGAAGGTCCTCGACGATCCCCACGCCCAAGACGACGGGGGTCGGAGGACACGGGCCGAGCGGGGACTCGTTGTAGAAGGACACGTTCCCGGACGGGATCGGGAGGCCAAGGGCTTTGGCAGTCGTGCCGATGCCGCGGACGGCTTCGCGGAAGGACCACAGCCGATCGGGCTTCTCGGGATTCCCGAAGTTCAGGCAGTTCGTGAGGGCGTGGGGTGTCGCGCCGACCGCGACGAGGTTGCGGCACGTCTCGTCGACCGCGGACGCCCCGCCGAGGAACGGATCGATCGACGTGAAGGCGGGGGTCGAAGAGACGGCGATTGCGAGTGCCCGCCACGAGTCGATCAGGGGTCGAATCACGGCCGCGTCTCCGTGGGCGGCCTTCCCGATGACGCCCTGCAGCGGCTTCAAGACGGTCGAGGCGCGGACCTCGTGGTCGTACTGCCGGATCACGTACTCCTTCGACGCGATGTTCGGCGACCCGAGGAGCTTGCGGATCGCCGCGCCGTAGTCCTTCGGCTCCCGCGGGAGGTGCAGGTCGCGGCTCGGCCGAGTGATCGGAGGCGCCGTCGGGCGGCGATACTCCGGGCCTTCCGTGTAGAACGCCAGGTCCATCTCGAGGACCGTGGTTCCTTCGTACCGGACGCGGCAAACTTTCTGCTCGATCACGCGCGCGACCACGGTCGCGGGCACGTCGTACAGATCGAAGATCCGCAGGACCTTCGGGACGTTCTCCGGCCGGACGGCGAGCATCATCCGCTCCTGGCTCTCCGAGACCCAGATCTCCCAGGGCGCGAGGCCTTCCTCCTTGAGCGGGACCTTCTCGAGGTCCACGTCCGCGCCGAACCCGCCGGCGAGGGCCATCTCCCCGATCACGCAGGAGAGACCGCCGCCGCCGAGGTCCTTGAGCCCATCGAGGAGGCCCGCCTGGGCGGACTCGACGCAAGCGTGGATGAGGGGCTCCTTCAGGATCGGGTCGCCGAGCTGGACCGCGCCGGCCTCCCAGCCCTCGACCGCGCGACCGGTGAGGTCGACGCTCGCGAATGTGACCCCGTGGATTCCATCGCGACCCGTGCGGCCGCCGCAGAGGATGAACACATCCTGCGCCGAGGCCACGCGGTTCCGGACAAGCTGCGACTTCTTCGCGAACCCCACGCAGGCCACGTTCACGACGATGTTCCCGATGTACCCCTCGTCGAACGCGATGCACCCGGCAACGGTCGGGATGCCCACCCGGTTCCCGTAGTCCCGGATGCCGGCGACGACGCCGCCGAAGAGGTACTTCGGATGCTTCGTGCCCTTGGGCAGCTCCTTGACGGGGAGATCGAGGGGCCCGAAGTGCAAGGGATCCGCGAGGGCGATCGGTTGCGCGCCCATCGCGAGGACGTCCCGCAGGATCCCGCCGATTCCCGTGTTCGCGCCTCCGTACGGCTCGACGGCGGACGGATGGTTGTGACTCTCGATCCGCAAGGCGTATGCGTGGTCCGCATCGAACTCGACGACGCCCGCATCGCCCCGATCGATTACGTACGGGGCCTGGACGGGGAAGATGAATTCCTTCAGGAAGACCTTCGAGGATTTGTAGCAGCAGTGTTCGGACCACGCCTGCCCGAGGCTCTGCAGCTCAACGTCCGTCGGGTCGCGTCCCGCCGCGCGAAAGTACGCTTGGATCCGCTGCATCTCGTCGACGCTGAGGGCGAGGGCGAGCCGCTCGCTGATCGCTCCGAGCTCCTGTGGCGATGCGTCCCTCAGGAGAATGTCATGGAGGGAGAACGGGAGGGACCGCCGTCGGAACCGCTCCACCAACCCTTCGCCTCGACTAGAGAATCGTAGGCGGTACATTATGCTTCTGTGTGTGTCGGGCCGTCTATCCTCGAGGGCGGCGAGCGCGGCGCACCCTCGCCAGCGAACGTTCAAGTAGCACGCATTCCCCATCCGGCCGACGATGCGAGCACCGTTTCGGGAGCGCCTCGGATCCACGCCGGTCGTCTTCGAGGTCGTGCCACCGGGGAGGCGGGTGGGCGAGAAGACCCTCGCATCCCTCGTCGGACGCGTTCGAGACGCGGTCCGGTCGCTCCCGCACGTCGACGCCTTGAACATCCCGGAGGTTCTGGACGAGAACCATGCAGGCCAGCCCTTCTACCGGAACATGGACCCTCAGGAATTCGTCGAGCATTTCGGACCGCACCTCGGAGTGGAACCCATCGTCAACAAGGTCGTCGCCCATCTACCGTCCGTCGGGAGCTTGCGGACGTGGATTCGGGAGTCCGTCGTGGAGGACGGCATCCGGAACTTCGTCCTCGTGGGGGGGACGAACAGCCGGATCCGTTATCCGGGGCCTTCCGTCGTCGAGGCGAACCGCACGTTCCGGGCCGCGACGCGCCGCCTGCCCGATGCCACCCTCGGGAACATCACGATTCCGGAGCGGGACGATGAAGTCGAACGGCTCGTGGACAAGACGCGTGCCGGGGCGGACTTCTTCACGACCCAGGTGCTCTTCGAAGCGGAGCCCATGGCCACGGTCCTCCGCGCGTACGGGAAACGTTGCGCGTCGGAGGGCCTTCGGCCGGCGACGGTCCTCCTGAGCTTCGCGCCTGTGTCCGACTATGGAGACATCGAGTTCCTCGTCTGGCTCGGCGCCACGATTACCTCGGCGACGGAAGAGGCGCTCCTGACAGCCGACGGCCGGCCTTCGGGGCGGGCCTCGATCGACGTCGCGCGCATCCTCTGGTCCCACCTCCAGGCCGCCGCGCGGCTGTCCCGCCCTCCCGTGCCCCTCGGGGTCAACATCGAGGAGGTCTCCGTGCACAACCTCGATCTTGCGATCGAGATGGCGCGCGAGTTCCCCTCGTGGGCGGGCGTGCGTCGCGCGCGTGCGAGCGATGTTTAAATAGCTCGGCGAATCTTTGAGCGGGCGGAATCCGGACGATCAACGTCCGCCGTTTCCTCGGGGGATTGCGGTTGGCGAAGGAGGGTCGGGACGAGTGGATCGTCAAGTGTCCGAAATGCGGTCGAATCCGGGAGTCGTGTCGCCACGTGTCCCGGGACGACGTCCGGCGGATCGTGCGCCTCCTGGACCAGGGCGTCGAGGTCTACCAGGCGGATGAGGACCGGGAAGCGCCGGAGCCCCACGTCCACGAGCCGCCGCGGCCCCTCGCGTTCGTCGTGCAACCGCGGTACACGATGCAGGACCTCGTCCTCGCGGACTCGACCCGGGAGGGGCTCCTCGATGCCCTCGCGGAGATCCGGCACAAGCGCCTCATGTACCGTCGGTGGGGCCTTCGGAAGGTCGTGAAGCGGACGAAAGGCCTCAGCATGCTCTTCGCGGGACCGCCAGGAACGGGAAAGACGATGGCCGCGGAAGCAATCTCGAGCGAACTCGGACGGCCCCTCCACGTCGTGAACTACGCACAGCTCGAGAACATGTGGGTCGGGGAGACGGAGAAGAACATCGAGCACGTGTTCCACGCCGCGGTCGAATCCGGCGCGGTCCTCTTCTTCGACGAGGCGGATGCGGTCTTCCAGCGGCGCGGACTCACGGCGACCCCGTGGATGAACCGCGACGTGAACGTCCTCCTGTCGCAGATGGAGAACCATCCCGGCGTGGTGATCCTCGCGACGAACCTCGCACGGGTCATGGACCGTGCGCTCGACCGACGGATCGACATCGCCGTGGAGTTCCCGCTCCCGGATCCCGGATTGCGCCACAAGCTGTTCAAGCGGCTCGTGCCCGAGGAGGCCCCCCTCGGGAAGGATGTGAACTTCGAGGCCCTCGCGGCGAAGTACGCCCTGAGCGGAGGCTCGATCCTGAACGTCGTGCGCCAAGCGATGCGCACCTCCCTGCGGCGGGGCAAGAGACACCGCCTCACGATGGACGACTTCGTCCGCGCCGCGGAACAGGAGACGAAGAAATCCGTGCTCATGGGGACGGACCACCTCCAGGAGCCGCCGCGCCGCGAGCGGATCCGCGGGTACGCGTGACGGGCCGCGAGCCAAGAGCCGTTTCCGCGAGGCGAGTTACCCTTGTTTAAGGGTAAGTGCTTCGATCCGGACGTCCCGCGTGCACGGTCTATCGCTGAACGGAGATCGCGTAATCGTGGATCACGGGATTCGCGAGGAGCCGGCGGCACATCTCCTCGACCTGCTTCCGCGCGGCCTTTGCATCTGTCCCGGCAAGATCGATCAGATAGAGCTTCGCGCTGTGGACCCCACGGACCCCCTCGAAGCCGAGGAGCTTGAGGGCCTTCTGGACGTTGTCCCCCTCCGGATCCGTGACGCCTTTCTTCAGATGGACTTCGACGCGGACCCGGACCATGGGGGAGGCCTCGGCCCGGGCATCGCCTGCCCCCTCTTAGGCCTTTCTCGCGTCCCGGAGGTGGGGACGGAGGACGCCCAAGGTGGCGGTCGGCCGGACGACGGCCGAGCCTCCGACGATCGTGACATCGAGGAGGCCCTTCTCGACGAGCGATCGAACGGCGCGCGAGGCCACGTGCCTCGACAGGCCGCGGCGCGTCGCCGAGAGCACGAGCCTCTCGAGGGTCATCGGACCGCGGACGAGGCGGCCGAGGATCGCCTCTTCCGGCGCGAAGGCCTCGACGATCCGGACGCCATGCAGGACCGGAAGCCGGATGGGCTCCGGGTCGCAAAACCACGTCTCGACCCCCTCCTGGAACGCCGCCAGGATCGCCGCGCTCGACAGGATCTTCGAGCCCCCGCCGACGCTGAGCCGGACAGGTCCGTCGCGGCTCGCCTGCCGGATCGCGTGCCGGATGGCCTCAAGGCACGCAAGGACGTCCATCGCGTCGACCGGCACCTTCTCGACGGACGGCTCGATTGCAGCGAGACGCCGGAAACCCGCAGAGGCGAAGGCTGCGCGGGCCGCCACGAGCACAAGGCGGTCGTACGGCAGGAGCCGGAGGGCTGGGAGGACCTGGCGGTCGTCCGTGCCCATCGTCGCGAGGAGCGTGCGCGGCAGGTCCCATCACCCGAGGAGCAGGTCCATCCCGGGCGCAGGCTTCACGAAGAGCTGGCGCGCGTCCGTCGGGTCCGGCCGCCGTTCGATCGCCCCCTTCGCCTCGAGCTCCCGGAGATGATGGTTCATCGTCGCCTTGTGGACGCCCAGGGACTTCGCGAGGGCCGTCTCCGTGAAGTCGCGGTCCGCGTTCTTCACGAGGAACGCGAGGACTTCCCGCTGCTTCCTCGTCAGGCCCTCGCCGTAGGCGATGCGCAAGAGGGGGAGCGGGATCTCCTGGTACGTGTCGTCATGGACGTAGGTCGCGGGAACCCCCTCGAGGATGCACACGAGGAGCGCCGCGCAGCTCATGAGACGCGTCCCGCCTGCGATGTTGAACCGCACGCTCGAGCCGGCGTCCTTCTCCTTCCGGACGTCGGCCCGGATCTGGGACGCGCACTGCAGGAGGTCGAAGGCGTCGCTCAGCTCGATGCCGCTCGCAGTCACGCCGAGGGACCGGCAAAACTCGAGCACGCGGGAGCGCGCCTCGCGGCTCTTCGCATGGTCGCTGTGGTACACGACGACCCGGTCGAGGCCCTCCGTCCCGCGGATCGAGGGGATGAGGCTCTGCGGCCTCCAGCCGAGGGTGCCGAACAGGACCGTCATCGGACGTGCACCCCATCGTCGCCCAGACGATAAGAACATTCTTCTTTCGTCGACCCTCCTGTACGCGGATCCGTTCGACCGGACGGCGGAGACGAAAGCATTTTATCAAGCCCTCCGGATGGGCGCCCGAGGACGGGAAGCGGATGTACTCCGGCGAGCAGACCCTCTTGACGACACGGCCCACGCGCCTCATCGGCTTTCGGTACTACGTCGCGGCTCTCTTCC
>Ga0209002_10003796_pt1 | contig 12008 bp, 12 predicted proteins | sample Rifsed16ft2_FD_184010 | JGI IMG/M metagenome (GOLD analysis project Ga0209002, IMG submission 184010) | Soil microbial communities from Rifle, Colorado, USA - sediment 16ft 2 (version 2) | ecosystem: Environmental > Terrestrial > Deep subsurface > Rock core/Sediment | place: Rifle, Colorado...
CCATCGAGCCGAGGTGCCACGGCGGGATGGTGATCGGGCTCTCCCGCGCCGACCACGCCGATCTGCGAACTTGACCATGTTGGTGGGATCTCGCCGGTCGCGCTGGCCGAATGCGCCCACATCCTGCGCACGGACTCGGTCGTCGATGCCCTCGTCCGTGCTCGCTCAGTCCCCTGTCGGCCGATCCCCGACGCGCTCGTCGTGGCCGCTGCGGTCGGCTCGGGGGCACTCCCGTTGCTGACGTTCGACCGAGAGCAGCGCCGCTACGGCGTCGCGACCGAGGAGCCGTAGATCGGCGCGCTCGCTATGCTGGCGCCCACTGATCGGATCATCGCCGGGACGGGGAGGTCAACAGTGGCGGCCCGGGTGAGCGGCGACGGGACGAAGGAGCGGCCGTGGGTCCTCAAGACTCCGCCGGGGACGTCCGAGTACCAGATGTACCGCGACGGGTCGGCCGACCCGCCCGCCCTCGTCTGCGTGGTCGGCACGACCAGGCTCGCCTACCACCTGCGGGCGATCGAGGACCTCCACGCCATGCTCAAGGCCCATGGCGACTGGTTGCTCCTCGGCGCGGCCGACGAGCAGAAGCCCGCGGCCGACTGGACGGTCGAGGCGTGGGCCCGCTGGCCAGGCAACCCGGTCGGCGGGTGGTACGGCCTGCGCAAGGGCTACCGGGGCCGCTTCGCGATGTACGTGCCGCCGCTCATGGAGGCGCTCGGGCTGGCCGAGCTGGAGCACAACCCCAAGAACAATCGCATGCGCGCGCGGTAGCGCAGGCCCTGGAGTTCCGACAACGGGGTAGTGTGATAGCATCGCACATATGATTGAACACAACGGCCTGAGCGGCGGACCGTGACTCTGACGCGCACCAACGTCACCCTTCCCGGCGAGCTCCTCGAAGAGGTCGATCGGCTCGCCGGTCCGCGGGGACGCAGCCGCTACGTCGCAGAGGCGGTCGCGCAACGGGTCAAGCGGGATCGGCTCGGGAGCGCGATCCGCGAGACGGCAGGGGTCATGGTCGGCAGGCCGGGCTGGATGAGCCCCGACGAGGTCGTCCGGTGGGTCGACGAGCTCCGCTCCGAGGAGACGGACCGGACGTGAGATACCTGCTCGACACGACGTTGCTTGCCGATCACGCCAATGGCTATGCCCCGGCGGTTGCGCTTCTCGAGCGGCTGTTCGAGGAAGGCGGCGAGCTGTTCACCTGCGATGTCGTGACCTGCGAGGCCCTTTCGGGGGGCAGCGACGACCACGTGCGTGCGATCCGCTCCCTCCTCGAGCCCCTCGAATACATCGCCACCACCCCGGAGGCCGCACGCTGGGGCGGCGAATCGCGCCTGCGCCGCCATCGCGAGGGCGGCAAGCTCGGGTTGGGTGACGCGCTGATCGCCGGCGTCGCCACCGATCTGGGCGCCACGGTCGTTACCCGCAACCGCCCCGACTTCGCACGCCAGGGAGTGGCCGTCCTCGAGTACGCCTGACGAGCGCGCGCGGTAGTGCTTCAGGCGCGGGCGCGGCGATCCTTCGGGCGCGGCCGTTTCACGGGTTTGCCCTTCCCGACGCGGAGGGCCTACGCTCTGTCGATCACCCGGGGACGGAGGAGCGACCGGCTTTGATCTGCTCGAACTGCGGGACGGAGAACGAGGCAGGGCGGAAGTTCTGCGGCGAGTGCGCCGCGCCGCTGGCCGTCCTGTGCCCGAACTGCGGCACACCGAACCCGCCGACGGTCAAGTTCTGCGGGGAGTGCGCCACGCCCCTCAGGCCCGCGGAGACCGCTGCTGCCCGACTCTCCGCTCCCGCCCGCCCCTCAACGGCTGCCGTGCTTGGCCCCGCCGTGCCTGCTCCCGCCGAGCAGACCGCCGCCCACGTCGCCGAGCGTCGCCTCGTCAGCGTCCTGTTCGCTGATCTCGTCGGGTTCACCCCGTTCGCGGAGGAACGGGACGCCGAGGAAGTGCGCGACACGCTATCTCGCTACTTCGAGCTGGCCAGCGATGTCATCGCCCGCTACGGTGGGACCGTCGAGAAGTTCATCGGCGACGCGGTCATGGCGGTGTGGGGCGCCCCGACCGCCCACGAGGACGACGCCGAGCGAGCGGTACGGGCTGGACTCGAGCTCGTCGATGCCGTGCGCGCGCTGGGACCGGGGATCCAGGCCCGGGCGGGCGTGCTGACGGGCGAAGCGGCCGTCACGGTCGGCGCGACGAACCAGGGCCTCGTCGCGGGCGACCTCGTGAACACCGCCAGTCGGCTCCAGGCCGTGGCACCTTCGGGCACCGTGCTCGTCGGCGAGGCGACCTGGCGAGCGGCAGCGCGCGCGATCGTCTTCGAGCCGGCGGGAGAGCACGCCCTCAAGGGCAAGACGAGCCCCGTGCCCGCCTGGCGGGCAATGCGGGTCGTGGCCGAGCGGGGTGGGCGCAACCGAGCCGAGACCCTCGAGGCTCCCTTCGTCGGGCGAGACGACGAGCTCCGCCTTCTCAAGGAGCTCTTTCACGCCACCGGCAGGGAGCGGCGCGCACGTCTCGTCTCGGTCACCGGCATCGGGGGGATCGGCAAGAGCCGCCTCGCCTGGGAGTTCGCCAAGTACCTCGACGGCCTCGTGGAGCAGGTTTGGTGGCACCACGGCCGCTCGCCCGCCTACGGCAAGGGGATCACCTTCTGGGCCCTCGGCGAGATGATCCGCGGGCGGGCGAACCTGGCCGAGACCGATGACGAGGCGACGACCCGGGCGAAGCTCGCCGCGACGGTCGCGGAGCACGTCCCCGACCCGGAAGAACGGCGCTGGATCGAGTCGGCCCTGCTGGCCCTTCTGGGGCTCGAGTCGGGGGCCGCTGCCGAGCAGCTCTTCGCCGCGTGGCGGGCGTTCTTCGAACGACTGGCCGCCACCGCGACGGTGGTCATGGTGTTCGAGGATCTCCAGTGGGCCGACGCGGGGCTCCTGGACTTCATCGACCAGCTCCTCGAGTGGTCCCGCGCCCATCCGATCTACGTGGTCACCCTCGCCCGGCCAGAGCTCCTCGAGACGCGCCCCGACTGGGGCGCCGGCAAGCGCAGCTTCAGCTCCGTCTACCTGGAGCCGCTGCCCGAGCAGGCCATGCGCGACCTCCTGGCCGGGCTCGTGCCCGGCCTCCCCGAGCCGACCGCGCGCGCCATCGTCGCCCGGGCCGACGGTGTCCCGCTCTACGCCGTCGAGACCGTGCGCATGCTCCTGGCCGAGGGGAAGCTCACCGCCGAAGCGGACGGGACGTACGCCCCGACCGGCGACCTGTCAAGCATCGCCGTGCCGGAGACGCTCACCGCGCTCATCACCGCCCGGCTCGACGGCCTCGAATCGGGCGAGCGGGCGCTCCTCCAGGACGGGGCCGTGCTCGGCCAGGCTTTCACGCTCGCCGGCCTGGCGGCCGTCGCCGGGGGCGACGAGGCGGCTCTCGAGCCGCACCTCCGCGCGCTCGTGCGTCGCGAATTCCTGGCCCTCGAGGCGGATCTCCGCTCTCCGGAGCGCGGCCAGTACGCCTTCGTGCAGGCCCTCATCCGCGAGGTCGCCTACAACACCCTCTCCAACAAGGACCGCAAGAGTCGTCATCTCGCCGCGGCCCGATTCTTCGAGTCGCTGGGCACCGATGAGCTCGCCGGGGCGCTGGCCGGGCACTACCTCGCCGCGCACCGCCTGGCCGGCAAAGGCCCCGAGGCGGACGCCCTCGCCGCGCAGGCGCGGGTCACGCTGCGGGCAGCGGCCGAACGGGCCGCCGCCCTCGGCAGTCACGAGCAGGCGCTCGGCTTCCTGGACCAGGCGCTCGAGGCGACGACCGATGCCGCGGAGCGCGCGGACCTCCACGAGCGGGCCATCCCGTCCGCCCGGGCCGGGACCGATGCCGACGTCGTCGAGCGCCACGCGCGGGGCGCGGCGGAGGCGTACCGGGCGGCGGGCGACCGGGAGGGGATCGCGCGCGCGACGGCGCAACTCGGCCTCGTGTTCGCCGACTACCGGGCCGATCCGCGGCGGACACTCGAATTGCTCCTCCCCGCCTGGGAGGAGTTCGCCGACCTGGAAGATACGCCGGCAGGAGTCTCGCTGATGCTCGCGATCGTGCGGGGTTACGGCGGCGTCGACGAGGCGGAGGCCCAGTACCGATGGGCGGAACGCCTGCTCCCGGCGGCCGAGAAGCTCGGGCTCATGACCTCGATCGTGAGCGCACTCGCGGGCAAGGCGTCGGCGCTGGGCCGGCTCGGCAGGGCGCGCGAGGCGGCCGTGCTAATCGAGGGCGCGCATGCGCTCGCGCTGCGCCATGACCTCGCCTCGGTCGAGTGGCGGATCCGGGTCTTGCTGACCTTCGGCCACCAGTGGCGTGATCCGGGCCGCGGCCTGGCGCTGGCCAGGGAAGGCCAGGAGATCGCCCAGCGTCTCGGGTCGCGGGCCTACAGCTTCCTCATGGTCCGCAACGCGGTGTTGTGCGCCATCCGCACCGGCGACTGGGAGTGGGCGGCGGCGCAGCTGGAGGAGTGGCTGTCGCCCGCGCCACCCGCGTCGGACGTCATCGAGTTCCTTGTCGACCGGGCGATCCTCGATGCGCTCCACGGCCGGGATCCGTCAGGGGATCTCGACGCGGTCGCATCGGAGCTAGAGGCTCTGACCGATCCGCAGTACCGCTCCTACCACCAGCTCGGCCACACCTGGTTCGCTCTCGGCGAGGGTCGCCTGGCCGATGCGATGGCAGCGGCCCAGCGCGCCGCGGCCGCGACGAGTTACTTCCCGGCGATCGCATTGCCGGTCGCCGCGCGTGCCGCACTGTGGGCTGGCGATGCCACCCAGGCTCGCGCGTTCCTCGACGCCCTGGAGGTGTCCGGCTACCAGGGCTCCGCGCTCGACGTGGACAAGGCGGCCATCCGGGCGGGCCTGCTCGCCCTCGATGGGCGGCCGGCGGAGGCGCTGGCGGCATATCGCGACGTCCTGCGCGGCTGGCGTGGGCTCAAGCTGCCCTGGGACGAGGCATTGACGAGCATCGACATGACGAGCCTCCTCGATCCGTCCGAGGCGGAGGTGCGGGCCGCTGGCGAGGCCGGTCGCGAGATCCTCGTTCGTCTCGAGGCTGCGCCCTTCCTCGCGCGCCTCGATACCGCGCTGGCGCGGACGGAGAGCGATCGCGCGGCGCCGGCGCCGCGCCTGGACGCCGAAGCCGCGGTCCCGTCGGTCTGATTCGGCCGGGATGGAACGAGCGAGCTAGCCGCCGCGCAGGATGAGGCCGCGGTCCCCAGCACTGAGGGTGAGCGTCTGCGCGTCGATCTGGTAGGTCACTGCGTCTCGCGTCAGGACGGCCAGGACTGCCGCCTCCAGGTCCCCGGGCGGTCCCTGGCACGCACGCTCGGTCAGGATCATCTCGATGAAACGAAGCGTGGCCTCGTCGCCGACGGCCCGCCCGCCGCCCCGGTTGCACCCCGTGTCGACCTCGAACCGGCCGTCGGCCCCGAAGCGGAGCGTGGCGACCACGCCGGCCGGCACGCTCGAGGCCGCATCGCCGGTGACGATCGAGTCGACCGTCCAGGTCGGACCGACCAGACCCAGGTCGGGCTCGGCCACCTCGCGGTCGAGAAGTCGGATGACGGTGTCGCCTGCCTGGAGGGTGAGCTCGTTGCCGGCGAGCCCGACGGTCGGCCGCGCGCCGAGGAACCCGATCAGCCAGTCGTCCTGGGCATGGCGCGGATCGTCGCAGCCCATCTCGGTCATGGCCACCGCGGTGACCACCAGCCGGCCGCCGTCGAGGCGATACTCCCCGCCCATCAGGTTGCAGCCCGCCGATGCTCCGAGCTGACCACCGAGGAATGAGAGCCTGATGCGGGTGCCCGCCACGAGCGGGCGATCTGCCCCACCCTGCGTTAGCCCGGTGGAGAGGAACTCGCGCCCCTCCAGGGCGGGCGGTGAGGCCAGGGCCCCGCATCCGGCGAGCGACAGCCCAAGAACGCTGAGTACGACGGGGACGACGAGAAGGTGTCGTGGGCGGGTCACGCCCCGGGGACGCCCGCGGCCGCGGCCCGGTTCCGTGGCACGGAGCCGCCCCGGCGCCCCTGCCGCGCCGCAAGACCGGAGCCGCCGGTTGTGCCGGAGAACCGCCCCGCCAGGGTGCCCTCGCCGACCGGATCGAAGGTGAACCGGCTGGAAGTCGCCTTTCATGGCCCTGCCGGAGGAAGGACCGTGATCGCACTCTCGCGGGCGACGACGCCGAAGTCGCGGACGTCGAACGTGAGCACCCGGCCGCCGCTGCGTTCGGCGCAGGCGATCACCGACGCGTCGGCGGTCCCGAGCGGCAGATCGGCATAGTCCCGGACGAGTTGGCGGATCCGGGCCAGGTCCTGGTCGCCGCAGTCGAGGGTGAACGCACCGTTCTCCAGGTCGGCCAGGAAGAGGTCGAGCACGCTCGTCCCGAGCCGCGACTCGACCATGAAGCCGACCTCCGCGAGGATCCCGGCCGGAACGAGGTAGGGGCCAGGGTCCGCCTCAAGGGTTGCGACCGCGCTCGAGTGATGCACCTCTCGCCGATCCAGGAGCGCGAGGATGGCCGAGGTGTCGAGCGTGATCAGGGTTTCGACCGCGTGGGCTTCTGCTTCGACCGCGTGGGCTCCGCAGCCGGCGACCCGCCACGCCACTGGTTCCGCAACCAGGCCTCGCTCTCGGCCGCGTCGAGGGTCCCGTCGCTGGCCGCCCCCACGGAGGTCGGCTTCGGTCGATCCTGGCCGGCGACGTAACGTTCGAGGGCCTCGCGGATCAAGCTGGCCTGCGGCCGTCCACTTCTCCGGGACAGCTCCCTCAGGTTCCGCTGGAGCTCGCCGGTGAGGTAGAGCGTCGTCTTCTCCATGGCGTGAGGATACCACCTACCATATATGGCGTGGCCGGGCAGATCGGGCTCGTTGCTTCGCGGCTACGATGCGTCGGTCGCGACCCGTCAGCACCATCAGACCCGTGGAGGAGGATCTGTCCATGCCGCTCTACCTGACCCGCTTCAGCTATACCCCGGAAACGTGGGCTCGGTTGGCGACGAACCCCGAAGACCGCCGCGGGGCGGCGCGCACGTACATCGAGTCGGTCGGCGGGAAGCTGCACGGCTTCTGGTACGCCTTCGGAGAGTACGACGCGTACACCCTGTGGGAAGCACCCGACAACGTCGCCATGGCCGCCGTCGCGATCGCGATCAGCGGGGGTGGCGCCCTGTCGAGGTTCGAAACCACCCCGCTGCTCACCGTCGAGGAGACGCTGGACGCTCTGCGCCGGGCGCAGGCCGTGAAGTACCGGCCGCCCGGAGCGTAGCCGGTTGCTCGACAATCGGGCTGATGCGTAAGCACACGACGCTCGATCTCGACGTTGATCTGGTGACCGAGGCGGCGGCTGCTCTCGGGACCCGCCGTAGGCGAACCGGCCCGGGAGCGCCGTTCGTCCCGACGCGGGCGGCGACCGTTCAGGTGGCGGACGCTTCGGTGAACGAGCCGAGCAGGTAACTCGCCGCGTCAGCGCTCACGGTCTCGTACATGCGGAAGGGCAGGATGCCCTGGCCCATCGCCTCGCCCATGACGGTCGTGTACACCTCTCGGACCCAGGCAATGCCCTTCGGTCCGACGGTGACGTAGGCGACGAAGACGTTACCGCTGGCCGACTCCGCACCCAGCGATCCGAGCACGCCGGCGACATCGGCCGCCTCTTCGGCCGTCGAGCCCATCGACCGTCGGCCGTCGAAGGGAAGGGCCTTGCTCGCGGCATCGGCCTGTCGCGTCCTGAGGGTGCCCGCGTCGGCGCGATAGAAGGCAGCCGATCCGCCATAGGCAGCCGCACCTACGCGGAAGAGGCCGTGATAGGCCTCGATCAGGCTGCGGTTGCCGCTGCAGATGAAGAAGTGGGTGGGAGTGTCGGTCGGCGGAACGATGCGGTGGGCGATGCCGATCAACTGCTCCTCGGCCACCCGAGGCGTCGTCGGCCGTTCGGCGGTCTGTGTCGTGCCCTTGCCCAGGATTCGGTCAAGGATGCTCATGGGCGAACCTCCATTCGGGCCGATCATGGGCCTGGGCGCCAGTTCGGGCAGCCTGCCTGTTCACCCGAAATCCGGAGGCCGATCGTCCCGTTGCGATCGGTGGCCGATTGGCCAAGGACGAGCTATCGGGGAGCTCGCGCGCGTCCGTTCGCACCAGTTGACGACGAATCAGTACAGAGCTAGTGTTATCGCACCATGGCAACGATGGTCCGAGAGCGCGCGCAGCTGCGTGCCCGGCACCAATTGACGATCCCCGACGCGGTCGTTCGGGCTGCCGGCATCGAGGAGGGCGACACGTTCGTGGTCGAGGTCGACCCCAGCCACCCGGAGACCGTGCGCCTCGAGCGGCTGCGCACCAGCTATGCAGGGGCGCTCGAGGGGATCTACGGCGACACCCGGGAGTACCTCGACGAGCTTCGCCGCGACTGGGAGTAGGTGAGCACCGCCTCGCTCGAGTCGGCTCTTCCGGCCGGCGTCCCGCTGCTCCTCGACAGCTCGGTCGTGCTGGCGTACCTGGCAGGCAACGAGGCTGCCAGCCCGCTCGCGGCTCACGTCATCGATGCCCTTGTGCAGCCAGGCCGGAACCACGCGACGCTTTCGGCGGTGACCGCCGCCGAGGTCCTCGTCAGGCCCTTCGCGGTCGGGGGTCGCGCCGTGGCGGTGGGCGAGCTCTTCCTCCGCCACTTCCCCAACCTCGACGTCGCGGAGGTGACCTACGGCATCGCCCGCGAGGCGGCCCGCCTACGCGCGGAGACGCGCCTGCCGATGGCCGATGCGCTGATCCTTGCGAGCGCGGTGGCGCTGGGCCTCCGGCACGTGGTGGCAAACGACGACCGTTGGCCGGCTGCCGTCGCTGCCGCCCTGCCAGAGATCAGCCTCTGCCACCTGGGGGATCATCTTCCCCTCTGACCGGCTGGTCACGGCCCGGGGGACGCCCGCCCCCCGTCAGGGGTTGCCCGATCGCTCAGGGCGAGCCGATGAGCTCGACCTCGTGCCAGGCCGGCCACAGGCCGCCGGCGATCTTGGTCGTGACCACCCGCACCAGGTCCACGTCGACGAGCGCCTCCGACGGCTCGTAGGTGAGGACGTCCCCCTCCTTCGTCACTCCCTCAAACACGTGCACCCGCTGGAGCTTCCCGCCGACCTTGCGCACCCACAGCTCGTGGACGCTCTTGCCGGCGGGATCCTGAGCGACGACGAGAACGAACCGCCGGATCGTGCCGGGCTCCTTCAGCGCGAGCTGGACGTGCTGCGGGGGCACGTCGGCCGCATTCCAGTGCGCGGGTCCGCCGTCATTCACGTTGGACGCGGGGTTGTTGGGCGTGGCGCTCGAGGCCTTGGCCGTGGCGGTCAGTGCCAGGTTCAGCGGACCGATCGCCGACGTCGGAGCTGGGCTTGGGGTCTCGACGGGTCCGGACCCCGAGCCGGGCACCGGGCACAGCGCCGCCGACCCAGGCGCGCACCACTCGACCTTCCCGCCGATCATGGTCATGAGCACGTCGATGTCGTTGATCTGCTCGGCCGGGACGGCCAGCGGATCGGCCGACAGGATCACCAGGTCGGCCAGCTTGCCGAGGGTGATCGAGCCCTTGACGTCGTCCTCCCACGCCGCCCGCGCCGCGTTGATGGTCACCGCGCGGAGGGCCTCTTCCGCCGTGATCGCCTGGTCGAGCAGCTCCGGCGGAGAATGCTGCCCCAGCTTGCCGACCCGCGTCACGGCCTGGTAGATAAGGTGGATCGGCGAGCCGAAGGGGGCGCCGGTGGGCTCATCAACGTGGCCGCTCGGGAAGCCGCTCATCCCCGCGGCCGGGATGCTCGCCTCGAAGAGGCTGCGCCACGGCGTGTAGGCGCCCGTCGGTTCGCTTCCGAGCAGGTAGTCGATGTCCGGCACGCCCACTCCCTCACCGGGATAGTTCAGGTTGATGATCGGCACGAGGCCGAGCGCCCTGATGGCGGCGATCTGGTCGGGCGTGGCGAAGAGCATGTGCTCGAGACGTGCGCGGGCGTCGACCACGCTCGGGTCGGCCGCCTGGATCGACTGGAAGGCCTTGACGATCATGGCCAGCGACTTGGTGCTCACCGTCTTCACCGCGAGGTGCCAGCCCTTCTGGTGCTGCGCGAGCAGGAACGCGTTCAGGTCGGCCTGCTTCCAGAGCAGGATCTTGGCGTTGTCGAAGTCGGTGAAGACCTTGAGCCCCGCCACGCGCACGTGGGGGCTGATGACCTGGCCCTGTCGATACGCGTTGAAGTAATCGCCGAGGAGCGCGCCCTCGGGGCTGTTCTGCTGGACCGGCAGGTAGGCGTTCACGCGCAGGCGGAGGACGCCGGCCGCGTCGAGTTCGCGCAGCTGGTCGAGGCGGCCCTGATCGACGTACAGCTCGCCGATGGTCGTGAGACCCTGCTCGATGGCGGCGTCGATGAGGGCCTTCGGCTCCAGCCCAAGGCGCGACGGCCCGTCGCCGATGCGATGCTGGTGCGTGTCGGTGAAGCCGGGCACGACCGTCCGCCCCGCCAGGCTTACGACGGCGGTACTGGGCCCCTGGAGTGCGGCGACCTCCTCGCTCGTGCCCACGGCGAGGATCGTGTCGCCCTTGATGGCGACGGCCTCGGCCCGAGGGTGGGCGTCGTCCATGGTGACCACGTTGGCGTCGCGGAAGATGGCGTCGGCGACCGGGCCCGCCGGAGAGGGCGAGGCCGGGGCCGACTCGGTCGGGATGGGCGACGCGCTCGCGGCAGCGGTCGGCGAGGGTGAGGGCGAGGGCGTCGCCGGGGCACCGCAGGCGGTGAGGACGAGGGCGATAGTGACGAAGGCGGGGGCGACGTGAGGTCCGTGCCTGCCGATCCGCCCGGTTCGGTCGCGGGGTCCTTCTCGCGCGGGTCGTCCGTTCACGGAGCGTCCTACCCTCTTGCCCAGCCCGACGGCATTCTAGGGCTCGCCGCGAAGCGTCGTAGCGCGCAACCGGCGCGCTGGCCGCGCTTCACCCGATCGCGATCGAGCGGGCCTCGAGTACGCGGACCGGCGGACCCGGGCACAGCTCGTCCTGGAGGCCGAGCTCCCGGGTGCCGGCCTGCCGCCGGTGTCGAGAGCCATCGTCCGGGAGACGTTCGAGCTGCGCGGTGGATCCTGGGAGCAGGTCGGGTATCGCTACGAACTCGTCGATCGGGAGGCCGACGGCCGGCTCGGCCCGCTGTGAGCACTTCGCGGGTCTGCCGCTCCGCGACTCCCGTGAGGGGATCCAGCGGATCCTCCGCGCGTGGACCGACGGCGTCGACAGCGACGCGCTCACGTGCCTGTGAGTCGCCGAGGCTCGGTCCGGCTACCTCATGCGGCGGTAGTCGTCGAATACTTACGCCGCTGAGCATCCTGCGGCGGCAGACTCCAACCGGGCCGTGAAGTCATCGTGAAGAGCGCGTGCACGGCGTCGGCCGATGATCGGCGGGATACGCGAAGGTGGGGTGCCACCGAAAGCGCTCACCCCGGTGCGGGAATGGGCGCAACTTCACCGCCGCGAGCTTGAGCACAACTGGAACCTCGCTGCGGAGGGCAGGTCGGTCCAGAAGATCGCGCCTCTCGCGTAGGATGCGTAGGGCCATGATCCGGATCCGCTCCGCCCACGCGCTCGACGACTACTGGCTTCGCTTGACGCTCACGGATGGGAGCGTCGTGGAGCGCAACGTCCGCGCCTTGCTGACAGGCCCTGTGTTCGAGCCGCTGCGGCGGAACTACGACACCTTCCGCGGGGTCCGCGCGCGTGGCGGCACGATCGTCTGGCCGGGTGACGTGGATCTCGATCCCAATGTTCTGATCTGGAATGGGCCGTCCCCACCGGATCCCGAGGCCAAGCCGGAACCGTCTCTGACGCTGGTCGACCCGCGCTCCGTCGTAGCGGCCTAATCCGACGCCGGCGGACGAACAGCGGCAGCGTCCTCGACCAGATCGGCCAGGTCCTGCTGCTGCGCGAGTTGCGCCCGCAGCTGCGCCACTTCGTCTACCACGAC
>Ga0209002_10003797_pt1 | contig 12007 bp, 10 predicted proteins | sample Rifsed16ft2_FD_184010 | JGI IMG/M metagenome (GOLD analysis project Ga0209002, IMG submission 184010) | Soil microbial communities from Rifle, Colorado, USA - sediment 16ft 2 (version 2) | ecosystem: Environmental > Terrestrial > Deep subsurface > Rock core/Sediment | place: Rifle, Colorado...
GGACGGGCACTTCGTGCCCAACATTACCATCGGGCCCCTGGTAGTGCGGGCTCTCAGCAAAGCGACCCAGCTGCCCCTGGAGACGCACCTGATGATCGAGGAGCCCGAACGGTACGTGGAGGCCTTTGCCGACGCCGGCTCGACTTCCCTATTGGTCCACGTGGAGGGAGCGACGCATCTCCACCGCACGGTGGGACACATCAAGTCGTTGGGGAAGGGAGCGGGTGTGGTGATCAACCCGGCAACCCCGGCCGCCTCCATCGAGGAGATTCTGCCGGACGTCGAACAAGTGTTGGTCATGACGGTGAACCCGGGATTCGGCGGGCAGGCGTTCATCCGCGGCATGCTTCCCAAGATCGGGCGGGTGCGGGAGATGATCGACCGGATCCATCCGGAGTGTGAGCTGGAAGTCGACGGGGGAATCGACGCCACGACCGCTCCGCAAGTCGTGCGCGCCGGGGCTCGCGTGCTGGTGGCCGGGTCGGCCATCTTCGGCGCCGCGGAGGGGATCGCGGCGGCCATGGAACGCATACGCGAGAGCGTGGGACGGGCAGCGAGCTCGACGAAATGATCCTCGCCGGCGACATTGGCGGCACCAAGACCGTCTTGAGCTTGTTCGAAGCTTCGGGAGACGAACTGAGGCAGATTCGCGAAACGGTTTTTTCCAGCAAGGGTTACGACTCCCTCGACGAGATATTGAAATCGTTCCTGAAGAAGGTGGGGAGTCCGCCGCTTCGGTCTGCCTGCCTGGGAGTCGCCGGCGCGGTGGTCGACGGTAAGAGCAAGATCACCAACCTGCCCTGGCGGCTCGACGAAAAGGGGATTGCCGAGGTCATCGACGTCCCGCGCACGAAACTCCTGAACGACCTCGAGGCCGCCGCCTATGGAATGCTTCACCTAGAGAAAGATGAGCTCTCGGAGCTGAACCGGGGTGCCGAGCCGGCGCGACAGGGGAACATCGCGGTGATTGCCGCCGGTACCGGTCTGGGCGAGGCCATGGTGCTCTGGGACGGTGAACGGCATCAGGTGGTGGCGTCGGAGGGTGGGCACGCCGACTTCGCGCCGCGATCCGACGAGGAGATCGAGCTCCTGAAGTATCTTCGCCAGGAATACCGTGGCCATGTGAGCTACGAGCGCGTGCTCTCCGGTCCTGGAATCTTCAACATCTATTGTTTCCTTCGCGACGCGGGCTACGCGCCGGAGTCGGATGGGGTCAAGGAGAAGCTCGAGAGCGAGGATCCTGGCGCCGTCGTGTCCGAGGCCGGATTGGAGGGCGAAGATGCGTTGAGCGTGCGAACGCTCGAGCTCTTCTCCTCTATCTATGGCGCGGAGGCCGGTAACCTGGCCCTCAAATGTCTGGCGGTGGGAGGCGTTTTCGTCGGCGGAGGGATCGCGCCCAAGGTCCTTAAGGCGTTGAAAGCCGGGCATTTCATGAAGGGATTTACCGACAAGGGCCGCTTCTCCGATCTGGTGCGCAGCATGCGGGTTTCGGTGGTGTTGAACCTCCGCACGCCCATCCTGGGCGCCGCCCACTACGCCCTGCGCTTGTGAGTGAGCTCGATCTTCACCGGGATGCCGAAGCGATCTTCCGCGCCGGCCTGTCCGCCGCCGATCCGCATCGCCTGCTCCTGAGTAACTCCTTGGTGGAAGGCCACCGCTGGTCCTATCGCGGGGAGCAGGTTGTTTCGTGGGATCTGCCGGCGAGCCGGGCGGCGGGTCGCCTCCTGGTGCTGGGAGCGGGCAAGGCTGCCGCTTCCCTGGCGCTGGCCCTCGAGGAGTCGCTGGGAGATCGCATCACCGCCGGTAGGATCGTCGTCAAGCACGGGCACGGCCTTCCCTTGAAGCGCATCGTGATCGAAGAAGGAGGGCATCCCTTGCCGGACGACGGGGGCCTAGCGGGGACCGCGCGTCTGGTCGCCGATCTTCAAGACACGCGTCCCGAGGATCGTGTCTTCTTCTTGCTGACGGGAGGAGCATCGGCCCTCCTGGTGGCCCCTGCCCCCGGTTTGACTCTGGAAGACAAGATCGCGACCACTAGGCTCCTCTTGGCTTGCGGTGCGACCATTCAAGAGATGAACGCGCTCCGTAAACATCTTTCCGCGGTGAAGGGAGGCCGGTTGGCGGAGCACATTCATCCCGCTCAAGCCATGACCCTCATCGTATCCGACGTGGTGGGTGACGATCTGGCGTCCATCGGATCTGGCCCCACCGTGCCCGATCCGTCCACCTTCGCGGAGTGTTGGGAGATACTCGATCGGTACAACCTGAGTGACAGAATTCCGGATGCGGTGCGGCAAAGACTCACCGCCGGGATGGAGGGCCGTGTTCCCGAGACTCCCAAGCCGGGTCTTCCGCTCTTCCAGGGGCTTCGCTGGTTGATCTTGGCCAGCAACCGTCACTCGCTGGATGCGGCGGGCGAGGCATCGTCCCGGCTCGGTTATAGACCCGAGATCTTCGGCTACGACCTGGTGGGGGATACCCACGTTCAGGCTCGCGCCTTCGCTTCTCGGCTCGTCGAGCTTTCGGGTCGAGGACCGACGGCGCTACTGGCGGGGGGCGAAACCACGCTTCGGGTCAAGGGCAAGGGCAGAGGAGGGCGCAATCAGGAGTTTGCCCTCGTCGCCGCTCGCGAGATCGAGGGAAGGAAGGACGTCCTGATTCTCTCGGCCGGTACCGACGGCACGGACGGGCCGACCGACGCGGCCGGCGCTTTCGTCGATGGAGCGACGCTCGCCCGGGCCCGCTCCCTAGGTCTCGATCCCGAAGCCTTCCTGCGGGACAACGATGCCTACACGTTTTTCGACAAGTTGGGCGATCTTCTTCGCACCGGTCCGACCGGCACCAACGTCATGGACCTGATGGTGGGACTGACCGCTTAGCCGGAAGTCAGTTGAGGCGAGCCTCGCCAGGCGGAATGTTTCTTATCCGCGCTTCGTTGAGACATTCCTCCTGGATCGCAACCATCACCGCTTCCTGCACCTTCATTTCCTCTTGGAGTCTTTCGCAGTCGATGGCGTATTGAATCCATCCCGGCATGAACTCGTTGATCATGATGCGCGAACAGGGGATGCGCTCCAGATCCGTTCCGATGGGAAGCCCGTTCACGATCAAGTCCTGCTTCTGGTCGCGAACGGCCTTGGCGGCATCGTAGCGGGACCGGCAGGAGGCGAAGACTCTCGGCCAATCCGACTCCGGCTCTTCTTCCACGGGCGCCGCCGGTGTGGGGGCAGTATCGATCGATTCCGGTTCGGCCTCGCTACCGGTCACCGAAACGTTGCCTTGAGCGGTAGCGAGGTCCTGGTCCCGAATGACCTTGCTGGCGGGGAGCTTCCGGCGCCGCTCCTTTTCTTTTTCGGCGATCTCGGCGAGGGACTGTGCTGTGGAGACGCTGGCCGTCACTGCCAGGCAGATGAGCACGCATAGTGTGCGCATGGTACTCCTCGAACGTCACATGGTAGCCAGTCCGTGCACCCTCGTCAACAAATCGGAAAGGCGGATGGCGAGGTCGGCACTTCCACCATATGATACGTTCCATGAAACGGCGAGCTCTTCTCGGTGGGTTGTTGCTTGCATTGGCGGTGGCCGCATTTCTTTTCTTCACCGGCCGGAGCCGCCAGCCGCAAGACGCCAGCGACCCGATCATCGAGCCGGCGGGATACCTGGGACGAGAAGCCTGTGCCGGCTGCCATCCGACCCAGGATGCACTCTGGCGCGGATCCGACCACGATCTGGCCATGCAAGTCGCCGATCGGGAAACGGTCCTGGGCAACTTCGATAACGCGACCTTCACTCACTTCGGGGTCACCTCCAGTTTCTTCGAACGGGAAGGGAAGTACTTCGTTCGAACCGAGGGACCGGATGGAGCTCTCCACGACTACCAAGTCGCCTATACCTTCGGCGTCCGGCCGCTACAGCAATATCTCGTTGCCTTCCCCGGGGGGAGGTATCAGACGCTGAGCCTCGGCTGGGATGCGCGGCCCGCCGCGGACGGAGGACAGCGCTGGTTCGATCTGCATCCCGACGAGAGGATCCCGCCGGACGACGAGCTCCACTGGACGGCACCCAACTTCAACTGGAACTTCATGTGCGCGGAATGCCACTCCACCAACCTCAGGAAGAACTACCTTCTGGAAGAGGACCGGTACGAGACGACCTGGTCGGAGATCGATGTTGCCTGCGAGGCCTGTCATGGTCCCGGCTCGCGTCATGTGGCTTGGGCGGAAACTTTGTCGCAGGGGGAAACGGCGGAGAACGGAAGCGACAAAGGCCTGGTGGTGCAGCTCAAGGACGCGGATGCCGCCACCTGGGTCACCGACATGCAGACCGGTCTGTCGAAGAGAAGCACGCCCCGGCAATCGAGAGTGGAGATCGAGATCTGCGCTCGCTGTCACTCACGCCGATCCGTCGTCTCCGACGATTACGTCTACGGCCGGCCCCTCATGGATACCCATCGCCCCGCGCTTCTCGAGGAGGGCCTCTATCACGCCGACGGACAGATCGAGGAGGAAGTCTACGAATACGGATCGTTCTTGCAGAGCAAGATGTACCGCGAAGGAGTGACTTGCCGTGACTGTCACGATCCGCACAGCCTGGCGGCCCGCGCCTCGGGCAACGCCGTTTGTGCCGGTTGCCATTTGCCCGAGAGGTTCGACACGCCTTCTCATCATTTTCACGTGGCGGGCTCTCCCGGCGCCCAGTGCGTCGAGTGTCACATGCCTGCCAAGAACTATATGGTGGTCGATCCGCGCCGCGACCACAGCCTGCGGGTCCCTCGACCCGACTTGACGGTGAAGATCGGTACACCGAACGCCTGCAATGGGTGCCACGCCGATCGGACGGCGAGCTGGGCGGCCGACGCCATCGCCGAGCGGTACGGGCGGGAGCGATTCGCCGAAGAGCATTTCGGCGAGGCGCTCTATGCGGGACGGAACGGACTCGCCGGCGCCGAACAGGCTTTGGTCCGGCTGGCGGACGACCCCACCCTGCCCGGGATGGCGCGCGCCACGGCGGTGTCGCTGCTGCCGCGCTATCTGAGTCCGCAGTCTCTTCCCGCCGTTCAACGCGCCCTCGAGAGCGGCGATCCGCTGGTTCGCGCCGCGGCGCTCGGGGCGTTGGAGGCCGTCGAGCCTTCGTCTCGCCTCCTCATGGCTTATCCGCTGCTGAGCGATCCCGTCCGCTTCGTGAGGCTGGAGGCGGCGCGAGCTCTCGCCGCCGTCCCCGCGGAGCAAATGGACCCCGTCCAGATAGCAGGCCGGGCTCGCGGGCTGGAGGAGTTTCGGATCGCGCAGATGGCGAACGCCGACCGCGCCGGATACCATCTCAATCTGGGCGTCGTCTATCAGCAGCTCGGCGATCTGGAGGAAGCCGAGGATGCCTTGCGGACGGCATTGAGGCTCGACCCCGCTTTCGCGCCCGCCTATGTGAACCTCGCCGACGTCTACCGACAGCGCAATCGAGATGGGGAAGGCGAGCGGGTTCTCCGGGAGGGACTCACCGTCGCGCCCGATGACGCCGCTCTCCACCATGCCCTCGGCTTGCTCCTGGCGCGCCAACAGCGTGCGGAGGAAGCGGTAGAGGAGCTGGGAAGAGCGGTCGCGCTCTTGCCGGGGGATGCGCGGTACGCTTACGTCTACGGCGTCGCCTTGCACTCCATCGGCGAGACCGATCGGGCTGTGGCGGTACTCGACGGCGCCCACCAGCGCCACCCGGCCGACCGCGACCTGCTGATCGCTCTTGCCACCATCAGTCGGGAGAACGGGTCGACGTCCGCGGCAGTGGAGTACGCCAGGAAGCTGGTGGCCCTATCGCCACAGGACCCGGCTGCCCGCCAGCTCCTGGAGCAGCTGCAGTAGTTAGTCTACTGCTCGGCTCGGCCGTAATAGGCGCGGATCACCAGGTCTTCATCGAAGGCATCGTTCTCTATGCGAACGATATGCACGAGCTGGTGGCCTTCCATTCCAAACGTTTCAGAGACCTTGCCGATTTCGTCGCCCTCCGTCGTTAAGTCCAGCAGGTCGCCCCGCCAAACGGTCACCGTCGTCATCTTTTCACTGGTGGGACTCTGGCGGGGATGCTTCTGGCCGTCGATGTAGTGGATGCGCACGTCGTCTTCGGTATTGAAGAGCTTGAAGTCTTTTTGGGTGTGCTCGATCTCGATGGTTTTCGCTGCTTGCGCCACGTAGTTGAGGCGGCTGGAGAGCGCCTGGCGTTCTTGTTGACGGTCGCCGCTCCCGCCGGTCAGCCCGAGGGCGCTCCGGATCGCTTCGAAAGGGTCGTCGCTCTGTTCGATGTTGAGCTCCCAGGTGCCGGAGAAGTCCGGCTTGGGGGTCTGTGCTTGCGCCGCCGCCCCCGGCAGGAGAGTGAGCGCGACGACAAAAAACAGTATGGAAATAGTGGCTTCCCATCGGGCTGCCGTTCTCATCTTCGACCTCCTTGCCTTGGCGAACCAAGCTAACACAACCTACGGGGGTTTTACACACAATCGCTCGACGACCGATTTGAGTCCTCGATTTTGACACGCTCTCGGGCTTCAGACTAAGTTAGCTGGCTTTTGAAAACACTTCTAAGGTGAAGACTCGATGTTCTACAAGATCGACGCGGCGCGGGGCCTTCGGGACGGAGCCTTCGCTCTATCCGCGGCCTGGCAGCTCGGCTGGCCGGAGGGACGCTGAGCCGATGCGAAGAGTCGGCTTGTGCGGTCTCTTCTGGATGCTCGCGTTGGTCCCGCGTCCCGCCTACCCCCAAACGCTTCAGCAAGAGCCAGCCTCGTCGGCGAATAGCCGTCACCAAGAGCTGCGGCTGCGGCGGCTCGAAAAGAAAGAAGAACTCCAGCCCTACCTACCGAACAGGATCGAGCGCGCTCTCTTGAGCTTCGACAGGGCGGAGACACCCACCCTCCAGGAAGCTAACTTCCACGGGTTCTACCCGCGAGTGGTTTGGATCGCGCGCGGCTCGGGTATTTCTTTCGGTACCCGCTATTGGCAGCGTGACATCAAACGATCCCCGGTGGACTTGGCGGGCGCCGCCTTCTATTCGATCTACGGCTATCAGCACTACGACGTGCAGTTCGGACTGATGCCTCACCGCGGGCGGAAGCTTCCCGGCCCCTCCTGGGAAGGCGAAGAGCTCTACCAGCTCGCCGACCCCGAGACTACCGGCGTCTCCCGCTTCACCCTTTACGGCACCTTCCGCCACCGCTATCTTCCCCGCACCGACTTCTTCGGAGAGGGCCCCGACTCCGAGCTCGAGGATCGCAGCAACTATCTGCTGAAAAGCACCGGGACCTACGCGAGAGCAGGGTTTCAGTTCACCAACCATTTTTCGGTGACTCTCAATACCGGATATTGGATCTACTCCCTGGGGCAGGGGACGGAAAGTAGCAACCCACCCACCCAACAGATCTTCGATGACGTTACGGCGCCCGGTCTCTCGAGCGCCCCGGACTATTTTCGCTTCGGAGCCAACGCGCTAATCGACTACCGCGACGAGCCCGGTAACCCGCACCAGGGGTTCGTTCTGGCCGCCACCGCCATGCGCTCGGAGGACCAGACCGAGGGTGAGTTCAGCTACCGTGCCTTGTCGGTCGATGCGCGGGGCTTCTTCCCCCTGGGATCGCGCCAGCGGATCCTCGCACTACGTTCCGCGGTCGTCCTGCAAGAGCCGGACCGCGACAACCAAGTGCCCTTCTTCGTGCAACCTTCCCTGGGTGGCAGTCATACGCTCCGGGGTTTCGACAGCTATCGCTTCCAGGGGCCGAAGGCCATGCTCTACCAGTTGGAGTATCGCTGGGAGGCTTCTCCCATCTGGGAGCTGGCGCTCTTCACCGACGCCGGTACGGTGAGCGATCCCGGGGAAGAGCTGAGTTTCTCCGAGCTCAAGTGGGACTACGGCTTCGGTATGCGGTTCAAGAACTTCCAATCGGTGCTGATTAGAATCGACGTTGCCTGGAGCAAGGAGACCACGCGCTTCTTCCTCCGAACGTCGTCGTCTTTCTGAGAATGCAGTGATGAGGGCACGAGGTACGGGGCTGATGCTTCTGGGCGGACTGCTCTGCCTCCTGCCGGCTCTTCCCAGCCTGGCCGGCCAGGCCGGCCAGGCGCAGAAGTTCTATCCCGACGATCCGATCCAGCAGGACCACGACGATCTTCCCATCGAGAAACCGGCCTCCATCGAGCTCAGCTCTACATACGACGTCATCGAGAACTCCTTCGTGAACAAGGTGGAGGGGCCCATTCCGCGGGCGGTGAACGTGAATACCCTCGGCGAGGTTCCCGACTCGAGCTGGTTCACCAACCGCATCGGGATCCGGCCGATGTCCATCGAAGAGCTGGTTCGAGGGCCCAACCGGGTGGGAGGTCCCGACCTGTCCGAGCCGGTGACGATCATCTCCGGGAAAGTGGGAGGTATCACACCGGGACTGGTGGTGCGTGACCGTCGCGGCAACGTCTACTTCCTCAAGTTCGACCCCAGAGCTCGCCCGAATCTATCCACCGGTGCCGACGTCATCGGCAAGCTGTTTTTCCACGCCGTGGGCTACAACGTGCCGGAGAATCACATCACCTATCTCCGCATCGATGACTTCACCATCCAGCCGGGGGCGGAGGTCGCACTGTCGGGAGGCCGGCGGGCCCCCCTCGATCGCGAGTACGTCGAGCTCATGTTGGACGGCTCGGCGCATCACCCCGACGGAAGCATTCGGGCGGTGGCGAGCCTTCTGGTGGCAGGGGACATCTTGGGCCCCTTCAAGTTCTACAGCACTCGGGGCGACGATCCCAACGATATCTTTCCCCACCAGCACCGGCGGGAGCTTCGGGGTTACGCTGTTTTTTCCGCCTGGCTCCATCATGACGACTCTCGGGCCATCAACACCATGGACACGTACGTCGAGGCAGAAACGGGTGGAGGATACGTCCGCCACTATCTCATCGACTTCGGATCCGTTCTGGGGAGCGGCTCGGACGTGCTGCGGAACATCGCCCCACAGGATCCGCGCGCCGGCAACGAGTACCTCTTCGAGATCCCGCCCATGCTCAAAACGGCCTACACCTTTGGCATCTGGGAACGGCCGTGGATGAACGTGAAATACGCCTATCCCCAGTACGCCGAGATCGGCAGGATCGAGTCCGATTTCTTCCAGCCCGAGAAGTGGAAGCCCGAGTACCCGAATGCGGCTTTTGAGCGCATGCTTCCGGATGACGCCTTCTGGGCGGCGAAGATCGTCGCTCAGTTTTCGGACGAAGCCATTCGGGGCATCGTGCACCGGGGGGACTATCTGGATCCGGAAGCGGAGCGGTTCCTGGCGGACACCATCATCCGGCGCCGCGACAAGGTCGTTGCTCATTACTTCACGCAGATCAACCCCTTGGATTCCTTTCGAGTGGTGGGGTCGAGACTCGAGTTCAGGAATCTCGGGGTTGAGCGGGGTTTGGCGGCCGCGGAGACCTACCAGTACGAATGGTTCCTGTTCGATAACGATACGTCCGCCCTCACCCGTCTGACCCAAGGTGAGGTTGGGCAGACGGCGCTACCGATTCCGGCGAGCGACGAACCGTACCTCATGGTCCGCATCCGAACGCAAAGCGAAACCGTGCCTCGGTGGTGGAACGCGGTGGATGTGTACCTCCGGCGCGGCGAGGGAACAACGGTGGTGGGGATCGAAAGGGAGATCGAAGACAGAACGCCGCTTAATCCGTGATCTGCAGCGTGAGGTGCGCCCCGCCGATCTCGGTGCCGTCCTCCGTCACCGTGACCGACACCAGCAGCCTTCCGGTGGTCGAGGGAATGACCACCACGTTTTGCGGATCCGACTCGCGGCTCATCAGCGAGCCCCGGCCGGAGAGGCTCCACTCGTACTCGAGCTCGCCGTGGGGGTTGGCGACGTTGGCGGTCAGCCGGATCGACTCTCCCTCGGTTCCGCTGGTGTTTCCGCTAATCGACACTCGCCCGGAGTCGGCGGCGCTCTGTGTGGCGGGCGCGGGAGACGCTTGCTTGGTGGAGACTCGATCTAGCAGGTCGTCACAGCCGACCAGCAGAGCGACCGAAATACCCAGAGACCATGTCATTCGCATCGTTTCCCCTCCGAGCTCCTGACTTTGATTCGTCATCGAACCACGAGCCAGGGCGTCGATGATATGAGCTGGCGCTCGAGGTGGGCAAGCGCGATCCGCTTGCAAATCAGTACCGAGGATCAGGCGCCAGCAGCGCCGCGCGCACGCTGTGGGAGAACAACCTCATGCCGTGGGGAAAAAGGAAAGCTCCGTGGGGTTTCGGCTACGCGCGTGTGAAAAAACTTTGTCGATCTGAGAGCTTTCAACTGGAAAAAGCGTGGCCGCATTGGTATTCTATTTGCACTAATCTCCGAATTCTCGAACACAGTTTTTTTGACGTACCCCCGATCGGGGAACGAGGACCGCACCCCACGCTGGTCCTTTTTTGAGGCCGGCACCCCACGCCGACCTTTTTGGCACGAGGGAGGGCACCCACCTGTTCTTCCGCTGGAGCGTCGTTCTCTCTACGGAGCGGAAGCGATGACGAAGAAGCTCAGAAGAATCCGAAAGCTGGTTACTCTCTTTATCCTCGTTACCTTCTTTCTGGAGACGACGGTCGTTGCCGAAATTCAGATGCTGCTATCGATCGCGCCGGTGCATGCGCGAAGCGCGCCACATTCGGACTCGTTAGCGGTCGTTTCGACGGCTCCGGGGGTGCCAGCCCCGGGCCCTACCGCGCACCCGCTGGTCTCTGCGACGCCGCCTTTTGCCCCGCCGGTCGCCGGGAGTAGCGTGGCATCGTTTACCACTCCCGCGGGCTCTTCGCTGACCGGCACAGCCGAGGACATCGTGCGGCTCAGTCTTTCGAGCGACGAGGAGCAGGGAAACCGGGAAAGTGAAGCCCCGTCCAGTAGCGCTGACGGTCGCTGGGTCGCTTTTCAGTCCCGCGCCAGCAACCTGGTTCCGGGCGATACCAACCACAAGATCGATATCTTCGTGAGGGACGAGCTGACCGGCGAAACCTTCAGGGTGAGTGTGGCCAGCGATGGTACCGAAGGCAATAACGACAGCGTCAAGCCCTCCATCAGTGCCGACGGCCGGTATGTAGCATTCGAGTCCAAGGCTTCGAATCTCGTTCCCGGTGACACCCGCGACCAGCGAGACATCTTCGTCCACGATACCGCGACCGGGGAGACCGTGCGGGTCAGCGTGTCAAGCGGCGGCATGGAGGCTAACAAGGACAGCACGGCGCCCGCGATGAGTGCCGACGGCCGCTTCGTGGCATTCGAGTCGAAGGCGACGAATCTCGTTCCAGGGGTGAGTAACGCAAGACAACAAGTGTTCGTCCACGACCGAGACACGGGAGAGACCACCTTGGTCAGCCTCTCCACCGGTGGTTCGGTGGCGAACGCAACCAGTCGCGAGCCCGCTATCAGCGGGGACGGTCGCTACGTTGCCTTCTCTTCGCAGGCCGACAACCTCGTTTCCTTTGACGGCAATCACGCCCAGGACGTCTTCGTGCACGACCGGGAAACCGGCGAAACGACGCGGGTGAGCGTGGCAAGCGACGGCAGTGACGGGAACCGTGACAGCGAGTCGCCCGCCATCAACAGCGACGGACGTTTCGTCGCGTTTACGTCGGAAGCGACCAACCTCGTTCCGAGAGACACGAACAAGAAGACCGACGTCTTCGTCCCTTACAACGAGATCGAAAAGAACCTCGATAAGCTGCCCAAGGACAAAGCGGCCAAGATCGTGCTCTACTGCATGAGCGGTAGGATGAGCGCTATCGCGGCGGATACCCTCAGCTCTCTGGGCTACACGAACCTCCTCGACCTAACCGGCGGAATGGTGGCCTGGAGGGACGCCGGGTATCAGGTGATTAAGAAGTGAAAAGTCGTCCTAATCACCAATCACCACCCTCACATCCACTGCCACGCATCCCTTCTCCAGCGCCAGCAGCGGGTTGATGTCCATCTCGAGGACCTGCGGTAGGTCCACGGCTAGTTGCGACAGCCGCA
>Ga0209002_10003798_pt1 | contig 12007 bp, 9 predicted proteins | sample Rifsed16ft2_FD_184010 | JGI IMG/M metagenome (GOLD analysis project Ga0209002, IMG submission 184010) | Soil microbial communities from Rifle, Colorado, USA - sediment 16ft 2 (version 2) | ecosystem: Environmental > Terrestrial > Deep subsurface > Rock core/Sediment | place: Rifle, Colorado...
CCAAGGACGTCCTCGCCTCCTCACTCCCGACGACGGGCGCCCTTCTGCTTCGGGGCGTCAAGCCCGCCGAGATCGTCCTGGAGTTTCTGGGAAAAGGGGCGGAGCCGAGCGCAGGCAGGAGCGGGATTCGCCACTTCGGCGATCTCGGCCGCGGGATCGTCGCGACGACCGGGCACGCCGCGACCCACGTGAGCGTGATGGCGGGGATGGCCTTCTCCGCTCAAGTTCAGCGTCAGGACCGGGTCGCGCTCGCTCTCGTGTCCGATGAGGCGGTCGCGACCGGAGATTTTCACGAGGGGGTGAACTTCGCCGCCGTGCGAAAGGCGCCCCTCGTGGTAGTGGTGGTTCGGTTTCCCTCGGCGGGAAGGACCGGGCCGCTTGCCGGCTCCGAGGTTTCACAGCTCTACGAACGGGCTCGGGGGTACGGTCTCACGTCGCTTCCGGTGGACGGCAGCGACCTTCTGCAAGTGGTGCAGGTCGTGGAGACCGCGATGGATAGAGCGAAAACCGGCGAAGGCCCGACGCTCATCGAGGCGCCGCTTCGCAGCTCGACCCGATACTTCGGCAACGACGACGCCGTCCCCGCTCCCTTTGGCGAAGCGGCCCGTCTCGACCCGACGCGCTCCGAGAACGAGACCGACGTGGACGCGAATCCCATCTGGCGGTTCGAAAGGTTCTTGTTGCAGCAAGACTGGCTTTCGGAAGCGGAGCGTACCGCGCTTTCCGCCCGCGCCGACGAGGCGGTCTCGGACGCGCTGCGGGCGGCCGATGCCGCGCCTTCCCCGAGCGCGCTCGCCCTCGAGGACCGGCTGTTCCATCGGGTGTCCTGAGGCGACAATGACGGAAGTCACCTATCTCGAGGCCATCCGCCAGGCCATGTGGGAGGAGATGGAGCGCGACCCGCGCGTGATCTTGCTCGGGGAGGACGTGGGGCTCTACGGCGGGGCGTTCAAGGTCACGGCCGGCTTTCTCGAGAAGTTCGGCAAGGATCGGATCATCGACACCCCGATCAGCGAGGAGGGCTACACCGGCGTCGCCATCGGGGCCGCGTTCAATGGGCTTCGTCCGATCGTCGAGTTTCAGTTCATCGATTTCATCGCGAACGCGTTCAACATGATCACCAACTTCGCCGCCAAGAGCCGCTACCGATGGGGGGCGGGAGTGCCCATCGTGATGCGCGGGCCTTCGGGCGGTGGAGTTCGTGCGGGCCCGTTTCACTCCCAGAACCCGGAGATGCATTTCGTGCACACTCCGGGGATCAAGGTGGTGGCGCCGGCGACCGTGGCCGACGCCCGCGGCCTGATGAAGGCCGCGATCCGGGACGAGGATCCGGTTCTCTATCTGGAGCACAAGAAGCTCTATCGTCACGTCAAGGCGTCTTCGGCCGATCTCGAGTCCCAAGAGGACGTCGTTCCCATCGGGAAGGCGATCGTGCGCCGGGTTGGGGAAGACATCGCGGTCGTCACCTATTCGGCCATGCTCTACGTCGCGCTCGAAGCCGCGGAAATCCTGGCGAAAGAGGGAATCGAGCTCGAGGTCATCGATCTGAGGAGCCTCGTCCCTTTGGACAAGGAATTGATTCTCGCATCGGTTCGCCGCGTCAACAAGGTGATGATCCTGCACGAGGACACGCGCACCGGGGGGATGGCGGGCGAGATCGCGGCCATCGTCGCCGAAGAGGCGTTCGACGACCTCGACGGACCCATCGTGAGGGTGACGGCGCCGGATACGCCGGTTCCCTACGCGGCGGCTCTCGAGGATGCGTTCATTCCCCGAGCGGAGGATGTCGTGCGTGCAGCGCGTCGCCTCGCCGCCTACTGAGCGAGTTTGGGAAGGAGAGGAAGCGCTACATGACCGACGTCATCATGCCGCAGATGGGTGAGAGCATCGCCGAGGGGACCGTCACCAAGTGGCACAAGAAGGTCGGCGATCGAGTCGAAAGAGACGAGCCCCTCTTCGAGATCTCGACCGACAAGGTAGACACCGAGATCCCGTCACCGGTGTCGGGGATCTTGAGTGAGATTCGGGTGGGTGAAGGCCAGACGGTCCCCGTCAATACCGTCGTCGGGGTCATCGGAGACAAGGTCACGAAGGTCACCGGAACTCCTCCCGCCGTGCCGCGGCAAGCTCCTTCTCCGTCTCCCGCGGCTCGGCCGGCTGCCGCGCCGCCGACGGAGCGCGGCCCGCGGAGCTCACCGCTCGTGCGCAAGATGGCGCGGGAGCACGCGATCGATCTCCTGAAGCTCTCGGGTAGCGGACAGGGAGGACGGATCACGAAGCAGGACGTCCTGAAGCAACTCGAATCTCAGAGGGCCCCGGCCGTGTCGACTCCGTCTAAAGCTCCGGTGAAGGCTCCGGCGGCAGTGGCTGCGGCGCCACCGCAGGGCCGGATTGAGATCGCTCCGATGAGCGGCATCCGGAAGTCGATCGCCGAGCACATGGTGCTCTCGCGGAGGACGTCGGCTCATGTGACCACGGTCTTCGAAGCCGACGTGAGCCGTATCGTGCAAGCGCGGGAGTCGCTGAGGAGGAGGTTCGAGAAAGAGGACGGCGTGAAGCTCACCTATACGCCGTTTTTCATCCGGGCGGTCACTTCGGCGCTGAAGTCCTTTCCCGCGTTGAACGCTTCGATCGAGGGCGACAGGATCCTGTATCGGAAGGACTACAACATCGGTGTCGCGGTGGCCCTCGAAGGCGGCCTCATCGTTCCCGTGGTTCACCACGCTGACGAGAAGAGCTTCCTCGGCCTCGCGCGCGCCGTGAGCGATCTCGCGGAGCGCGCGAGAGGGAAGAAGCTCAAGCCCGAGGAAGTTCAGGGTGGGACCTTCACCGTGACCAATCCCGGTCCCTACGGCTCTCTCTTCGGAACCCCGATCATCAACCAGCCCCAGGTGGCGATTTTGGGCGTGGGCGGAATTCACAAGCGGCCGGTGGTGGTCAACGACGCCATCGCGGTTCGCTCCATGGTGTATCTGGCCCTCTCTTTCGATCACCGCCTGGTCGATGGCGCCCTCGCCGACCAGTTCATGGCCGACGTGAAACGGCGGCTCGAGGGCTGGGACGAAAAGATTCTATAGAGCGAGATAGAATCCCACGATGGCAACTGTTACGCGAGGTCCGCGCCCCGATTGGCTCAAGGTGCGACTCCCGAGCGGAGACAACTACTTCCGGCTGAAAGGAATTCTCCGCGGGTTCTCGCTGAATACGGTTTGTGAGGAGGCGCGATGCCCGAACGTCGCGGAGTGCTGGGGGCAAGGAACGGCGACGTTCATGATCCTCGGGGACGTTTGCACGCGTGCCTGCGGTTTCTGCGCGGTGAAGACCGGGCTGCCTCAGTATCTCGATCGTGAGGAGCCGGCGCGGGTGGCGGAGGCGGTCTCGGCCATGGGTCTGGCGCATGCGGTGGTGACTTCAGTCAATCGCGACGAGCTCAGAGACGGCGGAGCCTCGATCTTCGCCTCGACCATCGAAGCCATCCGTAGCCGATGCCCGGAGACCACCATCGAGGTCCTCATCCCTGACTTCAAGGGTTCCCGCGAGTCTCTCGAGACCGTTTTGACGGCCGGGCCCGATATCCTCAACCACAACGTGGAAACGGTGCCCCGTCTCTACAAACGGGTGCGACCTGGCGCGAACTTCGCCCAGTCCGTCGAGCTCCTGAGGAGAGTAAAGAAGATCGCTCCCGGAACCGTGAGCAAGACCGGCATGATGCTCGGGCTCGGTGAGAGCATGGACGAGGTGGAGGCCGTGATGCGGGAGCTGGCCTCGGATGCGGCGGTCGACGTCTTGACCCTGGGGCAGTATCTCCAGCCGACGCCCGACCACCTGCCTGTGGTGAGGTTCGTCCATCCTGACGAGTTCCGCGAGCTCGCTCGTCGCGGGATGGAAATGGGGTTTCGCCATGTGGAGGCCGGCCCCCTGGTTCGAAGCTCGTATCATGCGGCGAACCAGGTGCCGGTGTGAGGGGCGAGTATCGCGAGCACCGGCCCTCCGAGGCCATGAAGCCTTTCGTCGACTGCTTCTGGACGCGAGTCGGTCGGCCCGGACTCCCACGTTCAAGAAAGTGGCATCCAAATGTTGCGGCGACCGCACGAAGAGGGCCTCGACTGTCGGTTTTCCTCAGCCGCGGGATACGACGGAACGCTTTCGCCCGACGGCGACTAGCGACAGTCCGAAGGGGAGGGTTCCGAAACGGATCCACGTCGCTTCCAGCATCAAGATCCGAAGGAGAGCGTGGTTGAGCCATGGTGCAACCGGCTCGACTTCAGAGCCTTGGTACCCGGAACGAAGCAAACGGTCGACTCCTCGTCGAAGAATCGCCAGCGGAAGAAGAAGGCAGTTCAGATAGGAAACGAATTCAGGCGTGAAACCGGCTTGTCTTAGCTTTTCCTCGAGCTCTCGTCTCCTGTATCGATGTCGGGTATGAACCGCGATGTCGTGCCGGCCACGAAACAACTTCAATGCGGGGACTCTCAGCAGGATGAGACCGTGGGGGCGTAGCACTCTGGCCATTTCGAGAAGCGCCTCGTCGTCACTTGAGATGCGACTGTGGTAAATGACATCAAGGGAAGTCACTAGATCAAAGCTCTCTGAGACAAACGGCAGTCGGCACACGTCGGCTTGAATGAGGGGCGCGATCGCCCTCCTACTCGCGAACTGAAGGGCTGGCGGCGAAGCATCCGTGCCGAAGGTTTTGCCGTAGAGACGAAGAGTCTCCAGCATGCCGCCAGTGCCACAGCCGGCGTCGAGTATCGAGCGTTCGGACTTCCTCGCGGGCAGATATCTATCGAGAAGGGCGCTGGAAACGCGGCGCATGCCGAGAAACCACCAGAGCTTGTCCTCCAGATCAAATAACCTCAGGTACTCTTCGCGCTCCATTGAGAGCAAATCTATACCATCGATGGCCCTTCTCGATGTGGAAGCGGAAGGACCGAGGAAGCGTCCGACTTTCCTTGGGTAGTGAGCACGCCAAGCCTCGTCGCCGAAGGTTCCCTCCTTCTCCTTCTGCTCACGGTCCGGCCCGAACGAACGGCAACCTTGGGGGAAAGCATCCGGGAGGAAATGCGACCATGCGGTCGCCGGACCGTAGGCGTAATGAGGCTTCGCGGTAGCGAGCGACGAACTCCCGATAAGCTGCACGGAGCTCGGCGATACTGTGTCTGAACGCGGCAAGGAACTTCTTCGCTGGGGACCTTTTCATCGCTTTTGGCACGCGGTGGGGCTTCTGCCGCATAACCCATTTCGGCCCCGCGGGTTTCGTACCGTTGGCTCTGTGCATTTGAACAGTTTCGTGCTCGATCTGCTCGACGACGGAACGGATAGTTCGCTGGAACTCTTCGTGATCCAGATGCGCCAAGCTGGGGAGTGCCGATAGACGGACTTCTTCCTCTTCGCCGAATACTTGCTGAAGGCCGGCGTTTCGCGCGCGGTACTGCCGAGTACGGTCGAACCACATGCCGCGAAGAATCATTGAGCCGTCCAGCAGCGCGAACGTGGAGCTGACCCCAGGCCAATCCAGTGGGCTGGCTACGAGCCCTTCCTTGCAGCCGTTCGAGATTATGTAGCGAAGTCGATCGAGCTGACTTTGGTCATCGTTACTCACGACGGCGCTGTGGTATCGACGGCCCCAGAATTTCCCACTCCAGGCCGAAGCTCGTCCGGCTTCTCGAGCCAGATTCCCGTCGAAGTATTCCATGAACTCTGCAAGCTGTTGTGCGTTCTCGGCCCACGCAAGGAGGTGATAGTGGTCGGAGAGGAACTGAAAGCCGAAAATCTGAAGGCCGATGCGGCGCTGGGCCCGACCCATCACACCGACTATGATGTCGTTCAGCTCCGGGGACGGTCGAAGAAGAAAGCGACCCTGGATGGTTCTGTTTGACACTTCCACAAGAGCCCCGCCCTGCGGGACATACCTTGGCTCAGCTCCCATGCACTCAATAGACGAAAAAACGGGGTGACTTCCGCCGTGGGCGCGCCGCTCACAATCGGGTGGTAATGAGGAGCCTATCTGTCTTTCTAGTACAGCACGCGAAACTTGATGGTGTGGGGAACTCTTGCGAGCTCCTCGACGACATTTGGCTGGTACTTCCTGCTCAGCCCTTCCTGCTCACATCGGTGATCACGTAACCGATCCGCTCGTTGGTTTTGAGATATTGGCCGAGAATGTTGATTCCGTGTTCCGCCATCACGGCGTTTATCGCCGCCAGGACTCCGGGCTCGTTGGCGTGAATGTGTATAAAACGATGAGCTCGCCGGAGATCCGGAAGTTGGACACCAGGGAAGTTGACGCTTCCAAAGGAGTTTCACCCCATGATCCGAGCAAGCGTCCAAGTCAACTTGATTGGTGCCAATGCAGAACGCACCGATTGCCTTGAGCTCGGAAGCGGATTCGAGGATTCGCCGGGTGATCCGTGTTCTCGATCGGATCCCGAGGAGGGTGATCCCTGGGAGCTCACGGATGAGCGCTTCTTCGTCCAGGCTCGCGGCTAACGCCCGTACGGTGTATCCCTCCTTCCTCAAGTATTCGACTGCGGCCGGGTGGATTCCCTCGAGAAGCAAAACACGCATCCTGGAGCGCGGGTAGGAACCGGGAATGGGAAGAGCAAGGAGGTAGAGAAGCTCGTCCAAGCTCGGCAAGACGTGGTCGGCCAATTCGACTATGCATTCCCGGCGCACGTTTTCGGTGAAGGCGTAGAAGCGAGTCGCCAGACCCGCCTCCTTGATTTGCACATCGCTAAAGCCATCCCCGATGACAAGGCACTCCCCAACTAGTTGCAGGCTCTTGAGTACGCGCGCCTTTCCATCCTGATGGACCAGTGGGTTTCGTGAATCGAATCCTATGACGTAGCCGCGGTCGTCGAAGATAAGGGTGTTGGCAAAAAGGTGGTAAGGATTGAGGCCGAGCGTCTCCAGCACCGGTCCGATGAACTCCTGAAACCCGTTCGAGAGCACGAAGATTTGGCTTCGGTAGTTCTTGAAGAAGAGTCGGTTCCTTTTGATCGACGGTGTGAGCGAGCGCCTCAGCACGCGGATGAGGCTGTCGACATGCTTTCGATGGGCGCTCGCAAGCTCGATACGAAGGGCGATTCCTTCCGCCATGGACATCTTCCCGCTAGCTGTGAGCTCGGTGATGCGCTCCACTTCGCGAAATCTCTCGGCTCGTTCGGGGTGATGCCTGAGGGAGATGCGCGCGAGCTCGGGAAGCGATTCAACCTGTACGAGCGTGCTGTCGAAATCGAAGACGAAATGTCGGGCCGGCTGCCTCACAGGTAGATTTCCAGGAACTCCAGGATCTTTTCTACATAGGCCCAGGCCGCTTCGGGATGGAGGTCGTGCCGATAGGTCGCTCGGGCTTCCTCACCCTTGAAGATGTACTCTTGAAGCCGGTAGTCGGGTCGCTGCCGCAAAACGTCGAAGAATGATTTCTTGGTCGAGTAGGGAACGAGCGGGTAGATCTCCCCGTGAAACGACAAGAGGGGAGTGCGGACTCGGCTCACGTCTTTCACGGGCGAGAGCTCACGATACAAAGAAAGGTTCCCTCGAAGGGGGCCGATCTCGCGATCCAGGTAGGCCCTACCCTCTTCTGTCGTCTCGCGATAGAGGTTCTCGAGGTCCGGCATTCCCAGCGCTTCGATGGCACAAGCGAAGAAATCCGGATATCGAGTGATGGCGGCGAGCGTGAGAAAGCCGCCGTAGCTCACTCCCCAAATTGCGGCCCGGTCGTCTCGGATCTCGGGGCGCTCCATCACGCGTTTGGTTCCGGTGATGAGATCCTCGAGATCCCCCCGACCCCAGTCGCCATCGTTCAGGGTCTCGAACTCCCGGCCGAACCCGCTCGAACCCCGAACATTGGGGGCCAAAACCGCGTAGCCGCGTTGAACGAGCAGCTGAACAAACGGGTGCCAACTGTTCCGCCAGTGCGATGTTGGGCCGCCGTGAGGTGTTACGATAAGTGGAACTGGCTTGTCGGCGGTGGCAAGTTCAGGGACGTAGAGATATCCGGTGATCGCGCGCGAATCGAAGCTAGGGAAGCGGAGGAGCTCGGGACGAGCCATCTTCCGAACGTCGAGGTCCGGAGGGAGGGTGTCACTCGCTCTTTCCCTGCCGCCCTCAAGAGGGTAGACCCAGACGTCCCGCGAATAGTTCCAGGCCTCGAACAGGCTCAGTACCGCCTTTCCGTCCGGCCTCCAGACCGGACCTGTATGGGTTCCATTTCTAAGTGACAGCGTTCGTTGGCGCCCGGTCTCGAAATCATGGGTCCGGAGCTTCGTGTCGCCGTCCTGGTTCTCCAGATAGGCGAGGAATCTCCCGTCGGGACTGAACTCCGGTTCGGTCAGTTCGTACGGGGAGCTCAGAACGCGCTCAGGAGCACCGCCATGGGTAGACAATAGATAGACGGTCTTGTGGCCAGGCTCGTCGGAAACGAAGACGGTCTTCTTGCCGTCGTGCGACCAGCGTACGCCAAAACTGTCGGCTCCCCAGTCGTCGGGTAGAGGTTCGGATAGCTCTCCGCTTCGGACCGCGACGATTCCGATTCGCCGGGTCAGATGCCGGCCGCCTCCCAGGCTCACTGCGATATGCTCCCCGTCGGGAGACCAACACGGGTCCTCCTCGTCGAATGGCACACGAGTGAGTTGCTTCGGGTCGGTGCTGCCGTCGGCGGGTGTTAACCATAGATCCCAGCCTGACTCACCATCGGCCCGAGACAGGTAGGCGATGGTGGATCCATCGGGCGACCAGCGGGGCTCCTTCGCTTCGTTCTCTTGTCGAACCAGAAGCCGGGCGTTCGCCCCTTTCTCGTCGGCGACATAAAGCCGAAAGCCGCGGTGACGATTCGACACGAAGGCGAGGGAATGTCCATCTGGCGACCAGGCTGGGTCGCGGTCAGCGGTTCCTTTCGTCGTCGGAATGGAGGCCCCGGGAGTCCCGTCTCCTGGCAAGAGCCAGATCGCTTCGGTTCCCAGAACGGATATGTGCAAAGCGATCCGCTTCCCATCGGGAGCCAGGGCGAAGCTGGAGATGACGGGCGTGCGCAGAATGTGCGGAATAGTGAGCAGCTCGTTTGGTTCAATTTGCCGGAGAGGCTCGGCACCGGCATTCGAGACAGCGGCAATCGCCGCGAGGAGCGCCAGTTTGGTCATTCGCTCGACGAGGTATCTTACCCTAAGGCCTCCCACTCCCGGAGCCTACGCACGGCCTCACTTGCTACCTCAGCTATCGAAAGATGGGTAGTATCGATTGTGATGTCGGCCTCGGAGTAAAGCGGTTCACGCTCTCTCAGCAGGGATCCCAGATCCGCCAGAGGGTTGGCCCGTCCGGCCATCGGCCGTCTGTCCCCTTGGGCCGAGACCCGCTCGAGATGCAGTTCAGGTCGGGCGCGGAGCCAGACGGTAACCGCGCTTTTCTTCAGGAGGTCAAAAGTGGTCCGGTCGGTTACGAGGCTGCCCCCGGTAGCCAGTACGGCGGGAGTACCATCCAAGACGAATCGGGTCAGGACTTCGCGCTCGAGTCGCCGATAATAGCTCTCGCCGTGAATGGCGAAGATCTCAGCCAGGCCCAGACCGACCTCGTCCTCGATCAGCCCATCGAGCTCGGCAAACGGGCGATCGAGCCGCCGCGCGAGGTCCCTTCCGACCGTACTCTTGCCGGCACCGCGGAGTCCGATGAGCGCGACAATCGGGTGCCACTTGTCAGGTCGTAGCGCCTCATGGAGCGGTACGCCAAGGGCTTGTGTGAGCTCGAGCAGTCGGAGTATCGACAGATTGCCCCGACCCGCCTCGATTTGAGAGATATACCTTGTGGATAGACCCGAAAGTTCACCGAGTTGCTCTTGGCTCAAGCCCCGGAGCTTGCGGCGCTCCCTGAGCTGGCGCCCAAGCCGCAGAAGGAAAAGAGCCGGTCTCATAGATGCATTATAATGCTAGTAATAGCAAGCGACCAAGTAGTATAATGCAAGATTAGGCGGACGGTTGAGGAGGCGTTTGCCCATGGAACGAATTTCTTTCGAGGCTCACCCGAGTCGATACCGCCACTGGACCCTGACGGTGGATGGCGAAGTGGCGACACTAGCTCTGAGCGTTCGAGAGGATGGGGGTCTTCGGCCGGGCTATCAGCTCAAACTGAATAGCTACGACCTCGGGGTCGATATCGAGCTTGCGGACGCGGTCGATCGTCTTCGGTTCGAGCATCCTCAGGTCAAAGGAGTTGTTCTGACCAGCGCGCGCGACCGCTTGTTCTCGGCTGGGGCCAACATTTATATGCTCGCCGGCTCAGGGCACCCCTTCAAGGTCAATTTCTGCAAATTCACTAACGAGACGCGGTTGAGCCTCGAGGAGGCTAGTCGTGAGAGTGGCCAAAAGTATCTGGCGGCACTCAACGGAATCGCCTCCGGAGGAGGATACGAGCTAGCTCTTGCAGCAGATGAGATCCTCCTGGTTGATGATGGCAACGCCGCCGTGGCCCTTCCGGAAGCTCCCCTCCTCGCAGTGCTCCCCGGAACCGGGGGCCTCACCCGCCTCGTGGACAAGAGGATGGTACGTCGCGACCGAGCGGACGTGTTCTCGACTCTGGTCGAGGGAATCAAGGGCAAGCGTGCTGTGGAATGGAACTTGGTGGACGCGATCGCGCCGCGCAGCAAGTTCTCTGAGGTCGTGAGCGAACGCATCAAAGCCCTGACAGCCGGATCGAATCGACGCGGCGACGGAAACGGCATCGTGCTCGAACATTTGGATGCCACCTATTCAGAGACCGCGCTCGATTACCCCCACGTTCGCGTAACCATCGACGCCGAAAGGCGCCAGGCCGAAATTCTGGTCCGCGGACCGGAGGGGCAACAGCCGCAAACTCCGGAGGGCATCCAGGGAGGTGGGTCCTCCTATTGGCCTCTCGCCGTGGCGCGGGAGCTCGACGATGCCATCCTCCACCTCCGATTCAATCACCCGACCGTCGGCCTCCTGATCTTCCGCACCCAGGGAAACCCCGAAGGCGTGCTCGAAGTCGATCGCGTCCTGGACCGGAATTCGGATCACTGGCTGGTCCGTGAAATCCTCCTGAAGCTCCGCCGCACGTTCAAACGCCTCGACCAGACGGCGCGGAGTCTCTTCGCCTTCATCGAGCCCGGATCCTGTTTCGTAGGAACGCTCTTCGAGCTCGCTCTCGCCGCGGACCGGAGCTACATGCTCGCCGATCGGGCGAGGCCGGCCCGGATCGGGCTCGGTCCACTCGACCACCGATGGTTCCCGATGGCGAACGGGCTCTCACGGCTCGAGACCCGCTTTCTCGGCGAACCGAGCGCGCTCGCGAAGCTCCGAGCGCACCAAGGACTCATCGGCCCCGAGGAAGCCCTCGAGCTCGGGCTCATCACCTTCGCCCCCGACGAGCTCGACTGGGACGACGAGGTCCGCATCGCCTGCGAGGAGCGACGCGGCTTCTCTCCCGATGCGATGACCGGCATGGAGGCCTCGCTTCGATTCGCCGGGCCCGAAACCATGGAGACCAAGATCTTCGGCCGGCTTACGGCTTGGCAGAACTGGATTTTCCAGCGACCGAATGCCGTTGGCGAGACGGGGGCTCTCACGCTCTACGGCAAGCAGAGCCTGCCTGAATTCGATTGGAGGAGGACCTGAACATGGAGCTCGACGCCAAGATCCCCAACAACGTCAACCTCTCTTCCGACCCGAAGCTGCAGCGGGCCCTCGAGAAATGGCAGCCGCGCTTCCTCGACTGGTGGATGGACATGGGCCCCGAGGGGTTCCAGAAGGACGACGTCTATCTCCGCACCGCGATCTCCGTCGACCCCGCGGGATGGGCGCACTACGACTACGTGAAAATGCCCGACTACCGCTGGGGTATCTTTCTCACCCCCCCGCAGTCCGGGCGGGTCATCGGCTTCGGGGACAACGAGGGCGAGCCCGTATGGAACGAGGTCCCCGGCGAGTTCCGAACCCAGCTCCGCCGCCTCATCGTTACCCAGGGTGACACCGAGCCCGCGAGCGTCGAGCAGCAGCGC
>Ga0209002_10003799_pt1 | contig 12006 bp, 13 predicted proteins | sample Rifsed16ft2_FD_184010 | JGI IMG/M metagenome (GOLD analysis project Ga0209002, IMG submission 184010) | Soil microbial communities from Rifle, Colorado, USA - sediment 16ft 2 (version 2) | ecosystem: Environmental > Terrestrial > Deep subsurface > Rock core/Sediment | place: Rifle, Colorado...
CCCAAGACCCGGCACCGGGTCCACAGCGGCTGGTCCAACGTGGACTGGCACATGCTCTACGACTCGAACTTCGGCGATCCCTACCGTCTCGACAAGAGGTCCCCCTGTGTCGGCGAGCATCAGCTGCACATCAATCCACAGACGGCCCGAGATCTGGGGTTGGAGGACGGGGACTACGTCTACATGGACGCGAATCCCGCCGACCGACCCTACCTCGGAGCGAAGCCCGACGAGTTCTTCTACCGGGTCTCCCGCTGCATGCTGAGGGTCAAGTACAACCACGCCTACCCCTACAACATCGTGATGATGAAGCACGCGCCTTTCATCGCGACCGAGAAGAGCGTGCGCGCCCACGAGAGCCGGCCCGACGGAAGAGCGCTTTCCGAGAACACCGGCTATCAAGCCAACCTCCGATACGGCTCGCAGCAATCGGTGACCCGAAACTGGCACATGCCCATGCATCAGACCGACACCCTTTTCCACAAAGCGAAAGCCACCATGGGGTTCATTTTCGGAGGCGAGGCGGACAACCACGCCATCAACACCGTTCCCAAGGAGACCTTGGTGCGCGTCACCAAGGCGGAAGACGGAGGCATGGGGGGAAAGGGCGTGTGGAAGCCCGCGACCACGGGTCATACGCCGGACAACGAGAACGACTTCATGAAGGAGTACCTCGCGGGGAAAGTGACGCGAGTTCGGAAGGCGTAATTGCAGCAACGGGGCCCGGAGGGCCCCATCCTCCCCGAGCGAGGAGCGAGGGGAGCGAGCCGAGCGAAGAGCGAGGCGAGCATTAAGTTAAGTAAGGGGAACACAAATGCCGTATCACGAACCCGATCCGAGTGACCCCAACGTACTCGTGGGCGTCTCGCTTCCCGGAGATGAGGAGACCACCCGGGAGATGGCCATCTCTTTCGCCGAGGAGTTTGCCTTCCTGGGCTTCGACCAAAAGCATCTCCTGAACGTCTTCCGAACGCCCGACTACGAGGGAGCGCATCGAGCGTACCTTCTTCTCGGGGAGGAAGAGATCCTCCGCATCATCGGTGAGGCGACGAAGGTCTTCGGTCGCTTCCGAGTCGTCGTCCACGACCGGCCCGAAGAGCGAGCCGAAACCCTGGTCCAAATCGAAGTCGGAGAATCGAAATGCCGAACGTAAAGAACTGGCAGATTGGCCGGGAGATGGCCTATCCCTACGACGCCCGCTTCCCCGAAAGGCAGTTCGCCTTCGTCTTCAATATCAATCGCTGCATCGCCTGCCAGAGCTGCACCATGGCCTGCAAGTCGACGTGGACGTTCAGCAAGGGCCAGGAGCACATGTGGTGGGCGAACGTGGAGACGAAGCCCTATGGCGGTTACCCGCAGTCCTGGGACGTGAAGATACTGAAGATGTTGAGGGACGCCGACCCCGAAGGCCAGTATTGGAGGGAGAAGCTCTCCGACGGGCGCTACGCCCCTTACGGCGAGTTCAACGGAAAGACGATCTTCGAAGCGAACGATACCGCCCTTCGGACCGAGAGCTCCCGGGTGCTGGGTTATCTTCCCACCGACGAGGAGTGGAATTCTCCCAACATCTACGAGGACAACCCCGTCGGCCCCAAGGGAGTTCGAAACGCCCTCCACACCACGGGAACCGAGCTTCCCGTGCACGATACCTGGTTCTTCTACCTGGCGCGCATCTGCAACCACTGCTCCTATCCTGCCTGCCTCGCCGCCTGCCCGAGACAGGCGATCTACAAGAGGCCCGAGGATGGGATCGTGCTCATCGATCAGGAGCAGTGCCGGGGCTACCGGAAGTGCGTCGAGGCCTGCCCCTACAAGAAGACGATGTATCGCGGGAACACCCGGGTGAGCGAGAAATGCATCGCCTGCTACCCGCGGGTGGAGGGAACCGATCCCGAGACGAACGGCCAGCCGATGGAGACCCGCTGTATGACGGCCTGCATCGGCCAGATCCGCATGCAGGGTCTGGTGAAGGTCGACGACGACGGCACCTGGGCGGAAGACCGGCAGCACCCCCTCTACTACCTCGTCCACGTGGCCCAGGTCGCCCTTCCCCTCTATCCCCAGCTCGGAACCCAGCCGAACGGCTACTACATCCCCCCGCGGTGGGTGCCGCGAGAGTACCTGGAGCAGATGTTCGGGCCGGGTGTGGAAAGGGCGATCGAGCGCTACAGCCATCCCGACCGCGAGCTTCTCGCGGTGCTGCAGCTCTTCCGGAGGTCCAACCGCATCATCTTCCGCTACGAGATCGAGGAGGGGCCGCTGGTGTACGAGGGGAGCTACCGCGGGAGAGACGTCCGCATCTACAACGACACGGTGATCGCCTTCGGCGCCCGGGGAGAGGAGCTCTTTCGAACACAGATCGAAGAGCCTCTCCACGTTCGCGAGCCGATCCACGCGAACTCGATTTGAGAAGGGAAGAGTGATGACGGAGCTGGCGGATTCCTCTCTTGCGCGGGCCGTCGTCGCCCGTTACTTGAAGCTCGCGCTGAAGAGTCCCCACGCATCGAGCCACGGGGAGCTCAACTCCGCGCGTGCAGCTGCCGCTCTCCATGAAGCGGCCCTGGTTCTGGGGATCGAATCCGGAGGGGTGACCGAGAGGAAACCCCCGCTTTCGGAGCTCGTCACCGGCTACGTCCGTCTCTTCGGGCACAGCCTTCGAGGTCGCGTCTGCCCGTACGAGATCGAGTACGGAAAGAGGGAGCCCATTCTGCAGGCGCAGGAGCTTTCCGATGTCTGCGGCTTCTACCGGGCATTCGGTCTCGAGCCTTCCTCGAAGGTCATCGAGCGCTGGGATCACATCGCCGTCGAGCTCGAGTTCGTCGAGCTCCTGTCGACGAAGGAAGCTTACGCCCTCGAAACCCATCAAGACGAGATGTTCGAGGTGACGCGGCATGCCCTCAAGCGGTTCGTCCGCGAGCACGTCGGCTTTTTCGGCATCGCCCTGGGCTCGACCCTGGAGGAGGAGGATCCCAACGGATTCTACGGCCGCATCGGAGTGTTGCTCGCGAGCTTCCTTACCGCGGTTTCCCGCGAGCTCGGTGTGCCCGCGGGACCGCGCACGCTTCCCTTGAGCTCCGTCGAGGACGATTGCGTTCCCATGGCCTGCGGCAGTGGTGTCGGAGGCGCGGATAGTCCTGCATTCGAGGTCTAGGCCGGTATGAGAGTCGAGCCTGACATCGAGGTCGATCCTGCCCTGGTGGAGGAGGCAGTCCTCCTCGCGTCCGAGGCCGCGTCGCCTCCGATCCGGGGCGGCTACCGCCGGGAGCGCGACGCCATTTACGAGATCGCGGATTCGGAGAAGCGCGAAGCCGCTTTCCGGGATCTCGATGCCCGCTGGTTCGAGCGTCTCGGCCTCGGAACACCTCTTCTGCGCCTCGTTCGCGAGTTCGATTCGGTATTGGCCCGGGTGTCGCGATGCCTCGTCCTTCTGGCCGGCCGGTCCCGCGACGAGGGTGCGGACCTCCATGACAGCCGCGGGGCGATGCCGGCGCTCGCGGTCAAGCTGACGCCGCATTCGCTTTTGAGCTTCGAGCAGGTCGCACCGGCGCTCCGCGGCGAGCTTCTCCACGTCGAGGACATGCTGGACCCCGCCTTCGATTACCAACGGGATGTGCCGGCCCCGGAGGAAGGCGCGGTTTACGAGAAGCTCTTGAGAGACCGCTATCGAGTCCTCTGGAACACCTCGGTCGACGGCCGCCTGGCCGCCCGAGGACAGCTCGCGAAGGGCGGCGAAGCCCGGCGGCGGCAAGAGTTTCTCGCCACGTTCTCCATGCTGGAAGCGGAAGCGGAGGCGCATTTCGAAAGGTTGTTCCATGGCCCGCGGCCCTCGCACCGTGAGCTTCTGAGCTTCGCCGGGAGCGTCGAGGGCCGAGCCGCGGGACGCTGCCCGCTCTGTCGGTTTCCCACGGCGCGATTTCGAGGCGAGGGTGCGCCTCTCGACGTGCGGGTGGAAGAAGCGATCCGTCGAGATTTTCCGAGCTGGAATCTTTCCCAAGGGATTTGCATGCAGTGCGCGGACCTCTATGATGCCCGCGCGTCGTCTGGCGCCGCGACGGCTCGAAGCTCTTCTCCGATGGGCAAGGCGAGCTCGTAAAGTCCCTCCGTAACGCCTTTCGAGGCTCGACGGCTCGAGCCGTGGGTCATTTCCAAGTCACCCACCTGGGCGCTTCGGACTCCCGCAACGGATCTCGTCCACCCCTGTCGTGGGTGCTCCTGCGGCAAGTCCTGCCCTCGTCCCCCCGGAAGATGGGTATCCCTCCGTCTACCGACCCCGCAATCCACGCGCGAGCTCCCTATTTCAACTGGTCGAGACACACTACGACGAGCTTAAGGCCGTCTGGGAGGACCGGTTCGAGAAAACCCACGGCTTCTGGCGAGGCTTCACAGATACCGTGGTCGCTCGCTACCTCGATTGTGCCTCACCGGAATGTGGGTTCCACCCTTAGCCCCGCTTGCAAGCAAGCTCTTCGTCGTCGCTGGGCGGATTTGATTCGACAGGTTTACGAGGTCGACCCTCTGACCTGTCTGCACTGCGGGGCCCAGATGAAGATCCTCGCCTTCATCACGAGGTCGATGACGAAGAGCTCCTTGACCCATTGGAGTTCCTGGCTCGAGTGCTCATCCATATCCCCGAGCCCAACAGGCATCTCGTCCATTTCTACGGGGCCTATGCCAACCGGGTGCGGTCAACCTGCCGAGGAGGTGGCGTCGCGGCCTTCCCCTCGTAGGCGTAGCCCAACTTCCGCAGTTCGCAACACCTTCTTGCTAAAAGAAGTGGGCCGCGGCGCGTAAGTGCTTTGTCTGTGGGACTAGCGTTTCGAAAAGGGCGTGTAGTGCCAACCTACCCTCTTGTTTTGATTGACCTGGGTATGCGATTTCAGACATGGCAATCGCATGTACCTACGGCACTCGACGATTCACAAGGACGGCAAGACGCACACGTACTGGCGGTTGGTTCGGTCGGTACGTCGGAACCGGAAGGTCGTTCAGGAAACGGTCGCGCATCTGGGAGAGTTGGACGGCGAGGGTCGGCTTCGTGCTCGGAGCCTGGCGCGGCATATCAGCGGTCGAGGGGATCAGTTCGATCTGTTTGAAGACGGCTCGCCACCGAAGGAGACGGTAGCGATTCGCCTCGACGGAGTGCGCCTTGAGCGACAGCGCCGTTTTGGCGACGTGTGGCTTTGCTGGACGCTGTGGCGTGCTCTCGAACTGGACACTTTGTCTGCGGCGTTGATGCCCGAGGGGCGCGAGGAAGTGCCCTGGTCGGCAGTCGCCGCGGTGCTGGTCATCGCGCGAGTGTGCGAACCGTCGAGTGAGCTTCACATCGCGGAGGACTGGTATCGGGGGACTGCTCTTGAGGATGTACTGGGCATAACCTCCGAGCGGATCAACGACGACCGGCTCTACCGGGCTCTGGACAAGCTCCTGACGCACAAGACGGCGATCGAGGAGCATCTGCGGAAGCGGCTTGGGGATCTTTTCCGTCTGGAGTACGACCTGCTGCTCTACGACGTGACGAGTACGTTCTTTGAGGGCTTGGCCGAGGGCAACTCTCAGGCCAAGCGCGGGCACAGCCGGGATCACCGCCCTGATTGCAAACAGGTGTGCATCGCTCTGGTGGTCACACGCGAGGGGATTCCGCTCAGCTACGAGGTCTTCGATGGCAATCGCGTGGACGTGACGACGGTGAAGGAAATTGTAGGAACGATGGAAGCGCGGTTTGGTCTGGCGGGCCGGATCTGGGTCATGGACCGCGGGATGATGAGCCGGAAAAACCTCGCCTGGCTTCAGCAAAGCAACCGGAGATACGTGCTGGGTGGCTCCCGCTCGGAAGTCAAAAGGTGGAGCTCCACATTCGCTGAGGAACAGGGCTGGCAGGTTGTACGCGAGGGAGTTGAAGTGAAGTTGTGTCAGGAGGGGTCGGAGAGCTTCGTTCTGTGTCGGTCGCAGGACAGGCGGACGAAGGAAGCCGCGATGCACGAACGCTTCTCGAAACGCATCGAGCAAGGCCTGGGCAGTCTCGACCGCCGCATCAAGAAGTCTCGACGGCCTATAGATCGTGGCTCCATCGAGCGTCAGCTCGGACGGCTCCTCCAACGAAACACGCGCGCCTCGGGCCGCTTCGCCATCAACTTGGTGGAGGACAAAACGGTAGCGGCCGGTCTCCGGCTCGAATGGACGATTCGCTCTGACTGGGAAACCCTCCAACGACACACCGAGGGCGGCTACGTCCTGCGCAGCAACATCAACGACTGGCCTGCTGAGGCTCTCTGGCAGACCTACATCCAGCTCACACAAGCCGAGGCAGCGTTTCGGATTCAGAAGAGCGAGCTGTCGATCCGGCCCATTTGGCACCAGAAAACCGAGCGCGTTCAAGCGCACATTTTCGTTTGCTTCCTCGCGCATGTGCTCTGGAAAACGCTCGAGCAATGGCAGAAACAAGCTGGTCTCGGCAACTCCCCTCGGACCCTGCTTGAAGAACTGGGCCGGCTCCACAGTGCCGACGTCGTCCTGCCTACGGCAGAGGCTCGCAGCCGGGAGATTCGAATCCGGTGCGTGGTCCGTCCCGAAAAGGCTCAGGCCGAACTCCTGGATCGGCTCGGCCTTCGGCTTCCGGAGCGGCTGCGCTTACCGACAGCGGCCCCGATGTAGTGCCAACTTTTCCCCTTTGAGCCGCTTAAACCATTGGAAACAAAGGATCGCACTCTTCGAGTTGCGGAAGTTGGGCTAGGCGCGGATCGACCCGACGGAGCGGATGGTGCTGATCCTCCTGGTGCAGCATTTCCCCATGGACCAGCACAAGCTCATCTGGCGCTTCTCCACCCTGGCCTACGCCGCCATCGCGGATTAGCGCCCAGACTTCGCTTTCCCCCGGACCCAGGTGCGGAGCGGGCGGCCTCGTCCTCCCGAGTGCTCCTCGAGCTCGCGGATCGGGGAAGTGAAACGCGGGATGGGCGACGGCCCTGAGGCGCGGAGCTCGGGCCCCCTTCGGTCGAGCGCCTCGATCCAGGCGAGATACGCTTCGGTAATCGACCGCGCCGTCCACTTCCCGGACTGAATGCCCTGCTGGAGGTCGGCCGGATTGTGGGCTCTTCGAATCCGGCCTCTCGAGTTTTTGCGAATCGGAAGTCCTGGATCTCTGTCATCGCGGGTGAGAGTGATTCTTGTTCGATCGTTCGGTATCGGCGCAACTATCTGACATCTACTTGGGAATTGCTTTCGGCGGCCTCTTCGAGGCACTGTCCTTCGGGAGAGAGGAGGCTGACATGGGAAAGAAAAAGCTTCCGCAGAACCTTCAGGAATGGGTCGAGGTGCGAAAGCGCTTTCACCTCTCGCACGCGCAGGTCCAGATGGCTCGAGAGCTCGGGATGAACCCGAAAAAGCTCGGCAAGCTCGCCAACCACCGCCAGGAGCCGTGGAAGGCGCCGCTTCCACAGTTCATCGAGTACCTGTATGTTAAGAGGTTCGGCAGAGAGCTGCCGGAAGTCGTGATGTCGATCGAGGAGCGAGCGAGCGCCAGGGAAGCGCAGAGCGCGGCGCGCAGGGCGATGAAGTGCCAGGCAGGCGTCGAGTAGTACCGGGAATGGGGAGATGGCGTCCCGCCAATAGAACGCACAGGTCGGTGCCGCGGAGATCCCGCGCTTCGCAAAGATCACAGCTCACTTCACCGACGACGCAGCCGAGGTCGACCCGAACATTCTTCACGTCCACGCCCTCGCGGTGCCAACCTTGCGCGTTGGTGGGGAAACCAGGCTCCTGTTTCCGCGAACATCCCTGCTCTCGAGATTCCGGCTTCCGTTCTCGAATCCGCAGTACGCTGTCATTTCCCTCAACCGAAAAATCTCTTCGTGGTGACTGTGAGCGAACTGACGCGTAGGTGAACCCCTTGCGTTCTAGGTCGAAACACTCCTGTCGATTTGCACGAAGCGCTTCACAAAATCGATCTCCAAGCGGTGCCTCCATAGCAGGCTTGTTCCGATCAGGATTTCATCCCCTGGGGCGAACGTTGCTTCGATTTCCAGGGTTTCGCCGTCGAACGGAAACTCCACGATGAAGTTCTCCTCCACGATGGTCTGTCCCGCAGCCAGTGCGGATTCGAGGTGACCGATGAACTGAGCCTTCACTGCCCTCCGTAAGAGTTCGGGAAGTTCCAGATACCCGTTGAAGCCGGTATCGACGACCGTTCTCCATCGTTTTCCATCCACGAACAGCTCAATCACCGGAATGCGATCATCGGTCACGGTCCCCCGAATCACCTGCGTCCGCCCTTTCGCAGATAGTGGGAGTAGCCTACGCGGACGAAGAAGAGAGGCCGATCGATCCCATCCGTCCTCATTTCTCGAACCGCCTCGACGGCAGAGTCTCCGAGCCAGATGCGTCCACTCGCCGGATCGATACCCGCAGTCCGGCCATGGTGCTGTGATAGGTCGTGAGTTTCTTGGTATTCGCGCCAGATTCGTTTGGCTTCCGCGGTATCCAGATCCGACCACGTCGTCGACATTCTCTACCCTCTTCTCCACTCATCTTACCCTGGACTGACAGGGAACATCGATGATGTCACCGAGCCGCTCGGCGCACGAGGCGAACGGCCTCCTGGTACAGCATCTCCCCATGGACCAGCACAAGCTCATCTGGCGCTTCTCCACCCTGGCCTACGCCGCCATCGCGAATAGCGCCCGGACTTCGCTTTCCCGCGGACCCAGGAGCGGAGCGGTCCGTCGGCGCCCGGATAAGCTCGTCCCGAAAAGCGCCCCTTCGATACGCTCTCGAACCCCTGGAAACCGCCCGGCCGTGGTCCGCCCGGCACACGCCTCGTGGCATGGGACCCAGTGAAAGGAGGGGATGATGGATCCAAGGTGCCGAACCGTCGTCCTGGGTTTTGCTTCGTTTCTCTTCGTCATGAAGGGCGCCCTGGCGCAGCTCCCCGCGGGGAAGCTCATCCAGGGAGTGCAGATCGCCGGCCAAGACCGAGTCCCAAAACTCGCTCCATTAAGGTGCCGGCTCTGAGCCCTCCTGCTTCCCTTTCGCCATTTCGGACCGATACGAGAGGCTATCCCAGTGGGTCGGAGCTAGACGCGCGGGCGGGCTTCTCCACTTCCTGGAGGCAAGCCTTCGGCTTCTAGGTCGCCTTCTATCGCGCGGAGGGATTCTCGAACGACGCCAGCAAGCTCTGGCTTTGGACGGAGTGCAGGTCTTGATTCCTATCGGGCTGGGAGCTTCACGATTACGTAAGTGATATGTGTCCCCTCGCGGACCACAAACCGGTGCGGGGTCCTGGGGGGAATGCGGACCAGGTCACCGGCCTCGATCGCGTACTGTTCTCCCCCTTCGATGCCCGTGCCGATGTATTCGCCGTCGCCGTTTCCCGCCTTGAGGTCGATCATCCTCCCGCCCACCACCAAAGTGCCCTCACCCGACCGCACGATCACGATATCAACCTCGTTGTCGTGCTGCTCGGGGTAGCCGTCGCGATCCCGATAGAGCATCCGAAGCCTGTGGCCCTCGTAGGCGCCCAGGGTCTCGCGGGCGGAATGATCGTCGCCCACCTTCTGGGAGAGCGCCTCCTCCCGCTCGATCAACTCGCCGGATCGCCACAGCACGAACCCCTCGGGGCCGGCCGCAAGCAGAGATACGAAGGTAAGAGCGTTGGCTAACGGAAGAACTGCAACAATCATCGAAGGCTCCTTGCCATCCTTGGGGGAAGATTCTAACTGACTATTCCGATGCGTACATCAAGGCGATCAAGCTCATCCTTCCCGACGGACGCAAGGTCTCCGTGAAGCGCTCTCACCCCCGGAGAACGCACCGGCTACGGCCTTCTTCGCCGGCTCGAAAACGGCCCCGACGAGAAGAAAATGCTGCGCGAGGTGTTGAAGGAAGCGGCCCGGAACGCGAGCGCCTCCTTCGAGGTCAAAGCGGCGTGATGCCGCTCGAAGTCCCCGAGTTTTACTTCGGGCCCGCTCTCAGATGGAACGGCATGTTGAAGAAGCCGCGCGAGACCGTCTTCACCTTACGGCCCGAGCGAACGTACTCCAGGAGCTCGGCATTTGCGGCCGTGCCCGAAAGCGAGATTTCCCGGGATCCATCCATGTTGCGAGCGATGATGGCCTCGCTCAGGTAGCGAAGCTCCCAGGCCGTGTCCTGGGTGGTCGTCCCATCGTTGGGATTCACGGTGAGGATGAGGATCCTGACCGGCGTCGTGCTCTTGCTCTTGTGAAAGAGCGAGTCCGCCAGGAGCCGCGCGGGAGCGTCTTCCACATTGGAGTCCGGATCGGGGTAAACGAGGTCCAGGTCGGGCACGGGCGTGCCGGGCACCACCGGCGTGCCGAAATCGAGTGTCAGAGTCCTTCGTTCTCCCCACGTCTGGCTGTTGCAAGGATCTCCGTTCGGCGTCGTCAGGACGTTGCTCACCGTGCGGAGTTGATAGGAGCCGGCGCTCGGAAGGAAGCCCACGTGGACGCACTGCTCTCCGTCCACATAGATGGGGGGGTTTCGTCCGTCGCTCCGAACCCGCCAGCTCAATGCGTCGTCGTTCAGCTGCCCGGTGGCCGGCACGACCTGGGCCATCGCGGTCCCGCCCCAGGGGCCGATAAGGAAAGCCAGCACCCAAATGTCCAGGCCTCGAATCGGTTTCATGATCGCTCCTCCACTTCGGCCCAGAGGGTAGAGGAGATCCCGTTTGCGAGTCTTGAGGTTTCCATGAAAGAATCCTGAAGCTTTCTCCCGAGAGGGTGCCATGGAGAAGCTGTCCGCGGCGAAGTCCGGCGACGCCACCCCCTTGAAGGCGAGAAGGCTCCGGTTCGGTCGGTTCGTTTTCGACGCCGAGAACGCCCTCCTCACGCGCGACGGAGAGGACGTCGCGCTTCCTCCCCGCGCCGCCGAGGTTTTGAAACACCTCCTGACGCACCCGGGGGAGGTCGTCCCCAAAGAGGCCCTTCTCGACGCCGCCTGGAACGGGGTCGCCGTCTCGGAGCATTCCCTCAGCGAGGCGATCAAGGTCCTGCGCCGGGCGCTCCAAGACGACCCCAGGGAGCCGCGCTTTGTCCAGACCCTGCACCGCCGGGGGTTCCGGTTCCTGGCGCCGGTCGAGGTCGACAGAGAAGGACCGAGGCCCGCGCCCGCCCCCGAACGCCGCCGCTCGGCCCGTCTCTCGTGGGTGCTCGCTCTTTCGGCATCGTCGTTGGCGATCGCCGCGTACTTCGGGGTGAGGACCCGAGGTCCTGTGGAGCTCCCTCCCGCGGAGCTCGTCGCCCGCGGCTCCGAGCCCGATTCCGGCTCCCTCTCGCCCGACGGCCGGATGCTCGCCTTCACCAGCTGGGCGGGCGGAATCGTCGTCCGCGATCTCCTCTCCGGCGAGGACACGCTCCTCGACGAGCACGGGGGCCTCGTCGAGTGCCCTCCCGTCTGGTCTCCCGAGGGCTCGCGCCTCGCCTACGGGTTCAGCGAGAACCACAGGTGGCAAGTTCGACTCATCGATCGGAAGGTTCGGACGCCGAGCGTTGTGTACGAGACCGAGCGCGGGCTGGCGATCACCGATTGGTCCCCCGACGGCCGCCGGCTGCTCCTGGTCCAGTTCCCCACAGAGACGAATTTGAAAGCTTCGCTCGGCGAGCTTTCACTCGAAGACGGCTCTTTCCGCGAGATGCGAAGTTTCGAGTGGGTCTGGCCTCCGAGGGCCTTCTATTCGCCGGACGGCAGCCGGACCGCCTACGGCTCGTCGGACGGCGACCGCGGGACCGTTCACGTGTTCGATCGAGAAGGAGGGATCGACGTGGCCATCACCCACGAACAGTCCGACGAGGGTTTTCCTCTCTGGTCCCCGAACGGACGCTTCCTCCTGCTTCGAAGTCGAAGCGATGACGACTGGGATTTCTGGGCAGTCGCGCTCCGAGGGCTCGAACGAGTGGGCGGGCCTTATCTCGTTCAAGACCGCGCTGGAGACAGCTACCCCTGGAGTTGGGCGAAGGAGGGCTCGCTCCTTTCGATCCAGAAGTCGCAATGGGGGGA
>Ga0209002_10003800_pt1 | contig 12003 bp, 11 predicted proteins | sample Rifsed16ft2_FD_184010 | JGI IMG/M metagenome (GOLD analysis project Ga0209002, IMG submission 184010) | Soil microbial communities from Rifle, Colorado, USA - sediment 16ft 2 (version 2) | ecosystem: Environmental > Terrestrial > Deep subsurface > Rock core/Sediment | place: Rifle, Colorado...
AAATGCCGGTGTGAAGCATATCCGGATTGGTAACCTACACTTTTGATGGAGACACTCCGGTTTCTGCCCGGCCAGCTATCCGCACTGCCGGACAAATAGTGGTTACCAATCCGGATATGCTTCACACCGGCATTTTGCCCCATCACACCAAGTGGATAAACTTATTCGAGAGTTTGAAGTATGTCGTTATCGATGAAGTCCATCACTACCGAGGAGTCTTCGGCTCCCATCTGGCAAATCTGCTGCGGCGCTTGAAGAGAATCTGCAGTTTTCACGGCTCCTCACCCCAGTTTATCTGCTGCTCCGCAACCATTGCCAATCCTCTGGAATTGACCCAAAAGTTGCTGGAAGAAGAAGTTACCTTAGTTGACAATAACGGCGCTCCTTCCGGAACTAAGCATTTCATTTTTTACAACCCTCCGGTGGTTAATCAACCCTTGGGCATCCGCAAATCCTCTGTCACTGAGGTCCAGAAATTAGCCTCTCTTTTCATCGGAAACGGAATCCAGACTCTGGTCTTTGCTCCCTCCCGGCTGAAAGTTGAAGTTCTTTTGAACTACTTGAAGGAATCAGCCGCCCGAAAGAGACTTGCTCCTGATTCCATCTGCGGTTATCGGGGGGGGTATCTCCCCAGCGAGCGAAGAAAGGTGGAGTCCGGGCTCCGCTCCGGTCAGATCAAAGGAGTAGTCTCTACTAATGCTTTGGAATTAGGGATAGACATCGGTCAGCTGGACGCCTGCCTGATTACTGGATATCCGGGGAACATTGCCTCCACCTGGCAGCAGGCCGGCCGAGCCGGCCGAAGACAGGATGTATCAGCCGCGCTAATGGTAGCCAACAGTTCTCCCTTAGATCAGTACTTAATGTTCCATCCAGAGTATTTCTTTTCGAAACTGCCAGAGCACGGGGTCATCGACCCCAACAATCTGATCATTTTGACTTCCCATATAAAATGCGCCGCGTTTGAGCTTCCTTTCCAGAAAGGGGAGAAGTTCGGAGTTGAGACTACGGAAGAAATCCTGAACTATCTGGAGCAGAACCAGGTCTTGCACTTTGCCGACCAGAAATGGCACTGGAATTCTGAAGTCTATCCGGCCGAGCAAGTCAGTCTCCGCTCCGCTTCGCCGGAAAACTTTGTTATCTTAAATTCTTCGGACAATAATAAAGTCATAGGTGAAGTCGATTATTTCTCTGCTCCCATATTTCTCTTTCCAGATGCTATCTACCTGCACCAGGGGAGACAGTATCAGGTCCAGCAACTGGACTGGGAAGGGAAGAAGGCTTACGCTAAAGAAGTTGAAGTAGAGTTCTACACCGACTGTGAAACCAAGACCGAAATCAAGGTGTTGCATAAGAACCAGGAGCAGAAAATATCCAGAGGAGAAATATTCCTAGGCGAAATATCGGTTACCACGGCGGCGGTCCTATATAAGAAAATAAGATTTCACACTCACGAAAATGTAGGCTCGGGCAGGATTTATCTGCCCCAACTGGAGATGCATACCACCGCTTTTTGGTATCAGCTGTCTGAAGATATCGCTCCTAGGCTGGGGATTAGTCAGCAAAATCTGGGCGGCGCCTTAAGAGGTGCTAGCCGGGTCTTAGCTACTATCGCTTCTCTATGGGTGATGTGCGACCCCAGGGATATCAGGACCTATTTCTATTTGAAGGCGCCTTTTACCGGTTTACCTACGCTTTACTTTTATGACAACTATCCAGGTGGAGTAGGTTTTGCTGAAAAAGTCTACTACTTGCAGGACATCCTCTGGTCGGAGTGCCACAAGTTGATTGAATCCTGTCCCTGTCTGGATGGATGTCCCTCCTGCGTAGGCCCCATGAAGGAAGTCGGAGAAAAGGGGAAGCAGAATGCGTTGATGCTGTTAGAATGGATGAGCGGCTGACCGGACTCACTAAGCCATCTAAAGGATAATCTGAATTCTGGTTATAGAGCCTTCTCAATCGAGGTGCTAACCGGGCTTACCTGAAGGTCTGAACGAATGTGACCGGCTATCATAAAGGAAGACTGTTTGGGCAACTTTTTTGTTGACAAGAGATTAGCGGAACTGTAAGTTCAAACGGAGAAGATGTCACTTCAGTATAGCTTATTGGAGTTCAACCTGACGGTTTTATTGTGAAAATTTTCACCGCATAATCTATGTTTCAGACTTATTTCCCGATAATCGTCCTTTTGGTGCTGGCTACCATTACAGCAGTCGGGATGATAGTCTTATCTCAATTTATAGGGAATCGCAAGAGGACCAAAGCCAAGGAAACTGCCTATGAATGTGGAATAGTCCCGGTAACCGACGCCAGAGAAAGACTTCCGATTAAATTCTACATGATTGCCTTGTTGTTCATAATTTTCGACTTGGAGACGGTGTTCCTGTTCCCCTGGGCTATAGTTTACAGGAAGTTAGGACTCTTCGGCTTGATTGAAATGGGAGTTTTCATCTTTATCCTGCTGGTAGGGTATTTCTACCTTCTTAAGAAAGGGGCCTTGCAGTGGGAATAGACCAGCAGATTAAGCACAGCATCTTCTTGGGCAAAGCAGAGGAAGTGGTCAACTGGGCCAGGAAATCCTCGATGTGGCCCTTGGGCTTCGGCTTGGCCTGCTGTGCCATTGAGATGATGTCCACCTTTGCTTCCCGCTGGGATATGGCCCGCTTCGGGATGGAAGTGATGCGGGCTTCTCCTCGCCAGGCGGACTTGATGATCGTGGCTGGTAGAGTCTCGGTCAAAATGGCTCCGATTTTGAGACAATTGTATGACCAGATGCCGGAGCCGCAATGGGTGATTTCTATGGGCGCCTGCGCTTCTACTGGCGGAGAATTTAATAATTATGCCATAGTTCAGGGAGTTGATCAGATTGTGCCGGTGGATATGTATGTACCGGGCTGCCCGCCCCGGCCAGAGCAGCTATTGGACGCCATTCTAAAGCTGCACAAGAAAGTGGAACAAGCCAGGCTTTTCGAAAGCCAGAGAGAAGTACCGGGGCAAACCAAGTTTTCATCCTGATATGGAAAATCAGGCAGTCCAGAAGCTAAAGGAAAGGTTTCCGGACTCGGTCCTGGAGACAAGGGAATTTCGCGGCGAAGTCACGGCTATTATCCGTTCCGACAAGTTAGTAGAGATCTGCCAGTTCTTGAAAAATGACCCGGTTTTGAACTTCAACTTTCTTTCGGATCTGACTAGTCTTGATTTTTACCAGAAGAGAACTCCCCGCTTTGAGGTTAACTATCATCTTCTGTCGCACTCTAACCGCAGCCGGCTGAGACTTAAGATTCTGGTTGGAGAAGGGGAAAAGGTTCCTTCCCTGACCGGGGTCTGGTCGACTGCCAACTGGCATGAAAGAGAAGTTTATGATCTAATGGGGATCGAATTCGAGAACCACCCCGATTTGAGAAGAATCTTAACCCCGGATGGGTGGGTCGGATACCCCTTAAGAAAGGACTATCCTTTAACCTACGAGGAGCCCCAATTTACTCACACCCAGGGAAAGCCGCCTAAACTGGGAGAATAGGTTGAGGATTGTGAAACGGAAAAGTAAGTAGCCTAATTCCAAGAGAAATATTTCACTAAGTTATGCCAGACCAGAAAGAAACCATGACCATCAATATGGGGCCCCAGCATCCCTCTACCCATGGGGTGTTGAGACTGGTTTTGGAACTGGAGGGAGAGACCGTTTTAAAAGTTACACCGGTCATTGGCTATCTGCACACCGGCATGGAAAAGCTGGCCGAACACCGGCTCTACGCCCATTGGCTCACGGTTACGGATCGAATGGATTACCTAGCCCCTATGTCTAATAACTTAGGGTACTGCCTGGCTGTTGAAAAACTTATTGGCATTGAAGTTCCTTCCCGGGCCCAGGTGATCAGGGTCATTCTCACCGAGCTGACTCGGCTGGCGTCCCATTTAGTCTGGCTGGGAACGCACGCCATCGACATCGGGGCCATGTCAATGTTTTTGTACTGCTTTCGGGAAAGGGAAATGGTGTTAGGCATTTATGAATTGGTCTCCGGCCAGAGAATGATGTCCAGCTACTTCAGGTTCGGTGGTCTGATGAAAGACATCCCACCCGATTTTGAGCCGAGAGTCAGAGAGGTCCTAGAAGTTATGCCCTCCCGAATTGGAGAGTATGAACAGCTTTTGACCAACAACCGAATCTGGATCCAGAGAACTAAGGGGGTGGGAGTGATCACCGCCCGAGACGCCATCGATTGGGGTGTTTCTGGCCCGTCGCTGAGAGGCTCCGGGGTAGATTGGGACATAAGAAAGAGTATGCCTTACTCTGGCTATGAAAAATATGAGTTCAACGTGCCACTCGGGAAAAATGGCGATGTCTACGACCGCTATCTTATCAGGATTCAGGAGATGAAAGAATGCCTTAAGATAGTTGAACAAGCCCTAAGTGACATTCCACCCGGCCAGTATATGGCCAGAGTTCCAGGAGTCACTTTGCCTCCTAAAGAAGATGTGCTGACTAATATGGAGGCTCTGATCTATCAATTCAAACTGGTCGTCCATGGTATGCGGCCCCCGGAAGGGGAAATCTACCAAGCCATAGAATCACCCCGGGGTGAGCTTGGCTTCTACGTTTGCTCGGACGCCACTGGAAAACCATACCGGGTCCACGTTCGAGCTCCTTCTTTTGTCAATCTGTCCGCCCTGCCTAAGATGGCTGAGGGAGGACTAGTGGCGGATGTGGTGGCAACTATCGGAAGCATCGACATAGTCCTAGGAGAAATCGACCGCTGAGGATGTTTTGATGCAAACACCAATCTCGCCCAACATTCATAAGTTCGTCCTCTCCGAATCCTCACAACAAACGATATTGCAGGAGAAGACTAAGTATCCTCATCCCAGAACTGCCATTCTGCCGTCCCTACATATTACTTACAGAGAGTTGGGTTATCTTTCACCAGAAGCATTAAGAGACGTAGCTTTTCTTTTGGATTTTTCTTACACCGAAGTCAGCGAGGTAGCCTCCTTCTACACTATGTTCCCCAAGAAGAATATGGGGAAATACTTCATCCAGGTCTGCACTAATATTTCCTGTTATCTCTGTGGTGCTAACGGTCTTTTAGAATATCTTCAGAAGAAGCTAGGGATAAAAGCCGGTGAAGTTACTCCGGACGGGATGTTTTCCTTGGGGACAGTAGAGTGTCTGGGCTCCTGTGGAACCCCACCGGTAATTCAGATCAATAATGAAGACTTCAGTGAGAATTTGACCAGGCAGAAGCTCGACCAGATTATTGAGGAGTTGAAGAAAAAGAAATGAAGATTGTCTTTAAGAACATAGATAAACCTGAACAGCACCAGATAGAGAATTATATCAAGAGTGGCGGCTATAAGGCTCTCCCCCAGGCCCTGAAGAATTACACCCCGGACCAAGTCATTGATATCGTGAAGAAATCTGGTTTACGGGGCAGGGGGGGAGCGGGCTTTCCCGCTGGGGTAAAATGGGGTTTTGTTCCCAAATCCACCGCCAAGCCAAAGTATCTATGTGTCAATGCAGATGAATCCGAGCCGGGCACTTTTAAGGACCGGGAAATAATGGAGAAAGACCCTCATTTGATGATCGAGGGGGCTATTATTTCAAGCTATGCCATTAGTGCCCATACCAGTTTTATCTACATCCGGGGTGAATTCACTCTGGCCGCCCGGAGAATCGAACAGGCCCTTAAGGAAGCCTATTCTAAAACCTTTTTAGGAAAGAATATTCTGAATTCAGGCTACGACTTGGAGATGTATCTATTCCGCGGGGCCGGAGCCTACATCTGCGGAGAAGAGACCGCTCTTTTGGATTCTCTGGAAGGTAAAAGGGGTCTGGCCCGGGTAAAACCCCCTTTTCCGGCGATTGAAGGATTGTACAGATGTCCAACTGTGGTCAATAACGTTGAAACACTCTCAAATGTCCCTGACATAATCCTCAAGGGCGGCGAATGGTTTGCTTCTATAGGCACTCCTAAGTCCACAGGCACGAAAATATTTTCACTTTCCGGACACGTTAACAAGCCGGGTAACTATGAATTGACAATGGGAACTCCGTTACGACACTTAATTTACGATTTAGGTGGCGGGATAAAAGGAGGCAGAAAATTCAAAGCAGCCTTTCCCGGCGGTCCCTCTGTTCCACTTTTAATCGAAAAGCATTTAGACACTCCCCTTGACTTTGAATCTTTACAGCAGGCCGGCTCAATGCTCGGCTCCGGTGCCGTGATTGTAATGGATGAAACCACCTGTATGGTGGAGGCGGCCCGGATATTGGTCTGGTTTTTCAGACACGAATCTTGCGGGAAATGCACCCCCTGCCGGGAAGGAACCATGTGGCTGCACCAAGTCTTAGACAGAATCGAGGATGGTCAGGGGCGAACCGAGGATATTGATCTGCTCTTGAGGATATCGGACAACATTGGTGGCAAGACCATCTGTGCTTTGGGAGATGCGGCCATAGTTCCGGTGCAGAGCACTATTCAATATTTTAGAGAAGAGTATGAGTACCACGTCAAAAACAAAAAATGCTTGACTCGCACCCAGGCCCCTTTTAATTGAGAAATTTATGATAAATCTCACGGTTGACGGCAAATCAGTCCAAGTCGAAAGAGGCAAGACTGTCCTGGATGCTTGCCGCAAGTTGGGCCTCTATATTCCCACTTTTTGCTGGGATGACAGACTGGAGTCAGTCGGTGCCTGCCGCATCTGTCTGGTGGAAATTGAGAAGATGCCCAAGCTGCAGGTGGCCTGCATCACTCCTGCGGCAGACGGCATGGTGGTTTACACTCAATCCCCCCAAGCCTCTTTGGGGAGACAGTCTATTATGGAGTTGATGCTAGCCAACCATCCTTTGGACTGTCCCACCTGCGACAAAGGAGGAGAATGTGATCTTCAGGATGTGGCTTTTCTGACTCGCAAAGATGCCAGTCCCATGTCCGAGCCCAGGCGGAGATTTTTAACCGGTCCTGATTCTACTTTCGATGAAAAACAGATTGGCCCCCTGATTTATCTGACCATGAACCGCTGTATCGTCTGTTTTAAGTGTGTTCGCTTCACCTCTGAGGTCGCCTGTGAAGGGGACCTGGGTGCATTTGAAAGAGGAGGGCATACTCAGATAGCATCTGGAATCGGAGAGGCGGTTAAAAACGAATTCTCAGGCAATATCATTGAGATTTGTCCAGTTGGTGCTTTGACCTCCAAGCCCTTTAGGTATCAGATCAGAACCTGGTTGGCTAACAAGACGGCCTCGGTCTGTAATTTTTGTGCAGATGGCTGTAACCTGACCCTTTGGACCGCTAAAAACAAAATTCATCGTGCCACTTCCCGCCGAAACGACCAAGTCGACCAGGGCTGGATTTGCGATAAGGGCAGGTTTGGAGTCGACTTAGTCAACCATCCCCAGAGAATTACTTCGCCACTTCTTAAAAGGTCTGGTCAGAAAATCGAGATTAGCTGGGATGAGGCTTATGAGTACGCTTCCAAGTCTTTTAAGACCATCAAAGAGAGACAGGGAGGCACAGCCTTTGCTGCCCTAGGCTCTGCTCACTGCTCCAACGAAGACAATTATGTTTTACAGAAATTCTTCCGCACGGTAATTGGCACCAATCACATTGATCACCGGGTCTTTTATAAGAATCCCCTGCCTGGTTCGGATAGTTCCAAGTTTCAGACCAGCTACAGTATGACCAATTCCATTCAGGACATAGAAAAAACTGAATTGATCTTTGTTCTAGGATGCGATTTGACCGTAGAGCACCCCATTCTGGGCCTGAGAGTCAAAAAAGCTGTCAATAAACTGGGTGCAATACTGGTGGTCGCTAATAATCGTGGCACAAAAATTGGCAAGTTCGCCTCTCAGGAAATAATTTACAAGTTCGGCTCAGAAGTATCCTTTCTTAATGCTCTGGCTAATCAGCTGGTTGAAAAAGGAATGGTCCGGTCCGAGAAAGTCAAGATTCAGCCTGATTACGAGAATTGGCTGAAGAATTACAGTTTAGAAAAGACTGCTAAACAATGTGGAATAAATGCTTTGGAAATTGAAAGTCTTGCCAAACTCTTAGGGGAATCGAAAAGCTGCCTAGTGCTTATCGGACGGGATGTAATTACTCATCCTTACAATCAAGATGTAGTTGAAGCAGTGCTAAATTTGGGTTACCTGACCGGACTTTTTGGTAAAAAGTTCTCTGGGATAAACTTGCTCTGGGAGTACTGCAACTCACAGGGCGCGCTTGATATGGGTCTCCTGCCAGACCGGTTACCCGGCTTGATTCCGCTTTCAGATAAGGGCTACCGGGCAAAACTAGAGCAGGCTTGGAATGCAAAGATTCCAGACCAGCCAGGCTATACCCTCAAGCAGATTCTGGAAGCTATCCACAGAGGCGAAGTCAAGTGTCTGTACGTCCTGCAGGAGGATTTAATCAACAATTATCCGGACCGGGAATTTGTCAAGACGGCTTTAACCCAGCTTGAGCTTTTGGTAGTGCAGACTATTCTGCCTGGTGAGCTGACCCAGATGGCCCACCTGGTGCTTCCCGGTTTATCCTATGCCGAGAAGAACGGAACTTACACCAGTGTGGAAAGAAGGGTCCAAAAAACTCAGGCTGCCTTTAAACCTCTGGGGGATGCTAAACCAGACTGGCAGATTTTAAGTGAGCTCTCCCTCTGGATGCAGGGACCTTTTGTACATTATTCGTCACAAGAGATTACTGACGAGATAGCGGCTTTAGTACCGGGTTATTCAGGGATGCAGTATGATAAACTGACTTTCAGCGGGGATAGGCCAAGCCTAAATGGTCAGCCTGATATTTCTGAATTTCAACTAAAAAGAACAGAGTACCGACCTGTTGCAGCGTCTGATAAATATCCTCTTGTCCTTTTGACCGGTAACCTGGTCTATCACTCCGGCACATTATCCAGCTGGTCATCCAATCTCAGGGCAGTGGCCCAGGAAGCTTACTGTCAAGTGAGCCTGGCAGACTCTGACAAGCTGGAGATTCAGGATGGTGATTGGTTGGAGGTCGAATCTCCCCAAGGGAGATTAAAACTTAAGGCTAAGATTACGGATAGATTAAGAGAAGGGACGATCTTCATTCCACTCAATTTTCCTGAGACTCCGGTCAACTCTTTAATGGATAAAAATCTGCTGGTGGATCTGGTGAGAGTCAGTAAGCTGGTTGATTGATGGCTGCCTTCATTCTGATAAGTTCGCTCAAGGTCCTGGTGGTCTTTTCTGTCTTTATGCTGATTGTGGCTTATCTATCTTATGTGGAAAGAAGAGTGGTGGCCCGCTTCCAGACCCGGATAGGCCCCAATCGAGTGGGTCCAGCCGGCTTGCTGCAGCCGATCGCAGATGCCATCAAGCTTCTTACTAAAGAAGAAGTGTTTCCGGCTAATGCTAATCGAATAATGTTTGTACTGGCACCCATTCTGTCTTTGATTCCAGCCCTGCTGATTATGTCTGTCATCCCTTTTGGAGATAGTCTCACTCTGTTTGGGCAGAGGATTGATTTGATTATCAGTGACTTAAACGTGGGCATACTCTTTGTCTTTGCGGTTACCTCTCTGGGGGTCTATGGAATAGTGATGGCCGGCTGGTCTTCCAACAGCAAATATTCACTCTTAGGAGCTTTGCGCTCCTCAGCCCAGATGATTAGTTACGAAGTCTCTTATGGTCTCTCCATCATAGGGGTGTTGATGATGGCCGGAACTTTAAACCTGATGGAGATTGTGAAATCTCAAGCTAACTTTTTTGACTGGTATATTTTCAAGCAGCCCCTTGGTTTCTTAATTTTCTCGGTCTGTGGAATAGCGGAAACTAACCGAGCCCCCTTTGATCTGCCGGAGGCCGAGACTGAACTGGTGGCTGGCTATCACACCGAGTATTCCAGTATGAAGTTTGGAATGTTTTTCATGGCCGAGTACGCCCATATGCTCAATGTTTCTGCCATCGTCACTACCTTATTTCTAGGTGGCTGGCAGGGGCCCTGGCTGCCGCCGGTAGTCTGGTTTCTGCTTAAAGTCTCTGTATTCTTGTTCGGCTATATTTGGCTGCGGGCCACTTTGCCCCGCTTCCGTTACGATCAATTGATGAGCTTCGGATGGAAATTCCTGCTCCCTCTGGCGCTGTTCAATATTTTCGCAACCGGAATCTTTATGTACCTATAAGGAGAGAAAGATTTGACACTGACCATCTTTCTGATTTTGGCTCTAGTCTCTGTATTATCATCCATCCTGGTCATTACCCAGAAGAATTCAGTCATTAGCGCTTTGTATTTAATAGTGACCCTGGGCTCTCAGGCAGTTTTATATTTCCTTTTGGGAGCGACTTTTATCGGAGTGTTGCAGATCATAGTCTATGCCGGCGCGATTATGGTGTTGTTTTTGTTTGTTATTATGTTGCTTAACCTGAAACGGGATGAATTCGGCCCGGATCAAAAGAAGGGGCAGAGAGTCTTGGCATTTCTGTTCACTCTTTTTTTGGCGGTAGAGATTTTGGCCGCTCTGAAGATTGGCTTCTCTGATGGCGGGACACCAGCTGGAGCGGTACTAAATCCTGCTTCCGGCTCCCCCTCTGAGGTCGCCCGCTCCCTCTTCATTGACTTCTTGTACCCTTTTGAGATAGTCTCCATCCTACTTTTGGTGGCCATCCTGGGTGTGGTGGTCTTGGTAAAAAAGAGATTTTGAGATGGTGCCCTTAAATTATTATTTGATTCTCTCAGCCCTACTTTTTGCAATAGGGGTAGTAGGTGTTCTGATCAACCGCAACGCCATCGTGGTCTTTATGTCCATTGAGATTATGCTCAATGCGGTTAATCTGAGCTTAATTGCCTTCTCACAGTTTAGGGGCTCTCCGGTCGGGCAGGTTATCGTTTTCCTGGTGATGGCGGTAGCTGCAGCCGAAGCCGCAGTCGGCCTAGCCATAATCCTGGTCATCCACCGCAGCCGGGAAAGCATCAATGTAGATGAAGTTAACTTGATGAAATGGTAGCCAAATCTCTGAACCATTCGTAACCTCAAAAGAAGATGTTTGAATACATCACCCTAATCCCTCTGCTCCCTTTTTTAGGTTTTATACTAAACGGGCTTTTGGGTAAAAACTTAGGCAAGCCCTTCGTCTCCTGGGTGGGCCCGGGTACCGTGGGATTGTCTTTCTTGGTCTCTGTAAAGTTGTTCCTGGATCTGTTAGCGTTACCGGAAGCTTCTCGCAGCATAGAGATATTTGCCTTCCCCTGGGTCTGGTCCGGAGAATTCCAGGCTAATATCTCTTTTCTTTTAGACCCACTCTCAGCGGTAATGATGCTGGTCGTCACCGGGGTGGGATTTTTGATTCACCTCTACTCCATCGGCTATATGCACCAGGACTCCGGCTATTACCGCTATTTCTCCTATCTGAATCTGTTTGAATTCTCAATGCTGGTTTTAGTCTTAGCCGACAATTTCTTATTTATGTTTTTGGGGTGGGAAGGTGTCGGTTTATGCTCGTATCTGTTGATTGGTTTCTGGTTTGATCGCCAGCCAGCTGCTGACGCCGGCAAGAAGGCTTTCATAGTCAATCGGGTAGGAGATTTCGGGTTTCTATTGGGAATGGTTCTGATTTTTTGGAGCGCCGGCTCTTTGAATTTTGACGATGTCTTTGCAAGAGCGCCGGAAATATATATAGCTGGGGGTGGAGTAATAACGGCCATAACTCTGTTACTTTTTCTGGGCGCCACTGGCAAATCAGCCCAGATTCCACTCTATGTTTGGCTGCCGGACGCCATGGAAGGCCCTACCCCGGTCTCGGCTTTAATTCATGCGGCCACTATGGTCACAGCCGGCGTCTATATGGTGGCCCGCTGTAATATCTTGTACTCGCTTTCGCCAGTTTCTTTGGGAGTGGTGGCAGTCATTGGAGCGGTAACCGCCATATTTGCTGCTTCCATAGGCCTGGTGCAGAATGATATCAAGCGGGTATTGGCCTATTCCACCATCAGCCAGATCGGCTATATGTTTTTAGCCTGCGGAGTG
>Ga0209002_10003803_pt1 | contig 11997 bp, 12 predicted proteins | sample Rifsed16ft2_FD_184010 | JGI IMG/M metagenome (GOLD analysis project Ga0209002, IMG submission 184010) | Soil microbial communities from Rifle, Colorado, USA - sediment 16ft 2 (version 2) | ecosystem: Environmental > Terrestrial > Deep subsurface > Rock core/Sediment | place: Rifle, Colorado...
GAACCCGGTGCCGGGACGTAAACCGATCCGCCTTCACGCCGCCCAGCTCAAACCGCACCACCTTCCCATCCAGCAGCGCCACCACCCACCGGATCGGCCGGATGAACCGCATTCCATCCATCCCCGTCCAGTACATGCTCCTCGGCCACGGGATACCCTGCACCGCGCGCGGCACCACCTCGGCCAGAATCTCCTCTGCGCTCCGTCCCTTCATGACCTGTTTTGCCGCGACGTACTCGCCCTTTGCCGTCGTCACCAGATAAATCTTCCCCACCGGCACGCCTTGCTTCGACGCAAAACTCTCCGCCGCGCGCGTCGGCCGGCCGACATCGTCATACGCCACCGACTTCGGCGGCCCTATCACCTCGCGCGTCACATCCTCCTGCTTCAGCTTCACGCCACACGCAATCGCCACCAGCCGTCGCGGCGCGCCAAAGGCCTCTACACTTCCGCTTTCAATCAGGTTCTCCGTCGTCAGGATTTTCTCAAGCGTTACTTGAAGTTCTTCCGCCGCTCGCGCAATCATCCCCGCGGGGATCTCCTCGCACCCCACCTCGAGCAGGAAGTCCGCCCTCTCCTTCATGCGGACTCCTCTTTCGGCGCCTCAGCTTCCGGCCCCTGCTGCTCAAGGTAAAGCTGAGCTGTCTTGCAGGCCACCTGTCGCACCCGCCCGATCAGCGCCGCCCGCTCCGTCACCGAGATCACGCCCCGCGCATCCATCAGGTTGAACAGGTGCGAACACTTCAGACACAGTTCATACACCGCCAGCAGCGGGTAACGCTTCCGCGCCTCGCCCTTCTTCCCCGCGTAGCCGGCCAGCAGCCGTTCCGCTTCTTTCTCCGCCAGCTCAAACTGCTTCCTCAAGCTCGCCGCCTCGGCCAGCTCAAAGCTGTACACCGAGAGCTGTTGCTCCTCCGCCAGCCGCACCTGCCCATACGTCCTGTCCGCGCTCCATCGCAGGTCAAACACGTTGTCCACGCCCTGCAGAAACGCCGCAATTCTCTCCACGCCATACGTCAGTTCCACCGACACCGGGTCCAGGTCCACTCCCCCACACTGCTGAAAATAGGTGAACTGCGTAATCTCCAGCCCATCCAGCAGCACCTGCCAGCCGATGCCCCACGCTCCCAGCGTGGGCGACTCCCAGTTGTCCTCCTCAAACCGTATATCATGTTCGCGCAGGTCGATTCCGATGGCCCGCAAGCTTGCCAGGTACACTTCCTGCACGTCCGCCGGCGCCGGCTTCAGGATCACCTGCAGTTGAGTGTGCTTGTAGAGGCGGTTCGGGTTCTCGCCATAGCGACCGTCGGCGGGCCGACGTGACGGCTGTATGTACGCCACCCGGTATGGTTCCCGCCCGAGTACCCTGAGGAACGTCTCCGGATGCATCGTCCCTGCGCCCACCTCCACGTCAAACGGCTGCTGCAGCACGCAACCCCGGTCCGCCCAGAAATGTGTCAGCTTAAAGATGAGGTCTTGGAAGGTGGGTCCCTGAGTCTTTGCCCTTTTCGTTTCTTCATGTTTTACTTTAACTATCACAGATTCCCTTCCCGCATCCTTCGGGTGGTCAATTTCTTCTCGATTTGATGCTCAATCAGGTCCATCAAGTATTGGTTTAACTCTGCGGCCATCGCCTTCGGCCACTCCTTCTCGCTCAATGTGTCCAGCTTCTCTCGAAGCATCGCCTGTGCCAGTTCAAGTCCCCGCGCCGAAATCGCACGCGCTCCGGGCAGCCGACATCCCGTGCACTGCAACCCCGGACGCGCCACCGCCCCGAACACCGCCTGGCCCTTCACTTCCCTCCCGCACCTCGAGCAGCGCTCCAGCCCGGGCAGCCAGCCGCCCAGCCGCACCGTCCACAAATTGAAGTACGCCAGGGGTAGTTCCCCGCTCTTTCGCTCGGCAATCGCCCGCGCTGTCAGCAGCACCAGACGAAACATCGCGTCCGATGCCTCGCGCTCCGGCAGCACTGCTTCGGTCACTTCGCTCACCAGCGCCAGCGCCAATCCCGCCTCGTACTCCCTCTGCGCCTCAAGGAATGACTCCATCAGTTCGCACTGACTGATCCGCACCAACTCCCGCGTCTCCCGCTCATAAAACCAGATGCGGATGTGCGACAGCGTCTCCAGCGTCGACCCAAACCGGCTCTTCGTCCGCCGCGCCCCGCGCGCCACCCCGCGCAGCCGCCCCGTCGTCCGCCCCAGGAAGCTTACCAGCCGGTCCGCCTCGCCCAGCGGAAAACTCCGCAGGACAATCGCCTCCGTCTCCTTCAGCGGCATCCGTCTGTCGGCGCGCCGACGGGCTCGACCTTGGCCCTCGCGCGCACCGCGCTTCCCCTCTGACTTTCCTCACTCAAACTCAAACGAAGTCTCTTACCACACCCCCGCTCTTCCCGCAATTCCTAAACACACCCTCTCTTAGCTGGATGGCTTTTTCAACCGTCGACAGCAGTAGGAAAATGTCATCCCATCAGCCAAAATGCATTCACGTCCCTACGAGAATTCTGGACACACTCAATCTCTCTCACTCACTGACACACACACTCTCTCGCCCTACACCTTTCGTCCCCGCTCTTTTCAACCCCTCCCGCACCCAAGAACATTATGTTAACTCCCACCCTCGCCCCCCTTCGTTATCAGACCCGCCCTCCCCTTCCCCGCCCGTGGCCACGTGCAGCGTGAAACGCTGTCATCGTGAGCCTCGACGCATTTGGTCGGGGTGAAAGATCTCTCCTTCGTGTGCTTACTGGGGCGTTCACCGCCTCATAATCTTCACTCGCCACTCGCCACTTTCTTTATGCCCCTTGCTTTTCTCCCCCACTCCTTTACATTCCTCCCATGCCCGACCCTCTGCCTCTCGTCGATGTCGCCGGCGTCGGCCTCAACGCCACAGACACCCTCATTCGCCTGCCCCGCTTCCCTGCCCTCGACTCCAAAATGGAAATCCTCTCCTCCCATTTCCTTCCTGGCGGCCAGGTGGCCAGCGCCCTCGTGGCCTGCCAGTCCTGGGGACTCCGCACCCGCTACGTCGGCAAAGTCGGCACCGACCCTGCCGCCGATCTCCAACGCTCCGAGTTCGCTCGCGCCGGCGTCGAAGCCCATCTCCTCTCCGTCCCTGACTGCACCAGCCAGCTTGCCTACATTCTCGTTGACCAGCCCTCCGGCGAGCGCACCATTCTCTGGAGCCGCGACGCTCGCCTCACCCTCGACCCCGCCGAGCTGCGCCGCGAGTGGGTCACGCGCGCCCGTGCTCTTCTCCTCGATGGTCACGACACCTCGGCCGCCTCCCTGGCCGCCCGCTGGGCCCGCGACGCGTCCATCCCCGTCGTCGCCGACCTCGACAATCTCTATCCCGGAGTTGAAGCATTACTTGAAAACGTGGACTACCTCATCGCCTCGCGCGACTTCCCCGCGCGTCTTACCGGCCAGCCCGACCTCACCAAGTCCCTGCCCGCCATTCACCTCCGCTTCAGCTGCCGCGTCGCCGGTGTCACGCTGGGCGCAGGCGGCGCTCTTGCCTGGGACGGCTCTCGCTTCCACTACGCCCCGGCCTTTCGCGTCAATACGCTCGACACCACCGGCGCCGGGGACATCTTCCACGGCGCATTTGTTTACGCATTACTTCAGGGTTGGCCGCTCTCACGCCAACTCGAGTTCTCCTGCGCCGCCGCTGCTCTCAACTGCACCGCCCTCGGCGCCCGCGGCGGCATCCGGCCGCTCTCCGAAATCGAAGCCCTTATCCGCTCCGGCCCACGCCACCCCTCCGTGTTCAACCCATCCACACTTGACGCTTCGACGTAGCCACTGCCCCTCTCACCGCAGCTACGAATCCACGCCTCTGTTCTTCACGATCGCCATCCCTCTCCCGCAGATCATGCCCCAGGGTCTCAATCGTCAATGACCCGATCCCCCAATCTTCAATTGCGTTCATCTCTCGACAACCCTCAACGTTTGATGGGTTACAATCCTCAATGACCCAATCCCTCAATCTTCAATTCTTCGATGATCCCTCTTCGCGACCACAACCCGCGCTCCACCTTCCCCTTCTTCACTCTTCTCCTCATCCTCGCCAGCGTCCTCCTCTTCCTGTACGAGCTTTCCCTCCCCGCCCCCGCCACCGAGAGCTTTCTCTTTCGCTACGGCATGGTTCCCGCCCGCGTGGACCTGCTCTTCGACGACGCCGGCGTCACCCTCCGCCAGGCCTTCGCCCCGCTGCTCACCAGCATCTTTCTTCATGCCGGCTGGCTGCATCTCATCGGCAACATGTGGTTCCTTTGGGTTTTCGGCGACAACATTGAAGACCGCTTCGGCCACTTGAAATTTCTCTTCTTCTACCTCTTCTGCGGCGTCGGCGCCGGCGTCATTCACACCCTGGCCAACGCCGGCTCCACCATTCCCGCCGTCGGAGCCAGCGGCGCCGTCTCCGGCATCCTCGGCGCCTACATCGTCCTCTACCCGGGTGCGCGCATCCTCACGCTTATTCCGCTGGGCTTTCTCTTCTTCACCTGGCGGCTGCCCGCCATTGTCATGTTGGGGTTCTGGTTCGTGATTCAGTTCGTCAGTGGACTGGCCTTCCTCGGTGCGGAAACTTCAGGCGGCGTCGCCTGGTGGGCTCACATCGGTGGGTTCGCGCTGGGCGTCGGTGTTGGCTTCCTCGCCCGCTCCAAATCTTCAACTGTTTCTTGAAATCCTTCACCTCTTCTTTTGTTTCCTATCGCATCCCTTCTCTCTGTGAACTCTGACTCTTTGTGCCCGCCGTGTGCATCCGTGTTCCAAAACAACCTAACCGCTGCCTGCCACTCTCCTGGTGACCCACTCCCCGCACTCCCTCGTCCCCAGCCTTCCGCCCAACTCCTGCGTCACCTGCTCATCCTTCACCGCCGCTCGCACGGCCGCGTCAATCGCCCCCGCCTCGTCCATCCATCCCAGGTACTCAAGCATCATCGCCCCGGCCAGGATTGCCGCCAGCGGGTTGGCTATGCCCTTCCCTGCAATCTTCGGCGCCGACCCATGCACCGGCTCGAACATGGAGATCTGTCCCGGGTGTATGTTCCCCGACGGCGCCAGTCCCAGCCCACCGGCCAGTTGTGCCCCCAGGTCGCTTATGATGTCGCCAAAGAGGTTGCAGGTCACAATTACGTCAAACTGCCGCGGGTCGCGCACCAGCTCCATCGCCAGCGTGTCAATGTAGAGGTGGCTCGACTCAATCTCTGCGTACTCCTTCCGCACCTCCGCCCACACCCTCTGCCACAGCCCGTGCCCGTAGGTCAGCGCATTCGACTTATCGCTCATGCACACGCGATTCAGTCCCCGCGCCCGCGCGTACTCAAACGCATACCGCAGGATCCGCTCCACGCCCTTCCACGTGTTCAAGTCCTCCTGGATCGCCACCTCATCCTTCGTGCCTTTCTTGAAGTTTCCGCCCATCCCCACGTACGCGCCTTCCGTGTTTTCTCGGATCACCACAAACCGCACGTCCGCCTCCGCGCGGTCCTTGAGCGGCGTCAGCCGCTTGTCGTACAGCTCCACCGGCCGCACATTGGCATACAAATCCAGCTTGAACCGCAGCCCCAGCAAAATATCCGCCGCGTGCTGGTTCGACGGCACCCACGGGTCGCCCATCGCCCCCAGCAGAATGGCGTCAAACTCCCGTCGCAGCATCTCCTCCGCTCCCGCCGGCAGCGACACGCCCTCGCGCAGGTACTTCTCTGCGCCCCAGTCAAACTCCACCATCTCCAGCTTCCGCCCGCCCGCCCCAGCCGCCGCTCTCAGCACCTTTACGGCTTCGGCCGTCACCTCCACACCGATCCCGTCCCCCGGAATCACCGCCACTCTCTTCTTTTCTGCTCCGCTCATCCTCTCCGCCTCTCCAGTAAGTGACTCACGCTCGCTCCCGGCCTCTCTCTTCGACCTTCAACTTTCGACTCTTGACTCTGAACTCTCAACCCTCAACCATTAACTCTCGGTAAACATCTCTCACTCATTATTTTCTCCCGGCTTCGCCCCCCGCCGGCGCGCCTCGGTCAAGTACACCCCCAGCAGCACCAGCGCTCCCCCGCCCAGCAGGTGTCCCGTCACGCGTTCTCCGGGCAGCAGCAGGATCCCCAGGCACGTGGCCATTACCGGCAGCAGATAGCTGAATGCCGAAAGCCGCGACGCCGCCATGTGCCGCAGCGCCCAGTAGTAAATCAGGTACGCCGCCACCGACGCAAACGCCGCCATGTACACCATCGCAAGCCATCCCTGCCATCCCACCGCCCCCCAGCTTCCCTCCCGCGTCATCTTCACCACCTGCCAAACCGCCAGCGGCAGCACCAGCAGTGCACCGGCCAGGTAGTTATACGCATTCATCTCCAGCGTGTCGTACTTCGCCGCTACCTTCTTCCCCCAAACCGCATAACATGCAAACCCCACCGACCCCACCAGCGTGATCAGGTCGCCCCGCAAGGTCCCGCTTCGCAGGCTGATGCCTTGCTCTGCCGCCAGTATGGCCACCCCGGCAAACGACAGAGCCATGCCCGTCACTTTCAGCACCGTCAGGTGTTCCAGCCCTTGTGTCCGTGCCAGGAGCAGCACCAGGATCGGCCCGGTCCCGATGATCAGCGACGCGTGGCCAATCGACGTATAGTTCAGTCCCACGGTGAAGCACATTTGGTTCACCGCCGCCATGAAAAACCCCAGGTACCCAAACGTCCACAGGTCGCCCTTCTCGAGCTTTCTGCCCCCTCCACCTTTTGCGCGCTTCACCAGCAACAACACGCCCAGGATCACCGCCGCCAGCTCCACTCGAAACGCTGCCAGCGCATAGACGTCCATGTGCTGCATTCCTACCTTCGCGATAATGAAGTTGACCGCCCACATCAATAACATCAGCGCGATCAGCCCCCCCAGCTTCACCGCCGAAGGCCGCTGCACCTCGCTCGAGACCGCCTCGACTTGGGTTGCCCCGTTCACAGCCTACTCGAGCACCTCGCGGTTCACCGTGAGCTTCTCGATCCGTTCCCTCACCGGCTCAAACCCAATCCCCGGCCCCGCCGGCGCCCGGATCGTCCCCTGCCGGCTCACTTCCACCTCCGGCTCGATCACGTCCTGCTCCCAGTACCGCCGGCTCGCCGACACATCCCCCGGCAGCGAAAAATTCGCCAGCGTAGAAAGCGCGATATTATGCGCTCGCCCGATCCCGCTCTCCAGCATCCCCCCGCACCACACCGGCACGCTGCGCTCCTGGCACAGGTCGTGGATTCGCCGCGCCGGCGTGTACCCGCCCACGCGTCCCAGCTTGATGTTGATGATCCGGCACGCGCCCAACTCAATCGCCGCCCGCGCCTGCTCCTCCGTGTGGATGCACTCATCGAGGCAGATCGGCGTCTCCAACTTCTTCTGCAGCTCCGCGTGCGAATAGAGGTCGTCCCAGCCCAGCGGTTGCTCGATCATCATCAGGTAGTAGGCCTCCAGCCGCTTCAGCGTCTCCCAATCGTCCATCCGGTACGCTGAATTGGCGTCCACCATCAACCGGATCCGCGGGTACTTCTCCCGCAGACGCGCCACCGGCTGCACGTCCCACCCCGGTTTGATCTTAATCTTGATCCGCTGGTAGCCCGCCTCGAGCTCCTGCCCCACCGTCGTGATCAGCTCCTCGACAAACGGCTTAATCCCGACGGACACCCCGCATGGAATCTCCTCTCGCACCCCGCCCAGCAGCTTCCACAGCGGCTGGCCTTTCAGCCGCGCCTCAGCGTCCCACACCGCCGCTTCCACGCCGCCCTTGGCCATGTTGTGGCCCCGTATCCGCCTCAACAAACCCCACACCTCCGCCGCCGACTGGAACTCCCGCCCCTTCAGCATCGGCCAGATGAACGCTCGCGTGACGTGCCACGCCGTCTCTACCGTCTCCGGCGCGTAGAACGGCGTGTCCCCAGCGACCGTTTCCCCCCAGCCCGTCGCGCCGTCCACTTCTGCCTCAACCAGCAGAATCCGCCGCTCGTGCGCCACCCCAAAGCTCGTCTCAAACGGCTTCACCAGCTTCATCCCCACTTCCCTCAACGTCATCCGCTGTATCTTCACCCTTCCCGCCCCTGGTTCTTCTCTGCGATCTGCGCTTCCTCTGCGTCCTCTGCGATAAATCTCTTTTCTCTTTTCGGTCTTCCTTGCCCAGCCCGGCAAACGCCCCTTGGCCTACGCTCACGGCTCCAGGATATAGCGCCCGCCCTCAGGCCTCAGCTCGAACCCCACCGCCGCATACCCCTTCGCAAACCACTTCTGAAACTGCTCGCTAATCTCCCGCTGCACCTTCGCCGCTCGCTCCGGCTCCTCGTCGCGCAATCGCGCAATCTCCGCCGGCACCGCAATTTGCGCAACCTCTCCCGCTGCCGTCTCCTTGCTGACGGCTGACGGCTGAAGGCTGACAGCCTCTTTCACCCGCGCACTCTCCAACCACCACTCCGCCATCAACCGATCCGTCGGCAGCCCCGCATGGAGCGGGCTTGACGTAATCCCATAGCAATTCGGAATGTACCGCCGCGCAATCGCGCCCAGCCGCACCAAATTGAAATGCGCGTTCTTAATCTCCAGCGGATCAAACGTCCACTCCACCAGCTCGATCCCCCGCGCCAACGCATCCTCCCGCTGAAACAGTTTCAGTTTCTTCCCCACGCCCCGGTCGCGGAACTCCTCGAGCACCGCCGTCATGTGCGAATGCAAGATCGGCCGCCCCGCTCGCACCCCCGCCAACGCCATTGTGAACCCGATCATCCGCTCGCCCGCAAACGCCCCCAGTACCTGCCCGCCCGTCTCCTCCGCCACCACGTACAGCGGCAGCGGCACGTGCAAGTCCGAGTCGCCCCACACGGCCAGCTCAATCCCCAAGCACGCCTCATACTCCGCCAGCCCCCTGCAATGCCTCACAACAATTGTTCCCGGCGTTGCGCTGGGCCCGCTCGCACTCATCTTTGCCTCTTCGCCTCCTGCCACAACTCCTCCATCTCCTCAATCTTCATCTCCGACAGCTTCCTCCCCTGCCTCCCCGCCCTTCGCTCCATCTCCCGGAACCGCCCCGCAAACTTCCGATTCGCTTTCTTCAACGCAATCTCCGGGTCGGCTCCCAGAAACCGCGCCACGTTCACCGCCACAAACAGCAAGTCCCCAATCTCCTCTTCAATTCCGCTCTGCGTTCTCTGTGCCTCTGCGCTCTCTGCGTTCGTGTTTTTCTCTTTGAGCCGCGCCCGCAGCTCCTCAGTCTCCTCCATCATCTTCTCCAGCACGCCCTCAATATTCTCCCAGTCAAACCCCACATTCGCCGCTCGTCGCGTCAACTGATACGCCTCCAGTAATGCGGGCATCGTCCGCGGCACCCCATCCAACACCGACCCCTCTCCGCCCTCGCCGGTGCTGTCATTCTGAGGCCCGGCGCTTTTTGCCGGGCCGAAGAATCCCTCTGTGTCCCTCTTCCCCCTGTTCTCCGCTTGTCTTTCTTCCTTCTTCAACTGCTCCCAGTTCTTCAGCACCTGCGCCGCCGTCTTGGCCTTCGCCTCGCCAAACACGTGCGGGTGCCGCCGCACCATTTTCGTGTGGATCCGCTCAATCACCTCGGCAACGTCAAACCGCCCCGCCTCCCGCGCCAGTTGCGCGTGAAAAACGATTTGCAGCAACAGGTCGCCCAGCTCCCCGGCAATCTTCGCGTCGTCGCCGGAGTCGAGCGCCGCCAGCACTTCGTACGTCTCTTCCACGAGGTACGTCCTCAGCGACTCATGCGTCTGCTCCCGGTCCCACGGACACCCATCCGCCGCCCGCAGCCGCGCCTGCAATTCCACCAGCCGCTCAAACCACTCCCCCATCCGTTCCCGCGCCGCTGGCCCGCGCCCTGTCATTTTGAGCTCCGGCACCAGCTTGCGCGGTTTCTGCGCCCCGGACGGGCTTGCGGGGCGATGCCGGAGCGATCGAAGATTCCGGCCCTGCCGGAAAGAATCCTTCTGCCTGCTCTTTCCCGGCGCCTTCCTGGCACGACGATTCTTCGTGCCCCCACCTCTTCTCACTTTTTTTCTCGTTTTTTCCCCGCCCCGCATCTCTTCCTCATTTCTACTCATCCTCTAGCCGCCGTACACTCTACGTTTCACCACTTCAATTGACAAGCCCGCCGCACCTCTTCTGCATTACCTGAATCTTCTCTGAATCATCGAACCACAAATCCGAAGTTACTTCCCGACTCCCGACTCCCCTCCCTTGTCCCTCTCCCGTCCGAATGTTAAACTCCCCATCTCAGCGGCCACCATTCAGGCAAACAGAGGAACACTCTTGTCCGACGAAAAGCGCGACGATTCCTTCAAGGTTGTTGACCGCCGCCTGTTCACTCCCGAAGGCGAACTTCGCCCCGACGCCATCGCCAACGAGCGCCGCGAGCAGGAATCGGCCGCCGCCATCAAAGCCGCCACTCCCTCCCCAGCACTATCTCCCACCACCTCCGGCGCCGCCCCGGCCCCTGCCGCCGACGCTCCCAGGCCCTCCCACAGCTTCCAACTCCTCGTGGACTTCGTCGCCCGCAACGCCGCCGTTCTTCTCGGCGGCTACGCCGACCCTCAAACCGGCCAGGCCATTCTCGACCTTGAAGGCGCCCGCGAGATGATCGACATGCTCGACGCCCTCCGCGAAAAAACCCGTGGCAATCTCGCCCCCGAGGAAGAAAGCCTCCTCCTCGAACTCCTCGGCAGCCTCAAGATGAGCTTCCTGGAAATGAACAAGGCCGCCGCTCAGGCCATGAAAGAGAAGGCCAAGGGCAAGGCCTGACCGCCATGCCCGCCCCGTCCGCACCCGCAAACTCTCTCCGCCTCACCGTTCTCGGCTCCGGCACTTCGATGGGCGTTCCCTCTCTTGGCTGCGAGTGCCGCGTTTGCCGCTCCTCCGACCCACGCGACAACCGCACCCGCGCCTCCGTCCTGCTCTCTCATGCCGGCCGCAACGTGGTCATTGACACCACGCCCGACTTCCGCTTCCAGGCCCTTCGCGCCGGCCTCAAGCGCCTCGACGCTCTGGTCTTCACCCACGCCCACGCCGACCACATCCTCGGCTTCGACGACATCCGTCCCTTCAACATGCGCCAGAAATCTTCCATCCCGGTCTTCGCCTCCGCCGATACTCAAGTCGTCCTCCAGCGCACCTTCTCCTACGTCTTCGACGCTGTCCCCGTTCTCAGCACCATTCCTCAGATCACCCTCCACACCATCACCGGACCCTTCGACCCCCTCGCCTCAGACTCGGCCGAAACCAACCTCATCCCCATCCCCCTCATCCACGGCGACACAAGCGTCCTCGGCTTCCGCATCGGCCGCGCCGCCTATCTCACCGACTTCTCCCATCTCCCCGACTCCTCCCGTCCTCTCCTCCGCGACCTCGACGACCTCATCCTCGACGCCCTCCGCGACATCCCCCACCCCATGCACCTCACCGTCGAGCAGGCCCTCGCCATCGTCTCCGACCTCTCTCCGCGCCGCGCCTGGCTTACCCACATCGCCCACGACCTCCCCCATGGAGAGACCAACGTGCGCCTCGCCCGCCAGGGTTTTCCTCACGTCCAGCTCGCCTACGACGGCCTGAGCTTCGAGGTCGCCCGCTGATGCCTCTCGCCGTCCTTCACTCTCCCGGCGAATGGCGCGCGCGCTTCGGCGCCACGCCTGCCGCCGCCACACCTCCGGGCCGACGATCGTCTCCGCGAGCAGGCAGAGGCCGATGAAGAGGAAGCCGGTGGCGAAGAGCCAGTGGACGTGCTCGGCCGGCGGCTGCATCAGCGCTCCTGCTCCTCGAGGTCACGAATGAGGCCGGGCGCGACGAGCCACGGCGATAAAGCGGCGGGCCAGGGCGTGGCGGTGGTGGTCACGCTGCGCCCCGGAGGCTGGCAAAGCGTTCGTGATATTTGAGAGTGAGGCTGAGGCTGCCGTTGCTGCTGCTTGCGCAAGCCATCCCGCCACTGGAAGCGGCCGCGGGCGCGCCGCTCGGCTGGGCCACGGCG
>Ga0209002_10003805_pt1 | contig 11990 bp, 10 predicted proteins | sample Rifsed16ft2_FD_184010 | JGI IMG/M metagenome (GOLD analysis project Ga0209002, IMG submission 184010) | Soil microbial communities from Rifle, Colorado, USA - sediment 16ft 2 (version 2) | ecosystem: Environmental > Terrestrial > Deep subsurface > Rock core/Sediment | place: Rifle, Colorado...
GGAGACACTGCTCCAGCCGCCCCCGTTCGGGCTCCGATCGACAGCCCTGCAGCAGCTCGAGAACGACGGGGCCAGTGGTTGCGACGTGGTCATCGTCGAGCAGGCGCTGGAGCCGCGCCTTGAGGGGATGCGAACCCGTTCAGGAGAAGAAGCTGATCCACGCTGTGGCTGAGTATATCCGGCGCGCAGAATGGTTCTGGATATCCCCACGAGACCGACCCACGACGTTCGAGCGCCCGCAACGCATCCCTGCCCGGGGAGGTCGCTGGCCGCATCGCCCTGGACACGAACCTCCTCGTCTACGCCCACCGCCGCGATGGCTCCCGTTCGTGTCTGGTCCCGGGGCAGGTCAGAGCGTTGCGGCTAGGCCACTGCGTAGTCGGGGGTATCCCGCAGGATCATCAGCTTACTGGCATGGATGGGTAGGATTGCGTACGCGCGCCCATCCTTTCCGGCGAATTCCACCTCGAACACCGTGCCATCGTAGGTCATGACGACGGTACCGATCTGCCCACGGTGCAACAATAGCGGGCGAGCTGTTTCGAAATGCTTGGCGGGCACTTCTTCGAGAAGGGCCACCACATCGTGCATATGGATTTCGGGCTCCATGTTCACACGATATAACAGGTCGTGAGCCGCGGAAAGTCTTCTCCGTGGCGGACGATCCACACACTGAGCACGGTACCGGTGCCCTTGGTCGTGCTCAGAGAGAAGCGCAGAATGTAGATGTCCCCGAATCCGCTGTCGCCTCGCGCTTCGGCCTGATCCGACGCCGCCGCTGCATCCAGCAAAGCGCGTCGCAGCACATCGGCGTTACCTGCGCTGATCCCGAGGACGGATTCGAACATGCGTGCCTTGTGTCGGCCCTCGCGATGCAAGTTGTTGAGCGTGTAGTCCTCAGACCCCGGCGAACGCCTGCTCCCAGGGAGGGGAGGACGACGTCCGAGCCGCCGGGCCCCTGTCCGGTTACGCCGGCCCGCGCGGCGGCGCGCGCGACGGCTCCCCCGCGGGCGACGCGCTCACGAGCCCCAGCCGCTCGAGCAGGGCCTGCAGGAACTCGCCCCCGGTATGCACCCCCACGACCCGCCGCCGGCCGCCGCAGCGCGGACACGCACACACGTCCAGGGCGACGACCCGGCGCAGCAGCGCCGCCCACAGCGACGCACTCTCACGCGGCGATCCCCACGCCCCGGGCGACGGCTCCGCCCGGGGCCCCGCGGCCGGGGGCCCGTCCTCGACAGCCTCGGGGCGCCCCGGAATGACCGCCGACCGCCACCCCGCGGCCGGCCCGAGCACCCCATGAACGCGCAGGGTGTGAAAGCCGAGGACGGAGAGCTCGTCCATGGCGCTCAGCGGGCGAACGTCACCACGCGCGGGAGCCCCTCCAGCACCTCGATCGTCTCCCGCACGAGCTCGGTCATGATCCGCGCGGCCGGCTTGCGCTCGGTCAGCATTCCGCCGACCTGGCCGGACGGGTTGTGCAGGAGCTCGTCGCGCCCCGCGCGCCGCGCCGCCTCGAGGAGGTCGCCCATGAGGATGCCCTGGAGCGGCATCGGCAGGGGCGTGAGGCCCGACTCCTCCCACGCCTCGACGATCGGGTTCCGGCAGCTTCGCGCGGTCTTGCCGGTGAAGGAGCGCGAGACCACGAAGTCCTCCGAGGCCGCCAGGAGGATCCGCTCCTTGTTCTTGTCGGGGATGTCGCACTCGTTCGCGACGAGGAACGCGGTGCCGACCCAGACGCCGGCGGCCCCCAGCGCGAGCGCCGCGGCGACGCCGCGGCCGTCGGCGATGCCGCCCGCCGCGACCACTGGCGTTGGACGGACGGCGTCAACAACCTGCGGGATCAGCGGGAAGTTGGCGATCTTCCCCGTGTGGCCGCCGGCCTCGTGGCCCTGGGCCACGACGACGTCCACGCCGACCCGCGCGTGGCGGACCGCGTTGCGCACGGCGCCCGCGAGGCCGATCGTCTTCATCCCCTGTTTCCGGGCGAGCGGCACGACCCACGCCGGGTCGCCCAGCCCCGCCGCGAAGACAGCTACCCGCTCGTCGAGCACCACCTGCACCTGCGCGCGGATGAACGCGGCCGAGATCACGATCTCGTCTTCCACCGCGGCGGGCGGGAGATCGAACCGGCCCATCAGCTCGCGCACGAACGCGACGTGCCTCGGGTACTCGCGCTCGAGCTGGCGGCGCACCGCCGAACGCGTCGTCTCGACTTCGGTGAGACTTGCGGGCAGGAGCAGATCCACGCCGAAGGGCCGGTCGGTCAGCGCGCGAACCTCGCGGATCCGGCGCCGGATCTCTTCGGGGTCGAGCCCGGAGCCCCCCAGCACGCCGAGGCCGCCGGCGTTGGAGACCGCAGCGACGAGACGCGGCGGTGTCGCGAGGCCCCGCCCCCCCATGCCCGCGAGGACGATGGGGTACTCGATGCCGAGGAAGTCGCAGAGGCTCGTACGGAGGACCGGTCGGCTCATCGGCATCGCGATTCTAACGCGGTCTCCCTGCTCGCCGCCCGACATCGTGGCCGCGCGCTGCCGCCGCCGCTCGGCGAGCCGCGAAAAGAGTGCCCAGACGTGGTCGCGACGCAGCGTGGGCGGTCCAAAGCCCCTTCTGCCTGAGCGGCACGCCGAGCCGTGAACGCGTGAGCGGAGGGCCTCAGGATTGGCGGGACGCGCCCACGAGCGTCGAGAACCTCGGTCCTGGCGCGAGAGGAGTCGTGCGCGCCCGAGCCAGGGACGCCGGCCGCCCGCCCCGCGGGCTGACGACACTCGAGCTACGAGTCGACGAGACAGAGCCCTGTGTGGCGAGCGATGTGCTGGAAGTCGCGATCTTGCTGAAGCAGGGAGCAGCCGTTTCTCCACGGGCAGCCAACGCAGCGCCCGGAGACACTGCTCCAGCCGCCCCCGTTCGGGCTCCGATCGACAGCCCTGCAGCAGCTCGAGAACGACGGGGCCAGTGGTTGCGACGTGGTCAAAGGTCGTGAGCCGCGGAAAGTCTTCTCCGTGGCGGACGATCCACACACTGAGCACGGTACCGGTGCCCTCGGTCGTGCTCAGAGAGAAGCGCAGAATGTAGATGTCCCCGAATCCGCGGCCCGGGACGAGCCTCACGCTGCCCGAACTGGCGCGGCACCTCGCGGCGGCGGGGATCGCCCGGTTCAAGTCCGGACGCAGCGTCGGTGACGACGATCGAGGCCGCCGCCGACTGGGCGCGGAGCGCGGCGGCCGTGGCCTCGCTAGGGTGCTGGAGAGACGGCTGGGGATGGGCGTATTATGAATTGCACACTTGAAGGCGTGAGGGGAGGTGCCTGACCATAGTGAAATCCATGGGTGAAGTTCGGGTCAAGGCCAAGCTGACTAACGCGGTCGACGAGGCTCTGGTCCGACGGGGCATGCTCAAGCCCGAACAGGTCAGGACCTGCGAGGCCGACGCCCTCGTCGACACCGGAGCCGTCCGCATGGTCTTGCCTTCGCAGGTCGCCTCTCGTCTCGGTCTCGGAGTCCGCGGCCAGCGAGTGGCCGAGTACGCCGACGGCCGCAAGGAAGCTGTGAACGTGACGGAACCTCTCATCGTCGAACTCGAAGGGAGAGACACGCTGGAAGAAGCCCTGGTGCTGGGCGATGAAGTGCTGATCGGACAAACCGTGCTCGAGAAGCTTGACCTGTTTGTGGACTGCCAGCGTCAGCGCCTCGTTCCCAATCCGGCTCATCCCGACCAGCCGGTCACAAAGGTCAAATAGCCGCCCGCCCGAGGTTTGGTCGACGGGCGGTCAAGCACCACTCCCGGTGCCGGCTCCGCAAACACCCCGTCGAGCGCGAGACGTCGCAGTCAGCCGAAGACGGCACGGAGGAACAGGGCCAGCACGCTCATTCGCCGGCCGCCGCAGGAGGGACAGAAACTCCTGCCTTTGCAGCTGAAGGCCACGACCATTTCATCGGTGCACCGTTCGCAGCGCACGTGAACGCAGCCGTGCTCGAGCCGGCCACAGAGCTCAGTGCCTCGAAACGCCCTGTCGCCCCGCCGGGCGCCCCCCCGGTCAACCCTTCGCGCTTGGCCCCCCGCGGCGGCATGCAGCGCCCGGCGCAGCGCGTCCGGATTCCGGGTGAGTGCGATGCTATGCGACAGAGGGGGGCGCTACGGGACGAGTGTCGGCGGTCGAGGTGTGATACAGGCCCTTGGCGAGTTGGTTGCGGTGGAGGCGCTCGCTCGTGCCACCACCGCGGCCGCCGACCGGAGCCGGCGCACGCGATGCCCCGCCCGCGGACCGCTGGCCACCAGCCCCTGGATCGAGGCTGAGGCGTACTCGGCCAGCAGCGGCCGTTGCTCGGCCACCGGATCGCCCACGGCCGCGTCCTCCGCGGGCCACCGCCCCCGGCGGCGCAGCAGACGCCGCACGCCACGGTGCCCCTGGTCGAGCACCTCCGCCACCTCGGCGTCCGTCGGCGCCGGCAACGCCTGGAACCCCGGCGCCCCCGCGGCCGGCGACCGCGTGAACACCCCGTCGAGCACCAGCGAGTGGACGTGCACGTTCAGATTCAGCGCGCCCCCGAAGCGCTGGATGACGGTGACCGCCCCGCACTGACTGTCCCGGATCCCTCGGCTCGCGGCCCGGCCCCGCAACCAGCCGAACACGACCCGGAGGAAGACCGCCAGCAGACGCTGGAGCTTGGCGAGCCCGAACAGCGGACAGTTCACGTGCTCTCGGGAGCGGACAGATCATGTGCTCCCTCCACAAGGCAGTGCCGGCGGTTGCGCGGCGCGGCAGGGCGTGCTAAGCAGGGCGCATCGTGCACGCGTTCAGGTTCGACCTCACCGACCTGCCGCCCGCGGCCGAGGCGCTCCGCGCCGAGGTGCGCGACTTCCTGCGCGCCGAGCTGAAAGACCGCCGGCGCGCCGAGCGCGCGGACTCCTGGGGCGGCTTCGACCCGGCGTTCAGCCGCAAGGTGGGCGCGCGCGGGTGGATCGGGATGACGTGGCCCACGCGCTACGGTGGTCACGAGCGGAGCTTCCTCGAGCGCTACGTGGTGCTCGAGGAGATGCTGGCCGCGGGGGCGCCGGTCGGCGCGCACTGGGTGGCGGACCGCCAGAGCGGGCCGCTGCTGCTCCGCTTCGGCACCGAGGCCCAGCGCGAGCGCTTCCTGCCCGCGATCACGCGCGGCGAGCTGGCGTTCGCGATCGGCATGAGCGAGCCCGACTCGGGCTCGGATCTCGCCTCGATCCGCACGCGCGCCGAGCGCGTGGACGGCGGCTACCGGGTCAACGGCACCAAGGTCTGGACGAGCAACGCGCACCGCGCGCAGTACCTGATCGCGCTCTTCCGCACGCAGGTCGTCCCCGACAAGAAGCACGAGGGGCTCTCGCAGTTCCTCGTGGACCTCTCGTCGCCGGGCATCACGATCCGCCCGATCATCGACCTCGGCGGCGCCCACCACTTCAACGAGGTCGTGTTCGAGGACGCCCTGATCCCCGAGGACCTGCGCGTCGGCGGCGAGGGCGACGGCTGGAAGCAGGTCACGACCGAGCTGGCGTTCGAGCGGAGCGGCCCGGAGCGCTACCTGTCGAGCTTCGCCCTCCTGCTCGAGCTGGTCCGCCGCGAGGCCGCGCGGCCGAGCGAGCGCGGCACGGTCGCCGCCGGGCGGCTCGTCGCGCACCTGGCGACGCTGCGGCAGATGTCGCTCGCGGTCGCCGGCATGCTCGAGGCCGGGCAGAACCCGAACCTCGAGGCCGCGGTGGTGAAGGACGTCGGCACGGCCTTCGAGCAGGAGACGCCCGAGGTGGTCCACGCGCTCCTCGACGTCGAGCCGCTGCCGGGCGCGGGCGGCGGCGACCTGGAAGAAGTGCTGGGCTACCTCGTGCAGCGCGCGCCCTCGTTCTCGCTGCGCGGCGGCACGCGCGAGATCCTGCGCGGGATCATCGCGCGGGGGCTGGGCCTGCGATGAGCGAGCTGGGGACGCTGCTCTCCGACACGGTCACGCGCCTCTTCGGCGACCTCGTGACCAAGGAGGCGCTCGAGGCCGCCGAGCAGGGCGCCTGGCCTGACAAGCTCTGGCGCGCGCTCGAGGAGGGCGGGCTCACGCTGCCGCTCGTGCCCGAGGCGCAGGGCGGCGCCGGCGGCCGCTGGGAGGACGCGGAAGTCGTCGTGCGCGCGGCCGGCCGGCACGCCGCCTCCGTGCCGCTGGCCGAGACGATCGTCGCCGCCTGGCTCCTCGCGGGCGCCGGGCTCGAGGTCCCGACGGGCCCGCTCACACTGGCACCGGTCCGCGCCGGCGAGACGCTCAGGCTCGCGCGCAAGGGCGCCGCGCTCGAGGGCACCGCGACGCGCGTGCCATGGGGCGCCGCGGCCGGCCACGTCGTCGCGCTGGCGGAGGCGGATGGGCGGGCGACGGTCGCGCTCGTTGCCGCGGGCGCCGCGCGCGTCACGCCCGGCAAGAGCCTGGCCCTCGAGCCGCGCGACACGCTCGCGTGGGACGCGGCGCCGGTGCTCGCCGCAGCACCCGCCGCCGCGGGGCTCGGCGCCGACGCGCTCCAGGTCTACGGCGCGCTCGTGCGCGCGGCGCAGATGGCCGGCGCCCTCGAGAGCGTGCTCGACCAGGCCGTGCGCTACGCGGGCGAGCGCCGCCAGTTCGGCCGGGCGATCGGCAGCTTCCAGGCGATCCAGCAGCAGCTCGCGGTCCTCGCGGGCCACGTGGCCGCGGCGGGCACGGCCGCGGCGCACGCCTTCCGCGCCGCCGACCGCCGCGACCCCGCGTTCGAGGTCGCCGCCGCCAAGGTCCGCGCGGGCGAGGCCGCGGGCGCCGGCGCCGCGATCGCCCACGCGGTGCACGGCGCGATCGGCTTCACCTACGAGCACTCGCTCCACTTCGCGACGCGCCGGCTCTGGTCCTGGCGCGCGGAGTTCGGGAGCGAGAGCCGCTGGGCCGCGACGCTCGGGCGCGCCGTCCTCGCGCGCGGCGCCGACGCGCTCTGGCCCGATCTGACCGCGCGCTGAGCGCGTCCGATGACACACCACGAGCGAGGTGGAGCATGAGCGAGGCGTCCCGCGCGAGGTCCCCCGAGGAGCGCCGGCTGCTCGAGCTGGCCGCGCAGCGCCTGCCGGGCGGCGTGCTCGGCTCTTCGCGGTTCCCCGACGAGCTGGCGTTCGTCGTCCGGCGCGGGCGGGGCTCGCGCGTCTGGGACGTGAGCGGGCGCGAGTACATCGACTACCTGCTCGGCTCGGGCCCGCTGATCCTCGGCCACGCGCATCCGGCCGTGGTCGAGGCCGTCCGCGCGCAGATCGCGGACGGCTCGACCTACTACATGGTGAGCGAGCCGATCGTGCGCCTGGCCGACGAGATCTGCCGCGCCGTGCCCTGCGGCGAGCAGATCCGCTTCACCTCCACGGGCACCGAGGCGACGTTCTTCGCGCTCCGCGCCGCGCGCGCCTTCCGCAAGCGCGACAAGATCATGAAGTTCGAGGGCGGCTACCACGGCAGCCACGACTACGCGCTGATGAGCTCGTCGCCCCGCTCGCCGAAGGCCTTCCCCGCGCCCGTGCCGGACTCGGCGGGCATCCCGCAGGCGATCGAGGGCGAGGTGCTGATCGCGCCCTACAACGACCTCGCGACGGCCGAGGCGTTGCTGGCGGCGCACGGCGACGCGCTCGCCGCGGTGATCGTCGAGCCCTTCCAGCGCCTGATCCCGCCCGTGCCCGGGTTCCTCGCGGGCCTGCGCGCCGCGACGCGGCGTCACGGGATCCCGCTGATCTTCGACGAGGTCGTCACCGGCTTCCGCTTCGCGTGGGGCGGCGCGCAGGAGCGCTACGGCGTCGTCCCCGACCTCGCGGCCTACGGCAAGATCGTGGGCGGCGGCTTCCCGCTCGCCGCGGTCTGCGGGCGCGAGGACATCCTGCGCGCCTTCGACCCGCGGCTCGAGGGCACGCCGGAGTTCGTCGCGCAGATCGGCACGCTGAACGGCAACCCGATCGCCGCGGTCGCGGGGCTCGCGACGCTCGCCGAGCTCCGGAAACCCGGCGCGTACGCGAGGCTCCACGCGACGGGGGCGGTGCTCCGCGACGGGCTCGCCGACCTCGTCCGGCGCTCGGGCCTGCCCGCGCAGGTGATCGGCGAGACGACGGTCTTCGACATCGTCTTCACCGACCGGCCGGTCACCGACTACCGCGCGATGCTCGCGGCCGACGGCCGCCGCATGAAGGCGTTCAACGCCGGCTGCCTCGAGTGCGGCGTCGTCAAGGGCGCCTCGAAGATCTACGTCTCGCTCGCCCACACCGAGGCCGACGTGGCGCGCACGCTCGAGGTGTTCGAGGCGGTCCTGAAGACACTGGCGTGAGCTGGCGCGTCGGCGTCGACATCGGCGGCACGTTCACCGACGTCGTCCTGGTGGACGAGGCCAGCGGCGCCGCGGGCGTCGTCAAGGTGCCGACGACGCCGCGCGACTTCGCCCGCGGCGTGCTGGACGCGCTCGCCACCGCGCTCGCGAGCCGCGGTGTCGCCGCGCGCGACGTCGCGCTCCTCGCCCACGCGACGACGATCGTCACCAACGCGCTGCTCGAGGGCAAGGGCGCGCGCACGGCGCTCGTCACGACGCGCGGCCTGCGCGACGTGCTCGAGCTGCGCCGCTCGGCGCGCGCGAGCCTCTACGACCTGTTCCAGGACGGGCCCGCCGTCCTCGTGCCCCGCCACCTGCGCCTCGAGGTCCGCGAGCGCGTGGACGCCGAGGGCCGGGTGGTCGAGCCGCTGCGCCTCGAGGACGTGGACGACGTCGTGGACTTCGTCAAGCGCCACGACGTCGAGGCCGTCGCCGTGTGCCTGCTCTTCTCGTTCCTCCATCCGGCCCACGAGCAGGCGGTCGGCGCGCGCCTGCGCGCGGCGCTGCCGGAGCTGCCCGTGTTCCTGTCCTCGGAGGTCCTGCCCGAGATCCGCGAGTTCGAGCGCGCGTCCACGACCGCGGTCTGCGCCTACGTCGGCCCGATCCTCGCCTCCTACCTCGGCCGCCTCGAGGCCGCCGTCACCGCGATGGGGCTCCCCTCGCCGTACGTGATGGGCTCCTCGGGCGGCGTGTTCACGGTCGCCGAGGGGCTCCGGATGCCCGCGATGGCCGTGGAGTCGGGGCCCGCCGCCGGCGTGATCGCCGCGGCGCTCGCCGGCCGCCAGCTCGGGCTGCCGAACGTGATCTCGTTCGACATGGGCGGCACGACCGCGAAGGCGAGCCTGATCGAGGCGGGCGAGGTCAAGACCACGTCGGAGTACGAGGTGGGCGGCGCGGGCCACGTGCGCCGGTGGCTGCACGGCACGGGCCACCCGATCCGCGTGCCGGTGATCGACCTCGCCGAGGTGAGCGCCGGCGGCGGCTCGATCGCCTGGATCGACCCGGGCGGCGCGCTCCGCGTCGGCCCGGAGAGCGCGGGCGCCGAGCCCGGGCCCGTCTGCTACGGCCAGGGCGGCGCGCGCCCGACCGTCACCGACGCCGACCTCGTGCTCGGCTACCTGAATCCGGTGGCACTGCTCGGGGGCGCGCTCCCCGTGCACCTCGAGCGCGCGCGCGCGGCGATCGAGCGCGACGTCGCGCGGCCGCTCGGTTGGGGCGTGCTCGAGGCCGCCGCGGGCGTCGTGGACGTCGTCAACGCCGGCATGGCGGCGGCGCTCCGCATCGTCTCGGTCGAGCGCGGCTACGACCCGCGCGAGTTCACGCTGGTCGCCTTCGGCGGCGCCGGGCCCGTGCACGCCGCGCGCCTGGCGCAGGAGCTGGAGATCCCGCGCGTGATCGTGCCACCGATCCCCGGCGGTTTCTCGGCGCTCGGCCTCGTCGCCTCGGACCTCCGGCGCGACTACGCGAAGACGTTCTACGCGCCGCTCGCGGACGCGCGCCTCGCGGACCTCGCGGCGGTGTGGGAGGCGATGGAGGCCGAGGCGCGCGCCATGCTGCGGCGCGCCGCGGTGCCCGAGGCCCGGTGGGAGATCGCGCGCGCCGCGGACCTGCGCTACCCGCGCCAGGCCTACGAGCTGACGGTGCCGCTCGCACCGGGCCCGCTCACGCCGGCGACGCTCGAGCGCCTCGCGCGCGACTTCCACGAGCGCCACCGCACGACGTACGGCCACGCGAGCCCCGACGAGCCGGTGCAGCTCGTCAACGTGCGCGTGAGCGCGGTCGGCCGGCTCGCCACGCTCGACCTCGGGCGTGGCGCCGCGGCGCCGGCGCCCGCCAGGGCGACCGCGGCGCGCGAGGTCTACTTCCGCGAGACCGGGCTGGCGCGCTGCGAGGTCCTGGCGCGCGAGGCGCTCGCGCCCGGGCGCGGGTACCGGGGCCCGCTCGTCGTCGAGTCCATGGACGCCACGGTCGTGGTGCCGCCGGGCTGGCGGCTCCGGGCCGACGCGCGCGGCTTCCTCGCGCTGGAGGCGGAGGCCCATGACTAGGACCGATCCCGCCACCTTCGAGGTGGTGAAGAACGCGCTCTACTGCGCCGCCGAGGAGATGAAGGTCGTCCTCGCGAAGACCGCGTACTCGCCGCTGCTCAAGGTCGCGGGTGACTACTCGTGCGGCCTCTTCGACGTGCGGGGCGAGATGGTCGCGCAGGGCCCGGACCTGCCGATCCACCTGGGCTCGATGCCGCTCGCCGTCAAGGCGGTCATCCAGGCGTGGCCCGCGATCGCGCCGGGCGACGTCTTCATCCACAACGACCCCTACTTCGGCGGCAGCCACCTGCCCGACGTCAACGTGGTCACCCCCGCGTTCCACGGCGCGACGCCGCTCGGCTTCGCGTGCGTGCGCGCGCACTGGCCCGACATCGGCAGCGCGACGCCGGGCAGCTACGGCGCCACGACCGAGATCTACGGCGAGGGCCTGCGCCTGCCGGCCGTGCGCCTCGTCGCCGCGGGCGTCCCGAACCGCGACGTCGAGGACATCATCTTCACCAACGTGCGCACGCCCGACGAGCGCCGCGGCGACCTGCGCGCGCAGCTCGCGGCGAACCTGCGCGGCGTCACGCGCCTGCAAGAACTGGCGGCCCGGCACGGCGCGCCGCGCCTGCTGGCGCTCATGCAGGAGGTCATGGACTACTCCGAGCGCATGATGCGCGCGATGCTCGCCGCCCTGCCCGACGGCGTGGCGACCTTCGAGGACTTCTGCGACGGCGACGGCGTCGTCGAGGAGGGCGAGAAGGAGGACGCGCCCTTCTGGATCCGGATGCGCGTCGAGAAGCGCGGCGACCGCCTCAGCGTCGACTTCGCCGGGACCGACCCGCAGGTGGCCGGGCCGATGAACGCGCCGCTCGCGGTCACCGCCTCGGGCATCTACACGACCGTCAAGATGGTCGCCGACCCGACGGATCTCGTGCCGCCGAACTCCGGCTGCTGGCGGCCCGTGACGCTCGTCGCCGAGCCCGGCACCGTGGTCAACGCCGTCGCCCCCGCGCCCGTCGTGTTCGCCAACCACGAGATCTCCCACCGCGTCTCGGACATGCTCTTCGGCGCGCTCGCGCAGCTCGTGCCCGGGCGCGTCATGGCCTGCTCGCAGGGCACCTCGGCGATCGTCACGCTTGGCGGCGTCGACTGGCGCTCGGGCGGACGCTACGTGAGTTACGAGACGATCAAAGGCGGCTTCGGCGCCCGGCCGACCAAGGACGGCATCACCGGCATCGCCGCGGGGATCTCCAACACGATGAACACGCCGATCGAGATCCTCGAGGCGAGCTTCCCCGTGCGCATCGAGCGCTACGCGATCGTGCCCGACAGCGGCGGCCCCGGGCGTCACCGCGGCGGCTGCGGCGTCGAGCGCGTGTGGCGCGTGCTCGGCAACCCCTCGCAGATCGCCGTCTGCTGCGAGCGCACGAAGTCGCCGCCGTTCGGCCTGGCCGGCGGCGGCGCCGGCGCCCCCGCGCGCGTCGCCGTGATCGGCCCCGACGGCGTCGAGCGCGAGCTCCAGAGCAAGGGCGCGTTCCGCGCGCTGCCCGAGAGCGAGCTCGTGCTCCGCGCGCCGGGCGCCGGCGGCTACGGCCC
>Ga0209002_10003806_pt1 | contig 11990 bp, 11 predicted proteins | sample Rifsed16ft2_FD_184010 | JGI IMG/M metagenome (GOLD analysis project Ga0209002, IMG submission 184010) | Soil microbial communities from Rifle, Colorado, USA - sediment 16ft 2 (version 2) | ecosystem: Environmental > Terrestrial > Deep subsurface > Rock core/Sediment | place: Rifle, Colorado...
GGTTGGAAAACCGGGAGTTCCAACTTTATTACCAGCCTATACTATCTCTTGAGTCCAACCAGGTAGTTAGTTTTGAAGCTCTAATACGATGGTTTCATCCTAAACGAGGACTACTATTACCGGGGGAATTTCTTTCAACTGCAGAAGAATCGGGGTTAATTCTGCCCATTGGAGAATGGGTGCTCAATGAGGCTTGTTTGCAACTGAAGACATGGCACGAGAAATATCCCGGGCTACAAAAGGCAAATGTCAATGTAAATATCTCAAACAGACAGTTCTCAGAACCGAATTTTGTAGACAATGTCGTCAAGGCATTACATACTAGCGGCTTGAAGGCAGAATCTTTAAGGCTGGAGATCACCGAAAATGTTTTGATCAGCAATTACGAGACGGCAAACAAGATCTTTTCACAATTGCAGGATTTGGGGATCCAATTACAAATTGATGATTTTGGAAGCGGGTACTCGGCTTTGGGGTACTTACAGCATTTTCCGATTAATGCCATAAAGATCGATAAATCCTTTATTGATGAAATAGGGAAAGGCCATAGGGGAAACAAGCTTGTCCGGGCGATAGTGGCTATGGCACGTGAGTTGGGCATGGAAACTATCGCCGAGGGAATTGAAACTGGAGAACAGTTGAATGAACTAAAAAGCTTAGCATGCGGCTTTGGTCAAGGTTTTCTGCTATCCAAACCACTAAATAAAGAGTCTGCAGAGGAAATTCTGGCAAAGCAGGAGAACACCTGACAATATTTCTAATCTATAAAAGACTGCACTGCAAAAACCCTTTTTAACCGCGAAGAGCGCTAAGAACGCGAAGGAAATTCAAAGGCGATTTAAGAATATTAAACTTTCACGCGGACTGCCTTGAAAAAAGATTCATGATTTTGTTTTTTCTTAGCGGCCTTCGCGTGCTTTGCGGTGCAATGACCTTTTTGCGCAGACACATAAAAGGATCACGAAACTTATCAGCGCGTGAGGTACGAACTGCAGGAGATCGGCCAGCCCACCCTGCAGGATTTGCTGATGAAGAAGTTCGGCGCGAAGAAGTAGACAGGGAAACAGGTAGACAGGTAAACAGGAAGTCGGGTGATGGAATTCATCGGACTTCTTTAAATTAACAGACTGCAAAGGATAGAAAGGGAATTCATGATGGGCCAGGTCCAGAAATCCAGTGTTTTCCCCGGTGAATGATGAACTTACCAAGGCACTTACAGAAATAATCGTTTAACTCCCAGTTTCACTGCGTCGCAAGGTAACATTAAAAGTCGTCCCCTTATTTAGTTCACTTTCCACATTGATCTGACCCCCCAATTCTTCCACAATTGATTTGACAATATACAGCCCTATGCCACTGCCCGGTATCTCGGCAATGGTTACATTCTTCGCGCGGTAAAAACGCTCAAACAAGTGCTGCAATGCTTCAGGAGGAATGCCAAGTCCCTGATCCGAAATTGAAACGCGCACTTCATCTTCAGCTTCCGTTACATTAATTGTGACAGAACTTCCTTCCGGAGAGAACTTGGCGGCGTTATTGATCAAATTGATAAACACCTGCTGTAAACCACTTTTATCGCCCAAAATGAAGACCGGTCTTCGCTCCATTTTTAGGTCAAGGGCAACTCTGCGTTTATCTGCAATCGCCTTGACCGCCATGATCGACTCTTCCAATACGGGGATTAGTTCCATTGGAGCGTGTTCGAGTGTCATCATGCCACTTTCCAGGCGTCCGGCAATCAGCAGCCGGTCGATCAGGATCTTCTGGCGGTTCAACTCGCTTCTCAAGGTGCGCCAATATTCTTCCAATTCCTCCTGTGTCCCACCCTCATGGATCAGTTCGGCAATCAGCATTGCGGATGTCAGTGGAGTCCGCAATTCGTGGGAGGCGCGGTTGATGAAATCGGATTTCATCTCATTTAACTGTGCCTGATCTGTAATATCGCGGATGACAACCAGCGCCTCACTTGAGCTAATCGGGTACAGGCGCGCTTCATAGACCTTGTTGATAAACGGGAGCCTGAATCCCTCGAGCACGTTCGGAGATGTAAATGCATCCTGATTAGCCTGCCCTCTGATCTTTTCCACGATGTCTGCAGGCCAGGTCTCGGATAAATTCTTTCCCGAAATCACATCTCGATGGATGTAAAGAGGATGGTCAGGATTGGCGCTGTAATCCAGAAGTATCCCGTTGATATCGATCCTGATGAGGAGATCGGGCAACGCAGAAAGGATGGCGCGGTTGCGCGCCTCATTCAGGCGAATGGTCTCTTCATAGCTGCTGCGCTGCAGTGCTGAACCGATCAGGTTGGCTGCCGTTTGGACGGCATTCCGCTCCGAAGGCGACCAGGTAATTTCCTTTTCCTCATCAAAAAGCCCCAAAAATCCCCAGGAACCCAACGTGCCATGAATGGGCATAATGATAAATGACAGGCCTGAAAAAGTTGAAGCCCGTTTATCATTCGCAGCAGCATTATGGGAATATTCACCGGATGCGCTCAGGATCATGGGAATGTGCTGAGCGATTACTGAGGAAACATCAAAAGCAGAGTCGGACTGTTTCCTCCACCGGTACCGGATATTAATCGCCGGTGTGGAGGAAAAGGTGTCAATTTCCAAAATAGCACAGCTTGAAACATCCGTTGCCAGCCCTAAAGATTCCAATATCTCGGGGATCTTTGTTTCGATGTTCGATGAACGTAACAGCCGCGCGGTCGCGTCGCTGATCACCGAAAGAATACGGGTGTGCCTTTTGAGCGTTTCCTCAAAGTCCCGGCGATCAGACACATCACGGGCAATGCTCTGGATATAAGCAGGTCTGTCTTCTTCATCGTACACGACGGAAGCGCTGATCTCGACTGGCAACGTCGAGCCATCTTTTCGCTTCAGAATACGTTCAGATAGGTTTGAGCCATCGCTTCCAACAGTACCACGACCCAGTTCCTCACCCAGAGACATGACCTCGCTGACAGGCATCCCAACAAGCTCGCTTTCCTCATAACCCAACAAACTCAGGGCCTGTTGGTTCGCGGTAATATAGCGAAGATCAAGCCCAATAATGAATACGCACTCTCCGGTCTGCTCGAACAAGGCACGGTAGTGGAAATCCTCCCCCCATTGATGGCGCGATCTTCCCAGCCCAGAGTCTGGCTTGCGTCCAGGTCCTGGCAAAGATATTGTCTTTTCATCCATAAACAATGTCTTCGGGGCCATGGTCAGGGATGACTGCGGACACCCAACATCCCTTCGGGCTGTCAAGGATTTTGACATCGCCATTCAGCATTTGGAAAACAGACCGCGCAAGGGTCAAGCCTACCCCCAGACCTTCATACTCACGGCGGTCCCCCTGGCTGGCCTGATAAAAACGTTCAAAGACCTTCTCACGCAACTCAGATGGAATTCCCGGCCCATCATCCTGGATCAGCATGTTGACACCGCCATTCGACCCAGGCCGTACGGTCAGGCTGACTTGTCCCTTTTCGAAGCTGAACTTGAAGGCATTATCCATCAAGTGCACTATCGCATGGGTAAACTCGCGGCGTGGGGCAGTGATTTTGCCCTGTTCTGAAACATCGGTAACGAGTTCCAATTCCTTGGACTTATACCTTTCCAGTCTCTTTCGCACCGGAGCAAGGATGTGCAGATCAACATCAATGGGCTGCCTGATGGTATTCAAGTTCCCATGATCGATATTGCTTAATAGGATCAAATCGGTGACGAGCGATTCCAAACGGTCTGCATTGGAAAGCGCAATATTGATGAATTTGCTCTGTTCTTCAGGGTCCCTGAATTTGTTATTAGCCGCCAGCTCCAATGGCATCATGATATTGGATAGTGGCGTGCGCAGCTCATGGTGGAAATTTTGCAGGATCTCATGGCGCAGTTTATCCATATCCTGCTGGGCAATTGCTTTCATTTGTTCGCGGCCGCGGGCCTGTTCGGTTTTCACGCGCCTGAATACCGCTTCAATCCGCGCCAGAAGTTCTTCGGTCACGAACGGCTTGGTGATATAGTCATCTGCTCCCTCTCGCATGCCGCTTACGCGGTCCTCCACATTGGAACGCGCGGTCAGAAAAATAAAAGGGACGGACGCCAGATACGGATCGAGACTCATCAACCTGCGTAATTCAAAGCCGTTGGGAGGCGGCATCATCACATCTGAAAGGATCAGGTCGGGCAGAGCCTCTCTGGCCTTTTGCAGTCCGTCACGGCCATTCACAGCGGTAACGACGTTATATCCATGTCGTCTGATTGTGGCAGCCAGGCCCATGAGCAAAGCTGGCTCATCGTCAACGATCAAAATGGTCCGCTTGTCTTCCATGTGCTATTTATCTTTATTCTCATAGTTGGGCAGGCTCTGTGTTGTCCCCCGCGCTTTATCAGCCAATCTGGCATTGTTGTTTACGAACATGATTTGAATTGAGGCCAATGAAATCAGGTCACCTGAATTAAGCACACAGCGGTCTATTTTCTGGCTGTTTACCAACGTCCCCGACGTTGATTCGTTATCGTACAGCACATATTTGCCGTCCTCTAAACGGATCTCGGCATGAAACCGGGAAACGAATTCCTCATTGAAAACAATATCATTATCCAACTGACGACCAAGCCGGGTAATTTCCTTGTCCAACGGGATGATCTGCCGGTTGAAAATGAGAAAAACATTTTGTTCGAGGGAAGGCGATTTTGTTTCATTCATAAAGTACATCCATTTTGATTATCAAATGAATCTAATAATTAATCCAGACAGGAGGTTCCCACGTGCGGCATTTATACCATATCCAATAGCATTTGGAAACCATGCTTACCTGTTGGAGGCTTTTTCCAATTTGGCACTTCAAAAATGCTTTCCGTTATAATCCTGAGACAAATCTGTTAAAAGAAATCGAGCCAGAGAATGTTCACAGACCAGGTAGAAATCCACGTAAGATCCGGCAAAGGAGGCGACGGCATGGTGCACTTCCGCCGTGAGAAATTCATCCCCATGGGCGGACCTGATGGCGGCGACGGCGGCAAAGGCGGCGATGTCATCTTCGAAGTCAAGTCCACGCTCAACACGCTTTCATCATTTCGACAGAATCAGAAATTTAAGGCGGAAGAGGGCGTCAAAGGCGGGCCATCGCAGAGGAGCGGACGCAACGGCAAAGACCTGATCGTTTACGTGCCTCCGGGCACCGTGCTTTACGACGCGGATACAGGCGACCTCATCGGCGATTTGACCCAGCCCGGCCAAAAATTGACCATCCTGAAAGGCGGGCGCGGCGGTCGCGGGAATCAACACTTTGCCACGTCGCGGAACCAGGCGCCTCGCACTGCCGAAAAAGGTGAGCCGGCAGAGGAGAAACGCCTCAAGCTGGAACTGAAGCTGATCGCCGACATCGGGCTGATCGGCGTCCCGAACGCAGGCAAATCCACGCTGCTTTCGGTATTGACGAATGCCAGACCGAAGATCGCACCTTATCCATTTACCACGCTCGAGCCCAATCTGGGTGTTGCAAACATTGACGATGACACAACGGTTGTGCTGGCTGATATCCCCGGCCTCATCGAAGGGGCGTCACACGGCGCGGGACTCGGCCACGAATTTCTGCGTCATATTCAACGCACGCGGGTATTGATCCATTTGCTGGATGGCTTGTCAGAAGACCCCATCGCAGATTACAGCCAGATCAACTCGGAGCTATCGCTCTTCGACCCGAATCTCGCGAAAAAGCCCCAACTGGTCGCGCTCAACAAGATAGATCAGCCCGAAGTCCAGGAAAGACTCAAGGACATCCAAAAGAAATTCAAGAAACAAAAAGTCGAACTGATGACCATTTCAGGATTAGCGCGCACGAACACGCGCGACCTGCTGATCAAGGCTTATCAAAAATTAGCCGAGACTCCGCCTCTTGAAGAAGTCGAACCGCCGATGCCAGTCTATCGTCCGAAAGAGGACCCGCGTGAGTTCGTTGTCAGACGCGAAGGCGCGAATGAATGGCGCATATCGGGCGCGGCCATTGAACGTGCCGCATCCATGACGTACTGGCAGCACGATGGCTCCGTACGCCGCTTCCAAAAGATCATGGGAGCGCTCGGTGTGGATCAGGCCCTGCGCAGCGCAGGCGTGCAGGAGGGTGATACCGTTGCCATCGCTGATTTTGAACTGGAGTGGCAGGAGTAAGGAACATGACAGCCTCGCGACTGCGCGTGTTGATCTTTGTTCTCATCTTCATTGGCGGCGTAATCGTCGGCTTTTTTGGCCTGCGGACCCTGCGTGCGTTCAGGGAGTTTCGCGGGCATCGCCCTCCCCCTCCCTCGGCTGATGTGGGACGGATCGAAACAGATACAGAGTTGATCCGTGACTGGATGACAATCCCCTTTATCGGAAAAATGTATCACGTGCGGCCACATGTACTTTTCGAATCACTTGAGATTCCAGAACAAGAGAATCACGAAAAAAGCCTCAAGCAATTGAACGAGGAGTATTATCCACAGGCAGAGGGGATCGTGCTGGAAAAAATCAAAGCCGCTGTGCTCGCGGCGCTCGCGAACCAGCCGCGCCAAATACAGGAGAACCCTGTGACGCCGGTTGTTCCGGTAACACCGACTCTTATGAATGTTCCATAGACGGACAGCCCATGTCCGAGTTTCTCCTGACACAAATTATCAATTATGGCGCGCCCATCCTCGGCGTGATTGTGTTTCTCGGCGCTCTTGGCATTCCTTTCCCCGCAACAATTATCGTGATCGCTGTAGGCGCATTTTGCAGGCAGGGATTTCTATCCTGGCCCTCAACCGGGTTGATTGCACTGACCTGCGTTGTCCTGGGTGATTGCCTGAGCTACACCATGGGCCACTATGCGCGCGAACCTGTCCTGCGCCGCTTTCGTGGTTCAGACAAATGGATACAGGCTGAAAATTCTTTTCAACGCTGGGGTGGGATGTCCGTCCTGCTGACGCGGTTTTTGATCACGGGCATTGCAGTGCTGGTAAACCTCATCGCAGGCACAGGTAGTTTTCCCTTTAGGCGCTTTCTGTTCTACGATCTTTCAGGTGAGGCAATCTGGATATTCGGTTATGGGGGCCTGGGTTATCTGTTCGGCGCACAATGGGAAGCGGTCAGCGCGTTCCTGAGCAATATGAGCGGACTGCTTTTGGGCCTGCTGATTCTTGGAGTGGGCATCTGGCTGGGATTACGAAGATTGAGGACAAGCACTGCCATTAAGGAATCTGGATAAATTCTTCGATGGGAAGCAGGATTCGGCATTCAAGTTCAGAACGAATTTTGTCTCATTTCATGGTTGAGAGGGATTATCCTAGTAGGAAGTTCAACGAGACTGATGGATGGATCCCTCCAGCACGAAAGTATTTTACAGCAAATGAAGGCCCGCAAGAGCGACAACAAATCAGATGAAGCATTAACTTCATCATTTGAGAGCCTGTTCTATGAGTATTGGGCTCCAATCTATCGCCTGTTCTTGCACCTGGTGGTGGATCCCGCCGAATCAGAAGATTTGGCATTGGAAACTTTCTTTCGTCTCTACCAGCGCCACCCGATCCCTGAAGAAGAATTCAACACGCGCGGATGGCTTCAAAAAGTGGCAACCAATCTTGCATTGCATTCAATCAGAAGTTTCAAACGCCGGGAACATTATGAAGTCGCTGCCGGGAGAGACGCTCTGGAGCAAGCACCAGAAAGTCAACCGCCTGAGATTTTCGCCGAGAAGGAAGACCACCGCCTGGCGCGACTCGTACTTGCTCAAATGAATCCCCGGCAGGCAGAGATTTTGGTCATGCGCTACTCAGGAATGGCCTATAAAGAGATTGCCTCAACCTTAGACCTCTCTCCTACATCCATCGGTCCATTATTACTGCGTGCTGAACGTGATTTTGCGAAGCACTACCGCGCGCTTGTGGAGGAAAAGAAATGAAAAAACATCTGAATGATGGTCAATTGCGAGCAGCCCTTGATGCAGAACTAAATCCAAACGAACTCGAACATCTTAAGAGTTGTGTCTACTGCCAGACGCGACAAAAAACGATCCAAACACAGACGGATCAAACCGCCGAGGAATTGGCCTTTCTCTCTTCCGCGACAAAGGACTCAAGTCATTCCTTTCAAACAGCCTGGAACCGTTTCAATCAACAGAAGATTACCCAAAAGGAGACCCCAATGTTTAAAAAGTTGTTCGCTTCACCCCTCATCCGTTATGTCCTGCCTGGATTATTGATCCTGACGCTGATCCTCGCAATGCCCGGCACGCGTGCGCTGGCAAGTGAACTGCTCAATTTATTCCGCGTCCAGCAAGTGGCAGTTGTGACCATTGACTCAACCGGAATGGAACAATTAAATGGCGTATTTGGTAATCAAGTTGGCGAATTGATTTCTGATTCGATTACAATGACAAGAGAGCCCGGTGAGCCTGTTGATGCGTCCGATGCGAATCAGGCCAGTCAATTGACAGGTTTTACTGTTCGATTACCACAAGACCTGACTCCTTCTCGTATTAGTGTCATGGGTGGTTCTGCTTTCACTCTGACGGTCGATCGCACGAAGGCACAAGCCCTTTTAGAAGAGGCCGGGCGAAGTGATTTGGTTCTGCCTGATTCCATTGATGGTGCAGAAATATCGGTAAACATACCTTCCGGCGTGAGCATTGGCTATGGTACCTGCCCTCCGCCCACCAGTAACGGAGATGAACTGGATACGGACTCGCATGGATCACCGGGCCGCCGGTATGCCGATTGTGTCATCCTTGCGGAAATTCCCAGCCCAACAGTTTCTGCTCCTGCGAGCGTCAACATCGCTCAGCTTGCTCAAATTGCACTGGAATTTACCGGTATGACCAGCGATCAGGCTGAAGCTTTTACCGATACGGTTGATTGGACATCCACGCTCGTAGTTCCAATCCCAAGGAACGCCGCCACCTATGAGCAAATCCCTGTGGATGGTGTGACTGGAACACTGATCCAACGACCCTCTGACGATGCGCCTCAATATACACTGTTGTGGGTCAAAGATGGGATCATCTATGCAATTGGGGGACTCGGAAGTAATTCGCAACAAGCAATCCAGATGGCAAATTCCCTTCCTTAGGAACGTACATGTCGATTGCACCAGCAATTCAGACCGACCAGGTAAGAAAAGTATTTGGCGATTACGCTGCAGTAAAGGGCCTCACCCTGCAAGTAAAGCAGGGTGAGGTATTCGGTTTTCTTGGGCCGAATGGAGCGGGAAAAACGACCTCAATAAAAATGCTGCTGGGATTAATCTCACTGACTTCCGGCACGGCATCATTGTTGGGAAAGCCGCTTGGGAACCGAGATGTAATGGCTCGCATAGGATTCCTCCCAGAACATTTCCGGTTTCAAGAGTGGCTGACTGCGAATGAGTTTCTCTTCCTGCACGGCCAGTTATTGAACATGAAAACCGATGAACTCAGGTCGCGTATAGCCGAGCTGCTCGAACGAGTGGGTTTATCTGATTATCGAAACAGACAACTGCGCACATTTTCAAAGGGAATGTTGCAGCGCATTGGCTTGGCTCAAACCTTATTGAACAGACCAGCTTTGGTCTTCCTGGATGAACCGACCTCAGGCTTGGATCCAGTCGGTCGTCGTCTTGTGAGAGATATTATCCATGAAGTGCGCGCGCAAGGCACATGTGTCTTCTTGAATTCTCATCTCTTGAGCGAAATCGAAGTTACCTGCGATCGGGTTGCATTTATTCGCCATGGTGAAGTGGTGCGAGTACTGAGTCTGGCGTCTCTCTCCACTGATCAAATCAGCGTAACGATTCGTGTTTCCAATTTTTCGGCGGAGTCGTTAGCTGGACTTTCTCAATGGGGAAAAGATATCCAGATGGATGGAGAACAGATAAGCATGGTCATTCAAAGTGATGCCTCCCTTCCTGAGATCACTCGCTATCTGGTTGCACATAATAGCCAAGTCTATGCGATTACCCCAAATCGCATGTCGCTGGAGGATATCTTTATCGAAACGGTCGGGAAGGATGGCGGGCTGTGAAAGCCATCTGGATCATTACAAAATTAACCTTCCTCGAAGCGATTCGCAGGCGCATCATGATCGCGGGATTGGCATTAGGAACGCTTTTTCTGATCATCTACTCGGTCGGTTTGCATTTCATCCTCATACAAGTTGGACAGACTCTTAACGATGTAGCAGCGGGTCGAGCCATACTTCAAGCGGAGAGCACCAACGCATTTCTAATGGCAGGACTGTACGCAATTACTTTCCTTTCCATTGCCATGGCTGCCCTGCTGGGAGCTGATACACTGGCAGGAGAAATTAACTCTGGCACGATTCAGACGATCGTCACAAAGCCAATCCGGCGTGCCGATGTCGTTTTGGGAAAATGGCTTGGCTTTGCTGGTTTGCTGGGCTTGTACCTTCTGCTCATGGCAGGTGGTGTGGTCTTGAGTATGTTTTTCCAGACTCATTACACTCCTGATCATTTGTTGAGAGGGCTCGGACTCATCTATCTGGAAGCCCTATTGATTATGACGATCACGCTCATGTGTTCCGCTGCTTTTCCCGCGCTGGCAACAGGCGCGATTGTATTTGGTCTTTACGGACTTTCGTTCATCGGAGGCTGGATCGAGCAATTTGGCTCATTCATCCAGAATCAAACTGCAGTGAAGATCGGCATTATTACCAGTCTGATCATCCCCAGTGAATCTCTCTGGCGGCGGGCAGTTTTCGAGATGCAAACCCCTCTATCCGGTGCTTTGGGGATGTCTCCCTTTGGAACCATCTCTGTTCCCAGCTTACTAATGGTTGTGTATGCAGTTGCATATCTTTTAATTGCTCTGATTTTCTCGATACACATTTTTCAGAAACGTGACCTATAAAGTAGATACTTTTCTAAAACGAAAAATTTCCCTGAAACTACATATTGCGCGGTAATTCCGTTTCAATTCACTCTGCTCACACGCGTCAAATCACATCCTCCGGACCATGATGGCGACGGCCAGCGTGTCCTTCGGTTTTTTGATTCGCGAGCGTTTTACTGACAAAATCACGTGCAACCGAAGCTGCAATCGAAATACTCTGGTCGCCGCCGACAATCATGGCATTAATTCCAATGACTTCACCGCTTGCATTGACCAGCGGTCCGCCTGAGTTGCCGGGCGCGAGAGGCGCGTCAGAGCGAATCACGGGCAGTTTATCACCGCGTCTATTTTGCGCGGAGACCAACGCACTGACAATCCCACGCGTGACAGCATTGCGCTGTCCCCACGGGTGGCCGAAGGCAAAAACCATTTCACCGACGCGCGGCGAAACGGAGGCAGGCTTAAGGGGAGTCAGATGCGTGGCGTCTATCGAGAGTAACGCCAAATCCACATCAGGGTCACGGGCAAGGAGGCGCGATTCGTACTCCTGGTCATTCTGCAAAAGGACGATGGGAAGGCGTCGCCCAACCACGTGATTGTTGGTGAGGATGATTCCGTTCGCATCCCACACGATGCCTGCACCTGCGCCGAAACGATGACCGCGCACAACGACCAGCGAAGGCAAAACTTGCTGGACGAGTTCATTCATCACTTGTGTGAAAGTACCAATGATTGGCTTTCTCGATCCTTTCCCCCAGAGGCGGATGCGAATAGAACATGAACACCACCCACTGTTCGGGATCGACCTCTCCGAGATTCTGATTCGCCAAGCGCGTAAAAGCGGACGCGAACGCTTCGCTCTTCCCCGTGGATTGCAACGCGTAGTCGTCAGCCATTCTCTCCCTCCAGCGGGAGACCGCGTTGTCAATCGGCATGGTGATAAGTCCATAGGCACTAAAGATGAGCATCAGGGCAGGGAACGCTGCAAGGTCCGCAGGACCCATGAAGCCAAAATAATCGATCGACCACTTTAAAGCCAGTGACGCCAGGAACAGGCTAAGAGTCGTCGAGAGCGTACCAAAGGTGATCAGAAAGGGAATGTCGCGATGGACGTGATGTCCCAATTCATGCGCGAGCACGGTTTCGATCTCATCCG
>Ga0209002_10003808_pt1 | contig 11988 bp, 11 predicted proteins | sample Rifsed16ft2_FD_184010 | JGI IMG/M metagenome (GOLD analysis project Ga0209002, IMG submission 184010) | Soil microbial communities from Rifle, Colorado, USA - sediment 16ft 2 (version 2) | ecosystem: Environmental > Terrestrial > Deep subsurface > Rock core/Sediment | place: Rifle, Colorado...
TATTAATACTTACAAGGTTCGCCTACATGTCCCAGAACGTCATCCGCGTCGTCGGTGCGCGCGAACATAACCTGAAGAACATCACTGTCGAGATCCCGCGCGACCAATTGGTCGTCATTACCGGCCTCTCCGGGTCGGGTAAATCCTCACTCGCCTTCGATACCATCTTCGCCGAGGGCCAGCGGCGCTACGTGGAATCGCTCTCCGCCTATGCTCGCCAGTTCCTTGGTCAGATGGATAAGCCCGACGTCGATACTATCGAAGGCCTCTCTCCGGCGGTCTCGATCGACCAGAAAGGTGTCTCGCACAACCCGCGCTCCACGGTCGGCACGGTTACGGAAGTCTACGACTATCTACGCCTGCTATTCGCCCGCACCGGAATCCCACATTGCCCGGTTTGCGGGCGAGAAGTCACCCGCCAGTCAGCCCAGGAGATCGTCGACGCTGTGGAGGCGCTCCCGGAGAGCACCCGCCTGCACATCCTGGCTCCCGTCGTGCGCGGCAGGAAGGGTGTCCACCAGGCTGTGCTCGACGAAATTCAGAAATCGGGGTTTGTGCGCGTACGCGTGGACGGACAGATCTATGAGTTGGACCAGGAGATCAGCCTCGACCGCTATAAAATCCACACCATCGAGGCAGTGGTGGACCGCCTGGTCATGCGCCATCCCACCGAACAGGAAGAAGCCCAGAACTTCCGTTCACGCCTCACAGATTCGATCGAAACTGCACTCAAGTTTGGCGATGGTTACCTGATCCTGCAGGACATCAGCGATCCCAAAGAGCCACGCGATCTTTACTTCTCGGAACACCTGGCCTGCCCCGTGCACGGAGTTAGCCTGCCCGAGATCGAACCGCGCACGTTCTCGTTCAATACCCCTCATGGAGCTTGCCCCGAATGCCAGGGCTTGGGTGGCAAGCTCGAGATCGATCCGGACTTGCTCATCCCAGACCCAGAATTGTCGCTCAACGAAGGCGCTATCGCCATCTCGGAATGGAGCGGGCCGCGCGAGGAAGGGGGATACTACTGGCAAATGCTGGAAGCAGCTGCCCGTGAATACCATATCGACCTGGATGCCACAGTTAGCTCCATCCCACAGGAAAAATTGGATATCATCCTGTATGGTACGAATGGCCGTGAGGTCACTATCCACTATCACAACAAAAACGGGCGGCAGGCTACGTTTCGCACTCCCTTCGAAGGTGTGATCAATAACCTGCAGCGCCGTTATAACGAGACCAACTCCGATTATATGCGCGATAAGATTTCCGAATTCATGAGCGAGCAGACCTGCCAGACCTGCGGGGGCGCTCGCTTGCGTCCGGAGGCGCTGGCGGTTACCGTTGACGATGTCAATATCGTTTCAGTCACCAAGTGGCCAGTTTTGAGAACCCTGGAATGGATTCACCGCCTGGCCGGTGGAGATACATCCTTCAACGCTCGCCAGCAGGCCATCGCTGAGCGGATCTTGAAGGAGATCATCGATCGCTTAGGGTTTCTGGTTGACGTAGGACTCGACTACCTGACCCTCGACCGTACGGCTGCTACCCTCTCTGGAGGTGAGGCGCAGCGCATCCGCCTGGCAACCCAGATCGGCTCACACCTGATGGGCGTCCTCTACGTCCTCGATGAGCCTTCCATTGGTCTGCACCCACGCGACAACACCCGCCTGCTGGGCACCCTGAAAGGCCTGCGCGATCTCGGCAACACCGTCCTGGTCGTTGAGCATGACGAAGAAACCATTCGCACCGCCGACTGGATCATCGATCTTGGTCCAGCCGCTGGGGAGCACGGCGGTGAAGTAATCGCTGAAGGTCCTCTCGAGAGTATCTTGCAGAGTCAAGAGTCGCTAACTGCGGCCTATCTCACCGGTCGCATGCAGATCCCGATCCCGGAGAGAAGACGCTCCGGCAATGGCAAAACCTTGTCGGTGCTTGGCGCGCGTGAGAATAATCTCAAGAACATCGACGTTCGCATCCCGTTAGGAAAACTGGTATGTATCACCGGGGTATCCGGGTCAGGAAAATCCAGCCTGATGGTCGAAGTGTTATATAAAGCCCTGGCCCGCAGTCTGCACCACGCCCACACCCAACCTGGCGATCATGACCGCATCGATGGATTGGAGCACCTTGACAAGATCATCAACATCGACCAGTCGCCGATCGGACGAACGCCCCGTTCCAACCCAGGCACTTACACCGGGCTGTTCGATCATATCCGTGGTCTATTTGCCGACATGCCCGAAAGCAAGATCCGCGGCTACAAGATGGGTCGCTTCTCCTTCAATGTGCGCGGCGGGCGCTGCGAGGCCTGCCAGGGACAGGGACAGTTGCGCATTGAGATGCAGTTCCTGCCCGATGTCTATGTCCCCTGCGACGTGTGCCATGGCTCCCGCTATAACCGCGAGACCCTGCAGGTGCGCTTCAAGGATCACAACATCGCCGATGTGCTGGACATGACCGTCGATACTGCCATCGAGGTGTTCGCAGCCTTTCCCAGTATGATTAACAAGTTGAAGACCTTGCAAGAGGTTGGTCTGGGATATATCCGGGTCGGCCAGCCGGCGCCCACCCTCTCGGGAGGCGAGGCGCAGCGCGTCAAGCTGGCGCGCGAGCTCTCCCGGCGCTCAACCGGCTGTACGCTGTATGTGTTGGACGAACCCTCTGTAGGGCTGCACGCCGCCGATGTCCACAAACTGATCGACGTGCTGCATCGCCTGGTGGACGCTGGCAACAGCGTCGTGATCATCGAGCACAACCTGGACATCATCAAGGTCGCTGATTACATCATCGATCTCGGTCCGGAAGGCGGTGAGCGCGGTGGTGGAATTGTTGCCGAAGGCACGCCGGAGGAGATCTGCGCCACCCCTGAGTCGTATACCGGGCAATTCTTAAGTCAATTCTGCAGAGAAAAGGGGTTACAGATAATGGAGAAAGGTTAGGAGAATGTCCTGACCCTTTCGTCTCATATCTCATAATCAATACCCTTGACAGAATAAATGATTACCATATAATTAATTCGATTATCATCGAATTAATTATATGGAGCTGATCATGGAAAATATATTATTAACAGACGACCTGTTGCGTTTCTTCAAAGCCCTATCGGATGTCAACCGGCTGAAGATCCTGGGTCTGCTGGCGCAAGAAAGCTTGAGTGTAGAACAACTGGCTGAGATGCTCAATTTGCGCCCTTCCACAGTTTCCCACCATCTCTCCCGGCTGTCCGAAGCGGGCTTGGTCAGCGCCCGCGCATCTAGTTATTACAACCTGTACCAGCTGGAGAGCAAAGCTCTGGAGGTGATGGCCCAACGTCTACTTGCTAAAGAGACTTTACCTGCCGTCGCAGCTGATGTAGATATGGACGCTTACGATCGCAAGGTGATCACTGACTACACCCTGGCGGATGGGCATCTCAAGACCATCCCGACCCAACGCAAGAAATTAGACGCCGTTCTACGCTACATTGCCGAATCCTTCGAACCTGGATCACATTACACTGAGAAGCAGGTCAACGAGATCCTGGCGCGATACCACCAAGATACAGCTTTTCTGCGCCGGTCACTCGTCGAGGCGCGCTTGCTGGGGCGCGAAAAGAGCGGGAGCGATTATTGGCTTGTCCAGGATTAAGCAAAGATGGCTTGGCGGTTCAACTACCAGGCCATCACTCCCTTATCCTCCGTCCATCGTAATTCGTCATCCATCATTCGTCTTTCTTCGTCTTAACCCCACCGTCTCTTCACCAGCCAATAACCCTCTCAAAGGCTCCGCCTTCACCGCCAGCACGCGGCTATTGGCGAAGTAAGGAAAATCAAAACCGGTTGGATCTCCAGCGACCTTTCCGGGGATAGGCATCAGGCGCGCCGTGAGCGGCTTTTCCAGCCGTTGGGCCAATGCCGCCAAGTCGAGCAGGATGGAGGCTAATTGCCCGCTAGTGACCTCTCCAGGAAGGGGCAGCGTATCCAACCCGCTACCGCACACAGCCGAATAGAGCAGGATTTCGGTGATCCCAAGATTGCCCTCAGCAGCTCGGGCAGCCAGCACAGCATCCTCTAAGACGGGCAAGAACAAGCCGTTGAATCCCGCCCTGTAGAAATTGGCTCGATCCAATGCATCTGCCAGAAAAGCCGCGGCTGCCAGGGAACCATGCAGCCCCACAACCGGCACCCCCAATCTTTCCATCGCTTCTCCGAAAGATCGCTCGCGGTCTGGGAAAGGTGCGAATGAGAAGTCGATCCCAGCAAATTGCAGACCCAGCATTTCAGCCAACCTGTTACCAACCTGGGTGATCAACTGCGCCTGAGTTTCAATACTGCTGACCAGCCTTCGGCGAGCTGCCTGTAGGCTGGCAGCGCCGGTCACAGCCTCCACAGCCAGGTCGGCTGACTCAATCGCCAGGGCAAAGGTTGGTTGATCGCCTTCATGATAAGCTGCCGGGAAAAACGGTACCCCTGGTGGCACGTTAGCCAATGCAGCGAACCGCAGGTTAGCAAACCCATCAGTGGAAATAGAAGCGGCGCGCTGAATGACCTCCGCGCAGGCGCGCACTGCTGTCAAATCGATCCCGCTCTCCGAGGAGGCAATGATCCCCGCCGCGAACACCGCCTGGGTTTTGGCCAGGATATCTGGGATCATCGCGTAACTCGCCGGGACATCCGGAACCGCTGGGCCGATAGAGATGTATTCGTAGCCCAGAAATCTGGCCGCTCTTTCCAGGGATTGGGCCAGGCGGACAGCTTCACTCACATCGCGCTCCGCCAGGAGGTGCGAAAAAGGGATTGTCGCCAGGCGGGCGGTCTGCACCTCAAGACCCGCCGACTCAAACGCGGGGCGAGCGAGAGCAATGAACTCGCCAGCTTTATGCATGGCTTCCTCATGCGAGGGCCAATGGGGATTAAAGAAATAAGTGATCGAACGAATTTTCATAGGTCAAGATTTTGAATAGTCAAGAGCTCAACCGGTTCGTTGGCGGACGACCTCGTACAACAGAATCGCTGCCGCTGCTGCCACATTCAACGACTCCCCACCTCCTGGCATGGGGATGAAGACACGCCGATTCGCGAGTTGTCGCGCCTGCCCTCCTGCTCCATGCGCCTCCCCACCCACGATCAAGGCCAGCGGAACACGAAAATCTGTCAGGAAGTAAGGTTGCCCTTCACCAGCCGCCGCCAGGTAGACATGGAAAGCATCTTTACCCAGGTGGGAGCGGATTTCCTTCCATGGCAGGATCAGTATCGGCAGATAGAAGTGTACCCCCATCCCGGCCCGCACCACTTTCGGCGAGAATGGATCGCCTGTTCCAGGTGGAATAAAGACCGCCTGTACCCCAGCTGCTCCAGCGGTGCGCAATATCGTCCCTAGATTGCCAGGATCGCGCACCCCGTCTGGAATAAAGACGAAATCGAAAACCTCCGGCAACGCCAAAGTGCGCCGCTCTATCACCGCAAGGATTCCCTGTGGCGTTTCGGTATCACTAATGGCGTGAAATACATGGGGTGATACGATCTCGATTAGAGCTGCGCGGGAGTGATAACTATCCACGACCGCCTGGCCACGCGCGTTTAGATCCTCGGTATAGAACACGATTTGAGCTTTCCAACCTGCTTGAAGAGCCTCTTCGCAAAGGCGAACCCCTTCCACCACGAAAACTTGCTCATCCAGGCGGGCTTTTGAACGGGATTGCAAGGCGCGCACCCATTGGATCTTAGGGTTGTGAACGGAAGTGATCAACCCCTTCTCCCCTACCCCTTTTCCCCTTTTAAAGATTTCCACACTCTGAGAAAAGCCTCGATCGTCGGCTGGTCAAATAAAGTCAGGCGGATTTCCATCAAGCCAGAATCTGGATTCTTGACGCAGTAATCCTCGATGCTGGTGAGGATCACCTCGGCCGCAACCACCTTCGGAAAGCCAAAAATTCCCGTGGAAATGGCCGGGAAAGCGATTGAAGTCAATTTAAGCCGATCCGCTAGACTCAGAGAACCAGCAACGGCTGCAGCCAACTTGATCTCTTCATCGCCTTCGCCCCACACCGGCCCGACGGCATGGATCACATACTGGCAGGGCAGGTTCCCAGCCTGGGTATACGCTGGGGCGTCATGCCGAACTGGGCCGAATTCTTGCACCCAGGCATTGCTTTCTGCCTGGATTTGCGCCCCACCACGCCGCGCAATCGCCGCCGCGACCCCGCCGCCATGCTGTAAAAACTCGTTGGCCGCGTTGACGATGGCGTCGACCCGTTCCTGTGTCAGGTCTCCCTGCACGATCTGCAGGCGCTGACCGCTATCTAGGATATGTTCCACTAGAATTCGGTTCATGCTCATTTCGTCGTTGATTGTAGCATTACCATCTGGCACCGTCAACGCGCTTGCGAGTTAAATTAAGAAGGGGCGGAGTTGGTCCCGCCTATATGTTTAATTTCAATGATGAACCAAATGGATCGTTAGCTGGTTTGCGCTTTGCTGACGATGGCAGTAAAGGCCTGCGGATCGCGCACCGCCAGGTCTGCCAGCATTTTCCGGTTCAGGGCGATGCCAGTTCGTTTCATGCCGTGGATTAGACGGCTGTAGGTCGTGCCATTCAGCCGCGCAGCTGCATTGATGCGGGCGATCCACAAGCGGCGCAAGTCGCGCTTGCGGTTCCGCCGGTCGCGGTAAGAATACCACAAGCTTTTCAGCATAGCCTCGTTGGCCCGTCGGAACAGTCGATGGCGGGTTCCAAACTGGCCTTTCGTGATCTTTAGGATTTTTTTGTGATGCCGGCGACGGTGAGGTCCGGTTTTAACTCGAGCCATTTTTCACACTCCTGCGAACCATTGAGCGCCAGTAACTTCAGCCTCGGAAGAACTCGGTTACTCGTTGCATGCACCCAACAGCCGCAATAACGATTGATTAAGATAAATTTCCGATTTGGATTAGCCAGCCTTTAAGTATGGGGCTAACCGCTGAACGCGTTTCCTGATCCCACGACCCTTCACCGGGATCATCTCGGCGAGCAAGCGCTTGGTACGCTTCGAGGTGCGCCTTCGCAAGTGGCTTTTGCCACCTTTTGTGCGCACCAGTACGCCGCTCCCGGTCATGCGGAACCGCTTGGTGGTTGCTTTATGAGACTTGATCTTATATTTTCCGGTTCGCTGCTTACGTGGCACGTTGGTTCCTCCTTTCACACAAAATTCCGCGGAGCAGTCTACATCCGCGGATGTACCCGATCTCAATTTTCTGGACTGACGCCAGGATGACGAATTACTTCTTCTTTTGTTTCGCTGGGGCTAAAACCATCAGCATGCTTTGTCCTTCTAAGGACGGGGTCTGTTCGACGATCGCAATGTCCGATAATTCCTCAGCGACCGATTTAAGGTCATTCAGCGCAATTTCTGGGTAAGTGATCTCACGCCCCCGGAAGCGGATGCGCACTTTAACTTTCATTCCACTCTCGATCCACCGCCTGGCATCCCGGACTTTAAAACCACGGTGGTGTTCGGTAGTTTTCGGTCGCAGGCGGATCTCCTTGACTTCGATTTTTACCTGGGCTTTGCGTGCTTCGCGCTCCTTCTTAGTGCGCTCGTAAAGAAATTTTCCGAAATTCATCACCCGGCAAACCGGTGGTTCTGCATTCGGGGCCACCTCGACCAGGTCCATTTCTGCTTCCTGTGCAAGCCGCAAGGCCTCTTGGATTGATACAACGCCTACATTTTCTCCACTAGCGCCGATCAGGCGCACTTGCGGAACTCGAATGGTTTCATTTACCCGGTAATTTGTTGCGCTGATATTTCACTCCTCATCGATCTCTATCTTATTAAGAATTCGTCTGCGCATAGCTCGGACGTGCGGATAATACCACATACTAGGCGAAACCGTCAACTAACCCCTCACCTTCCTGCAGGTTCTCAACATGCACCGAATGGTTCGTCACAAACCTGCGGGAAGGTCGGTTAGACGCCCGCTGCACTATCTTGTTTAACCCGTTCTAAAAAGGCATTCACCGGCATGGCTCCCAGGTTTTCTTCAGATCGCAATCTTACCGCGACTGCTGCCTGTTCTACCTCCCGATCTCCAACCACCAGCATGTAGGGGATCTTTTGGTTTTGGGCATCGCGGATCTTGGCATTCATCCGCTCACCCCGCTCGTCAACTTCGACCCGCAGCCCAGCTTCTTTCAGTACGGCAGATACTTCTTGCGCGTAAGGCAGGTGGCGGTCGGCGATCGGGATCAGCATCACCTGGACTGGTGCCAACCAAACTGGGAACGCCCCGGCGTGATGCTCGATAAGCGTGCCCATGAAACGTTCCATCGAGCCAAGCAGAGCCCGATGGATCATATACGGCCGGTGTTCCTGGCCATCCTCACCTATATATACCATGTCGAACCGTTCCGGCAGCGTGAAGTCGAACTGGATTGTGCTCAATTGCCACTCACGGCCGAGTGCATCCCGTACCTTGATATCGATCTTTGGCCCGTAGAAAGTCGCCTCACCCTCATCGACCTGGAAAGGGACTTCAGCCCGCTCGAGCGCCTGTCGTAATGCCTCCGTGGGGGCTTCCCATTGCTCAGGGCTTCCAGCAGCTTTCTCAGGATTGCGCGTCGAAAGGTAAGCCTGGAAATCCTTAAAGCCAAAAGCCCACAGGATGTTCAGGCTGAAGTGCAATACCCGGTCGATCTCTCCTGGCATCTGATCCGGACGGCAGAAAAGGTGGGCATCATCCTGCGTAAAGCCGCGCACGCGCAGCAGGCCATGCAATACCCCACTGCGCTCATAGCGGTATACCGTGCCCCACTCAGCGAAGCGCAAGGGCAGGTCTCTGTAAGAACGCATGCGGCTCTTATAGATCTCTATGTGGAAGGGGCAGTTCATCGGTTTGAGATAGTATTGCTGCCCCTCGATGTCCAAAGGCGCATACATGTTCTCTCGATACCACTCGAGGTGCCCGCTGGTCTGCCACAAGCTGGCTTTCCCGATATGAGGCGAGTAAACAAACTCATAGCCGCCTTTCTCGTGTTCCGCACGGCAGTAGTCTTCAGCGAGCTTTCGCACCATGCCGCCTTTCGGATGCCAGAGGATCAAACCCGCACCGATTTCATCGTTGACACTGAACAAGTCCAGCTCTCGCCCCAGCAGCCGGTGGTCGCGTCTGCGCGCCTCTTCCATCTTCCAAAGGTATTCCTCGAGCTCGCCAGCCGTCTCCCATGCCGTTCCGTAGATCCTTTGCAACATTGGCCGGTTTTCGTCGCCGCGCCAGTAAGCGCCCGCCACATTGAGCAGTTTGATGGCATCCGGGTTGACACGCCCTGTGTTTTCTACATGCGGCCCGCGACACAGGTCCACAAATGTGTCGTGAGCATATATGGATATCTCAGGTTTCTCAGCCAGCTGCTCCCCATACTCGTCATAACCGCCTTGCTCCAACCCATCGATCAGCTCCAGCTTGTAGGGTTGGTCGGCGAAGATGCGGCGCGCCTCCTCGGCAGAGACCACCTTTTTCTGGAAGGAATGCCGGCCGGCAATGATCTCGTCCATTCGTTTCTCAACCCCTTCTAGGTCCTCAGGAGTCAACGAGCGTGGCAGGTCAAAATCATAGTAAAAACCGTCTTCGATCGGGGGGCCGATGGCGATCTTTCCCTCTGGGAACATCTCCAGCACAGCCTGCGCCATGACATGCGCCGCCGAGTGGCGCAGGCGATACAGATCGCTATCGACATAACGCTCTTGTTTCTTCTCAGCCATAATGACCTCCTCAGAATATAAAACTCTCGCCCTTCTGGGGCGAGAGTCGATCACGCGGTTCCACCCAGATTAGGCCCGAAAGCCCAAACTCTGTGTGGCTGATAACGGAGCCAACCGTTTCCCTTACTAGCAGCCGTTCAGGGTTACGCTCGCGGGTGGTTTTCAGCGGATGAAAACCAGTGGAGACTCTCAGTCGACGATCTCCTTTCCCTGTTGGATCGTTTTCCGCTTACTCGTCCCGGTCCTGGCGTTTTTCCTACCTAAGTTGCCCGAATTATACCATTTCAGGTCTCAAATGCAAGAGGGGATTTTTCTACTTTGGGCAGTCGAGGATCAGATCATGACCCTTATAGACGGAGAAATTGCGCGTGCCAGTCCGCCCACAGGCATAGTAAGTGACTTTATAGTCCCCTTTGGCGACTGTATAATTTTTCTTTTGATCTTTATCAAAGGAAAAGACATAGGTCGCCGGGCCTTCAAGGACCACGATCATCTTGGTGCTTGACTCGTTCTCGACAGAGATCTTTATAATCTTAATCAAATGGCCGAGATCGACCACACCGGATGTGACGGATTTGCTCCCGCACTTTGGCATTATCAGTTTCTGGTTGGTGCTCATGTCGAGAGTCGTTTTGACAGTATCTCCACACGCTTTCACGGTTTCTTGGTATTTGCCGCGCATGACCGTAAATACTTCTGATTCTTTGGCTTTTACGACCATGTAATAGAAGCTCGGTCCATCCAGCCATAAGTAGAGGGAGCCAGTCGATTGATTATCCACTGTCAATCTGACGAGGTCAGATTTTCCCACGCTGCTGAAGGCAAAGGGCTGGTAAGGCAGTGGCACTGCCGCAGTTACCAAGAGGGACGCCAATACCCCCAATAAAATGAGCAAATAGTGTCGCTTGATTTTCTCCACAGAGAACCTCCTTTGATCCATATTAACCTTATTTTTTTCCCAACAAGGGATTCTCCCCAATCTCAAGCATAACACAAAATATAGAAAAAGGATTAGCCTAAACGTCTTATTTCTCCAGCAAGTTAACTCCTGCCAGAGCCTCGATGACGCCGATCACCGCTGAGTTATCCAGGTCCGCCATGCCCATTTCCAGCATGGCATAGAACAGCTGGCTGTGTACCGCTGCTGAAGGCAAAGGGATGCCGTACTGGCGGGCAGTGTCGAGCACGATACCCAGGTCCTTGGCCTGCATATAGGCCTTGAAGCCTGGGGCGCGGTTGCCGTCGAACAGGCGCGGCGGCTTGACATCCAGCGTCCAGCATTGTGCAGCGCCGCCCTGAATCGCCTGCACGACCTTTTGTGGGTCAGCCCCGGCCTTGCGGGCGAAGATCAGCAGCTCTCCCAGCGCCACCATCTGGGCCGCTACCATGATCTGGTTGGCAGCCTTGGCAATCTGCCCAGCCCCCGCCTGGCCGACGTGTGTGATCGACCTCCCCATGGTTGCCAGGACCGGCTGCACCAGGTCCAGGGCTTCGACCGGCCCGCCGACCATGATCGCCAATGTTCCCTGCCGCGCCCCAATATCCCCGCCGCTGACCGGCGCATCCAGGCACAGCACCCCCTTCTCCCCCAGAGTCGCGGCGATCTGCCGCGCCGTGGCAGGCTTGATTGTGGAATTGTCAACGAAGATCAAACCAGTATGCGCCCCCTCGATAATCCCTCCCGGCCCCAGGGCCACCCACTCCACATCGGGCGTGTCCGGCAGGTTGGTGAAGACAACCTCCACCTGGCGCGCAACTTCTACTGGAGAGTCAGCTGCTTGGGCGCCTTCCGTTACCAGCTCATCCACCGCGGCCCGGCTGCGGTTGTGCACCACCAGCGGGAAACCAGCTTTGAGAATATTGCGGGCGATGGATTTGCCCATCAGCCCCAACCCAATATATCCTACAGTGAGCATAAATATCTCCTGATAAGTGGATTCATGTTACATATTGACGTGAAACGTGAAGCGTGATGCGTAATTTTGGTCTCGAGGAGTGAAGAGAATTATACTGGAAGAAAAAGGCTCTCAGGCTACCAACGCCATTGGGATATCGTTTCACGCATCACATTTCACGATCTTTTCTCCGTTTGTTCGCGTTTATGCTAGAATGATCGTGCAGGGAAAAGGAGCGTAGCATGCCACTCGACATCGTCGTCGGGACGCAGTGGGGGGACGAAGGCAAGGGCCGCGTCGTCGATCTGCTGGCGGCGCAGGCTGACTTCGTCGCCCGTTATAACGGCGGCGACAACGCCGGTCACACCGTCACGGTCG
>Ga0209002_10003816_pt1 | contig 11973 bp, 12 predicted proteins | sample Rifsed16ft2_FD_184010 | JGI IMG/M metagenome (GOLD analysis project Ga0209002, IMG submission 184010) | Soil microbial communities from Rifle, Colorado, USA - sediment 16ft 2 (version 2) | ecosystem: Environmental > Terrestrial > Deep subsurface > Rock core/Sediment | place: Rifle, Colorado...
TCACCCAAATTCCCATCTAGGATTAATGCGCCGGGGAATTGGTCCTGGGAAAGAGGAGCGGGGGTCGTAGTATAGTTCTTGAAAAATGTGAATCCGTTCGTGTTCCAGTCGTATGTGTAATCTCTACCGTAGATGCCTCTTACCCTGTCGTACTGGAAGGCGGCAATGTCTTTGTAGTATGCGACTACTGTCGCTTCAGGCGTGGTTTCAGCAGAGACGACTGGCGTTACAGGGAGTGTCATAATCACGGCCAAGAGAAATGCCATTACTATTTTGAAATTCATCGTCTCTCATACCTTCGTGCGAAATAGGTGCTCCTTTCTTTTCAAGAGAAACACTTCTATCACAAGAAACATTACTGCCACGAGTATTCCTCCAAGAACCAAATAGTTCCAAGGCAAGTTGAGCTGCCCTCCGACACTAGACTCTGCTGACGTATTTCTCTCTATGGTACTCACAACAAGGTGATTTGCGAACGCATAGACCGTGTTGTCCGAGGATGTGACGATGAGCCAGCCCCTGTACACAAGGGGGGTGGATGTGATAGTTTCGTCAGCTTTGAAGCTCCACAACAAGTGACCTGTTGTCTTTTCGAAAGCGTAGAGGTTCTTATCTTCCGCGCCTATGTAAACGATTTTTCCACTCGCGGTGGGCGAAGAGCCTGAGATTCCGCCGGCTGCTGTGTAGTTCCAAAGTATATGTCCGCTTCGGGCGTCGAAAGCGTAAACATTGGCGTCGGTCGAGCCTACAAAGGCTATTGATTCACTTATGGCGGGAGAGGAGATGATCTTATACCCAGTCGCATACTCCCACAATTCTTCGCCCGTCGAGGCATCAAGGGCGAGCAACCTGTTGGTGTACGACGCGCCAATGTAGACCACGCCGTTGGCAACGGCGGGAGAAGATTCTATCCCATGCTCCGTGTAAAACTTCCATCTGATCTGTCCTTTCTCGGGATCTAGAGCGTACACGTAGCCGTCCCATGATCCGAAGTATAGGATATTGCTGGCGTAGGCTGGAGAGCTTGTTATCTGGAGCTTGGTCTGAAACTTCCACTTTACAGCGCCTGTCTTGGAGTGCAGGGCGTAGAGGGCGCCATCGTCCGACCCCGAATACACCGTTTGACCTACCACAAGAGGAGAAGAGGTCACACGTCCCTCAGTCTTGAAGGTCCAAAGTTTCATTCCACTTTGCGCATCAATTGCATGCAGAGTGCCGTCATCCGACCCAACGTATAGGGTTCCACCGGCTATGGAGGGAGAGGATCTCACCGCACTGTCAATCCCGTATCTCCAAACAATGTCGCCGCTCAACAGATCAAGAGCGTATACACCATCTCCGCCTCCCACGTACACTCGCCCATTCATGGCGATTGGCGAGGATGAGAAGTAACCGAACGCGGCGGGTCCACCCAACGACTTCTTCCACGCCAAAATCATTGGTGGAGTCACTGCGTTGGGAGCTTCGCCTACGCGCGAGGCGCCATAGCGAAAGACAGACGCGACTAAGTCTTCAGTTGAGCCGATACCTGAACTGGCGTTTAAGGCTGCAGTCGTTGGAGAAACACACAACGTGAAGACGACGAACAATATCGCTGCGATTATTCTAGAAGTCAAGAACAAAAAAGGGAGCACTCCAAGAGAGTGCCGCTCAAGCCTTACGTCTCTTTAACCGCATTACTACGAAAACGGCTAATGCAACCACTGCGAGACCCGCAGCCGCGTATGCGATTGCATCAAGAGCGGGTGCACTAGTAGTAGTAACTTGGGTCGTTGTGGTTGTCGGCCTTTCGGAAGGGACAAGGTCTGTGGAGACGTTTAGCGATAGCCATTTCGACATTGAGGCTACTTCTTCCCATTCTCCTCTATTACCGTCGAAAGCTGCGGAAACTAACCAGTAGGTCTTACCTTCCCCGATGGTGGCAGTGTAGGGCTTGTTCTCCGGAGAGGACTCGAACGGTCTGGCCAACTCGAGGGTCCACATGCCGCCAGACCACACTCCGCGTGCTCTGATCTCGAAAGGTTTCGTTCCAGCGATTTGGCATCCCTTGGCATGCAGCAGTCCGTCGCCCATGACCCAATTCCCTGTGGCGTTGTAGAGACCTTGGAAACCGGCTGAGTAGGGCATGGTGTACGGTTGGCCGACATTTGGTCCCCAGGTCCATTTACTCTCGCCTGGACCTAATCCGGTCGGGATAATGCCCGAGTAGGGCCATCCGGGATTACCGCGATCGAGAGCGTAGGCTTTCCACATCATCAGTTCTGCCTTGTGTTCAGCACTCCACCCGAAGAGTGATGCTCTTCTGGTGGGAGCGCCACCGAACTCGTCGTTGGTGGCGGGACTTACCGAGGGTCTGTCTCCTCCCAACCACCAAGTGATTGCTGCGGCATCAGTGTAGTAGTAGGTTTCGTTGTAGAAGTATCTACCACTCAGATTGCCTGGCGTTGACATGTCTATTCTCTTGGCACGGTCGCTTCTTCTACTTTCCTTGTCATCGGGCCACTGGAGTTGTAGAAAAAGGAAACTTGCGTTATGGGCCGCTTTTATCAACATGTAAGGTACTTTTCCGCCGTAAGGGGTTGTGCCGGTTAACGGAACATTGATCGCTTGAATTTGGCTCCAAAAACTCTCCGAGTGAGTACCCTCGGCGGTAAGTGGCTCGCGGGTTTTCAAAGCCACTATGTCAGCGGCCGGTTGTGCCTGCGTCAAGTTGATGAGGGTAGGACTCAATAGTAGAGCTAGAACAGCCAAGCATACAATGCCTGGAAACGGTTTGGATGGAAAACCCAGTTTCATACTTATCGACAAGGTGCTCGACGTATCATCCTAATAGTGGTGCTTCGGAACAGAAGTCGTGTCCTGAACAGAAGAGAATTTTCCAAAATGAACCGGCAGGAGCACTCCTTTTTTGCTTACCCCCTCGATTACAGGGTTCGCTCGAAGAAATTTTCATACCTGCTCGTGAGCGAGCAGTCGAGTAATCACTCAAGCTTTGGTTCGAACACAGGATTCTCTCAGAACAGAATTTCTGTTTTGAACAGCGATTTCTGTTACTGAAAAGGCCCAAAAGCCTTGCAAACCAGTGGCAGCCCCATCGCGACGTTGGGGATAGCTGAACTCGGCAAAAATTCTATTGAAAGCAGGGCTGATGAGCGCACTTCTACTTGTCACATTGACTTTGCTGAGTTCCATGACTCCGGCGCAGCCCCAGCCGTCTGCAACTATGCCGTATGTCAAGGAATCTAGAGTCAACATAGATGGGAAGGTTTCAGATGGAGAGTACGCTGCGTCCTACAAGGACTCTCTGAGCGGAGTGTCTGTATACTGGCAGCATGACGACTCGAAGATGTGGATTGCCCTTGAAAGTCCGGGAACAGGGTGGGTCGCCATGGGTTTCGGTCCAGTAGGGGTTGGCATGGATGGGGCCAACCTGATCATTGGATACGTGGAAGATTCATCTGGCAAGGTGTTCTTGTCAGATCAGCTAGGAGTTGGATTCGACCATCTACCCGACACAGAGAGGGGAGGTAATGACGATATCATTGAAAAGGCGGGGGCTCAAGTTGGAGGTCGAACTATCCTCGAGTTCGCGTATCCTCTTGTAACAAATGATCCAAATGACTTCAACCTCCTTGCAGGGGGTATCTACGGTTTCATTCTAGCCTACAATGCCGACCGTGACGACCTTGTCACGATGCACACAGCCTACTCACCCTCTCTGACCTTTCTAATCGCAAAGGAAGAGGCAGTCACGACCACTACCAACGCAAATACTACTCAGCCACGGGGCAAGAATACAGTACTATCACTGGAGATACCGCCACAGTCAACTGTGCAGGGGAAGGGTTACGCGGCCTATGCGACTCTTCTCGACGTAGATAGTGCTCCAGTCGTATCGGCACCGATTGTCTTCGTCTCAAATTCGACTTTCGGACTGGAGAGAGTTGGCGAGGCTACTACAAACCAGACAGGGGTGGCAACAATAAGGCTCTTCAAGGAGCTTGAAGGAACTTATCTCCTAGAGGCTCTATTCTCGGGCAGTTCAACTTACAGCGCCAGCCGGGCTGCGGTGTATCTACTCATATCACTGGAAAGAGATACACACGGAATTGAACACGATCACCTAGTAGTTTCGATCTATCAGGGACTTGGGGTTGAAATACGCAGCCATCTACACAGAATTTTATCTAGCGGTCAAGAAACTCATGAACATGAAGTTGAATCTCTCGGAGAGTCGACACCACACAATCACGTCCTAATCACTCTGGTTGGCGAAGACCAGCAGGGCGAAGGATTCTTTGTCGTTCTCACAGTGATAGGACTGGTGATAGGATCAGTCTGGCTCACCTATGGGTACACAGCTCTGCAGCTCCTTAGGATCTGGAGAGCGAGGAGGCAACAGCGGGATGTGTAATGAAGATTGAGTTCGAGAAACAGCACAAGATTCTCGCGAAGAAATTTCATCAAGCACATCACAATATCAGCGGCAGGGATAGCACTTGGTTCAGCTGCGGTCCCACGGCTCCTTGCTGGCATTCCAAAAAACCTGAGGCCTGCGCCAACAAAGAAGAAAGGAAGATACGTAGCTGTAGTAGACCTCTCGAAATGCAACGGGTGCGGGAAATGCACGGAGGGCTGTATAGCTTACCACCACCTTCCAAGAGGAATGGAGTGGATTAAAATATTCAAGATTCAGGACGAAGCCGGCGAGTATTACCTTCCAAGGCTATGCATGCAGTGCCAAGAGAATACTCCCTGCGTAAATGTTTGCCCTGTTGGAGCGGCCTTCATGCGTGAAGACGGTGTCGTACTCATAGACAGCACTATTTGCATAGGCTGCAGGTTCTGCATGGCTGCATGTCCGTATTCGGCACGATACTTCAACTGGCAGGAACCTGACCAATCGCCGATAGTCTTCCAGCATAAATACTCACCCGAAGAACCGTGGCCTCATACAAGAGGAACCACCGCAAAATGCGATTTCTGCACTGAGAGACTATCAAAAGGACAACTGCCTGCCTGTGCGTCATCGTGTCCTGAAGGCGCCCTTTACTTCGGGGATCGATATGACGACGTTGTGACCAACGGAAGAGAAACCTTGAGCTTCAAGGGTCTCATCAAGAAGGGAGGCTACAGAGTGCTCGAAGAAATCGGCACAGAGCCCAATGTATGGTATCTTCCACCCGAGAGGCACTAGTGATGGAAGGAAAAACTCAGGCTGCAGAGGGTAACCGGATGACGCACTCTGAAGCGGTCCTGTTCGGGGCCCTGATGAAATCAGGTCGAGGATATTACGGCTTTTTGGTCTTCTTGGTGGCTGTCATAGCGTGGGGAGTCTATGCCTACTCACTACAGCTACGATATGGACTTGTTGTAACTGGAATGAGGGAGCCCGTCTTATGGGGATTGTACATTAGCAACTTTGTGTTTTTCATAGGGATCAGTCATGCGGGGACGCTGATTTCAGCAATTCTCAGGGTAACTAATGCTGAGTGGCGGAGGCCGATAACCAGAATGGCTGAAGCGATCACAGTCATGGCGATATCAGTTGGAGCCCTCTTTCCAATAATAGATCTGGGTAGACCGGACCGGATACCAAACATCTTCATTTTTGGAAGAATACAATCACCCATACTCTGGGACTTCGCAAGCATCTTCACATATCTGGCTGGGAGCTTGATCTACCTATACCTTCCACTAATCCCGGACATTGCCGAGGTCAGGGATAAACTCCCAGAGGCATCGAGTTGGAAGAAGCTTCTCTACTCCAAACTCTCACTTGGATGGATCGGCAGTAAATCCCAGAAGACAGCGCTGCAGAAAGGAATTGGTGCAATGGCTATCATCATCATCCCTGTCGCGGTATCGGTCCACACTGTCGTCTCGTGGATATTCGCCATGACGCTCAGAGTAGGCTGGCACAGCACCATGTTGGGACCTTACTTCGTTACCGGCGCCATCTTCTCAGGGATAGCCTCCATAATCATAGCCATGGCTATATTCAGACGAGTGTATCATCTTGAAGAGTTCATCAAACCTGTTCACTTCAAGAACCTCGGACTCATGCTGCTCGTGCTAGACATCGCTATCCTCTACTTCACCATCGGGGAATATCTTACGGTTCTCTACGGTGGTCGGACGAGTGAACTTGCATGGATGGGTACCCTATTCGCAGGACGATATTGGCCATACTTTTGGTTCATGATAGTTGGAAGTTTCATTGTACCAGCTCTGCTCATAGGATTCCCGCAAACAAGGACAATCAAAGGAATCGTCGCAGCGGCAGTCTTGGTCGATGTTGGAATGTGGATAGAGCGTTTTCTGATCGTCGTACCGTCACTTACTGTTCCCCAGATTCCGGGAGCCCAAGGTATGGAAGGACTCTACAATCCAACATGGGTAGAATGGTCGATCACGGCAGCTGCATTTGCAGGGTTCATACTGCTCTTTGCGATATTCTCAAAACTCTTCCCTCTTGCGTCACTCTGGGAGATGTCGGAGGCTCGGGAGACAACTTGAAAAGTGGACGATTTGTTTTTGCTGAGGTCCTTCTCATCTTAGTCATAATCATCAGTGTTTCGGTGGCTTTAGCCTCAACCCTGTATGTGACTCAATTTCAAACAAGCAGCGGCTTCCATGACAGGAAGTTCTTCACATTAGTGGCGGAGAACTGGGGGTACAACCAAACCTTTGGAGGACCTGCACTTCGAGTTAGGTTAGGAGACATGGTAACTATTACTCTCATTGTCCCCGGGCAGCTAGCTCACAATTTGCGAATAAATGAGTACGGCCTCCTGATTGGAGGCGAGTTCGGCTTGAGAAGAGGAGAGAACCAAACAATGTCTTTTGTTGCAAATGAGGTTGGCACCTTCAGGTACTATTGCCAGACCTCAATCTATGGAGGGCACGCAGAACTCGGTCAAGAAGGCCTGATGATAGTCGAGCCAGTTCAATAAGATGCGACACGGATGGTATCGCGCGGAAACGTATACGCCCTCGTGATAGGAGCATATGGGCTGTCGGCACTTCTGGACCTTTCTCTCAACATGGTGCCCATCACCATTGAGCCTCCGTTGCTGTTGCGGGCTCACTCAATTATCTTCATCATGACTCAAATAACTGTGATACCCGTTTCTCTCGTGCTCAGTTTCTACATGGCTACAAAGGACAGCAGGACAATTGCTATCCTCGGTGTAACCTTTTCAAGCCTACAGGCGTTGCTCTTTGTTAGAATATCCACTATTCAATTTTGGTTGTCCGTCCTAGCACTGAACGCGATTTCAATTCTGATCCTTACAATCTCGGTGCCACGACTCTTTAGAGAGCGATCGAACCTTGACGCGAACGACCGTCTTGACATATTATTCTATGCAGTTCTCGCGCTGACGCTTTATGCCGCCTATCTACGAGAAGCGTTACTGATTCTCAACAGAATCGGAGTAATCAACCTTGCCCACGTATCGCTCACTATGAGCTTAGATGAACTCATGGTGTTTCTCGTGCCAGTAGATGGGGTGCTGCTTTTCCTATCTCAACTTCCGGGCATGAGAAGAATATTGCAGATCTATCTTGTTGTCGGCTCCATGGGCATCGCTATGGCAACCGCAGCGCTTCTCTTCTACAACACAGACATTGCCATGGTCATGGTGAATCATATCATATCTAGAACATCCCTCCATATGTCCGGGCCTTTCCTATTGGCAGGCGCGGGTGCTTTTGCGTTGTTCTTGATGGGACTCTTAGTGGGTTTGCAGCAGAGACGCATTCCCATTATCAGTGTTCTTGGGATCCTTTTGCTCTTCTCGTCTATGTGGCGTTATGGTTCTCCATACTTCTATGGACCCGCCGGAATCGGAGCACTGCTCCTCTCAGTAAGAACAATGAGGGGTTGACCAATCTAAATCGGCATTACTCTTTCCACCGTTGACCTGGTGTAGAAGTCAAAAAATCGCAGGTAGCCTCTTCGACTATATAGAACAACACCCAGCAGAAGATCTAGCGGAAGTAGGAATACTTTACCGATATTTCTCACAGCCGAATCCATAAGTGATATCCTTCCACGCGTGTCTGGTGCGGCTCGAACTTTTACAACTCTGATCTTGAAAAGGAATTTTCCAAGAGTCTGCCCTTTGTAGGATTCGAGAACAGTGAAGATTATGTAAGCCGCGAAGAATATGTGCGAGTAAGCGGCGATTGTCTGGTAGCTTAACTCAGGAAGAAGCAAATAAGCAAACCGAAGTTCCAATGCGCTGAGCAAGAAAGCCAAGAAGTTCTTGTCGAAGAATAGGCCTGTGCTAAACAGCAAAACAGCGCCATCCACTACGAACGCGAAAACTCTTCGCAACACAAGATCGGGAGTAAGAGCGATCGAAATGGGCCCGCCAAGGGCCGACAGTTGCTCGCTATCCTCCATCATGTCCTGCGCCGCTTTGATAAGCGCATGCGCAGTTTTGCCCAGGTCTGATAGCATGTATGTCTTGGCTTCAGTTATCTTTACCAGTTTCCGCATCTTCCGCAGATGAAAGTTCAGCAAACCCTCGTCGATACCGAGCATTTCCAAGAGTTCGGTATAGGAAAGCTCTACATTCTCATGAAGAAGGTCCAGAATCCCGATTCTGAATCGATGGCCAAGCACACTGAAGAGCTCTTCCTCGCCGAGTTGCTTTTCACGCGAAGACAGCCTAGTAGTCATCTACTTCTCACCGCAAGGAGTCATGGACTACTGCCTTTGCAAGGCTGTCCAACTGCATATTGACTCGACTCTTGCGTTCAGTCTGACGGTCAGCAGAAATTTCGTACATAAACACCGATCTTTTGGCGAGTTCAACTTTCTAGCCAGATACGATTTATGCTGTGTGGTGTGCGCAACCAGATATGTGAGTTGTCTTTGTCGACCCTGTAAAATGACTTATAGGGTGTTGGTTCAAGAAGAGCAGTTGGGTCTGAAGTTTGGTTGAGCTCTGGGACACCTACACACAGGTCCTAGGGACAGTCTTTCCATTAGCGGTAGCCATCTACACGTTCCGGCTGAGTTCTTTCTTCAAAGGTGGAATGCTATATAGACCGTTCCAGCTGATGGCGCCTGCCTTTTCCATATACGCACTCGGTTCCTTTGTAGACTTTCTTGCCCTGGTGGCTGTTTTGCCTGAGTACTATCATTTCGTGCACTTCTTCGCCTATCTCTTATTCTTCGTGCTCATGACCTACAGCATCTATCTCCTATACAGGGCTTGGCAGAAGGTAGGAATGGGAAAAGTTTGAACTGTGAACCTTCTGAAAGGCTTCGTCAAACAGATGAAAGACGTCGAAAGCTTCTAGCTTGCATCGATCGAGTTCTGTCGAAATTGGGACCGGATGTACGAAGAGCGCTCGTCTACTATATGCGGCGGAAATATGATCTGAAACGCTACGAAATTCCAGACAAACCTGGAGAATTCTCACTGGCGCTTCGGCAAGTATTCGGTAAGTCTGCGAGCGGGATAGAGCATGGAATAACAGAGATCATAGTGAACGAATTTCATCTTGGACCAGAGATGAAACTTAACTTCGAAAAGGCGGTTCGGACAGTGCTTTCCGACAAAGATTAGGCAAGAGGCTACAGATTTTGACAGAACACTAGTTCTGTCCTTTCAGTCGAATCACTTTCTGAGAAAGGGCTATTCATGGTCCCCTTACCCTCCAAGTATGGAAGTCGACCGGCTTGGCGTTAGGCGACGCTGATTTCGTTTCGCTTGTGGACACATATGCGCCAGCGCTCAAGAAGCTTCAGAGAGTGTCAGGTGTATCCTCTGCAGCGCTACTTGAGAGCGTTGCGCAGACGCTTGGACGAGAACTTGCGAAGGCGATGACTTCCACCTCCTTCGATTCATTGATTGATGAGCTAGGGTTGCTGTTTGGTTCACTGGGGCTTGGGAAGATTAGCGTCGAAGGCCGAAGCCCAAGTCTCAGATTGACTGTCAAGGAGTGTTCTGGATGCGCTCAACCGTCCAATGTAGAGAATTCCAATTGTGCACTAAGAGAGACTATACTAAAGGCAATATTCGAGGAACGGCTCGGTGTCGAAAGTAACGTCAAGCTTCTGTCGAGTCGCGGAAGGGAATCAAGCGAGAAGACCTGCAAATTCATTGTGAAGCTCGGTTCCAACCTAATGAAATAATGTTCGAAAAGTGCTGGCTCTGGAAATACTTCTAGCTCTTATGGTCAACAGCCCGGATACCCGCTGAGAGTGATCCTAGCAGGCCCCCTGAAGCATTAACGAGACAAGTCTTGTGAAAACTAATGCATCGGTTGGAAGTTGGCTAGTTCAGTGGCTGGCTGGTTTTCTGTACCAGTACGAATCCTCTTAGAATGCAGGCTTTTGCGGTAATCCCGCTAGCTGCCTAGCCCGTTTTACTGTAGCTTCGAAGAGCTTCGCGAACCGTCCGTCTCGCAAGGAATTCTCCAGATCCTGATAATTAGTCAAGTCGATTCCGTACACGTTTCTGTATTCCTCATCGAGGAGCCCGCTGTCGAGTGGGTGCTCATCGAGCATGGAGTAGAGTGTTGCTTTGTGGAGGATTGTCACGAAGACGCTTGCCAAGGTACCTTTACGAAGTAAATCCTGACGTTGGCCCATGTACGGGCAGTTCAAGAAGGTCTTTACTGCACAGGATCTCTCGATTCCATCGAAGAGTTTCGAGTGAATCTGGGCCACCGTATTTAGGAACTGGGAGTTCGTGAATAGGGTCTCTAGGGTCTTCGAGCTGTCGGGGGAGCTGCTCAGACGGTCTTTCGTCTGATGTAGATCTATCTTAGCCTTCTGGGCCTGGGCGGCCCAATGGTCCTTTGACCAGAGGATGCAAGACCACTCGCACCTCTGTTCCATCCCGGCGTCGAGTTGAACTTGGTTGATGAAGTCGGTGGCGAATTTCTCTGCGAGGAGAGTTGTCTGATCGTCTGGCAACACGTTCATCTTACCTAGAAATGCGAGCGGTCTCAAATTATCCTTTGCTGACCATTTCTTCCTATGAGTTTCAGTGTAGGCCTGTTCCTGTGACCTCGTTCAGCGAATTCAGCTTGGAGCTTGCAAGCAGTTGAAGAAGTTCCTGGTTTAACCTCGCAACTATTCCAGGTCCTTCGTAGATGAACGCGGTATACAGTTGAACAGATGACGCACCCATTTCAAAGGCTCGCCATGCATTTATGCCTGAAGAGATGCCGCCGCAGGCGTTGATCGGAATCTTTCCTCTGGTCTGGTTATAGACATCAGCGACGATGCGGATCATGTCCTCATAAATGAGCGGTCCGCTAAGCCCTCCGGTCCCGATGCTTGCGCGAGGTTCTTGGATTCGTTTCGTGTTTATCGCCGTAATCCCGTCCATTCCTTTCTTGACAGAGACTTCGACAAGGTCCAGAACGTTCTCTCTTGCTTTGTCGTCGAAGTAAGGTGGGATCTTCACCCAGACAGGTTTGCTACCAGTTCTTACCATCGCAATTTCGTCTAGGAGTTGACTGAGCACGGCTGGGTCTTGGAAGATTCTCACGCCTTCAGTGTTCGGCGTGCTAATGTTCAGTTCAATACCGTCAGCTAATGGTTCGATTTGGCGGAAGCACTCTGCAAATTCCTCTATGGTAAGCCCGGAAACGCTTACTATGACGGGACCGCCTCGGTCTTCTCTGTGCTTCGATAGGTTGACTTTGATTCGTTCAGCACCATCATTCGGCAGTCCCATCGAATTGACTAGTGAGTGATTGGGGTGACGCCACATTCTTGGTTTCGGATTACCCTCGCGAGGTTCAAGCGTGACAGTCCCTAGAGTCAGATACCCAAAACCCATGCAGAATAATGACCTGAACAAATCACAGTTTTTATCGAAGCCAGCAGCGAGGCCAATAGGATTCGGTAAGCTCAGAGCGCCTACTCTCAACCTGAGCCGCTGATTAGCTACACGCAAGCGGCCTTCGAGTATGTCCCAAAGCCAGGCGCCTTTGAAG
>Ga0209002_10003818_pt1 | contig 11969 bp, 9 predicted proteins | sample Rifsed16ft2_FD_184010 | JGI IMG/M metagenome (GOLD analysis project Ga0209002, IMG submission 184010) | Soil microbial communities from Rifle, Colorado, USA - sediment 16ft 2 (version 2) | ecosystem: Environmental > Terrestrial > Deep subsurface > Rock core/Sediment | place: Rifle, Colorado...
GGGCCAGCATGCCGTGCTTGATTGGCTGGAACAGGAAGTTGGGGCCGTCTTCGCGGCAGAGCCCATGTATTTTATGTATAATGAAAGTGAGCTTGCTAAGGTAGATCCTTCCAAGCCACTCGATGCCCTTGCCAGATTCTACTATCTTGAGCCATACCAGCAGTTCTATGGGCCTCTTGCAGAGTATGCTGACATGATTGTCAACGACGCCATAGAAAGCGGAGCAGACGGCGCCATCAATTTTTTTAATTCCAAGTGCCGCATGGGAGGCGCTGTGACCAGAGTAATAAAGGATCAGTTAAGGAAAAAGGCGGGAATCCCAACCCTGACTGTAGATGTTGAGATGATCTTTGACAAATCTGAAGCTGTAGAAAAACATCTCAAAAAGCAGTTGGAACAGTTCTTTCTTGTTTTGGATACTGCGAAAAAAAAGGCGGCATAACGCGCCGGCTCGAAAAAAGGGTTTGCAACTAATCGATATTTTTTGCAAAACCTCAAATAATTATACCGTTTCATGTATTATGCCAAATTTCGCAAGCATCACTAAGAAAAACGGACAAAGTAACTACAGTAATAAACCAGTGTTCACTTTCCTATAAATTTTGGCGCGCGCTTTTTAAGAAAAGCTTCTAACCCTTCTTTTCTATCCTCGGTTGAAAACAATAAGCAAAAACATTGGGCTTCATATTTTAAAGCGGATCCCAAGTCCACATTTCTGCCTTCATTAATTACGGCTTTGGTGACCCTTAGGGCAAGCGGTGGCTTCTTAGCTAATTTGGTTGCCATCTTTCTTGCTTCGTCCATTAGGGATTCAACCGGGACAACCTTATTAACTAAACCAATCCGATAAGCTTCTTCGGCGTTAATAATATCCCCTGTAAAAAGCATCTCTTTAGCCTTAGTTTCTCCCACTATTCGAGGTAACCTTTGCGTCCCCCCAGATCCCGGTATGAGACCCAGGTTTATTTCGGGCTGTCCGAATATAGCTGTATCCGAGGCAATACGGAGGTCACAGGCAAGGGCAAGTTCACATCCACCACCTAATGCCAATCCACTAATAGCAGCAATTACCGGCTTATCTAGTTTTTCCATCTCATGGGCAGGATTCTTAATTTTATAAAAATCATATACTTCCATGGGAGTTGATAGCTTATCGAACATCTTAATGTCTGCACCAGCACAAAAAAATTCTTTGCCCCCCGTTAAAATTACGACCTTCGTCTCTTTATCTACTGCAATTTCGTCAATTACTTCGATCAATTCCTTCATGAGTATTTCGTCCAAAGCATTTCTCTGTTCAGGTCTATTCAAAATAATTGTTGCCACACCTTCCTTTTTGTCAAAAATAATATTTTTATATTCCATCATTACATCTCCTCTTCCTATCGATAATTCAAGCAACTGCCCTAAACTTAGGCAAAGTTACTTTCTCAGTCACATCATCAAAAACCACTTCTACCTTCATCCCAATCTTTACTTCCTCCGGCTGACAATCGATTACATTACTTATCATCCGAACTCCAATCCCCTCAAGTTCAATCAGGGCTACAACATAGGGAACCATATCCGCAAAAGCAGGCTCTGAGGGCTGACGGTAAACTGCGAAAGAATTGACGCTTCCTTTCCCACTAACCTTAACCCATTCGGTATTCAGAGACATGCACCAGGGACAGATAAAGCTTGGCTCAAAACGGTATCTCACACAATTCTGGCATTTCTGAATTCGTAATTCATGATTCTTGCAGCCATCCCAAAACTCTTTGGTATCTTTATTGGGTATTGGCAAGGGTCTTTTGTAATCAACCATTTTTAAATCACCTCCTTAATATGAGAGTAGAATGACTTGTTGAAGCCTCACCTCCGTGTCCGGTGACCAGAGCGATCTCCGCATCCTTAACTTGTCTCTTTCCACATACACCCCTTAATTGCTTCACTGCTTCGGTGATATGATTCATCCCGTCCACATGCCCTTGGGAGAGTAACCCACCATGAGTATTTATGGGAAATTCTCCCCCAATCTCTATCTTCCCTGCTTCCACAAAGGGCCCTCCTTCTCCTTTCTCACAGAATCCGTAATCTTCCAGGGTTATAATCACCGTAATGGTAAAACAATCATATATCTCAGCAACATCAATATCCTCAAGGGTTATATCCGCCATCTTAAAAGCCCTTTTTTTGGAACCTTCGATTGCCTGGAAACTTGTGAGGCTCTTCTCCGGATGATTTATATGGAATTTAGTAAACCCTTGCCCAAAACCCATTATATAAATAGGAGGGTTTTTGAGATCTTTGGCCCTCTCCGCTGAGGTTACCACTACTGCTGCCCCACCGTCAGTCATGAGGGCGCAGTCAAGCAGGCGAAGGGGTTCAACTATCCACCTTGATTTCAGGTAATCATCAATGGTGATAGGGTCACGCATCTGGGCATTATCATTCATAGCGGCATGCTTTCGCATAGTTACCGCTACCGCCCCCAATTGCTCAGGGGTAGTTCCGTACTCGTGCATATGCCTTCGAGCAGAAAGGGCGTACAGCCCCGGGGGCATGTTTTTTCCGAAAGGACGTTCAAAGTCCTCCGTACCCCATCGATGTCTCCCATGGGTGGGTGTTTTAAATCCGGTTAGAGCATCCTCGGCAAACACACAGAGGACAGTCTCGCACATACCAGCCTCTATGGCCAGGACTGCATGTGCTACCATGCTAATAGGCGTAGCTCCTCCGATATTGAGATCGGTGGTATATTTGGGGTTAACCCCTAACCCTTCTGCAATCCAAGAACTATACATCAGGGCTGGGTTTAGATAAGGCTGCTGAGTTAATAGTCCATCTATCTCGGCATTGGTAAATCCTCCATCCTCAATAGCCTTTTTCGAGGCTTCAAGCGCTAAAGCCAATCCGCTTGACTCGGGAAGTTTTCCAAATTTTGTCTCTCCAATGCCCACTATTGCATACCTATCTTTTAAATTACCCATTACTATAATCCCTCCTATCTTTCCATTATTCACAATTCCAATTTAGTGTAAGAATCTAATGTCTTCTTTTAGCTAAAATTTTGGCATATTCGTCCTGTAAATTTCTCCCTCTGGAAATTTCTTCTTTAGTAAACCACCTCGATAAATCCACTTCCGGATGCTTCCCTAATTCAAACTTCCATTTTAATGGGTAGGGCACGGTAGCATCAATCCCTAATTTCGCAGCGGTACCCATAGCCTGCGGGGAAAGCTTCTCCATCGGGAAATTATCAGCACCCCTCAGGCTTGAATAAACGAGGATATCTCTTACCGGATCGACCCTGGTTGTCACTGCCCACCAGACATCCTCAGCATTATAAATATCGATGTCTTCATCCACAACCACCACAATTTGGAGATTATATAAAGTAGCGAACAGAGCCTGAATAATGTTCCTCTGATACCCTTCGTCTCTTTTTCTTCTCTTCTGGACTTGCACTACTATACCGCCATTGTTAAAGCCCTTCAAAATATTTACATCTTTAACTAACCCATGGCATACTCGATCTGCCGCTTCAAACAACGCCGCTTCATCCAGGATTGCCACCAAATTGGCTCCCGAAAAAGAATGAGCAAGGGGAGCATACAGGATTGGTCTGTCTTTCCGGTGGGTAATGGCGGTCACCTGGAACTTATAGGTTTGACGGGCTTGCCCCATGTAGCCTGCATATTCTGGAAAAAATGGGGCTTTATCATCTCCTGTCTTTTCAGATTCCTCGTTTTCCCACACCTTTTGAGAGGTATCAATATATCCCTCGATAACCCATTCAGAACAGGCTATTGAATAGGCATCAACTGTCTTGGCCTTACATATTTCCACTGGAAACCCCTGGATGCCACCGGCTATCGCAAGTTCATCACTTTCTACTGGGAGGGTAGTCAAAAATCCAGCTCCCGCAACTACTAATACTGCAGGGGAAGTGCCTATGTTAATGCTTAAAGGCAACTTGCCTTTTTTCTTTCTGCATTCCAAAACATGATATTCCACATGAGTCCCGAGGTTGATGGATAAGGTAGACCAGTCTTTACCGCGGAAATGCATCCGGTTAAATCCAATATGGGTGGCTGTACCCGGGCCACTAATAAAAGTATTTCCTCCCCCCAAAATGCGCCCGGCATCCTTTTCAGTATGCTTGATGATGGGAATTGCGCTTAATACATCAATATCCTTTGTAATGACCACCTCCTGACAGGGAGCGTCCTCAACTATCTTGGGAGGAATTGGGTTTTTCAAGGCCTCGAGAGCTTTGAATTTTAATTTCTTATGGTCAGAAACATCAAATATCCTGGCCAATAGATCTCTTCGGGAAAATATGTTGGTGATTATCCTGGTATTGGGATATCCCTTGACATTTTCAAAAAGTAAAACTGGACCGCCTTCCCATGCCTTACAGATACCGCTGACCTCATAAATGGGATCTACTTCACCTTTAACAACATAAATCTCATCCTGTTCCTTTAAAAAATCTATGGTGTTTCTCAGGTTGCTTAATTTTGTTTCAGTCATGCTTCCCCCTTATCTTGTTATACTCTCTATCCGGCGGGTAACCATGATAGGGCCTAAATATTCTGTCTCATACCATTGTCTCTTCCTATTTTCTAAATTTATGATAGTCAGGTTTTCTTTTTTCGAGAAATGCCCCCATACCTTCTATCCATTCTTCGGTTCCATGCAACATTTGCCACATTATCGCACCATGATTCAATGCGGTTATTGATAGATCAGCCCCGAAGTTTAAACAGGTCTTGGCCATCCGGGTTGCCTGGGGGCTCATCTCCAGGATCCGCTTACACCAGGCATCCACTTCTTCTTCCAGCTTATCAGGGGGGACAACTTTATTTATCAGGCCGATCCTCTCCGCCTCTCTGGCATCGAATCTTTTCGCCAGAAAAATCGCTTCCCTTGCCCTCCTTTCTCCCATCAGTCGGGAGAACATCTGAGTGGCCCCGAAGGCCGAACAGCTTCCCACTAATAATTCCGGCTGTGAAAATACTGCATTATCAGAAGCAATGACTAAATCACAAAAAGTTGTGAACTCCAATCCCCAACCCATACAAAATCCATTTACCGCTGCTATTATCGGCCTTCCCATATTCCGCATAGCGCTAGCAATTTTTAGACAATACGGTACCTGCTGGCGGGCTTCCTTTGGAGTAGAATTCTTAAATATATTCACATCTCCGCCCGAACAAAAAGCTTTCTCTCCAGCTCCGGTCACTACCATCACCCCTACAGTATTATCTTTTTCTATGTCTTCCAATGCGATGAGAAGCTCCTTAAAGGTCTCGAAACGCACAGCATTATAAACCTGGGGCCGGTTAAACGTTACTTTAGCAATACCGTCTTTCTTTTCAAATATGATATCTTCAAAGTTCATTTTTCCCCTCCATTACTTTTAAAGAATCCTGCTATAATCCGAGTAACCTGCTAAAGGATGGTAGTACATTGCACTGTTATAGATCCCCCCCTCCCCTTTTTTGAAACCCCCATACTCCTGATATAAACGGTACCGACCCAGGTCCAGCTTTACATAAAATTCGAGGGGCGGCGGCATGGCCCCCATATTATAAAAACTGGTACCCGGCATAATAGCCCAGTTGGTTCCCAGAAGAGCAATGCCATGAGAGATATAAAATTTATAACCTTCCAGCGCCGAATTCACAGCTTCGTCAACATCCTCAAAACCATAAGGGGGTGGAGCCATCTCGATCCCCGGAACCCAACCACCGTAAACATTTCCCCTCCCAAAGATATCCACTGCCTTTAAGGTCCTCTTTAACCAATTATCATATCCGATATACTTTTCTTTGCCCGGACAGATAAGCTTGAATTTTTCTCTATCCCATATCTCCAGATATTGTCCAATCCCATCAACCCCGGCCTCTTTTAATCTGATGAGCTGATCTTCCTCCAAGGCGGCTATGATCATAAGGACAGGAAAGTTGGTTCCGGCAATATCCTTTGCCGCCTGTTTTACTGCTTTTACCAGATCGATGATGAATGAGAGTTCATTCTCGAAATTGTTCCTTGGGTCTGAGCCTCCAGTCATGAAACTCTGCCTCCACTTCCCCTTTTCCTTTAATGCTTCATAAACTACATCATAGTAATCTTGAGGATTAGCCCGGCCATAGTACTCCCGGCCCATTTTCATCTGCAGTTTTGTACAATAATCCATGTCACAATATTTACACTGCAAACCTTCATTAAAGTAATGACAATGCCCGGAAGGACAAAAGTAGAGCAGATGCGGTCCCATAGCCATAATAGACTGCATCAGTTTACCGCTCCTCGTTCTTTTATCATAATATTTAGGCCGAGTTACGAAGTTGATCTCGGCAAGAATTTCACCATCAGATAGAATCCAACACTTATCATCAATTAAATCCACTGTATAGGGATCTTTTTCAGGTGGGCTCAATATGTTTCCCACCAACGTTCCATCATTTAGGAAGTATAGCATCGGTATCTTAAATTCCTCAACATGGTCCTTCCCGTGCCACTGGAATAGTCTATAAGGATTGTGCTCATAATAAGGGTCTTGAACCCTTTCCAGGGCATTTTTGGTATAGGTAACCCCTCTCCGAAGAAGGTCTGCCTTTAAAATGAAGTTCTTTGGTACCTCAGGATACCTCTCGAACATCAAATTAAGTTCTTCCTTCCGTCCTATCTGCCCAAACTTAATATTTTTTGCTGGCGGCTTAGCTAAGCCTACCTCCTCTAAGGTCTTGAATCTTTTTCCCATCTTTCGTACCTCCTTTAAATACTATTTTCCTCTGGTTAAGATCTATATTATTCAATATTGGTGTACCGGGCGGAGTCGCTTCTACTTCCACCTGGGCGCCACAACCCGGACAGTAGAACTCCCGGTAAATCATCCAGTCTTTAGTGATCTTCTGATCTCCCGGATGTATCTCCTTGGGGTCACGGTCAAAGATAAGACAAGTAAGTTTAAAATTCTCTGAGCTATCACAATAACAGTGTCCACATCTACTGCAGAAACACAGCCTTCTACCTTGGTCTGTCTCTATTATCTTCACGTACGGAGTCAGATTCATAATATCCTTCTTCACAACTACCGTTTCAATTTTCTCTTCCGTCCCTTCCAGTTTTTCTTCAAACTCTAACTCCTTTACAAATCCTGGGGAATATTCCACCATCTCATCAAAGAAATTCAAGGCTGGTCCTGGCAAAGTTCTCTTCTTTCTCCGTTCCACCATCTGCTTGATGTATTTTCTGGCCGGAATTCCTTGACTGAGCCTCTCATTCCTCCGGGCATCTCTCATCTGCTCAGTTTTCTCATGGTTGATCTCCAGAGTATCAGGATTTATGGCACAACAATAAATTTCTCTGGCCGCCTTTAGGGTAGTAACCCTATTTTCTATGTCTCTGACGATAAGTTCCGGATCTCTCTCAAGAGGGTCCCCCAGCCCTCCGCCCCCCCATAATGTGAGCCCGATTAGATCTCCCTCTTTCATGGGATGGGAAGGGGACCAGGGGGGTAAATGTTCGCTTTTTCCCTTTATATAGCCTTCTATTTCCTCCACCCCATGGGGGATGGGCTTTTGCTGATCGGCTCGCTTAAATAGATCAGTTTCATGCACTATAACAAGCTTGGTAGGTGCCGCCGGATAGGCTCCGTACAGCCCTTGAGTGCCGGCAACGTATCCACCGCTCCCCTGCACCCCCGGCACAAACATTGGGGTGTTGCGAGGCGTCAAGAGTACCTCCCCTGCCGAACCTCCTCTAAACTTACCGAAACCGCCGGAATCGAGAAGATGCCTTCTCCCGAGGTAGAGTATGGGCGCCACCATTTCAAAGCTTTCCAGGTCACCGCACTCTGACCAGGGATTCCATTGGGTGACGCTGCTATCAAGTCCATCCCGGTCATACCTGGCACCACCCCCGATACACAAACAGTCCGCCAGTATCCCCACCCGAATCCTTCCAAACCGGTCCAGGCTGAAATAGGTTATGCCATTCACAATGCCACAGGGAGCAAATATTTCCTGATATCGGTCAGCAATATAAGCAGCCCGGGACAAACAATCATTCACATTTCCCATCATCTGCATCCCTATTCCAACCGGGCAGTATGAGAGCGCAGCATCCTCTTTCACATTCATCATGGAACCTCTGGGGATATCAAGCTTTACTCCCCTGGCGGTTCCTGAATTCCACCTAAGATCATAGAAAAGTTGAGAGAGCAGCACACTAAAAACCAAACCTTCAAAACCGGGCAAAGCACACTGGTTGTAACCCTTTACCTGAGGAGAGATAACCGGAGCTCTAAGGATTAGATTTCCTTTCTCCGTCATCTCCATTTCCAGCTCTATTACCCGCAGTTTTGTTTCCGGTCCGGTGCTGTCACAGTATATCCGGCTGCGGTAGATTCCCGGCTTAAATTTTTTGATTTTTTCTCGGGCCTGAATCTCAGCATCATCAATTAATTGCCGGGTTGCAGTTAAGTAAAAATCTAAGCCAAACTCATCTATTATCTCTATTATCTTCTTCTTGGCCCTTTCATTACCAGCCACCTTCGCTCTGGTGTCTATCTCGATCCCCTTAGGGTCCCTCACCGAACGAGACATCATCTGCCAGATATCCCTTCTGAAATTACCTCTTTCTATTATCTTGACACAGGGAAGTCGAATCCCCTCATGACAAAATTCAGTGTGTCTGGGAGAGGAGCCCCCTGGGTCCATTGATCCTACTTCGGGTATATGGGTAAAGTTCCCTACCCAGCCAATATGCTTTCCCTGATAATGCAACGGGGCCACTACCTCCATATCCGGGATATGCATACCACCAACATGGGCATCATTGTTGATAAATTGATCACCCTCATAAAAACCAATATCTTCAGCATATTTATTTTCACTCATATATTGAATGGCTCTGGTTATTGTCTGAATATGGATTATCATCCCTGAAGCTAAAAGGGCTGACTCTCCGTTCAACAAAAAAACCCCCTCGGCAACTTCCCCTGCCTCCCGGGTAATGGCCGAAGAAGAAAGATATCTGACCGTATTTTTCGCTTCGATCAATGCCTGCTCTAAGCGGTTGTAAAATATTTCGTATTTAATAGGATCCAATTCTATTTTTGACTCTTTCCGGGACATGTTTACCTCTTTCACATAAAATATTGTGAACTCACCCTTGAGAAATTTGAGTTTATTCCACCTGTTCCATAACCATATTTAGGTATTCATCTACGGTTACTATAAAATTTCCTGGGACCACAAATGTGGTGTCAACCCCCTCGATGATTGCAGGTCCTTTTATAAAATTTCCATTTTCCAGCCTATCCATAGCATAAATATTTGTCTCTACAAAACCACCTTCAAAAAATACTTCCCTTTTGCCTTTCAAGGCGGAAGAAGGATCTTTGCCCTTAAACGCTCTTTTAACCATGTCCGGCTTAACCGTCGAAGCAGAGACCTCCAATATTAGAGTTATTATCTCTACTCCCCCTTGAGGGTACATGGCCCCTTTGGTATACAGTCTTCTATACTCATCCTCAAAGGCTTTGATAACCGCCCGAAAGTCTTCAAGGGAGGTAACCCTATTCACCGGTGAAGTACATACTACCTCATATAGTTGCCCGCCATACCTTACCTCCATCTGGTAACGGGTCTTTAATTCTTCTCTCCTGAATCCCTCCTCCTTCATATCTTCAAAGGCCCTTTGCTCAAGACCATCAAACACCTCGTTGAATCTCTCCAGCGCTTCCGGAGGAACTTGGTCCAATGACGAAAGATCAAGTTCTCTGGTAGCAATGTTAAAAGTAAAAGAGGGAATGACAATATAAGCTGACTCGACATATCTGTGCATGACATCCGAAGTGGCAGCCCCAAAAGCCGAGAAGGTCGCCGCAAACGGCGGGACAATTGTCTTTTTAAAACCCATATCCTCTGAATAACCTGCGCAATGGGCAGGCCCACCGCCCCCGAAGGCAAATAAGACAAAATCTTTAGGGTCAAAGCCTCTTTCGCCAAGGATTGCGGAAACGGTGGCTTTCATGGTATCATCTATTATTCTACAGATCCCATGAGCCGCCTCTACTACCTCCATACTCATCGGATCAGCTATTTTTTCCTTTATGGCAGCAATTGCTTTATCCTTATTCAACTTCATCTTCCCACCCAGGAAATATTCCGGGTCTATCCGGTTCATAACTAAATCGGCATCGGTTACCGTAGGTTCGGTACCTCCCAAATCATAGCAGACCGGACCGGGCATAGCCCCGGCGCTACGGGGTCCCACTCTCAACACCCCGGTGAGTTCATCCGCATAGGCTACTGTGCCCCCACCGGCCCCGATACACTTTACCTCCAACATGGGGTTAGCCAGGTGGAATCGAGAGACTATTGGCTCACGGATATATTCCGCACCATCTCTGGGGCTCAGGGTAACATCAAAACTGGTGCCACCAACATCGCTACCGATCACATTCTCATATCCATAAAGGCCTTTGAAGAATTCCACACCCCGCAAACCCCCAACCGGTCCGGAATGGAGGGTAGTGACCGGATGAACTACCTCGGATCGAGAAAGCCCTCCCGCAGCTTGCATGACCAAGAGCGGTTTAGTGTACCCCAAACTGTTCAACTTATCCTTCACTTTTGATAAAAGTTTCCTAACTGGTTTGCCGATATACAAATTGATAATAGTGCTGTTAAAGCGGGGATATTCTCTTACCAGGGGAATTACTTCGTGGGATAATGAGACTGGCATCTCAGGGGCCATCTCCCTTATTATTTCTCCGACCCTTCTTTCATGACTGTTATTCAAAAAAGACCAGAGCAAGGCAACCGCTATTCCCTTAACCCCTTCACGGCATAATTCACTAACCCCCTCCCTCACTTCCTCCTCGTATAATGGTATGGCAATTTTCCCCTGAGAATCTATACGTTCGGTAACACCCTTAATCAATTTTCTGGGAATGAGGGGTTCCGGCCTATCTGTTCCCCCTATGTGCATAGCTTCTGTCAAACTTAAGCCAGCCCATCTCCCAGCCGATCTCATTATTATCGTGGTGTCTTCAGCCCCTTTGGTGGTAATAAGTCCCAACCTTGGAGCCCCCTGCCGGGTAATCAAGGCATTTGTCCCCGCAGTGGTTCCAAACCCAAGGATGTCGGTGTTTGATAAAACATCCTTTAACGGCTTCCCCAGCCTCTCTGCCGCGGCTTCAATGCAGTTGAAGAAGCACCCTTCAAGATCATCGGGGGTGGTTGAGGCTTTACCAGTCACAAATGTCCCATCATTTTTTATCACTACCGCATCTGAAAAGGTACCTCCGGTGTCCAGGTAGATTATGTATCTTTCCTTGTCCTTCATTAATTTCCGCCCTTCCTTAATCCCTGATTACCGTCTTTTAAGAGCTTATTCTTTAAGTTCGGTATTCTATTCAGAAAAGAAGCCTCTCTCTCCTGGTTTCTTAATCCTTTCGGAATCTGTAGCCCGACTAATCTACTTAGCCTTCCTTAGGATGGCCTTTAGCGCTCCCACCCGATCCCGAAGTTGACGCATGTTTCCCAGAGAAAGACTCTCATCCCCATCCCGGCAGCTCTTTAGGAGTTCGGCTACCAGTTTTTCCACATCAGCCTTCAAACGTTTGTAATCAGCCTCTGTATTGAGTAAAGGCTCCAGTTCAACCATTTCGTCATGGACCGATTGGATCCCTTTTATTACCCCCTGGCTGAAGTTATTCTTCTGGGCCGACCTCAAGGCATCTTCCAAATCATCCACATACCCTACAATTATATATTGATCTTTAATTTCCTCTTCCATTTTCTTATCTCCTTATTCATCTATACATTTTATTGCTTCATAATCGCAACTCACCTCACAGGCCTTGCATTCTGTACAGGCATCCATATTTACTACCTTACATTTCTCATCCTGAATCTCCAGCACACCCTCAGGGCACATCTGGACACAGATACCTTCACCGATGC
>Ga0209002_10003821_pt1 | contig 11962 bp, 16 predicted proteins | sample Rifsed16ft2_FD_184010 | JGI IMG/M metagenome (GOLD analysis project Ga0209002, IMG submission 184010) | Soil microbial communities from Rifle, Colorado, USA - sediment 16ft 2 (version 2) | ecosystem: Environmental > Terrestrial > Deep subsurface > Rock core/Sediment | place: Rifle, Colorado...
TAACCATTCAGGCCGTCAGCATCGATACGGATAATGAGAAAAGAGACAATCATCTCAAAAGCCCGGACTTCTTCGAGGTAGAAAAATACCCCCAGATCACTTTTCAGAGCAAGAAGGTGACCAAGAAGAAAAATAAGTTTATGCTGCAGGGTACTCTGAATATGCACGGAGTGGAAAAAAATATCTCTATTCCCTTCCAAATTCTAGGGATAGCCAAAGGCCCGGACGGCTCTCGGGCCGGATTCGAAGCCGAGCTGACCCTCAACCGCAAGGATTTTGGCATAAGTTGGAACCGGACCTTGGACCAGGGGGGCTTGCTCTTGGGCGAGGAGGTTAAAATCAGTCTCAGCCTTGAGGCGGTGGAGGCAAAAGAAAAGCAGGGATAGCCTTTTATACCTGATTAGCCGGCCTTAATCTTCTTTTGAGGATTAAGGCTTCTTTATTAGCTTTACCGCATCCCGCTTTTAGTTTGATTGATTTTATGAGTTACGAACCACGCCTCGACCTCAATCAGCTTGCGCTCTTGGACGAGTTTTTCTTCCTGTCTGACGCGGCTAGCGATTTGCGTCAGCTGCCGCGGGTTGACGGTTATATTTGAAAACATGGGTTCACACTTCATACAGTGATAACGACTTTTCCTCGGGCGTGTCCTTCTTCAAGATAACGGATAGCTTCAGGAACCTCACTTAGCGTGTAACGTCTATCTATAACAGGTACTACTTTGCCGGCTTCAAGAAGCTCTTTGATAAAAACCAAGTCCTTTTTGTTTGGCTTCGCCATCCCCATGCCACCGATTTTCTTACTTCCGATCCTTGACACCAATGACCCCACCAACATGACTTGGAACATATGAAACAGAGTTGAAAATCCGACAATGACACAAATTCCCTGAGGACTCAGTGCACGCCTATAATCTGAAACCGAATGGTTTGCCACCGCATCAAAAATCAGGTCATAACGCTGTCCGTTTTTCGTGAAATCTTCTTGCGTGTAATCAATGACCTGGTCTGCACCAATCGAGCGCACCATGTCCAAATTCCGCGTGCTGCACACGCCAGTCACTTCAGCCCCGAACGATTTGGCAATCTGCACCGCAAACGTACCAACACCACCAGACGCACCATTAATCAAAATTTTTTGCCCTGGTTGAATCCGTCCTTTGTCGCGAAGACCCTGCAGTGCTGTGAATGCCGCCACAGGAACGGCCGCCGCCTGCTCGAACGTCACGTTGGCCGGCTTCAGGACCAAGCGACTCTCGGAAGCACACCCATACTCGGCAAAGGCTCCTCTGCACGCGCCGAACACTTCATCACCCGGCTTGAACTGCTCGATGTTTCGTCCGACCGCTTCAACCTGCCCGGCCAGGTCAACTCCGAGACGGGTGACCTTCGGTTTGCGCAACCCGGCTAGCATGCGCACGAAGTAGGGCGTGCCTCTCATGTAGTGCCAGTCGAGCGGATTTACGGATGCCGCATGAACTTTTACGAGTACTTGATTGTCCTTGGGGGTAGGTTTTTCTATCTCTTTGAGCTGAAGAACATCCGGAGGCCCGTATTTTGTGTATACAATTGCTTTCGTTTGGGTATCCTTCTTCATTTGATTGATTGTAGCAATTTTGGGTGTACTGACACCTCTGCTTCAAAGATCAAGTGAAGATAATTTTGAGTTCAGCCATCCGCTCTACTGCTCTCAGCCTTTTAAATACGCATAATGCCTATCGTAATACTTCACATACTCCCCACTTTTCACATTCTCCCACCAGCTTCGATTATTCTTGTACCACTCAATCGTCAGTCTCATCCCCTCTTCAAAAGTATATTTTGGCCTCCAGCCTAACTCTCTTTCGATTTTAGTAGAATCCAGGGCATAGTGCCGGTCGTGGGCCGGCCGGTCCGGGACATATTTGATTAAACTTTCGGGCTTATTCAGGTTCTTCAGAATAAGAAACGTAATCTCCTTATTAGTCTTTTCATTGTGGGAGGAAATGTTGTAGATTTCACCTGGCCTGGCTTGGTGCAAGACTAAATCCAGGGCATTGCAGTGGTCTTCCACATAGAGCCAGTCCCGGATGTACATACCGTCTCCATACAGGGGGAGTGGTCCATCCTCCAGGGCATTGGTGATGAAAAGAGAGAGCAATTTCTCGGGAAACTGATAGGGTCCAAAATTATTGGTGCCCCGGCTGATGACTACCGGAGCTTTGAAAGTCTTAAAATAAGAAAGAGCCAGTAGATCGGCACTGGCTTTGGAAGCCGAATAAGGGGAAGAGGGATTTAAGGGAGAATCTTCTGTGAACCCTTTCTGGTCTGTGACTGAACCATACACTTCATCTGTGGAAACTTGCAGAAACGATTTTACTTTGTACTTCAAAGCCGCGTCCAAAAGCACCTGAACTCCCACCAGATTGGTCCTGACAAAAGAGCCGGGATCATAGAGACTGCGGTCAACGTGAGATTCTGCTGCAAAATTGACTATCGCGTCAATTCCTTTTTGCGCCACCTGCTCCACAATATTTAAATCGGCAATATCTCCCTTTACGAATTTATAGCCAGGGTCGGATTGGAGATCAGAGAGATTCTCTAAGTTGCCGGCATAGGTCAACAGGTCCAAATTTACGATAGAGTAGCCGGGGTACTTCTTGAGAATGTGCCGGATAAAATTGGAACCAATAAATCCGCAGCCGCCGGTGACTAGAAGCCTCATTTAACCATCTTTTCTAGACCAGTCGTAGGGGATGTGGCTTTTGTGGGGGTCGGCCCGGTACTCATCCGGCACTTGATAGTCATACACTTCAGTGGGACAGTTTAGACAAATGGCTTCCGTATCCGAGATACACTTGAAGCCATGCCAGAGCCCTTTGGGAATCTGCAGCAGGCCAAGGTTGTACTCACCCAGGAAAAACTCATTGATCTCCCCTTTGGTAGGGGAGCCCTCCCGCTCATCGTAGACTACAATTTTCAGCATCCCTTTTATGACACAGAAGTAGTCGGTTTGCTTCTTGTGATAGTGCCAGGCTTTCACCACCCCGGGATAGGCCGTGGTCAGATAGAGCTGGCCAAACTTTTGAAAGAATCCGTCGTCTGAGCGCATAATCTCCATCAGCCGGCCTCTTTCATCCGGGAGGACTTTCAGTTCTTTGAGCTTGACCCCTTCAATCATTTCTTCCTCCGGCCAGTCCGGGCTTTTTTGGCTATCAAGAGATTGGCCTCCAACAGGGCCTGGATCGATTCTCCGGCATCGGCCCAGAAACCCTTTAGGACCGAATAAGTCAGTTTCCCTTTCTGGATATAGGCGTTGTTGACATCGGTGATTTCCAGCTCCCCTCTTCGGGAGGGCTTCAGAGTCTTGACGATATCAAAAATCTGATGGTCGTACATATACAAGCCAATGACCGCTAGGTTGGATTTCGGCCTGGCTGGCTTTTCCTCAATCCCCACCACCCGGTTTCCCTTAAGCTGGGCCACCCCGTACTCTTTGGGATTGGCCACTTTTTTGAGAAAAATTTTCCCGCCGGAGTTTTGTCTCTTGAATTGTTCTACCTCTTTTCGGATGGACGGCCCAATTAGATTGTCTCCCAGAATTATTACCACTTTATCCCCTTCGGCAAACTCTTCTGCCAAGCCGACCGCCTCGGCAATCCCTCCTTCTTTTTCCTGGTAGGTGTAATTCAGATGTTTTAAGCCAAACTCCTTGCCATTGCCTAAGAGCCGCAAAAAATCACCGGCATTGTTGCCACCCGTGACAATTAGGATGTCCTTTATTCCCGCTTCCACCAGGGTGGAAATGGGGTAGTAGATCATAGGCCGATCATAGACCGGCAGAAGATGCTTGTTGGTGATCTTGGTCAGGGGATAGAGTCTTTTCCCCAAACCTCCGGCTAAGACGATGCCTTTCATCTATTCCTCTCTTATTTCCGAGTACATTTGTCTTAATCTCTGTTGATAAGTTTTTATTTCTGAAGCTTTCCCAAGTTGGAATTCGGATTGCCAAATATCTAGTATGCCGAGCATTATCTGAATACTTACCGGCAAAACCGGTATTATTTCATCTTCACTAGCACTCCAATTGTATAGCACATTTGAATCTATAATTTTTGCAAAGTTAATCAACGAATCGTAATTAGAATGAACAAGGTGTGAATGGTACCAATAAAAGAAGTCGTATTCAGGCTTTAATCCCGACAAATAGGCAATTTTCTTGACTGATTTACCGGCCCAGTGTCTTTCATCTGGGTAATATTTTTTGAACCGCTTATATAAGCTATCTATTCCAGGAATTAATTTATACCTGTCTAGTCTATCCAGTTTAGCGTACTTAGGATATTTTTGGGCCTTATCAAAGTACTGCTTAAGCAAGATGAACTGATAGTTATATAGCAGTTTGGTTCTCTTCTTTTTACCTCGACTTATATATTTTATTACAAACAGATTTTCTAAAAGCCCTCTTAATAGTAAACTAGCATCTTCTCCGTGCCCTTTGCTGCATAAAATCAATATGCTGATATAAGTCTTAAAAGCTTTTGTGAATAACTTAGAAATGATATCTAGAAAATCTCCTTCGTTAACTACAATTTTCTTCTCAGAAGTTTGCTCTGCAAGAAATCCGACATAATTCACAATATCAATGCCCAAGTCAAAATGCCCCCTGTACTTTATATATACTTGTGTTGAATCTAAGATGTCTCCTGCGGATAGCTCTTTTGTATTATTCGTATTTAACTCCATTCTTCTCCACGTAATAACGCATAATCGGCCGGCTCTTAGACCGGCGCAGCACGTCTTTAAACCCAGCTTTCAGAAAAGTGGAGAGCAGGCCGGTCCAGACCCAGGGATCAGGAAGCTTCTTGTTATTGGTAACGGCAGGATAGCCTTCTATGATTTTGGCACCTTTCTGCTTGGCATAAGCTATCACTCCTTTTAGAAGTTCTACCGAGACCCCTTTTTTTCGGTAATCTTTAGCTACAAAAAAGCAGACTAAAGACCAGACCGGGTTATCATCAAATCTTTTCAAACTGCGGGAGCGCTCCAGTCTGGGATACGCTTCCCTCGGTTCAATTGCGCACCACCCCACTGGTCTATTTTTGTCGTAAGCCAATAATCCTGGTGTCTTTCCTGAATCGATAATCCGTTTCAAAGCTCTTTTATTCCGTTCACCTTTTTGTCTTTCAAATTCAGAGCCGCTCTGTTTCCACCACATACACCAGCAGCCAGCACAGGCTCCATTCTGGCCAAAGAGGGCTTCTAAGTCTTTCCAGCGCCTGGCAGTGGCTGGATGGAATTTGAGAGTCATCCTTTTCAATTCTAGTTCTGCCATGTATGAGCATATTGCTGGGCTATTACTTTCCAGAGCTGTCAGAATTATCTGCCAAGGGGACTCCATATATCTTAACCTGTCTCTGTACAATCTCCAAATCTCCCAGCCCCACTTCAATCGCCTTTTTCAAAGCCCTCTTGATCTGCTCCCGGACATTTTCAATCTTGAATCTGGCTTTGGAGCTAATCAAGATTTCTATCTCCGGGTCCTCGAACAGACTCTTGGGGCTTTCACTGGACTTAAACCCCAGTTCCTGGTGGGATTTTCTCACGTTTTCAGTCAGCTCGGTTATCTCTTCAGCCAGAATCAATTCCTTGGCCGCAATCTCGGCTAATTCCTGCAAGACCAACCTCTGCTGATCGGTCATATTGAAAATGAGTCGGTCGGTTAATTTTTCCCCAGCCATTTTTACTCCTTACCTTACAAGACCTCGTCTAAATCTAATCTCATCCCGTCTGAGGCGGCCAAGACCTTAGTCTTAAGCTCTCGGCCTAATTCTTCAGCCACCTCCCAGGGCTTGGCCTTGAGCATACTCATTCCAAAATGAGTCAAGACCGCTACTTTGGGCTTGATTTTTTGAATTAGCATTCGAGTATCTTCCAAGTTCAGATGCTCCACCTCATATTTCTCCGGGGAGGCCATGCGCATACAGTAAATCACCACCAAATCTCCCCTATAATAATCAGCCAGCTCCTCAAAGTAAAGGGTGTCCACAATGAAGCAAATTTTCTTATTCTTGTAATTAAACACCAGGCCGTAGGTCTCTACCGGATGCTTGTGCCTGACCGGAGTCGTAAATGTAATTTCGCCGACCTGGTAGGTATTTCCGGCTTTTAAGATTTCGATCTTCTCCACGAAGTTGCGGGTGTACTGGAATACTACCTGGTCAGAATCCAGAGCATCAGCCGGAGCAAAAAGAACTCCTTTCTTCTTGAAGCCCCCTTCGGTCATGGCTTCTACCATCACGTTGATGTCGTTGGAGTGGTCGAGGTGCTTGTGGGTGAGAATGATGCCGGAAAGGGTAGAGGGGTCAAGTTTTGGTTTGGAAGAGAGGGCCTTGACCAGAGCTCCCGGCCCTGGATCAATGTGCAAGTTTGTGCCGTCAATCGAAAGCCAGATACCTCCCGAAGCCCGCAACTGCTTAGTCATCACAAAGCGGGCTCCGGCCGTACCGAGGAATTTAATAAAATTCATAGCCCTGTTTGAGCTCTAATTCATCGGGATTTGTGTGAATTCTAAAATAGCGTAGCCGTGAGCAAACTGCAAAGATAAAGGCGCTTCTCTTTACATCTTTTACCAGCCTAGTTTGTTTTATAATTCGATGGGATTTTATCAATTCGAAAGCTTTATTAAAGAATTCTACTTCAACAAGGTCACCTGATTTCTTTCCACCCTCTGCAATGACCCAAATTCCATCTTCTCTAACCTCCCTCACTTTGTTAATCCTGTGTAATCTAACGGTACAAAACACTCTTTTGCGGTTGCAAAGTCGCCTAACATCTTTCCAGAATCTCTCAAAAGTGATTTTCATATTTCCCTCTATAAACAAAAAAGCTAAGGTTTCCCTTAGCTTTCAATATACATAAGATTTTTGCGGTTTGAAAGTCCCTATTTCTTCTCCCCCTTCGGCGCCGGCCCCTTAGTTGGCGCTTTCCCTTCCTCTTTCTCCTTTTCCCCCTTAGTCTTCTCTCTTTCAGCCGCCCGTTCTTCAGCCTTCTTCTCGGAGATGACCTCCGGCTCAGCCGGTTCGGCCCCTTCGACAGTTGTCGCTTCAGTTACCACCCCTTCCGCCGCCACCGGCTTGGCCACTTCCTCTTCTTTCATGGGTGGTATCACGCTGGTGATGGTCTGCTCCGGAGCAGATAGAATTTCCACTTTGGGCAAAACAATATCCCGCACCCTCAGGGAATCACCGATCTTTAGGGCAGCAACATCCAAATCAACTTTTTCAGGAATGTCAGTAGGCAGACAGGAAACCTCCACTTCCCTTAAGATATGCTGAAGAATTCCACTCTGGTCTTTGACCCCGGTGGGGACTCCCACTAGGTGAATCGGAACCTTCACCGTAATCTTCCGGGTCAAAGAGACATGCTGGAAGTCAACATGGAGGATATTTTCTTTGACCGGATCTCTCTGGATATCCCGGATCAGGACCTTTTCCGAGGCAGTCTCCCCGTTTTTGATATTCAAGGTAATCAGGACGTTTTCACCGTGCCCGGAATGAAGCAGCTTGTAAAGCGAACTCTGTGCCAGGTGAACTGGCCTGGGTTTATCGCCAGCTCCATAGACAATACCAGGAATCAGCCCTTTTTGACGCAGCTTCTTGGCATTCTCTTTGCCAGTCTTATCTCTCTTGGTAACTTCTAAGACAATCTCTTCCTTCACTTAAGACTCCTTGGCTAGGTTAATTAGATAAACCTAAAATATAGAATAAGACCCCTATTTAGTCAAATAAAATCGAGACCGATTCTTCGCTATGAATCCTGGTGATAGCTTCTCCGAAGACCTCAGCCATAGAGAGCACCTCAATTTTATTTGGTAACTTCTTAGCCTCCACCGAGATAGTGTCCGCCACCACTAACTTAGTAATCGGGGATTTCTCAATCGATTCTAGGGCTTTCCCGGAGAGTACCGGATGGGTGCAGCAGGCCAAGACTGCTTTGGCTCCTCGCTCTTTGAGAGCCTGGGCAGCCCGGGTCAAAGTTCCGGCGGTATCAACCATATCATCTCTTATAATGGCAGTCTTTCCCTCTACTTCACCGACTATGTTTATCACTTCAGACTGATTCGGAGAAGGCCTTCTTTTATCCACGATGGCTAAGGAGGCATCCATATCCTTGGCAAAAGTGCGCACCATTTTCACTGAGCCGACATCCGGAGCTACTACCACTAATGGACCATCTACCAGTTTTGAAAAGTAGGCATTAAAGACCCGGTTGGAATACAAATGATCCGAAGGGATGTCAAAAAAGCCCTGGATCTGAGAGGCGTGTAAATCCATGGTCAAAATCCGGTCTGGTCCGGCAGTCGTGATTAAATTGGCTACTAGCTTGGCAGAAATGGAGACTCTGGGCTGGTCCTTTCGGTCGGCCCGGGCATAGCCATAGTAGGGGAGGACCGCCGTGATTCTCCTGGCCGAGGCTCGCTTGGCTGCATCTATCATCAACAAGAGCTCCATCAAGTTCTCTGCCGGTGGATTGGTGGATTGGATGATAAAGACATCTGCCCCCCGGATGTTCTCATTTATCTGAACGAAAATTTCGCCGTCTGAAAAGCGGGATAGCTCTGCTTGGGCTAAAGGTACCTTGATATAAGCTGAAATCTTTTTGGATAAAGGCAGGTTGGACAGGCCGGCGAAGAGTTTGAGTCGGTTAGTCATTCTGTAGCGATCTTAGCAAAAATCAATATACGCGCTTGAGAAGAAAATCACAAGTGGTTTCTTAAGTCCTTTCTTGAATCTATTTGATAGGTAGGGCCACTCTCTTCAAGATTAAAAGCTGGTCAGAGAATAGGCTGAAAACCGTCTGAGGCTGTCAAGCTTTGGCTAATATACTGGTGTCAGCCAGTTAGCATAACGCGCTAGCTCACCTCTGACTATCCCTAGGTAGAGTGAGCCAAGGGACTTGGTCACGGGGCCTATTTTGCCGTCAAATATTTTCTTTCCATTGACAGAGCCGACTGGAACTATTTCTGAGCCTGTCCCAGTAAGAAAAACCTCCTCAGCCGATACCAACTCTTTCTTACTAATATTTCTCTGTAGCACCTTCAAACCCAGCTCTGGTTTAGCTATTTTCATTATCGAGTCACGCGTAATCCCTGGTAGAATATTAGCTGATAGGGGAGGAGTAATCACTTGCTTATTTTTAAGAATAAATACATTCATTCCGGTCGCCTCAGCCACGCTCCCATCTAAATTCAGCATTATTGCCTCATCGAATCTGCTGTGCGAAGCCTCTTGGCCGGCTAAGAATGAATTCACATAGGTGCCGGAGATCTTGGCATAAGAAGGGATCATCCTAGTGTCAATTCTCCGCCAGGAAGACAGCAGTATCCGCAGCGGTCGGGGAGATTGAGAGGAAGATTCCAGCGCCAGAAGAAACATACCAAACCCAGACTCTCCTGCTTTTTTGGCAGCAATTCCCAGCCGGGCTTGAAAACAGATCGGCCGGATATAAACATTTTGCTTGACTCTGTTTTTCCTCAATAGTTTGAGAGTCATAGCGCACATTTTGTCCAAATCAAAGGGACGGGCAAGATTCAACGCCTTAGAGCTGGTCTGCATTCTTTTGTAGTGGTCCTTCAGGCGAAAGAGATAAAGCTGTTTCTGCACTGGATTCCAGTAAGCCCTTATGCCCTCAAAAACAGCCGTGCCGTAGTTGAAGGCGTGGGTCATAATGCTGATTTTAGCTTGCCCGGGAGGGAGAAACTTGCCGGACAGATAGAAGTACTTCACTTCTTATCTTTCAGGATATCCAAGAGAGCAGTGAGAGCCAAAAGATAGCTGCGATAGCCAAAACCAGAGATCTGCCCCACACAGGCTGGAGCAATCACAGACTTGCGCCGGAATTCTTCCCTCTTGTAGATGTTGCTTAAATGGACTTCCAGGGTAGGGATGCCAATCGCTAAGATAGTGTCATAGATGGCCAAGGAATAATGGGTAAATGCCGCGGGATTGATAATTATTCCGTCGAATTTGCCCTTAGCCTGTTGAAGCAGAGAAATTATTTCCGATTCGGAATTGGTCTGATAAGTCTTAAGCCCTACCTTATTGGTTTTGGCTTGTTTTTGCAACAATTCGTTAATCTGAGCCAGAGTCAGTTTACCATAAATGTCAGGCTCCCGGGTTCCCAGAAGATTCAGATTAGGGCCGTGGATGACTAAGATTTTCAGCATTGCTTAGGAAATGATTTCGATTGCTCTCTTAAAATCTTGAAAGTTGACCGCTCTGAGTATAGGTTTACCTAACTCCTCCAGCAGGACAAAGTTAATTCTGCCATAACCGGCTTTTTTATCCATATACATTATCTCCCAGATTTGTCTTATATCCACCCTTTTTATTTGGGTTGGCAGCCCGGCCACCTGGAGCAGGGACTGAACCATTCTTAAGAGTTTGACATTGGCCAGCTTCAAATCCACAGAGAGTTTCAGAGCCACCAGCATCCCCAAAGAAACCGTCTCTCCGTGCGAAAGTTTGGTATAGTTGCTTTTGGTTTCCAGGGCATGGCCGAAAGTGTGGCCAAAGTTCAAAATCTTTCTGAGCCCCTGCTCCTGGGGGTCTGTGGTTGTGATTTCTAGCTTCTGCCGGATGGATGAGACAATCAGCTTGAGCAGTGTTTTTTTCTGTCGTTGTAATAGGGGATCAATATTATTCTGGATGAAACTAAACAGCCCCGGATTTGAGACTAGACCGATTTTTATCACTTCCACCAAGCCATTGAGATAATGCCTCTGGCTCAAAGTCTCCAAGACTTGTGGATCGACCAAAATCATCTGAGCGTGATAGAAAGAGCCTATTATATTCTTAGCTCTGGTATGATTGATCCCGTTCTTGCCTCCAACTGAGGCATCCACCTGAGCCACAAGCGTAGTGGGTACATGCACTAATTTAATTCCTCTCATATAAGTGGCCGCCACTGCTCCCCCTAAGTCGGTAATCACCCCGCCACCCAATGTCAAAAGCAGTGACTCTCGGTCTGCCTTGTAGTTTATCAGACGGTCGTAACAATATCTTAGGGAATCTAAACTCTTAAATCTTTCTCCATCTGGAATCACCAGGAGTGGGTGAACTCTAAAACCAGCCTGAGAAAGTGACTCCTGCAATTTCCCATAGTATAACTTTCTCAGAGTTGTATTGGTCAGGACGTAGACCTGACTGGGCTTTAGCCGCTTTACGATTCTTCCAATCTGCTGCAGTATGCCATCCTGAACTATTACCCTGCAGATTTGGGGAGGATTTGGATATTCAGCTATTATCTTCATTTAGGGTTTGCTCATATTTCTGCAGGATAATTTTGGTCACCTGTTCTGGAGTTAGAGAAGATGTGTCAATCTGATTGGAAAACAATTTGTAGATCGACTCTCTGGTTTTTAACAGCTCATTTAGGTTGCTTTCTAAGCTGCTATTTCTTAAGAGTGGCCTAGATTGGCAACCCTGGAGTCTTTGGGCGATTTTAATGGGATTGGCGCATAGACAGAAAACTATACCATTCTCCTGGGCCAGCTTGTGATTGTCAGGAGCAAGCAGGGTTCCGCCACCAGTAGCAATTACGGTTTTGGGGAGGGGGCAGATTGCTTTGAACAACTTCCCCTCTTGCAATCTGAAATAGCTCTCCCTCTTTTTTTGAAAGATTTCCGATATGGTCATCTGCTCTTTTTCCTCAATTAAGTGATCCAGGTCAAAAAATTGCCATCCTAGCTCTTGTGCTATTCTTTGACCAACCGTGGTCTTACCGGTCCCCATAAATCCGGTGATGATTATATTTTTCTTCACCTTAAGTCTTTTAAATAAGTTTTGAAATTTCTTTCCGTCTCTTTTAAGGAATCTCCTCCAAACTTCTCCAGAAACATAGCCGCAATCACCCAGGCTACTACCGCTTCACCTATTACCGAGAGGGCCGGGACGAAACAAATGTCTGAGCGCACGTAGGGA